>JAAUXT010088553.1_pt1 | contig 13259 bp, 11 predicted proteins | sample 7278171 | NCBI WGS metagenome assembly JAAUXT01 (sample SAMN14350112, study PRJNA611818) | marine sediment metagenome | isolation source: surface marine sediment (1.8m) | place: French Polynesia: Moorea | collected 2018-08
CATAGTAGGAGCTCTCTGATTGGTTCTCAGGAAAAACCATCCCCCAGCATGCACCATTCTGAAAGAAGCAATCTGATTGGTTCCCACCGTTTGGCACTTTCACACCCTCATGTGTACTGATTCATCATACCACACGGGGGATTTCTTTGCGCGGGAACCAGGTTGGACTTCGGTACAATTTGTGCTTGTGCGTGTTTTTACACCGCAATTCACGTTAAATGTCACATTTATGCTATTTTGTCGAATGTTTCTTGCGGCACACGTACACTCTTATTATTTGCGTGTGCCGGTAGTCGTATTCAAACACTGTCAAGCTGTTTTTCTGGCATGCGTGTGAGCGATAATATAGTTGCGAACACCAGTTCCCTGTCTCAAAAATACGAGTACAAAACAAGATGCTCGTTACTCGCATGAGTTACCCCACCACACGATGTCATCTGTCATGAGAGATGCGAGTTCACTCGCCCGATTTTAACTGGAAAATTGCTACATTGTGAGAAGCAAGATGTACACGCCTGCATTGCTAAATTTGGGCTGTGTAGTGACATCACAAACGATCGGTTTGGTATCTCAGGAGACTATCCCCGGGGGCGGGAACCTCTGTGTTTATTTTGTACAATCACACCATCTAGTGAGTGGTGACGTTTAGGTCAGGTGTGTCACACCACACTTCTCCCCCATTAGGGGTGCTGGCATCAACAGATAATTTTAATATATATGTATCCTAGGTAACTCAGACAATATCAATGTCCACACACACACACACCCATAAAAAATGTCAACTTGGACATTATCTGACTTGGATATTGTTGGATTGGGACAAGTGCTGTCCTGCTGATGTATGCTACCCGCAGCTGATTCTCTACTTGAAAGTCCAGTCTATGATAGTGTTTATCCCCCCCATGGCTGAAATTTTCCATGATGTAGTGAGGGTCACTACATAATGGAAAATTTTGGCTACCTTCAGAGGGTGGCCAAAATTTTTTTTTATGTTGTGACCTCCCCCCCCCCTAGTTTTACTTCGTCATGGAAAAGTTTAAGTTAGGTTTGGCTCAGCCAAAAAATTTTGAGGGCATTGTTAACTGCTGTTGAACTGGCAAACACTAGAAGATGAGCAATAGTAGTGAGAACTGGTGAGTTGAGTGAGGATTTTTAAATTGTGGAATATATGCAGAAATATATTACATTTTGGCCATAATCAGAGAAGTCATAGAAATAAGACTTGATTCCAAACCAGAATATATATGATAGAAAGCCCAGAAAAGTGCTTTTTTTTTCTTCAAAAAGTGCTTTGTTTTCTTCAAAAAGTGCTTTTCTTGCTTTTTCTTTCTTGAAAATTGCCGTACGAGGACTGCAGTGGGTGAGTGGTTTTCCACATTTCATGTCACTCCACACTGAATCACTACGTATTGGCGTTCACCTTCCCTCCTGCTCCTGCATCAGCTTCAACAAGACAAAGAAATCCCGTGTGCCATGATTGATTGATTGTCATGATACGAGTACTTGCAGATTAAATTTTTGTAACAAAGCCAGTCGTGTACGAGAACAGGTGTTTCTGTTTCAGGTTTGCGTTGTTTCGCAGAAGCATTTGTGTGGAAGCCAGTAAGCATGGAGATGACAAGTCTTTTGCTGTTTGCAGTGGGAATATATTTTGGTGTTCAATTTGTCAGGCAGGTTTCTGATCACACTGAGTTATTCTTCTTCCACGCACACATCCAACGATGTCCCAGGGGTTTTTTTTCGTTCTTCAAAACATTTGTTGTGTGTTTGTTGTGTTTTAGGCTGCTCTTTTCGGATGCTGATTTGTCCTTGATCTGGGCCTCGCAATTCGGCAAAAAAGTTGGTAAGCGCCGTGTTGTTATCTGGCAAAATTCATGTGGAAAGCAGTCGCACAATATGTTTTGTTCAGCCTCCGAGCTGCTTGATGCAAAAGAGTTGATCGTTCGGGCCAAAGGTTCTGTCAAAACAAGTCAGCGACTTTGTTCTGCAGCTTGTCTTGCGGGGGAAGTGGTCTGGATAACTGGGGCATCGAATGGAATTGGGGAGTACCTCGCATATGAGTTGGCAAGAAATGGATGTAAGCTGGTGTTGTCTGCCCGCAGAAAGGAGAAGCTGGAAGAAGTGAAGTCAAAGTGTGTCGGTGAGGACCGAACAAATCAAAAAAGAGTTGTAAAGCACTGTTAAATCTCACATTTCTGTCTCACATTTCTGTTCTTCTTTACCGAGCAAATCCCACGGTGAGGCAAGCCATTCAAGTGCATGATTTTTCAGCTCACAGTGACCTGAAAGACGAGGACGTGCTTGTCCTTCCGATGGACATGGTTGCCCTGAACAAGCACCAAACCTTGACGGAAGAAGTCTTGAAGCACTTTGGCCGGGTGAAAATGAGACCATCTGTCTTTTCACCTGCTTGTCAGGTCAAGAGGAAAGCGTCGTCAGATGAAAAGAAACCGCTTCCTGTTTTCAGATTGATGTCTTGGTAAACAACGCTGGAAGATCTCAAAGAGCTCTCGCAATTGACACCAGTGTCGAAGTGGATCGGGAACTGATGGACATCAACACTCTGTCTGTGCTCTCGTTGACAAAGTGTGTTCTGCCGAGCATGTTGGAGCGAAAGAAGGGACACGTTGCCGTGACAAGTTCCATTGCTGGGAAAATAGGTACCGCTTGTTCCAGAACCGTTGCAATGCTCTCGATATCAAATCGACTTGCAAAGCGCATCAACGGAGACACGCAACTTGTTTTTAGGCGCACCTTTCTCAGCAACATACAGCGCTTCAAAGTTTGCGATTCAGGCAAGTTTGCAACTTTCTGTCGGCATATTGAATGCAGTTATGTTGCTGCTTGCGTGTTTTGAATAGAACTATTCTGCCAGGGCTGGTTCGACGCATTGCGAGTGGAGGTCGCCGAACACGGTGTGACGGTGACCACAATTTGTCCTGGACCCGTCCACTCTGACATCCAGAAAAAAGCTGCAACTGGAGTGCCTGGTCAGGCAAGTGAATGTTTTTGCACCTGTGCAGTTTCAGCTTGCTTCAACCTCGAGTTGCAAGTTTGCGTAAGTTGCTTTGTGATGGCATTCACCTCCACCAGCTCACCACAAACTTGGTGTCCATATTTTCGAGATTTCGACCGAAAGAAAATTCGGAGATTCTCAATTTGTTTTTTTTCAGTTGCTCCTTTCGTTTCAGAATTATGAAGAAATAGCCAACACCAACTTAAAAGAAAGACGCGTGAATACAGATCGGTGTGCATACCTCATTGCTGTTGCTTTGGCCAATGAGCTGGAAGAAGTGTGGATTTCACTGCAACCTGTGCTTCTGTTGACCTACTTCAACCAATACACACCGAGCTTGAGCAGAAGGTGAGTTCGAAGCGATACTTTTGAATGTTAGTGACGTGCGAGAGAAATAAAAAGTACTTGAATGCGTGTGTGATGAACGTTTTATGTTGCACGAAGACTTCGATGTCCTTGGAACTTTGAGGTAGCAGGAGAGCTCAGGCTCCAGAACAATTGTTTACCAAGTCCAATGTTTTTGTCTGGTGAAATTTGTTTCTGTCATTTTACGTACTCTCACAGTATCGGAAAGAAGCTGGGTGTGAAAGCAATCAACAAACTCCGGGAAGGCCAGGAGAGTCAGTTTGGTCGTGAAAAGAAGGACATGTGAAGCCGATTATGAACGTCTCTATTTTTTCTCGCCTTAGTTTTGCACGTAGATTCTCCGGAAGTACGGAGCCGGTGTCAAGTTTTTCCATGTTCTGTACGCTCAAAAGCTTGCAGTTGGGAACTTGACTACTGGTGTCGGGTTGCGAAAAATAACGCTTGTCTCTTTTTTCAATATGTTTTGTTGTTGGCTGTTGTTTTAAACTATCGTTGTGCAAGTGTCAGGTCAATGAAATAAATCGCGCTGAAAAAAATCGCATTGCGCTGAAGTCGATTGCGAGTTGTTGACTGAAACTAGCGGAGCCACTGACATAAAACCACCGATTGTGAGCAATCAAAATCTGCAGCTGTTTCGCGCTCGGCCCATCTGTGGAACAGAGTGAAGCAAGTTTCACCAATTTGGGTTACTTGTTATATTCAAGAATAGCGTTTCCTCAAATCAAAATGTTTCGTTGTGCACACGTTCATTCGTCTCTTCTCGCTTTCTCCTTTTGCCACGATGTTCACGAGATTTGCGCGGGCACCTGTTGGCCACTTGCATCACCAACAAAGAATGAAATCGTGCCAGGTCAAATCAAATGTCTCCATCACGGAACACGAACAAAAACCGATACCCGATATATGCAAAATAGGAACAAACAATGTCACGTATTTAGACTCAAGTGTTTGGTGAAATTGTCAATTCTACGGCTGGATCTAGACCTGTACTGATAAATGACGTGAGGGGCCACGAAACATGGCGCTTGAAATCAAAATTTGAATTGTATTTCTCACCGCTTCGAAATCGGACCATCACAAATCACTTTTCATCCAGATTGACCAGCGGTGTGTATTCAAAAGTAGGTACTTCTTGGTACCAACATTTTGCAATGAGAAATTTCAGGATTTCCACAGTTTTGATCTCGATCACTCTGTTTTTCGGCCGATCCAGACTTCGTCCTGTGGTGTGTGAAGTCCAGCTTAGTCTGTAGATCTACAAACAGTTGTTCCGACAATGACTTTCTGTTTTTGATTTTTTTCTGAAAGACGCCAACATGCCAATTGCCAAAACACTGGATGGGGTGATGAAAATGAAGAACACCTCCATGTCATCCGTGTCCAGTGCAGGTAAGTGAGAGAAGTCGAAGGGAACACTGACCAATGTGGTTCCGCACAGACGTCCGCGGAGCCCATGCACATCTTCAAATGAAAAGGCCTTCAAAGTCTGCTCGTATTCCGTCATGTGATCAACTGTTGTAGCACATCCAGTGATTGCCAATCAAACATTGTGCATGCAAACTCAACTGACAGTGAGCAGCGATTCAGAAAGATCAGATGGAACAGACTTCGTTTTCCCCTGGTGTCAGCATTGAATTGTCTCATTGTCTCACACATTGACGAGAAGTACAAGCTTAGTTTGACATCGTTTCAGCCGGCGTGCGACATCCTCTTCTTTCTTCCTCGCGAACAAACTCATTGAAATGAATGGTTGTTTCAGAAAGTGCAAGCAGTCCTCCTGGCTTTGAGACGTCAAAGTCTTCGATCAGCAGGAAAAAATACTTTACTCTTCGGAGAAAGAAATCAGAAGACGGCCAAAAAAGTGAGTGTGTCTCGGGAGCTTTGTTGTATATCACTCACGTTCTGTGTAATTTTTCTTCTGGATTTCTTTGACGGTCTGTAGGAATGCACAAGACCCCGTGTCGTCGATTCAACCACCTCTCGACAAAACTTGCTGCAGGGTGATTTTACGTCCATTAAGACTGACCCTGTGTCTTATTCCCATTTCAGACAAAATTTCAAAAGCCGATTTCTACAACAAGACGACAGAATTTAGATTGTGGCTTTCTAGTGAGGTAGGTTTGGTCTGAGTTGCCTGCAAAGTCATTGACACCAAAGTGCGATCTGGCTCAGAGCAAGTCAATTGATGCAGAACATTAAAATTATGAGAGAAAAGGCGTGTTTTGTTTTCCTTGCAAGAAAAATGTTGATTTTGACTCCACAACGGAGAAGAAGCTGCGAGAACTGTTCAAGAAATTTGTCAAGAAATGGAATGGTGGCAAACTAGCAATGGTGAGTTGGGACCCCAGCCGTCTTGTCTTTTCTGTTCTTTTGCTTGGTGTAGGCACTCATAACAGAAAGCTTTGTTCGCAGAAATACTACGTGGGAGTTGACCCCCTTTGGGCTGTCAGTTCTCCAGGAGCATACAGCAGAACATTCACGTCCACACCAGAAAACGCCAAGAACGTTTCAGATTCTCAAGACACCACGTCCTTGTGCGATTCGTCCATGTTCGGTACTTTTGGAAAAAGTACTGGTCAGAAGGTTGCCGCGGTGAGTGTTCACGTGTTCGTTGTTCCACTAGACACTGGATCCACCCCGACAGATTGCATGAAATCGTTTCCTTTGTCATCCGTGCATTTGAAACTTTTGGCGGCTGCAGATGATGAGAGCAGACGACACAAACAGCGTTGTGTCCATGCGCACACGATCCGCGACGAAGCTCGATGCGAACATGCCGAAGCAACTGCGAGAGGTAGATTTAGCTTTGCCAGTAAGCACGGGACAACACGTTCGTGCAGCATTTTCACAATTTGTGAACTGTTTATCTGTATCTGCAAGAAGCTTCGATTCTTTGTAGTTGTTCGCGGCCGGAAACATTGAAAACCAAAACACATCGACGCTGTCGCCACAAAAGCGACACGCCTCCATGGAAGAACTGTCGTCCCCATACAAGAACGAGGTTCATTGTTTTCGAGTGACAGCCTTTTCAGTTCCTTCTGTTGAATCCGGTGTCCTTTCACACGTGCAACCAAAACCACTTTTCGTTGCAGAACAAGAGGGTGACGAGAACCCGATCCCGCGCCTCCGTGGCTGCGCAGGACACGGAGCCCATTTCAACAACAAAGTCGATGCAAAACCTGAGCAACTGGAGAAACCATTGTGCAGAACCGCACGAAGTTAGTTTTTTCGTCACTTTGGATTCCAATGCCAAATTCACCTTGGAGCAAAGAGTCCCAGTGAGATTTTGAGAATTGCACGGAACACATCTGGACCTTCATGCTGTGTGATGGCAACATTCAGGGGGGAAACCTGAAACTTGCTTGTGAAGACGTTGGGGTGCGGCGTTCAGATTTGTGTCTGCGACTTGTTCGTATCTGAAGGGTCACGTGGCAACGGTCCTGCGACGTCCAAGTTCGAGAGGGTCAATCGCACTGCGGACGTCTGGTTCAGGCCCTCAGTGTACACCTGTCAGCTGGAGGAGTAGCTACCAGGAAGCCATGTTGAATTCTGTGAACTCCAGAAGCAGCATCGCAGAAGCTGTGTTCAGTGTAAGTTTACAGAGGGGCCGTCTTCGTTCGTGTAGTCAGTTGGTTGTCAAGTTCGTGTGCAATTATAATTTCGTCACCATTGCCAGGAGCCGCAGATGGACGGGTTGTTCAAGATGCCGGGCAGCAGAGCCTCCGTGGCCGTGAGGTCGCGTGCACCGCCGCCGCCGCCCAGGATTCCCGCCGCGTCCCTGGAAAACCTGACGGCGTGGAGAAACAGCCAGCAAAATCTGGTAATCAGGCCGATTTCTTTGCACGTTCAATGCGTGGAAGACGTCTGACAAGAATGACTGGAGAGAAACACGTGTGCATATTGGTATTTTGCAGACCACATCAACTCCGACTTTGCGAAGATGCGGATCCAGAGCTTCCATCAGCTCCCAGAGCTCCACATCCTCCAAGAAAACGCCGCCTCCTCCACCCGAGCGAAGGGGAAGCCGTCTGTCGAATCTTTCTTTGGCCTCGTAAGCCTTGAACTTTCCCCCAAAAGACTGAGTTGAAAATACCGTGTTCGCTCTTGTGTAAGACGCACCTGTTTGGATCGAAATTAGCATCAAATGTTGTTTTCCTTGGGTGCTAGTTTTCGATTGTTCCAATGTGACTTCATCTCCGGAAAATCATGGCAAATGTGCCGGTTGCTCCGTCGGTGCGACAAATGTTTTTTGTGGACTGTATTTTGAGTCCGCGGCATTCGTTATGGTGGTGTTCTGCACAAAGAGGGTGGACCATTGGTTTACCAGGGTTGGGGTAAACAACCATTCATTTTCTATTGGATTGTTGGTTTTGCAATGGTCAAGAACCCAACAGTGAGTATACCCACTCTATCCCTTGGCAACAAAACCATTTTCTTTTTCACTGTGGCAAAGAAACCAATAGTTAGTCTTCCCCTGGGTCTCACAACCAATTGACGGTGCTTCCCCCCGCCTTCCTCACTCTTGCAGGCAAGCAGCCATGACCTGCTTGCTGGAACAATGTTGTGAACACAATGCCTGAGCAGCGAGCTCGTTGACCTTCGACTTCTTGTTCGTGCCTTCAGATGAAATGGCTGTGGCTCTTCACTGCAGATCACAGGAAATGGTCCTTGTCGACATCCCGACGGACGAGCCTGGACAATCATCTTTGGACACAGAAGCTCCAGTTCCGCAACTGCCCACGACTGGCACAATGAAAACAGAAAAACCGACCGCTCCGGTGGCTCCTCGACTCAGGCAAAACGTGGCGCCACGACGCGTCGCCGTTTCGCTGCAGGAACTTAGGCCTGGAGGAAACACCGCTGCACCACCTGAGAACAAGCGCGTGACCAGAAGCTCCAGTGGCAGCAGCACCCATTCGCGTGTGTCGGGGGCTTCATTCAGAACAACAACTTCAACAGGTGACTCCTGCCGGAAATGCAAACAAGAAGCAGTGCTCAAGGCAACTGCAGTGCAGTTCTTCCTTGTTCATCAATTCTTCCTTGTCCTCCTTGTCTTCCACCAGTCATGCTATCTATTGGGGGGGGGTCCTGCCTCCAGGGGGGTCTGATGGGGGAGGGGGGTCTGGCAGGGGGAGGGGGGTCTAGCAGGGGGAGGGGGGTAGGGGATATTTCAGTCCAGCTGCCATATACTGCACTGCCACATGGTGCTTCGCCCTAAAGGGACTTCGCACAACAACTGGTCAATACGAACATTGTTCAGAATTTGCTTTCGAGCAACAACTGAATTGAGTGGCTTTCTGAAAACTTGGAGCACTGACCAATTTTGACTCCGGGACTTCCAGGAAGTGTTGAGATTTCGCTGTCGGTTTTTTTTCATATCTCTTTTTGGGGCTTGTACGTGGTTTTGCATTCGTCGCATTTCTCTGCAGGCTCTGACGGCTTCGGCAGCAGCTCACTGAAGAGCGACGCCGCGTCGTCCGGATCCTTTCAGGAAGCGATCGCTGCGATGGCGAATGTGATCGGCAGTGCGAGGAAGAATCGCGCCGCCGCCGACCCCGCTCCGCAGCCCCCAGGGGCCCCGTTCGGACCCGGCTCCGCTGCTAACGCCTTCACCGACCTGAAGACCAAGAAGGGAAAGAAGCCTCCTCCTCCTCCACCACCCAAGTTCAAGTCTGTGGTCCCGAGTCTGAAGAGCAGTGCTGGGAAAACACCTCAGAAGGGAAAGAAAGGCTCGGGGAAGCCAAGTTCCAACAAGGTTCCAGCGCCGCCACCACCACCCCCGCCGCCTCCACCACCACCGCTTCCAGGCCAGATGACCAAAGCGCCCAAGAAGAAAACCACCACTGAGGATATGTCTGTGCACTCTGGTTACCAAGAACAAAAACAAGCAATGAGCGAAAATAAGAGAGGTGTCACTCCACACGGGAACGTCACTGCAATGAACATTCAGCAAGAGATTCTTCAAAAGCACCGCCAGCTCAAATCTACCAATCAAAAGTCGGACGCCAGGTCGCTGGGTAAGAAACGCCAGTCTTCAGAAGACCTCAACGACCTGGCGACGGCCGCCAAAAAGCTGTATGTGGGAACGCCCACCGGAGTTTCCCCTCGCCGCAGCGCGCGCGTTCAAAACTCTCCCGCCGTCCTCGAGTCGCCCAAAGCCGTTTACGTGTGAGCGAAATCAGGTATTTTGTTCACTTCTCAGCATGCTGTGTCTGTCCAGATCTATTTCACCCGAAGACGTTTCCTGAATCTGTTAACCCAAATCTCAGCTGTGCCGAATGTCCCTTGATGAGGTGAACATTGCCACAAGAGATCTGTCTTTTTATCTTGTGGTTTTGTGGCCGAATCTGAGTTTCAAAAAGAGCGTCGATCAAAATTTTTCGTCGTCGTTGTTTTGTGTTGGTTTGGATCTCAAACGCTGACAGAATCTGAGCTGCATAGATTGTACAGAGAGTGCTGTGCATGGTACTCTTTATTGCACACATGCATATTAATTAACATGAAATTTCCTGGTTCTTTGCCTGTAGGTTTTGGGTACAACGCTGGTTTTTCTTGCACAGGCGCGTCTTCTGGAGCGAGCCTGTGTTATGTGCTGGGGCTCAGGCTCAGCACCTGCCGGAACCACCCATGCAAAAGTCACACCCCAACCTTTGCCTTGATGTTCTCTTCTGAGGTCCCATTGAAATTGTAAACTCACCCATGTTTCTGGCGCACCCCTGCTTTGGTGCTCAATTTCAGGACAATAAGGTGCGTCTTCACTGGGGGGATACGGCATCCATTTGGGTGAGGTCCTGCCGCCAGGTCTCAGGAGTTGGGTGGGGCTAACCTTTTGGTTATTTCGTCTCCCCCACCCTCTCTCAACAGAATTTCGGGTTGGTTCTGCCCTGGTACCTACTTTGGGTGTGTCGAAAGCTTCGGGACGCGTCTGTGATCTGCTTTCTTGTTTCTCGAGTGCACACTTCTGTACTTTGTAACACGGGCCGACTTGATAAGGCGTCGCGGCGTAAATTAGATTCGTGTCGGTGCTCCCCGCCCACCCCGCTTCCTGGCAAGGTGAAGGTTCAGACAAAATATGGCTCTGACCACCTGTGTGTATCACCTGTGTGTATTGTCTCTTGCAACTGTGATGCTTGAAAATGCAAGCCCATTTCTTGAAAAGCACATCATCTGGACTCACGCAAAGCAGAGCTGAAATGAGCAGCACACTTGAAATGCGCAGAACATTATGGTGAGAAACTGGCATTGAGGTCGTCAACAGCTGGGTGCGTGTCTACACCGGCAAGTGTTCTTGTTGTGTTGAAAACTTTTCATATGCATTGTTTTGTGTCTGTGTCGTCTGGTTTGCAGGCGAGTGAAATGTGATTGAGACCACTGGGTATGTGATTGATTTGTTCGATTTTCTTGAATGGACTTCGTGTGCCATTTTCACAGCAGATTTGCACATTGCTATCGACACAATAGCAGGCAGTAAGCAAAGGAGCAGGCAGTAAGCAAAGGACATTCCCAGCCAACCAATGAGTTGTGTGTGCTCTTCGATTTGTATGCGTGTCTGTCCAGGCTTCATTTGAATCCACAAGCTTTGCTTTTTGCTGGGGGGAAAAACTCATTTCTTGAGCACAAGCTATTCCGTCGATGTCAACAAACACCGTAGAAATGGGCAATACATCAAAATGTGGTGACTTTCAAGGCCATTCAGGTCGGTCAGGTTCAAGCTGTCCGATGAAACCTGTTAAATGGCCTGTTCTGTTTCGATTTATCGCACCGACCAGGTGAGTGGGACTGTGTTTCAGCTGTGTGTACCGTTTCTTTTGCCTTGGGACGTCCGTCATGAATGAGTTGAAGAAAACAGAGCAAAAGACAACACGGTTACACCGAACCTGGAAACGAGTCTCACTCAAACAACATTTGTCTTTCTTTTCTGGTTCCATTGAAATTATGCTCAACTCCCCTGAAACGACGCACGCTTTCTTTTGGGAGAAAGACGTGTGGCTTGTACAAGGAAAACTACGGTTTATTTCTTCACGAAAGTGTTTGTAATGCAATGCTACCGTCGGTTCAAAAAACTGGATTTCTTTTCTCCTTGTTGTGTTGCGTTGTTTTGGAAACAGTCTTTACCTCAAAACCCTTGACTTGAATTTAAAATGGAATACATACAGATTTTACCTCGAAGGTATAGCTGTCCATCTTTGTCTGTTCAAATTGTGTTTATCACTCGGCGGAGAAAAGCCATGTCTCGAAAACGTTTGCTGAATTCACGATCCACATTCTCGTGATTTATTGTGAGGTCTTTCGCAGTTTGAGTGAAATACGACTTGACATTGAGAAGAACTGAAGACTAAAACTGCTGCGGATACGAAGATTCAGATCAGACCCACGCCAAAGGACGATCTCACACTTATTATGTTCTGCTTTCCAATGAGATTTCAAAGCCCAGTCGCGCTCTTGCTCTTTTGATCTTGGCACTTGAAAAATTGGTCACTCCTATCAGGAGTTTGAGCAACAATGTGCACTGATCGCAATTTTCCGTGACTGCTGGCGAAGACGCGTTGCGTTTTTTCGGTTTTGTGCATCAAGTTGGTGACATTGAGCATGGGGACGATCAAAGGTGACACAAACGTTTATTTTCTTGACGGGCCCTGCACGTGGTCAGCGTGGATGTGTGTGACCTTTTCTGACAGACCTGTCCACTTGTGAGCACAGGACAACGTTGAATAGCCCTGGATCCAACTAAGATGTGTCCTAGCTGAAAGTCTGGAAACTTTCCTCTGAATCAGTTGATGTGCGGTCGTGGTTGGAGGTACAACGGTGCACTGAAATTTGGAAAATTGTTGGTCTTGGATTTTTACTGCTCTTGCAGGGGTCCGCTGCATTCAGTTAACGCTGGTGTGTATATTTTCCTAAGAGGCTGTGGTAATTGCAGGGTTGGGCACACAGAATGTTATGCGAATGCAAACCATTGCAGAACGTTTCGTATTTAGCGTAAAAAAAATCTTCACGAAGCACTCGGCGGATTGTATCGATTTTGTAAATATTACATAGCAACACGTCTATCTGCATTGATAACTTGCATAAGATGTAGGTAAGTTTGTTTAGTCAATTCAAGTGTCTTGTACAATGTAGTGCATTCTTTTGGTCTTGAATTACTTGAAATCTATGTCGCAGGATTTCCTCGTTGCAAAGACTGAAATCCTTTATTTCCTACAACCAATATTTGTTTCGACAAGGCTGGTGCGCTCCTTTTTTGTGGCCGTTTTTGACAACACAGCTGACAGCGACGGTGCACAAGAACGAGGTATCGCGACACCCAAATTTCTGCAAACGTGGAATCTCAGCAAAATCTAAATTGTCTGAGAATTGAAAATCTCATCTTTTGCATCGTATCTGACACATGGTATTGGGCAGCAACCGAACTGGTGTTCACTTGTGAAATGTCGACTTGGTGTTTTTCCTTAATTTTAGCAACCAGCAGATTTCTTTCCGGAGATAACTCAATCAGAGATATGACCAAAGCATGTGCGATGGATTAGACTGTCACAGACCCCAGCTGAAACGAGGGTTATTTGTAGCAATTTCCCTTTTACGATCAAATCAGATGGACATGTGGGAAAAGCGGTCAGGGAATCTGGCATTGGGTGGAAGACTGCTTCACAATTACATTCTTTGCAATCAAATCAAGATCAACAGAGGCCTGACTGGCTCTTCTTGAAAGTGGTGTGCAGATTAACCGACTTTCTGAAGAAAAACAACTTACGAGGCAAGAAATTTAAGTACCCGATCGGGTGGCATTTCTGGTGGTTCCGGTGTGATTTTTTTCAAATCCTAAGGGAATAACAAAGAGTAGGACACAATCTTCCTTCCAAAGTAATACAGCCTTTCG
>JAAUXT010033728.1_pt1 | contig 13256 bp, 20 predicted proteins | sample 7278171 | NCBI WGS metagenome assembly JAAUXT01 (sample SAMN14350112, study PRJNA611818) | marine sediment metagenome | isolation source: surface marine sediment (1.8m) | place: French Polynesia: Moorea | collected 2018-08
CTGCCCCACCCAATGCCTGTGACTGTCGCCCCCACTAGAGTTATGACCCCCCCCCCTGGACAGCATGACTGGTGGAACACAAGGAGGACAAGTAAGTATTGCTGAACCAGGCAGAATTGACAACATTACCAATGCTGCAAGGGACTTTGCACTGCAGTTGCCTTGAGCACTGCTTCTTGTTCACTTGTGGAAAGACGCAACGCATGACGCATGCGCAGTGAACCACCTGCAACTGACCTGATGAGGCGGGCAGCTTGGCGGCCTGCAGGATGTCCTCGCACAGACGTTTGTAGTGCCACGTGTCGCCCTTGACCCGTTTGCGCCGCACGCCCATGAGGTTCAGCTTGTTGAGCGCCACCACCTCGAGGTCGAACGCGAGCTTCACTTTGCCCCAGTCGTCAGCGATGCTGCACCGCAGCGTGTACCTGCAGAACGAATTGGAGAACATATAAACGTGTCGTTCCAGCGGCGTTCAGTGCTGCGGCCCATCGCAACAGAACGTGATGGGACTGGCACCGTTTGGATCGGACCAGCGTGGCCCAAAGGCAGTGGGACGCTAGCCTCCTGTTATTTTGTGTGACGAGAGGGTTTCGGGGCAGGCAGCTTGGTCAAACAGCTTTCGACATCCATGTGCCGTGTCTGTGTGCTGAGGAGCGTATCTGCGTAAGCGAGAGTGTGTGCGCGCGTGCTGCGTGTTTGGCTATGACACATCCCGGTCTCACAGGACACGCTGTTCAACTCACCCTATCTGTTTGAACGTGATCTTCCTCTCGGCGACGACGTTGATGAGTCTGTGCAGCACGTCGTCCGCGCTGCTCTGACACGTGTTCGACACGTTGTGCGTTTGCTGCAGAAAAATGGAGAGACTGATCAATGATGCGTCCGTGACATGACAGAAACTTTCCCTGCCGATTTGTGTGAGTCCCGTGATTGCAGACCAGCAATTCAAGGGCAGCTGGCCGTTTTTGTTGTGCCGTATGTAGTGCACCAGACGAAGGGCATCTGTTTCCTTTTGAGATCCGCCGTGTGTTTCGTCCATGAACGTGTTCTTGTCCACTGACTCAGGACACTGAAGACGCAAGGCATCACGCAACCAATGCGAACGGAGCATCAAACGTGCTCTGAGTGACCCCGACACTGACCTTGACCTTTCTCGGCTCGTCCGACAGCGACGACGACTTCTTCTTCGGGGTCAGCATGCAGATCATGCGGTCGATGCCGCGCTCGATGGAGCCGAAGAGCGACGAGCCGCGCGAGCCCCTGGCGCCCCCTGCTGCCCCCGCGCGGCACGGCGTGTCCAGGTGCAGGTGGATCCGGTCCAGCTCCGTGTCCACCGAGCCGCCGCCGCTGCGAGACAAACGCTGGAGTCAGTGTTGGCGTGAAGACAACGGGTAGATCTACGTTGCCACATGGTACAAGTCTGACGGCTGCGTCATCTGATAGCAACAAATACGTCACAGGTCTCTGAAGTATGAATTTACAGTTTGTGAGAGACGTGTCAATACAAGCCCACACAATTGCCCAACAAGTACACCGTACATCAAGTTCACAGGCTTGCACACAAAGGACACCAGTGTCTCATCTTCTTCGAGATTTTCTCTTGCTCTACACCTTATGCCTGACAAAACAAGACCAAAACGAATCTTACGAAACAAAACAGGATGGTGAAATTGTGAAACAACAAATGTTAATGGTGAAGGAATACATGTACACAGGAACAGAACTCAACCGGTACGGAGTGCGCAGTGGAATCCTCAGAACCGACAGGTGATCACACATGCGCTACAAGGCCAAAACATCAAGGTTCGCTTTGAATCGTTGGCACAAGCAGCAGCAACAACCCCAGGGTTCAGTTCAGCTGGTTATTCGCACGATTCGCAGCACAAGACTTGAGATCTCTCTGCAAAAGCACTTTTCAAATTCCAAGCGTCAAAGCGCCACATTCGATGCCCAAGCCTTTTGGTGCTTCCCACACCCAGCTGCGCAAACGGCACAGGGACAACAAACTCCTCACTCCTCACGCCGAGAAGCCCAAGCCTTAACGCCTGCTTCACCCGCCGCCTGGCCCGGCGTACTTACGAGCTTTCGAGCCCATCATTGGACGCGAGACGCGCGCGCTTCGCTCTGCGCGCGCACGTCGAACTTCCCGCGTACGCGCGAGGAGAAAAGGCCCCCTCTGCCTCCTCAAAACTGCGGCGCAAAAAAGATGACTTTTGGGAAACATTGTGCGTTGATTTCATCTTATGTTTCGTTCTTTGGCGACGAAATGCAACTTACAGGATGTTGCTGTTTTGGCCATTTTCTTTGTGAACGACACTGATACATCGATCATAAAAGAGAGCACAGAAATCCAAAACCTAAAACTGAAACTAAAGAAAACAGAACCAAGTACTGAAGGTACAGACTTATTTGCACAGCACTGACTAGACTGGCAGACGGCGAAATATTCGCAATATTTCGTGCACGTCCGACAAAGCTGAAGCGTAAGCGCAGACACAGAGACTTACCAATCAGCTCGGGGAGACCTGTGAACCCAGAGACGAGAAAACACGTGACTATGAACCTCACACCAATGAATTCTACATGGATCTGGTCCTCTATCGACAGTGAGCTTTTGTGATGTTTGCAATCCAGTTCGATGACGCAAAACGGATGTGAGCACGATGTTGTTCAAGCTCGCACACACACCCTCCAAATAAACTGTTCGCGTGAATAGACACAAGCACCCAAGTACACACACACACACACACACACACACACACAGCACCGGCCGAACACGTGTAACATGTGAGTGCACGTGAGCGGACTTCGCCAGAGCGCGTGCGCGGTACTCACAGCTTGTCCTCGCTGACGGAGCCGGTGGCGCCGCCGCCGGTGACGCCGGACGCCAGCGCGTGGAGCTGCGAGTCGACGCTGCGCGACGGAGACAGCGCCGTCACGTTGTTGACGAACTTCTCCTCGAGGGGGCGCTTCGCTCGCGGAGCTGCGCACACAGAGAAGAAAATGTCAAATTGAGATGTGAATCCTGCTCGACGAGACACCACGCAATTCCAAAGCGCCTGTGTTGCTTCAACAGGAAGGAACAGTAGATCTTGATTTGAAGCAGCTTGGTTCAGCAGACAACCTGTCAGGAAGTTTCATCGTCAAACACTCGCGCAGCGTATGCAACGCTGTACCCATTGATTCAGTATAAGTAAAATGCCCGGACTATGCACCGCATGAAGACACCACAGTGCAAACTGGGAATCTGCAAGTTGTTTACCACGGTGTGAGAAATGAATCACACATGCAGCAAGCATGACTTTGTTCCAGACATGGTTCAGTTTGACGTGACATTTCACTTGTTTCCATTTGGGACACTTGCTCATCACACATCCTCAAGCTGCACGTGTCAATGCTTGATTCGCACGTGATCCAACTCTCAACAACGCGCTGCGAATGGTCAGTCGCACTTGGCTCCGAGTGAACGAATCCAAAATCGCGAGATCAACACAATTCACTCACTCCTGCCGTCGGGCGTCGCCAGGATGGGGGCCAGTTTGCTGACCATCGGGGACGGGGAGGCGGGGCGCGGCCGCGTCTTCTTCACCGACGAGGACGGCGACGAGCGGCCGTAGGTCGGGGGCCGCTTCCCGCGGGGAGTCCTGCATCAGCCGCAGAGAGTTACGCCTCAGTGACGGTGAATGCATCGGCATACTGAGTCAACACATGTTCCCGAAATATAACAAATAAACCACTGGAAACACGCAAGGATGCACTCTGTCCACGCACAGCACAAAATGACCTCATCTGTAACAAAATGAACTCGTCAACGGCGTACTTAACGCCAGTCCCAGTCCCTCCACGACTCACTCACACACACAGAGTCTGGCGTGAACAGCATTCTGTCAACTCGATCTGAATCACCACCCATCCAAACACAGCATAACAGCGACACAACCCCCCCCCCCACAATGCACATGATCACTCACTCACTCACTCACTCACTCACTCTCTCTCACACACACACACACACACACAAGAGCCAATTCTGAGATGAACAGCAATTCTGTTGACTCGATCTGAATCACCACCCATCCAAATACAGCATAACGGCGACACAACACCCCGCCCAACCCCAATGCACACGATCACACACACACTCACTCACACACTCACACTCTCACACACACACACACGCACACACACACGCACCTGGGAGTCTCCGGCACGAGGAAGTTCTCCTTGCCCTCGTCCCCGTCGGAGCCTCGCCCGACCGGGTGCGGCCGCTGCTTCAGCGTGTACGGAGACTCGGCGATGTCAGACAGGTCCACCGAGTTCGGCTGCGAGCCAAGGACAAATAACTGACATGACGAAACGTCGCTGACATAAGGACTGCAAACGTCACGTTCCCGCAGGTCAACGTGCGGTGTCGTTGAGCCGACGCAATGACCATCGGCTCTTGTACTCCAGTGTGGTTTCGTCGCTTTGCTTTGTGTAAATACATGTGGAAACGAGCCCAAGGGGATTATTTTTGTCACGTAATTGTCGACAATGACAAACCAGAAGAAAACGAGAGAATGAAACAACGTAAAAGTAACGCCTCTGATGTTGCACGACTCACGGACAGTTCGATGCACAACGACGGTTGCATGCGAAAAGCCTTGTGAAAACGAGCGAACACAACTTGAATTCACACTCCAGTTGTCGATGTTCTCGTCACACGAATTTTTCTCAACATCAAGTTCAACTTTCCAGTTTGTTCCACCATTTTTCTTTTTGTTCAGCCACCATCATGATTGAACACGACCCCTGACCCTGCGTGTGTGGGTGTGTGTGTGTGTGTGCGTGCGTGCGCGCGTGAAGTGGCCCAGTACGTGCGAGTGGGTGTGGCACAGGGCCGTGCACTGTGTGTGTGCGTGTGTGGTATGCGTGCGACTGACCCGGAGCTGGCGCTCGTTGAGCGCTTTCTGCGACACGAGTCGGATCGGACGCTGCCGCTGCTTCTTGTTCATCAGCAGCAGGTAGGTGGCGGTGAGGTAGTCGTACTTCCACTGCAGGAAGAGAAGAATGAATGAATGAATGAATGAATGAATGAATGAATGAATGAAGTCCACACAGCCTGCCCAATTCCTTGATTGCACAAGCTAGTGGTCGAGTAAGATCAAGAGTACAGCAAAAATACGCCCAATGGCACCGGCAATCAACGACCGTTGCTGCGCGCACGTGTTTGTGTGTGCGCGCGTTGCAGTGTACCGACGCACGTGCACATCAACACGGGGTGGTTGCGACGCACCTTGGAGACCTTGGCCTTCATCTCGTCCTTCGTGAGGCCGTAATGCACCGCGAGCTCCGTGATGCAGTCCTCGTCCAGGTTCTCCCTCTGCAATGCAAACTGGGTGGAGTCAATCCCAACTTTTGCACATGTTTGGTGGATTCTGGACATTTAACACTTGGCAGTTGTGTTCCTTCCATTCTGCGTGTGAACGCAAATAACACGCAGACTCCATGCTTTCAAAAAAGCTTGATTGATTCAAGACTAGCATTGCTGCTCTGATCAGTCACACTGACGAAAACTGAACTTGACGACCTCGTTCGATGGCACCGACCTTGAACTTGGAGCGGGCGGACACCCCGTGGGCGTGTCCCTGCAGCATCCAGGGGTGCTTCATGAGTCTGCGCACGGTGATGCGGCGCTTCGGGTCGACCTGCAGCAGCTCGTCCAGCACGCTGATCGAGTCGCGCGACAACCAGCGAGGAACCTCGTACTTCCCCGTCTATCAAACCAAGGGCGTCAAATATTCGTTCAAGGCGTCACACGTGGCGTGTCCATCCAACCCAGCGGCCCCCGTCATCCCATGAGTCATGTGCACCAAAAAAAAATATCTTGTTTTCAGGTGATGAGGTCCCACTGACAACACACATTTCACAATGCGCTCCCCTTTGGGTGATGTCAGCTATTTGGCACAAAAAGTGTGAACAAACCTTGATTTTCTTGTAGAGCTGCGCGACGTTGTCGTCGTCGAACGGGAGGAAGCCGCAGAGCAGCGCGTACAGCAGCACGCCCATGCTCCACACGTCCGCCTCGCCGCCCAGGTACGCCTGCCCCAGGATCAGCTCGGGCGCCGCGTACGCCGGGGACCCGCAGCACGTCGTCAGGTGATCGTCGATCCCGCCCTATAACAAGGTGCGGAGCACCGTGGGTTTCACACGGGGTGCGTCATGCGCTGCGGTCCCAAGCAATGGGACGGGTCTCAGAGCCAGCTAAAAACAGTCCTTGTTCTGCTGACTTTTTGCAGGTGGCCGACGCACTACGCGCTCAGAGTGAAAAGGCGCGACAAACTTTTGTCAATGTATTGTGGAGGCACACCAGACTGGTTCCAGATGTTTTGTCTGTTCCAGACTTTTCTCACCTTTGGTCTCGCGCAGAGTCCAAAATCGATTAGCTTCAGATTTTGCTCTTCATCCAGCAGCAAATTCTCCTGGAAACAAGCACAAAAGCGCGGATGAGCCCACACTCGTTGTCGGAAGAACGCTGCGACACAGAACGACGCCAACCTTCAGGCTCACACATCTGTATTCTTGCTGTGACAAGCAGACACCAGATAATACTGCTTTTGCGGCTGGATATCTGAAGTACCCAGCAATTGGACTTCTGGGCAATAAAACACGACACACGTTTGCCCCGTGGCAGCACGTATCACCACAACTCACGGGTTTGAGGTCTCTGTGCGCGTAGCCCTTGTCGTGGATGTAGCCGACGGCAGCGACTATCTGACGGAAGAAGATTCGCGCCTCGTCCTCGGGCAAACGGTCCTTCGCGACGATGTAGTCGAAGAGCTCGCCGCCAGGGCAGTACTGCGGGAAACACGCGTCGGGTGAGAGGGGGTGGGCGGGACATCAGGCCTCACTTGCCAACCACGTGACCACCGAGTGGTCTGCGCCAAAGGGTCATCGCATAACGAGCAGCACTGGAGTTGAAACCGGTAGAAACGAGAGCAAGTGCATCTACCCTTGGTTTGCAGACGTGTTTGTAGAAATGGTGTGTTCTGCTCACCAAAATTGACCAGAATAGAGAACATGTCTGCTGATACAGCAACGCGCCTCGTACTGGTTGCGCTAGGCGTCACGGCTTTTAAGTACCGCGTCGAGTGAGTGACTTGTCCAGAGACGCAACGTGTTGCGGAAACAATCCTGCTGATCGTGCCTCACCTCGAGCACCATGAAGAAGCGCTCCTCCGTCTCGATCACCTGGTACAACTTGCAGATGTGTTGGTGACACAGAATCTTCATCGCCTCAATCTCAGTCTTCACGCGAGGCAGGTCCTCCTGCGAACACGGAAAACACGCCGTATCAAATCCACTGTTCATTCCAGCAGCACTGGCTTCGTTGTCAGGCTAAACAAGCCCCGTGGCGTTTTGTTTTTGTGTGTCCTGGGAGGGGTGCGGTGCAACTCGCACACTTGTAGAAGTGGCCGAGTACAGGACAAAACAACGCGACCAGACACGCTAACATCGACATAACCACTCTGTCAGGAGCTGGCGTCAGTCGATTTGCACTCACCCCGAGGGTTTTCTTCTCCATGATCTTGATGGCGACTTTGTCCCCTGTGAGCGCATGGTACCCCAGCTTCACCTTGGCAAAACCACCTGCGATGGAATTGACACAAGTAAGACACTTTGACAGGACAATAGATTGGTGTCGTTAGGGTGAGTCGCTTGAAGCGCGAAAACGAATGGCACCTTTGTGTCGCCAAGTCGTGGGAGAACTGCCGGTAGGTGTCAACACGGATACAGAATGGGGTTTGACTCCGCAAAATTGTTCCCCCAGGAAAGATCGAAGCTATGGAGGTGGTGAGGCCACCCGGGAAACCACCTTGTTCATTCTGCGCAACGGTCAAGTTTTGATCGATCATACGACGCCCTGACCAAAACAAAGATCCGCCTGTCCCTCTGGTCCTCGGATCCACACTCAGGTACGAGGTTGATTCAAATAAGTTTGGCCAAACATGCTGACGATCGCACAAAGTCTGCAAGGTCAGTGATACTACGCAATGTGTGAAAATGAACTGACCACACTCAGAACATGTTTGGCCGAACATATTTGAATCAACCTCGTATGTCGACCACAAACTCACTGAGTGAGTGGAACATTGTTGTCACGATGCTTGGAGAACTGTACCTGATCCGATGGTCTCCCGGAGGTGGTAGAGCCCCTTGAGGGCGGAGTAGTTTCCCGAAGACATGGTGCTCACTCGGTCTGCAGCGTCGACATCAAACTGCGAAAGAAACACGGGAGGGTCTGTCGCAATGTGGTCTTCCACCCACCCAGAGTTCAACTGAATTTCCGTGACGTTGGGTCCCGCGTTAGATCAAGATTCTAGATCTAGATCTGGATGTGTCACTGAGATCTGCCAGATTCAAGATCGAAGTCCAGTGGACCAATCACGTCTATCGTGCTGACGTAAACTCGGTTCCACGGGCCATATTCAAAACAAAAGCATCTGATATTATTTGCTTCTGGAGTTAAGGCCACACGGATGGCAGCAGAACCAGAGGAAACAGCGAACTGTAAACAATTTGAGCTGGATCCAGATCTTGAAAATGACCAAAAGGTGACAGAACACACGGTTGTGTTCAAAATTTTGAACAAGTCAACGGGCCTCCACAACAAACCCCAGCCACAATCTTGCAGCTTTCAGCAGCTCAAACATTTCACCAGGCAGTTGTTATCCGAAAGGAGTGCAAAGGGTTCGGGATGATCTGAAACTTACGGATATTCTAGCAGAAATTGGAAGTTGATTTTCAAACTTCGCCTCCCTGATTTTGCCGGACCAATGAGCGTGGAGATCGAGCCGACGGACGGCAGCACCAGCCGATCACAAAAATGTGACAACTAACGAGCACGTCTTATCAAATCGCATAGCCTGTTTCAGTTCTATTTCTTTGCCTCGGCTGATGTGTGTGCAAAATTACTGTTTGGATGCGTGTTTTTATAAAGCCGTGCAAAAATTATGACAGATGTGCGAATGAACATGAGATTGCGTTGAGATATTTTTCTGGTTGCAAAAATGCATCGCTAGGAGGTGCTGCCATCTCGGCGACATTTTCCAGCGCACTTGCCGTCACGGAACAAATTGTTATTTTCACCCGGATCTTTCAGGAACCACACAACAAGCAACTTTTTACAACCCTAAGAGACACAAGATATATCTTTCCAGCTCATGTCTGACAATTTTGCACAAAAGGCATAGAATCATTAAGAATTTGCCAAAACAAAGTTGACAGGTGACATTCTCCACACTTGTCAGTTTTGCGTGTTGTGCCCGAAACATCATCTTCCGCAAGGCAATTGAAAACCAAATGGTTTTGTGAGCATTTTTTTGGAAGCCTTCATCAGCTTTTTGTACAAACATTCAATTCAATGGCAGAACAAAGTTCTTCATTTTTAGAAGCCAGATAACCTTTTCCCAGAGTTTCTGTCCCCCTAGCTTTGGGGAGGAACAGGACAATGCAACCGTGAGGGGAACTCACGTTTTTGTGACTAAACTTTCCACTCCGAGACAGAAGCGACCTCGAAGGATGCTGGTGAACCGCAGGTTTACGAGAGGAAGTTGGGTGACCAGATTCTCGTTGCTCCAGTGAAGCGAAGGCCTCCCCCACATTCGTGGCGCACCGCGCTCAATTGACACGTACCAGCAATGCTCCCACCTGGGAACGAAGTGCGTACACGGACACTGCCACTGTTGTTGCCTTTTTGCAATTTCAGATGGCGAAGTCCATCATCGCTTCACATGCAAACAAAAGATGTGGAAACAATCCAACATCGATGCCACGATCCAATAATCTTTGAACCACAGGAGGTTGTTCCTCGCAACCACAGATCAAAGAGGATGAAGAGAAAGTCGCTCGAAACCCTGTAGAACAAACACATCAGCAGGAGATCCCTTTTGTCTTGGAAGGGTTGAGCTGAAGTCTGCCTCTGCACTTGAATTCTTTGCTGAAATCTCAACTGCTTTCCTTTGCAAAATGTTTGACGGCCGAATCCTGCAGCATGCACCACATGGACTGTTTTGTGCGCTCAGGTTTTGCACTCACTTCCCATGGCAGCAAAACTTCTCGGATGATGAGGTCAGCTGAAGGAGAGACGCGCGTGACCATCGCTCTGCAGGGCGTTCAGCAGGGACACCGAGACTTGGGGGATTTCCCCCTTCTGCACGAGAGGGGTGTCACTGAGTGAAAGTGCGTGTGCATAATCAATCCCAAAATGAGAGCACCCGTCAAGGGGGTCAATGCAAACGCCAAGCACTGCAAGAAACACAAATATTTCTTGAAAAAAAACGAGATTGAAAGAAGCAGTGTTGATGTTGCTGACAAAAATGGCACGTACACTGTATTGAGTTTGCCCTGAAGCGCGATTGAGTCAAGGTCTTTCACTCAAGTAAGTCTTTGTCAGGGTCGGAAGTGGATGGAGTGAAAAATCTGCACACACTGAACAGTCACGTGTGAAGGCGGATGCTGAAATCAAACGAGCGGTACTATCCGAACGCGGTGATGCCATAAGCGGAGACCATTGAAATTGAACCCTCCCTTGTTCAGGTCCCAGAAAAGGACACACTGAACAAGTCATCAAGGATACAGAGGGAGGTCGTGTGTTCCTTTCCGGGTCTTCACAAAGTTTAAATTTATAATTTATTATTATTTCTTGAGGTGGGAGCATCAGCACCGGAACCTAATACTCGCTTATGGCTGGTGTTCAACGGGTTTCTCGGTCACCAGGAAACAATGAGTAGCTTCCCCTTTGGCGTTTCCAGGGAGATTAAATCGTGCAGATCTCCATGACATCATGCTGTTGTTGTGTTAAGGTGCCGTATACGATGCTGTGCTTGACTCTTGTGAGATCAAAAAAGAAAGCAAATACAACTGGCCAGTTTCCAAAGTTTATTTTTCTTTGAATACCAACCGCGTCCCTTATTTTCTTTTTTGTGACCAAGCAGAAGAAACGAGGCAGCAAATATCCAATTTTTTTCCAGCCTCCTTCTTGGTGAACCTTTTGTGGAACTCTGAACATTGTTGACGTCACGAGACATCAACACAAAATTTCAGCACAGCCTTTTGTGTGTGCATCCTTGAATGGCTGGTTGCAACGCACCAATTCTGTCTCACAAACACGCAGCAGCCACCTTAACGCATCCCACTGTGGTTTGGGGGGCGAATAAAACCGAGCGAGGCAGACTGTCCGAATTCATAACGAGGGAAATTTTCAAGATAGCAGAGACCACTGGAAGGACCGAATTGAAAAGGGAAACACACACAGGATCTTTGGTATTTGCAGCAAACACCACAAAGTGCATCTTGCAAACACATCAAAGGCAAGGACAGGAAACCAGTTGTTGGAGGAAAAGAAACGAAACTCACACTGAGGATGAACGGACTTGAGAAGTGCTGTCTCCTGCTGCTTGTTGCAGGTTGGTTCTGTTCAAACTTGAAAATTGGGTGTTTTAGATCTGTACAAAGTATTTTGGGGTTTGTGGTTCGTGGCGCAGAGATCACTGTTGCATTTTACTTTTCATTTCAGTCGCAAAACAAATTTGCGCACTGAGCATAATGTTCGAGCCAAGTTGTGCGCCTCCGCGCAAATGCCGCACCCACCCAGTGCGGTCGATGCGCTTGAAATCTGCGAAAACCATCCAAAATTTCAGAAAACAGCAACAAATGTGACAAAAGTCCAGCTTTGGAAAAGTTCATCGAACGCGACATCCAGATCCGCGCGAATTCAGGATTCAACAGATAGAATCCGATCCTCCATGGATTCATTTTTCTTTGGTGCAAATTGCTTGTTGGGCAAAGTTTTTTTTTTCTTTTGGCATTCAGTCTTGTCCTGAAACCAACTTTGCGCCACCAAAAAATGTTGAAGAAGGTTTTTGACTGAGCCCAGTGTGAACGTTTAGACGCTTCTCCAAATCAGCGCTGTTCGTCGCGGCGGCGTCGGGCGAGCACACGATGCGCGTGCGCTGGCGCATGGGCAGTGACCAGATGACGCTCAACCTGCGCGAGAACGAACACGTGACGTCACGGGTTCCCGTCCTGCTGTCGCGAGAGGGAGTCATCTCAACCTGGCAACCCGAAAACAGACCTGTAAGTACAAATAGGTCCGCAAAAAAGCAACTGTTTTGAACCAAGAATAAATTTGTATCAAATTCAATCTTCCTTGACCAGAGATTGACAAATTTGCCACGTTCTTGTGACTATTTCAGTGTTTGTTGTTGCAGGACTTTACAGCGTATTTGGACGCAGAGCACGAAGCTGCGATTCTCGTGGAGAACAAGGAAGACAAAAAATCCTATGTGAGTACCAGGTTTTTACTCATTCAGGACTGCATGCTGCACCCTTTTCACAGAAAGGAAGCGAAATCTGAACAATCCTAAATTGCAATCGATGGTGCAATTGGAACAAAAAACGATCTCACATTTTCCTGTGGAAAAGGCATCGAATACAACATCCTGTTCCTTCAAACTTGAAGATGAGAATATGCATACACAAGAATCACGAAGCAAAAAAATCTTTGAGTTTATCGCGGAACCACGAAAGTATGTCACTGGCGACTCACGATGCCAGAAAACCCCCTGACAAGAGTCTCATCGCCTTTCATTCATGTGAAGTGTGTTGGTCAAGGCGTGGGTGACACGCTGCTTGGAAAAGAGCAAAGCGCCCATGCCCTGGGAATTTTGAAGGAGCCATGCATTGGATCCGGTTGTATTCATGAATGTTTGCAGAGAGGCACGTTCCGAATGGGGTCGGAGGCGTACGTGCTGAACCCGATGATGCACGAGTCCCGCCCGAAGCGAGACGCCTCCACCGGAGAACTCACGCTCGACCTTGGCGACATCACGGCGTCCGTTTCCATGGCGAAGGACGACATGCCGGATATGGTCATGAGGAACGATACAGGTGAGGCAGGTTAGATGCAGGATCTCGCCACATTAGGGGATGCTTGAGTGCTATCAAAAATAATTTTCAAGGGCAAGGCGTGGAAGCCCCCCCCCCACGGGGGTCATGACCGTGATCAATATTGTTGCGACGTTGTTGGACTTTGGGCTCCAGAGAAACATCCACAAATCTCTTTTCCACGACGGACGTCCGGTGCATGCAGTCATGATTTGACTCCAAGGGTCTGTCTGTCTGTCTGTCTGTCTGTCTGTTTGTCTGTCTGTCTGTCTGTCTGTCTGTCTGTCTGTCTCTCTCTCTCTCTCTCTCTCTCTCTCTCTCTCTCTCTC
>JAAUXT010126344.1_pt1 | contig 13256 bp, 18 predicted proteins | sample 7278171 | NCBI WGS metagenome assembly JAAUXT01 (sample SAMN14350112, study PRJNA611818) | marine sediment metagenome | isolation source: surface marine sediment (1.8m) | place: French Polynesia: Moorea | collected 2018-08
CCCGCCCCCCCCCCCGGCCCCCCGCGGCCGCCCCGCGCCGCCGGCGGCCGGGGGGGGGGGGGGGGTACGGGGACATTTCATCCACCTTGCCATATACTGCACTACCACATGGTGCTTTGCCCTCAGGGACTTCGCACAACAATGACGAAAAACTCAACGTCGACCAGTCACGGTCTCGGTCTGTTTTATATATAACATCTGACGTCCAGCGAAACCAAGACAGTGCACGAGGGCAACAGCAGCACAGGTTGTCTGCACGTAAGTTTTTCTCACTTGCAGCACGTGACTCGCACTGTACATGCAGACAGCGTGTTGTGTGGCTCGTCATCTCCTCACTGTTCGGGCCGCGGTAGGTTTTTCAGGACCCGGGGTTTGCCTCCTCATCCCATTCCTGGTGTTGATGTTCGCTGCAGCAATCGGGACCGACTCGGTTCCAAATTGTCTACGTGCTGTTACAACAGTTGATTGACGAATTTGCTTGATTGGTCTGCAGTGCATGGGTGGACTGATATCTGAACCGCGGAAGGTGCGGTGAGCCTCAGACAGGGTTCTCACACTGCACAAAAACGGTTCCTGTGAAATCACACAATGACTTTTCGAGACCTTCCGTCAAGAAAGGAGTTGTGTGATTGAACAGGAACCTTTTTGTGGGGTGAGAACCCATTTCTACCACAATGCAAGCTCGTGCGACATGTTTAGAGATCGCGGAGTTGTAGAAGCAAAACACTTAGTGCAACAACGTAGATACGTAGATATTGGGACAGAAATGAGCAGATTATCGTTTCAGCCGAGCTTGAACGCGTTGGGACGAGGTCTCTGTGCAGTGAGAGGGAGCGCCCTCCCCATCTCACACCGCTCAGCCCCGCACGGCAATCTTCACGACTCGGTGCTCGGGTTTCCCTCCGCTCTCCGCCCGGGCAGCTCCCCGTCCCCTCACGCTGTTCTCTGGAGTGCTCCACACACAACACTCAGGCAAATTTGGCAGAAACAGGAAAAAATCCTTTTTGCGTCTGTGAATTTTGCGTTCATGCAGATTGTCTCAACGGCTCCATTCCCCTGATCTGGTCGTGCTCCTTTGCGACGCACACAGATCTGATTCAGATCTGACCGACGGGGCTTGAGATGTATTTGTCGTCAGCGTTCCACCACCACACCGCGGGTCCACGCCTGCAATCCGTCGGGACTTCAGAGACGTCACCATGAGCGTGGCGACAAACGCTCTTCCCGACGTGTCTATCTGCTTTTTCTCTGGGGTGCAGCTTGATTCGAGCGAAACAAGTGACACTCGAGAGATCTCATTTGCAAATGAAGGGATTCCTTTTTCGACAGAAAACATTAATTTTCTCCTCAAAAGCGGGAAAGCCTGTCAAAACTGTCGCAATGTGAGAAGCAAACTCGAATCTGGCTTCTGCCTTTCTGAAAATTGGTCAACGGTGAGTTTCAGGCGTGGAGTGAAACACGCACCGTGTGCCCAGTCCTGATTCTGCGCGCTTGAACAAAGATCAAAGAAACGCTGTAGGTATGGACCTGAGTGACGCCAAAGCTCATGCGCATGTTTTTGGGGCTTGTCATGTTGAGCAAACATGAACTTCTTCTCGTGCATGAAGATGAAACGATAGATTGAAATGAGGCAGGTGAGACAGGTGTTGTGTGCTCTCCGAAGAGCATGTAGCCGCACACCGGAAGTTCACCCTGACTTGGTGAGCGGACTCACACAAAACAATAAACCAAGCCCGTAACAACACTAAACTTTGGACACAAGAACCTGGACATTTCTGACAATACGCTCCTGTACGTTCGTACTGCACAAGAGTGCTCACGCCAGATTCAGGATCAAGTCATGGGAGCTGACCCTAAGAGATGCCCATTTCAACTGAGCTGAACTGACGACGTGCGTCAGCGTCGCACAACAAGAGCACGACGTCACTGTGCGAAGTTCCACACGAATTCGGACCCCTCAGGGTGCACACCCAGATCCGCCTCAGGTGTCTGTCGGAACAATCACGAAATGAACGTCTGTTATCCATGCTCCGAACACGAGTGCTGAAGCAAACAAATAAACGCTTCCCTTCCTGCGTTTGCTCGTTATTGCAAACCCTGCGGAGAGAACGGAGCGAGCTGCTGCCGCCCCTTTGATCAGCGGAAGAAAGATGGAAATGACACCCAGACAAATCCTTGTGAAGAGATTGCTCAGGGGTCTTTGCACAAGAACTCATCTCTCAAGGGTGTGTTTGCAGTCACTGAGTGCGCGGGTTGTGCAATCGGTCTGCCTGCACCCAGACATCGAGATCCAGGAGTCAATGGGTTGTCTCACCCAAGACCACCAAGTCAGCCTGGACCTGAGCGGAGGAAACTCAATTCAAGTCTCCAAGACCCTGAACCTCTGTTTTCAACCCCTAAAGTTTGCGCCGTCGAGTTTCAAGTTCTCCGTCGTGAATTTTCACTTTTGACGTCGGGCCATTCGGGCCTCAAATGGAGACTGACTGAGCAATGGCCGCAATTTGTTTTTGAGTACCTGGCGGAGGTCAATACGACGGACTCCATGAGTGCGTCACGTGCAGGTGGGCCACAGTGTTGACAACATGTCAAGAATCAGCGACACGGTCTTGCCAGGTGATAGTCCAGCTTCAAGGGTTCAGCGGCCAGGGCCGCGAGTGCTCAGCTGTGTCGCAGTGACCGAGCAACACCGACTGGTGTTTCCTGAGTGTAGCATGAGCGACAATTGCTGAGGTTTCCACTGGACACGACTGCGGGTTCTCAGAGCGAACATCGCTTGGTCTGCAGCAGGTGAGCCGCCGCCCGCGAGAAGCAGATGCAGCGTCAGGTGAGACGAACGCGTCTGTATTCTGTTGGCCAATCTCGTTGCCATTTCCATTTGCCTAATGAAACGAGTTCTATCTCATTACAACTTCTAAGCCTCTGCTCCACTTATCTGAGTGCGGCGCTGATGGGTTTCTTACTGCAACACAGCTGTAGTCTCGCCAGATTGGACGAGTGGGCTGCAGAAACAGATTCCTTGATTGAAAGGCAAAAAACAGTGCGCGTGGCTTCGAATCAAACGGCGCAGATTCATTGTGTCTGTGCTGAACAAAACAATCATCGTGACGCGACAATGACCTGTTGGAGCAAGTTGAGATCATCCACGAACATCCAGGGGCCAACGATAAAAAGACACACACACACACACACACACACACACACACACACACACACTGTTCCCCGTTGTCTCTGAGTTTGTTGAACCCTTGGTGTGCCACAAACGCAACGCTTTGAACTTTTTGCTGTGGAAATGTTCTCAGTTGGAATGGTCCTGGCCCGCCTTGTGTGGCCGTTGGCCTTGGCTGCCCATCCACCTGTCCATCCATCCGCTGAATCCAACACGTTTTGCACGAGAGTCGCGCGCAACATACATCCGTCAGGAATTCCTGCGTAACTGATGCAAAAACTGATGTCAGAGAATCGAGAAAACAGCACTGCATCACGAATGTGAATGAAACGAGCATTTGAATCTTGTCTGCCTCAGGGCAGCAGCATTTAACTGGGAAGCGCCAGGGAAAGTAATAGCGACGGAAAAGGTGAAAGCCCCGCAGGGAGGGAAGGGAGGCGACTCGGGCAGCGAAGAGGCCCCGACATCGATCGATGCCTTAATGGACCCCAATAACACGTGCACACAGACCAGGGGTGCAGGAACAAGTCGCGAGTTGAGTTGTAATGATTTTGGATAAACAGAGGGAGGGGAGCGAGCTTCGGTGCGCTCTCCTCAAGGGAACGAGCCGCTCTGCGGGGCAGCGCACACCGCGTGCGTGCGTCCTGTTCCAGAGCGAGGCAAAGGGCGTTTTCTCTTGTGGCGCAGACCTGAACCCACCAAGTGTAACGCAGCACGCAGGAGAGAATAGGAACGCTGTGCACGACGCTGTCAGTGTGAAACTGGCCGAAGGGACCGCGCGTCGCTCAAGGCAAAAACAACTTCCTTCCTTCCGCCTCTCTTCGCTGAGTATCTATTGACAACAGATTCTGCAGAGCGCGTTCCGTTTCCAGAGCAGACACACACACGTCATGTCACGGTCGATGTTCTCAAGTACGAGCACACCTTGCGCCACCGATTTCGAACAGCATTCATTCTGTTTCGAACAGACCCTGTGCCCTTTCAACAGGGAGATCAACGTCAAATTTCATTTTCAATTCAAAGCTGGGAACAAACAGGAAACAAATTTCTGAAAACATTGTTCCCTGGGCAACTGCAAAGGACGAGAACAATGCAGTCAAAAGCCAAGATATCGTGTGGACTGTGTTTTCACTGAAGTCCCCGTGGACAGTTTGTTCCACAACAGACCAGTTCACCAAGAGTTGTGTTGGTTGCACTCTGACAAGATATATCTGCACTCAAGGGTGGCTCCAGGGACTGGTTGAGATCGTGCGCCGCCCTGGGTCGCCCTGGCTCCGGCCCTGATGGATTCCTCTTCACTGAGGTGTGTGATTGCCTCGTGTTTCCGTGCTGGGTGCTCTGCTCACAGCACAGATCAGGGCGTTGTTCCGCACCGGTGGGCGCCAGAAAGGTGCTCCGGATAAACATGTTTGTGAAGGTCTGGGAGTCTTGCGCGTCGGCTGGAGGAACCGAATCCAGGTTTCCCACAATCCCATCTCAGCATTCCGGGCAGGCAGCAGGGCTGGACCGCGGTGTGATCCGGGCGGGCGGGCCGGCAGCGGGGCCGGGCTGCGGCGATGAGACCGGGGGAGGAGCTCCGAACATTACCCGACTTAGACCCTCATTTCCCGCTGATGCCACACCAATTCGGCGCGGACAGGGCACTCAGTGCAGCACTTGAGAACCTGCTCAGCCCTTCCTGCCCGCCTCTGCGATTTGAAAAAGATTCCCCATTTTGGGCCTGTTTCCCTCCACTTGATGCGTCAAGCGTTGAGTCCGAACACGGGTGACTTGCGCTGTGTGGTTAGGCCCAACACTGGATACACTGGATTGCGTTCATGCGTTCGAAAGTGCTGCGTTTTGAGTTGCCCAGGGACAGCCTGAGACAAACCCATGCAAGTCGAACGACCTGTGGGGCATTTCGACAGAACTCTCTGAGAATCTGCCGTGGAGCTCACAACGTGCAGTTTGAGTCGGCGCCCCAAGTCTCATTTCAAGAACATGAATAGAAGATGCGTGGAGTCGACTCCGACCTCAGAGGACGAACCCAGCTTCTGGTCAAAGAACCTTCCTCACACAACTGCTGTTTTCGCTTGATTTACTGGGTACATCGTGGACATGTGACTCACGCAGGGGCTGAGCGCACGACGCGCGCCGTGTGAAGCTCCCTCAGATGCGCTGCAGCTCCGCGTCCTTGTCTCGTGTTTGCTTTGTTCCTTGTGAACACACGAACTCACACACTGAGACGTAATGAGGACCGAAAACGCTCCAAATTGCGCCACTAATGACGCCATGACGCGTTTTCTCATCGCTCTTACGCACCAATCTTCGTGTGAAATTTGAATCTACAGCAGCAGCTGTTTACTTCCGTCACAGGGGTCCTTCATTCTGGGAATCCCCCGGGATGCATGTGTGTCCAAAATTTCTTTTCAACATGAGACGGGGCCGTTCTTACGAGAATGCTCAGCGAACGACTGCAAGACGGAATGGCAAATTGTTCAGACAGCCATCCGAGGGCGTGAGCTGTGTGAGGCGACACCACTGTGAGATTGCTGTGTGACATGAGACCACTGCATGGTGTGAGCTTGCTGCCTGACGTGAGGCCACAAACGTGACGTAAGAACAAGACGTGACACCGATGTTCGACGTGATACCACTCTCGGGGTTGACCTGCGTCACCGTCCGCTGCACGTCGCGCAGTGCGTCCTGAGACGTGAACAAAGGGACAGGAACAGTCACACTCACCTGTTGTGTGGGGCTTGTAGTTCCCTTGGTGTGTGTCCGCTGCTGATGGCTTCGTGTTCTGCCGTTCCTGCGTTCAGTGCCGCCTCCGCTGAAGCCTCAGTGTCCGTGACCTGACTCCGGACCCGGCTCCCCGTCGGTGCGCGTGAACAGTCGGAGCCACGCACTGCGCACTGGTCAAGCCAAACCACTGGCTCGCAGCGCGCGAGAATAGGTTCCAAGTTCGATGGTAAACTTGTAACCCCTTTTCGAGAGGTGTTCCTGGCTGACGCACGGACAGAGGGGATCCTCCACCACGTTACGTGTCTCGGACGTGGATTCTGCACGTGTTTCCCGCAGCTGCTGGGCGAGTGAGCGGTGCTCGGTCGCCTCGGTCGGTCGGTCGGTCGGTCGGTCGGTGCGCAGTCCCACTCTGTGTGCAGACCGTCGGAGCGGCGCGCCGACTCAAGAGCGCGGAGAACACAGCTTCGTTTCTTCTCGGGAATCACGCCGATCTGCGATCGATAGGAAACGACAGGGATGAGCCCGGAGCTCCACGTGTTGCCACTACACTCCACACACGGAGCCGCCGAGCCATTAGCGTGCCGGGGATCATCGCGCAGAACAAAGAACTCCGAAGAACTCAAGTTATTGACCACTGAAGCCTGTGGCTTTGGTGCTGGAGATCGACGTCAGAAAATGTACGTGTGTTTCGCAACAGGCGAATTTGGTTTTCCATGCAAGTTCAGAATTGCGTGTTTTACAAATGAGTGGCATGAGATTTCCACCTTTGCAAAAAAGAAACAAGAATTTCCAACAGTGTGATATGAAAAAAAATTTTATGCATTCTGTTTTGGTCACATCTCCGCATCGGGACCAGTTGTGCGCAGCGGGACCTGTAGACCGAGCGACAGCGACGCTGGGCACTAGTCGGCGGGCGAGGCGAGGGAGCGCTCGTACTGGATGCGCCACACAACAGCAGAGGGGTCGCTCCGCCCTTAAATGCCTCGACATGTCCTCAGTTACCGCGACGGTAAAAGCGTTGCAAACGAGCGCAGAATTCGTCCGCGTACTCGTACATTTCATTGGTCAGGGAACGAACCCTGAAACGCAATGCCTGACGCAACCACCGCGAACCCGCTGCTACATCCGGGCTGGTGAATCTCGACAAGTCCCTTTCGCATCTCATGTCGCATCTCTGTGGCGGCGGCGGCGGCAGCTTCAGGAAATTGTGCCATTTGCCTGTTGTGTCCAGATCTGAGGCGGTGTGATTTACTGGCGACTCCGGGCTGTCGCTGCTGCTGAGGCGGGCGAGGAGGCGAGCACCGCGGGAGTGGGCGGGGAGTGGGCGGTGAGGCACCGCGGGAGTGGGCGGTGAGGCACCGCGGGAGTGGGCGGTGAGATCAGCGGGAGTGGGCGGTGTGGCACCGCGGGAGTGGGCGGTGAGGCACCGCGGGAGTGGGCGGTGAGATCAGCGGGGCAGAGGGGAGAACAGCACAAGAAGAAGGGGTTACAGTGGGGAAGTGAGGGACGCACAACGGGTGAGAGATAGAAACAACAGAGGCAGGAGGGAAAGTTTGGTGGTGGGAGCGAGTGTGGTGGGAAGTGAGTTCAGCAAGGGAGGCTGTCACCCGGGGAGTGAAAGAATACAAAAACAGCCTGGAGGGGACGAAGAGAGGAGATGGAAGTGGACGACCAAAGAGGGAGGCGGGCACGGGGGGGGGGGGTCATCGGGGGAGTGTGGGCACTGGGCGAGGGAGGAAGGCGAGAAGAAAGGCAGAGGGTTGGCACAACTGGGGACTGCCCCCAGAACCTGCACAACCCTCCAACCTCTCAATGTTTGATCCCATTCTTTCACTGTGTACGAGTATTGTGCGCTTCCACTTGAGTTTTTTCTACTGGAGAACGATGGAAGACTGCCACCAGCAGTGCGTCCTCCAAACAAACCAAATCGTGGTGATCTTTGCCGTCGTGGGCACTGCCCTGAAATGTTCTCTTGGGGACTTGTCACAGTCAATAGAAACTTGCTTCTTGCTTCTTTTTGGACCGCCACACCCTCCCAAATCTTGAGCCCAAAGCGCGCGGACCACAGGGGCCCATCCCACGGTGCACGAGTCGTCGTGGCTAAAACTGCCGATCCGTCTCCCTGGAGCCAAATCCGTATCTGGGATCCGCGCGTCTGGCGATTTGCGCCGATTCCACAGCGCTGATAAAATACGACCGCGCTCTTCCTATCCATATTACATACGAACACGGGGGATCGCGGCTGCGACACGCCACATTAGCTGCAGAGGCGAGAGTGAGGAGCATATTTAGTATTCCCGCCCCAGAACGGGATGAGCATAAATCAGGCTTAACAGCCGTAAAGCTTTTAGCCTGCGAGTTTATTTACATTTGTCCTTCACCGGGCTTGGAACTGCAAATGTACTCGTGAGCCACCGAGAGTTTGCGCACTTTGGAGACATGAATCTTCTGCCAACGTGCATTGGGTGCAAACTGTTTCACCCTCACTTGTTCCAGGGTCGAGTCTTCTGTCGGGGCGAAATCCATCCAACGCCACACAGGACAGCGAAGCTCAGATTGATGTGAGAAGCGTCCGTGGTCTCCAATGTGCACAAATGGAGGTTAGCACTGGAGTAGATCCACGAGGATTAGGGGCCCAAGCCCCCTGAAACCCCCAAGTTTCTTTCTGTTGTGCCCTCAGGCTTTACAGCGTCAAATCAGGCTTTCTGGGTGCAGGGACTCACTCCCCTCCAATTCTGGTGGCCCCGCGCCGGTCTGCAAGGTGGCAGCCGGTTTGCGGAAGAGAAGGCCTGAGAAGCACGTGCACACCGTTGGTCATGCTTGTTGTTGATGATGGGTTTTTAGAAATTGTGCCATGATTGGTCTCACGCCGGACGAGAAAGCAGCGGAGTCTCCACCGTTTGGCTTTCGAGTGTGGACGTACGAAGACAGTCTATACCGTCCTTCCCCGCACTTTACTACAGTCAGTGGACAGGCACCACGAAAATGGCACCAGAAGAACGGGGATGTTCACCAAGGCCTGAATTTCCAGTTAGTGAGTCTGGTCCCAAAAGGGACATTTCTCTGTCTCTGAGGACCCAATTAGATCCTTGGATGTCGGAGGGACCCGCGGCGATTGGTGAACGGGATGCAGCGAATACAGCTGCGCGCGCGCATCGGGACCACGTGAGCGCGCGCCTGGCTGTTCTGCATGTCCTGCGGCGATTCCAGACGCTGTTGTTCCCAAGACAGCAACAGTTTCTCGTAAACTGAAGGCAAAACAACTTGTGAATTCATAACGTGAGTGGGCGCAGGCAACAGGCCTCTTTTATTTTCCCATCACATCTAATATACGAGCTCAGTCGGGGCCCTCTCTCCGCACCCTTCACAGCTTATGAAGTTGGATGCTGTGAGTAGATGCGCGAGTAATGTTCCCAGGCCCGGTGGATCTGTTCATCTTCACCGCCGCAGATTGCAACTTATCAGAACCGGTGGGGTGGATCCAGGACAGGACTTGGACCCCCTGAACCCCAAGCAAAATTTTACATGAACTGAATTCCATGATAGAGGGTGGGGTTGGGCTCCTCACTGAACGCTCGGTCCGCCCCTGGCTGTGGTGTTGGTTGGGTCCCTGACCGGACTTCAGGTCCACCCTTGGCGGGGGTGGGGGGTGGGGGTTGGCCCCTGACTGAGCGCTCGGTCCTCCGCCCCTGGCTGTGGGGTTGGGTCCCTGACTGAGCGCTCGGTCCTCCGCCCCTGGCTGTGGGGTTTGGTCCCTGACTGAGCGCTCTGTCCGCCCCTACCTGGGGAATTTGGCTCCTGACTGAGCGCTTGGTCCGCCCCTGCGCTGATTGCAGCGTGTCAGAGGTTGTCATGCCTTTCATGTTTTATCAGAGCTCAATCCCCGGTTATTGGGCCGCGTTTCCTCGAGCCGCTTTGTTTGTTCACAACCCACGCAGCGCGGAGGCCGCCCCTCTCTCCACTGCCTCGTCTTTGGCGGCTCCAAGATTGGGGCAAAATAGTGGTACGTAGAAGAGGTCAACCTGGTCTGACAGCAGTCCAACCTAGAGATGGGGGAGGTACTCCAAGGGCAAATTCCAGCGTACAATATTTTGTTGCCTGTGGCGAAGAAAATTTTGTTCTGGGATCAGAGCAGTCCGGGCCCTTTGAAGCACCGGACGCAGTCCTGCCACCCGCCCATCCCCTGCCCCGAAAACCAGGTTTGCGAGACTTACTTGGTAATTTATTGAGTTCTGATGGAGGGTCCCCCACTGCGAGACAAGCCTGCAGAATCTCACCGGTTCTGCGGAGGTTCCTTTCCTCCTCCACCCACGTTCGCATATTGCGCCTTTCATATTACTCTTTGAGCCGTGTTTGTGGACTCAAGATCCACTTTCCGTGAGTTCATCTGTCTCAAGTTCTGTCCGAGAACCCCCCGAGGTTTGCGCCGACCAGAGCACCGTGTTGGTACTCAGCCATTCCCGAACATCGGACCGAGCTGGAGTCTGCCTCCCGGTTGGAGAATCACGAGTTTGCCACTGATCTCCCTCCCAGAGTCAGACGACAGTCCTGACGGGGTCCGGCCGACCCCGATCCCAGATGCGCCCAGATCTGCCAAGCGAAGCGGGCAGCGCAGGACTTGCACTATGAGGAGGGGTGAGACCAGAGCGTGGAGTTGAGACAGTCCAGACTGGGGACGTGAATGGGCGACCTGAGTTTGGCTCCAGAACGTCGTTGGTCACAACTCTGGGCTATGTCAAGCCATGGCCGGCCGGCGAGCACTCTCCAACTCCACGGCAAAAAAGGAAATTCATTCACACGGTGCAGCACCAGGGACGCAAGGCGTTTTTGAGGCTGATGGTCATGGATTCCTGCCAACCTAAATCCGCTGAAGTAGACGTGCGAAGCGACTTCAATGAAACGCAGATTCTGCTGGGTCGGTCTGTGCGGCAGAATCTCTCTTCCGGTGGAGGATTGTAACGTGGTCGGTTCACGTTTGGCTCCACTGCGCGAAGCCAGGGGGACCAGGGCACCGCCCCTCCTTCCTCCACAACCAGGGTCCGGCGGGCTCCACAGGCCATGATTGGAGCAAACGGTTCTCAGGGTACAGGGCGGGTCGAGAGGTCTCGGGGCCTGACTCTCTGACTCGGAATTCATTCCAATAACTTTGGGCAAGATGGTTCAACAAAATAGGCCAAGTTGGGATCCTCCTTTGGCATCATCAGTACAGGCTTCAGATGTTGGGGTGGTTTTCACCTCGTTTGACTGCAGTGGTTTTGGACCAGGACGGACGAATCGGCGCACATTGCGAGCGGATAGGTGAGACCGCGGCCCCTCGGGATCACGAAGCAAACACTTGTGTTGATCTGGAACTGGTTCTGGAACTCAAATTCACTTTTTGCGTTTGCTTCCAGGTGCAGAAGCCAACGCGCAAAAAAATAACAATTTCACAAACATGTTTTTGTTTTGAAGCGTCAATGGCTTTTCCTGTGTGTCAGCGAGACGAAGTGAGAGGAAGAAAAAACCGTGTGGAATCACAGCGGAAGTACAAAACAATGCCTTTTGAAACCTCCTGTGTCTTTGTGCTCTGAAATATTGTTTTTTGCTCTTTGGCTTCGCTCAAAGTAAATGCATCTTTTGCACACGCTTTTCGTCTTTCAGTTCCACAAATGCTACAAGAAACGTGCGGAAATTCCGAGACGTTGAAGAAACTTGTTGTCAGGATTGTGCGGAGAAACACACAGAATGATCCTGGTGAGGAAAGCCACAAACAGGAAGGTTCCACGGCTGTTGTTCCACGAACACAAAAACATGTACTGACAACACAAAGGGTGGGAGTACACTGCCAAAAAAACCTTGTAACGAAGATTGGCGACCCAAGGCGAGCTCTCACACGAAAAGGCAAAGTTGCCTCGGGACCAACCTACGAACATCCAAACTTTGCGAACAGTCATCATCGGTTTTTGAAGCAAACGAACACTATCTTCACTTTTGGTCTTTCATTGATCGACATCTTGTCGTATTGTTGCTGTGACCCAACCCGACACAAATGTCTTGAGAACCTGATACTTCCTGGCGGTAGTTACATAACAGAACCAATTTTCTTCAATCAAATGGCGTCAGATAGAATAACAAGTTTTTTTGACTTGTTGTTTTGGCTATCACACACAGTGTCACAACTTGATTTTCTCTCAGTGATGTTGTGGCAGCTGCAATGTCATTTCAGTTGAAATGTGCTTTGAGATCAGCGAACATCATGCAAAGAAGAAACAGAATCTCTTGAGTCGTCCTTTGTTGTTGAACAAAACGAGACAAAAAATGTGAAAACAGAAATGATAGAATTTTTTCATCACTTCAAGGAACTGCAAAAGCCACACTCTGATCGTTGCTGACAAAATTTCCAGCATCGCTCAATTGTCGTGACACAGCAGCAGCCTGCAGACGAGACAGTCCAGCTGTGTTCACGGACCTGAGGATCAAACAGGCAAAACACAAGCAATTGGACAAGGAAAACCCGTCCAAAGAAATGTCCAGGAATTTTTATGGACTGACCATCGCTTTTCTTGCCTGTTTCGTTTTTGGTCGTTCAAATGGGTCCATCTTTGACTTGAACATTTTGAAAGATCACAAAAACAAAACTCGTTTTGAGCACAGTTTTCTGTACATGAAAGGACTGTTGTATTTTCACTTGAAGAAATTTTACTTTGTTCACAGACGCCACAAAATTACAACCTGCACTTCTTTTTTGACAGCCCTCGTTCTGAAGGGCAGATTTTTCAGCAATGCTCATGTTTGGGAAGGAGTGATTCAGTGGAGGAGGAGATCTGCTCACATCAATGGGTAAAGACTTCCTGATTCAATCTAACCTAACTCATCATTGAAATTTGTTCACTGATTTCACAAACTCTTTCATCATCATTATTTTCCCATTTTCAGCTGTCCTCTCAAAACCTTGCAGCCGTGTCAAGAAAAATATCATTGCAAATCATCAAAAGTCACTTGGAAGTCAAAATTTGCAACTCCATTTGTGAAGGAGACAAAACCAATGGGCCTCCTCAATCCCAGTCGAGTACCTCCAGGTGACTGGGTGGGAAGAGTTGAATATTTTATTCACGAATATAGTTTTCACCCAGATCCCCATTTGAGACTGAACCTCACTGTGCATTACATCACAACGTTCTTTGATACTCCACCTTCGCCATGGTGGACGAACACACAAAGTTACGTGAGAATTTACCAAAGGAAGGTGGTGAATACATATTTCTTTGGATCCTTTTCCCTGTTGTTGTATATATGAGTGAAGCCCCAGTAGTGATGTTGTAGTATAGTTTATTGTAGAGTATGAGTTGGAGCTCAGTGGTTTAGGCTACCTTCCTCTATGGTGTCA
>JAAUXT010127543.1_pt1 | contig 13252 bp, 18 predicted proteins | sample 7278171 | NCBI WGS metagenome assembly JAAUXT01 (sample SAMN14350112, study PRJNA611818) | marine sediment metagenome | isolation source: surface marine sediment (1.8m) | place: French Polynesia: Moorea | collected 2018-08
CCTGCCTCACCCGACCCCATGCTTTTTCCCCCCCCCCTTGCCGTTGCCCCCCCCCCCCCCCCCCCCCCCGCCCCCCCCGGGGCGCCGCCCCGGGGGGGGCGCCGCGCCCCCCGCCGGCCGGGGCCGGGGACCTTTCATCCACCTTGCCATATACTGCACTACCACTTGTATGGTGCTTTACCCCAAAGGGACTTTGCACGACAAGAAGCAGTGCTCAAGGCAACTGCAGTGCAAAGTCCCTTGCCGGTAATGTTGTCGATTCTTTCTTGTCCTCCTTGTCTTCCACAAGTCATGGAAACACAAATCCACTTTCATCAGTGCAAACCTAACAGCAGCAATCTGGAGGGGGGGGGGTCCAGGCCAGGGGGGTCTAGGCTGGGGGGGGGGGGCAGGGGATATTTCATCCACCTTGCCATATACTGCACTACCACATGGTGCTTGCCCTCAAGGGACTTCGCACAACAAAGAAAAAGAAGTTCAGAACCAGAGAAAAGTATAAGTACCGTAAACTCCGCGTGTACGAGGATGTATCCAAATATTTTGATACTTTTTATGTGTACGACGGATACGAGTCATCCACAGGTGATCGTTTGTCTGTGACTATGCGGCTGAGGTCAATGCCACCTGGCGTGAACATGAAGATTCTTGATTGAAATAATTGGATGCGTCCTTGTAAGTCGCACCCCCCTCTTTGACCCCTAAAATCTTGTTCAATGTTTTTTGGGACTTTATTGTCATATTGGTGCCAATTATATTTTTGTCAGAAAAGTTGAGGCAATCAAGGCAAAGTTTACTTGTGACATGTACATGTACATATGTTTGATCAAACTTTTGAATATTTTGACCACAAAGTTACTTTCTACCTTTCTGTTTTGTCAAGTTTTCATTGGTTTATATACTTTCATCACGAATTTGGAAAATTTTGAAGTGTGAATACGCACGTTCTGCAGTGCTTCAAAGGTATTTCCCCTCGTGTAAGTCACACTCCTTGGTGCAAGAAAGTGTGACCTGCCTGGTGTTACAAAAGAGCCCTTTTCTGTGATACCGGTACTTGCTCCGTTCCCTTATTTTGACCCTCTGATCGAATTCGTGTTCTTAACACCACAGGTGACAGTTGTGCCCGAGTTGATGCTGTCTTCGTGAAGAGACCTGACGCAAAAGGCCACTTCAAAGGTAGGTGAGGGAGATTTGGGAAAACTTTCTCTTCTCTTCTGGAACCAATTGCGTTTCAAGACATAGAAGCGCTCGCTGAGTGTTATACTCGTATGTACTGGAAACAACAGAAACAAGGCTGTCCCTGGTGGCCATTTCTCAGTGGTGATTGGGGGTGACCATTGTCGACAACTTTTACGCGTGCATCGCCTGTGATCAAAGCTCTGCTTTCTTGTTTTGAGGATGATCTTCCCAAACAACACGCCGCAGCTATTTTTCAGTCAGCAAAGTGTTCAACACGTACGGACCTCAAACACGATTGCAATGCACCGGCAACGTTCTCTCGGATGAAGCAGCGCCCCTTTCGGTCAAAAAAGAGCCAAAATGTGACGTGGAGATGGGGATGGAGGAGAGAATAAGAAACATCGCAGATCATCTTCACATGAAGCTGGGTATGCACACGACTGTCCACATGGTTAATTCTCAATTCCATGCAGACATTTTTCGTCGTAGTGATGAGAGAATGAATGCCAAATGATCCTTGTCAGTTTGCTTCACCGAGTACGTTTTTCCGAAAATTCCGGCCCTCCTTGATCAAAACAGGAGCTTGTTGAACAAGATGTTTCGTCATTTTTACCAGTCAACTCAGAGCAGTCTAGGTTTGAATGTTGGCATTTTCAGAGTCAAAACGAGATCTTGCGGAGCACATTCGCAAATTGGAAGAAAGAATTTTGTACCTGGAGAGCTTGTCACCTGAATACTTTTCAAGATCGGTGAGCGGTTATTGTTGCTCAGTACCTTCTGTTGTTTATTGGTGAAACAAATTTGAAATGACGCCTGAAGAATTCTGCTCGTTTTCTCTTCAGAATCAGCCTGGTTCCGTTGTCAACCAAACTCTGGGCGAGAGTGCACCGAAACCGAAATACAACGTAAGTCACCTCGACGTCAGTTATGTCAAGCGTAAGTGACGATGTCCCGTTCTGTTGCCCTTCGGTCACAACTTCTTTCGTTTTCTTTCTGCAGAGCATCTCAGAAATAGACGAGCAAATCCACTTCCTGAAGCAAAATTTAAAGCGGAAAGCAGCCGCAATGGGCAGATAGTGACCTCCACTGTCGCGTTGTCCAGCGATTCCGGTACCTTGAAGACATTTGTTTTGTCAGTGAATGTATGTGTTTGTTGCAAACAAGATACTCGTATTTTCCAACAGTGAATGGAATTATACGAGGATCTGTCAATTATTTCTGAGACTGGTCATGATCGGAACCCTGTGCGATTGTTGCGCAATGTGACCAATTTGTACCCAGACTGTAAAACAGTGGAAACTGTGTCAAAGAGCTTCAACATGTGCAAACGTTCCAACCTTGACCAGTCTCAGAAATAAATGACAGATCCTCGTACTGGAGATCATATGATCTGAAAATCCGTGGCATGACAATTCGCAAGGCTCGTGTGTTTCGAAGAAACAGCATCGAGAAAGAGACGAACATCGGTTTCGTGTTTGTGCAGTTTATTTCATGGAATGCTTTGTAAACTGAACATATATGTCACCATGATGTAAATCCTGTGTGCAACAAAAGGAAACACACAAGCACCTTGTTAGCACCAATGGTTCATCCAATGTCGTTGATGAATAAAGTGACAACTCAAAGTTTCGACTTGACCGATTTTACCGGATCAGGGAAATACGCCCATTGGTCAGTTTCGGTTGGAATGCCAGCGATAGGAGCGTGCACACAGTTGCTCGGATGTCTGAATGCTGTCACCACCTCCAGGGCATGTTCTTTGGTCGCTCGGCACAGTTCAATGTACTGCAAAGCAATACAAGAATGTACACGCGTGCTATTCTCGCAACAAACCTGCAGCGAGCTCGACAGTGAACGATCCAGTGTGGACGACGCTCCGAGACGGAATAGTGACGATGAGCTTGTTGACGGCGAGTCCTTTACCTTGTCGCGCAGCTGTTTGGACATGTTGGGCGACAGGTAGTTCTGTTCCAGATACCACGCTCTGTCCATGTACAACAAGTGCACTGCATACAGTTGCAAGAACTGAAACGAAAAGGCAAACCAGAGTTCACAGACGGTCTTGTCACGGCGGCTTTGACGATAAACAGGTCGCTGAAGAACAACTGACAGTGGAGAATCGCAGGCCGCGAAATTTAAATTCGGGCATCCGCAAAAACCTTTTTCATGGTGGCCTTGTCCCCCGCGTCGGGACACCGCGCCACGGCGTCGGAGAACTGTTCGAGCGTGACGCGGTGCACGTGGCACCAGGCGAGGCTCGTGTTGTGATCCAGGCACTCATTCCACGCCTCGAGCGGGTCCTCTCCGCTGGATGTCACCTGAACATCCAAAGGTAACGCAAACGAGACGTGTGTTCATTGTTTTAATTCTTCACATGACGTGAGATTATCAGTACCTCCCTCACCCGTCCAAAACAAAACAATTTGGGCAAAGTTGAAAAGACTTTCATGTCTAGACTCATTACAATTGTGTTTTTTGCTTTCTCTGATGTCTTCAATTCACTGACTGCAGGGAAGATCAGCGGGAAACCCAAATTCTCCCCAAAAATCTCGCTGTCGTACCTTACTCAGTAGTCTGGCGGCCAACGCGCGCAATAGGTCGGACTCCTTGAACAGCAGCGCTCGACGCACGAACTCCGGACTTGTGACTGACCGGAAATTGATCGCCAACGAACTGAAAACGAATGCCACAACACAAGCAAGTCACCATATAATTCTCTGCGTGAACTGTCACAAACTGTAGCAGAACAGACGCACTCAAATTGTCCAACAGCTTGTACCGGTACCTTGTTTTCAGTTTGGACAGAAGACTTTCTTTGGCACTCAGCAGAACAGCATACATTTTGTTGCCGTATTTCTTTGCAAGCTGCGTCAGAAGTTCTTTGGTGACTTGCTGCAACCGAAAGCACAAACAGCCTTTCAGCATCAACACGGAAGGAGTGTGCGAAGTATACTGTGGCCAGTATGATTCTGATTCGATGTGCGACAAGAGGAAACACATGTGGATGGATACAAATGTCATTTCAGCACAAGAACAGGATTTGCTTCTGTTACCTGCAAGAGAACCATGTTGTCCCCTTCAAATGTGCAAAACACATCCGCGTCTCTTTTCAAACTGGAAATTCGATTCACTTCCATGTATCCCTGCAACAGCGCACACAGACTGCTGTGAAAGCTATGTACAATATGAAGCCGACAACCAAGTTGTCTTGCGCACGTACATCAGACTCACCATTCCGCCCGTGCATTCTCGGCAGGACTGCAAACCGTGAACTGCTTCCCAGGTCGCGTACGCTTTCAACCCGGCAGCCAGGGCCTGCACGTTGGAAAATAATTGCAAACAAGTCCTTGTTTCACACGTAAGCAGAAAAATAACTGGAAACCGCTCCACAGTATGTAAAGGAAATACCTGTAACGGACGGTTTTCAACCACACTCCTTTTGTGAAATACGTCATCACTCAAAAGAGAGCCAGCATACCTGCAAACGAAAACAGAACTGGCTGCAGGTGGCTTATCACAATTGTTTTGGCCTGTCAACGCGCGTCCAAATTACTGATGGCGATGTCAGGTCCTGAAGAGCAACATGAAGTAAGAACGAGAAAGTCAGTGCTTTTCCTGACTAGGACATGGACAAGAGCTGAACAAAATAACACACAAAAGTGTCACCTCGTAGTGAACATGAGTGCGAGGCAGGTAGCGAGGCGCGGCATAAGTCGCAGCTGGTGCGTCTGATAGTCCATAATCAACGTCTCGTCTTCTCCCGCGCCGAATTGTCGCCGTCTGCGGGAGAGGAAAATGTACTCGGTGAGTTCTCAGCGTTTGTTCTGCAGATGCACTGCGTGTGAATGTGAATGTACTCAAGCAGAGACTGACCACTCCTAACTTTCGACTCGTACCTGAGACCATATTTGACAGCAATTTCAAGTCCAACCTGGAAAAGGTCGAAGGTGTACACACACTCACCGACAAGTTCCTGGGAAATTGTTTTTGGTCTACTTGCTCTGCTAGTTTAGACCGACCTTGAGAGCGGATAATGCTTGGAAGCACAGTGCGATTCTGGTTCCGAGCAGTGCAGCCAAAACGGCATTGAATCGTGCACCGTCCCTCGGTATTGTTGTGGTGTATTCACCATTTGGCAAAATATCTGCAAACCTGGGGAAAGAAGTACAATCTTGCAGAAGCAAAAGGAAATGTGAACTTCACGAAAGAGACCACCAGAAATCTCAATTTCAATGTTTCAAGTCTCAGACAGGGTGACCTGTTCAACAGATTTTCTTTTGGAATTCTGACGTGGTCAAAGGAAAGCAGCCCGTTGTCAACTCCATTCAAACCTTGTGGTAAAACAGAAAGTATCAATCGCGGCATGAGCGCGGCTCGACGGAATGCCAAACAAACACCAACAAAAGGATAAAAAAGAAACGTTTCGTGCACCTTCTTTCATTCCCATATCTTGCACAGTGATGCCTGGGAGAAGTCGGTCTCCGTCTCTGATGGGCACAATGAAGCAGTGTGGACCTGAAATGAATCACTGAAAGTCGAAACTTGAAGAAGCAATTGTGAATGATGGAAGAGATGTTGAACCGGAGTGGGCTTTGTCCCTTGAAATGTACCATACTTCGCCCTGGCATTCCCTTGCCCTCAAGTCAACAGAAACAAGAAGGCAGCCTGGAAAGCGTGCGGTTCCACGTCAGCCCAGGGTGAGACGTTTACAACCTGTTGCTACTGAATCACCGGGGAGGGGGGAACCGTTCCAACACGTCAGGTGCCAGCCAGGATGAGACCAAACCCGTTCCTACTGCCTCACCTGAGGGCAGCAGTAGTTAGACCTGACCTACCGTATTGCTACCGGCGGACCAGCCCCCAACCCACACTGGGCGAGGCAGTGGCACACAGACACACGTACTGATCATCATTGCATTGATCGCGCGGTTCGTTTACCGCGCGCATGAAAAAGAAGGTCACAGAACCTTCATAAACCAACCTTTACATTCCTGGTTGACATACAGCTGTGCAAACACAGCAGCGTACTGACCCTGCAGCGCATTACCAATATAAATCTTGCTGGCGTCAAAGGTGGGTGTCTTGATAATAAATCCCTGCAAAAATAACACACTCGTCGATCAATGGCCAGTCGCACGGTACTTTCTTCCCTGATTTCAAACTTTTGTGCTCTGTGTCTGCTCCCACAGCACACCTTGGCGATATGATCATAGTGAGCCTCTGTCTGAATTCCTCGCACGTTGCTGCCGTGGCCTCGCTCGGACATGGCGAACATTCCAGTGAACTTCAAGTCCTGTAACAAAGAAAGAAAGTACACGTTTTTGAACACACACTTCAGAGAAACTTTCAGTGTTTTGTTTGAAAAAAAATTTGTTTCGTTTTTCAACGTGCATGATTTGATATCTTGTCAAAAAAGAAACGTCAACCTTGTCCCATATTTCGTAAGATATTGACAAGATTAATTTTCGAAGTGAAACAAAAACTCGTACAGACTTATCAGGAACAGACATACTTTTATTGGCCGCCAGAACTTTTCAATGTGATCTTGCGTCCCCAAGTTTGTGATCGCTCCACCGAAGAGCCACGCCATAACACCCATCTGCAAACAACAAATAAACAACCTAATGACTGCCGACTGGCATAGTTTGGTTGTGATCGATGTCAATGTCCCACATGTCAAATCAGAAATGAAGCAGAACCAGTCTTATCACCTTCACTCCAACGGACAAGTCACAACAAGACGCCGTTTCTCCGAAAGCCAAACTCTTGCTGATGAAATCTTCATTTTCCTGTCGGAGAAAACTGAGAGCTGACAGCAACCGCAATGTTTCACAAAGTTTCAAACAATTCAGGGTTTAGTCTGTGCTTCTCCCAAAATGTGCTTTCCACACTTGGTCAAGAAAACAACTGAAAATCGGACCTTCACCGAGCAACCCCGCGCAAATGATTCACAGCAAAGGCATACCCATTCGTCAAACAGGCTGGAAACAACCGGCAAACGAAGTAGTTCCACGCTCCTTTTGAAAGTGAGCTGTCTGTACGAGGTCAACGGAAGGTCGAATCTGAAACGCAGTGTATTTTTGTCTGAAAAAAATCTCCACCTGCGGTGGGGGTGGGTTGTCTTGGGAGCGCACCGAACAACTAGAAATCTACCCTGCACCCACGGATTAACCCGTCCATGTACGAGTGTCAGCCAGACCAGCCTTCACCAGGCAAAAGTTTCCCCATTTTTCTGGATACAAACTTCCGAAATGTCTCCGATTTTCTCAAAAGTTTTGCGGACTTTCCGGTTCCTTTCCTGCTCACTTGAGTTCACAGTACAAGAACAAAACAATTTGGTCCAGTGTGGGGTGACATGAACCGGCTCAAATGTGGAAAACCACTCACCTTAAAAAGAATGGGCGATTTGATACACCGTGTTGTAGAATAGCCCGAGTGGGGCTGGTGCTAGGTTGAAGTACTGGACAACTGCAGCAATTACTAGCAGATCCGTTTAATTACTAGCAGATCCGTTTTATCTCTATTTTGTCTGCTTGCTTCCTCCAACAATTTCCTAACCACATTTTATCATAGGAAAATCAGTAACTCGATTTCATTGTTCGTGATATATCTTGGTGCATTGGCAGCCATTTTGAAAAGGAAAACCTCCAGGGGTCATGTGATCTCCCCATGGGGGGGGGGGAGGGATGCTAGGTAAAACTCAGCAAAATAGTGATATTGTGCTATTATATATCTATTTTCTATCTAATTAATTATTGTAAAAATATTCAGAATGTTTAAAATTGTTGGGCACTGCCAACACCCCATACCGGGGGAGGAGTGTGGTGTGACACACCAGTGGTGAATTTAAAACCACCACTTACCAGATGGCATGATTGTACATAATAAATATGGAGGTTCCCACCCTTGGGGACAGTCTCTCCTGAGATACCAACCAGTGTGTTTGTGATATCACTGCACAGAATCTGAGGCATCTGGTCTTCGTGGACAAGATGCACAGAAACAAGTCAAATATTTGTCGTGTCAGCATTGCAACAATACTAACTTCAAGTTGAAGAGTTCACTGTTTGCCAAATATTCACGTATTTGCTCTTTTTCTTTCCAATATTTCCCGTCAAAGAAAAGCGACAGAGAAGTTCGACCTGTCATACTGGGCGCTGCCATAATTGTTGTTTTTCCACCCTTTGCAGCACTTCCAGAAGGGCGCATTTGACATGCACAATTACAACAATGTCAATTGTAAAATCCATCTTTACTTGTTTTCAGTTTTCATATTTATTATTTTCGTAGTTGACATTCGCACCAATTTATTGCCCACTTGCAAAGTCTGCCGACGGCAAACAAAACGAGGGTTAGACTAGATCGCGTGTGAAATAAAAACAGAAACATCTCGGAAGTTCTCGTTCCTCACGGGAATCTCGCGGTTTTGAAAGAGCGGCCAAATTGAATGTGAAACCCAACAAAATTTTTCACTCAACATGGAAGAGTGGGAATTGAGCAAGGAAAATGTGCAGCCACTGAAACAAGGAAGACACTTTTTGGAAATGAGTGCAGCTCTGCAGCCGCATTCTGGAGATCACATCAAAGAGCAGCGCGAGTGAGTTTTCTTTCACGCCTTGACTCGGCTGGTCCGATCTGTGTGTAGAGTCTAGATCTACAGATCTAGATCTGAGACTATTTGATGGTCACTGCTGTGTTGCTCTCCGGTTTTTGAGGACAATGGACCGACCACCTGTCCAAATCTGATCTGGATGAAGATCTTGATTCAAATCTTCAGCTTCATACGAGTGTAGATCTAGATCTGCACAAGGGCAGTCAAGCAGTCCAGAATCTCCAGATTTTGGTCAAGATCTGGACCAAGAAAACAACATCGAGAGCCAGATCTCGAGTCCAGATCTGTCTCGATTTCGTGCCCTGAAAGAATCACGTTTTGTTTTCAATGCAGTTTGTATTTTGACTGGAAAATCAACTGTACGAAAGTGGGTCAGGTGCCCCCTTCATCCTCTTTTCCGAACCAGATTTCGTGTTTTTGGGGAACGATACGAGTTTGACGTGTGATGTTTTTGCAGGTATTTTGAGCAAGAAATCAGGGTTGACAAGGGAGATGACCCGTTGGCAATCTGGGATCAGTACATCAAATGGACAGAGCAGAACTACCCTTCAGGAGGGAAGGAAAGCCACATGTCTGTTCTGCTGGAGCGTTGTCTCACTCACTTCAAAGAAACGAGGCAGTACGACGACGACCCGAGGCTCTTGGAGATTTGGTTAAAATTTGTAAGAGTGACTCGCTCGCGCATAAAAATTGCCGTCAATTTCCGTTTCGGTCAGTCTGCAAGCGGGCTGTGGGTGGTTCTTTCCTGCATTTGCGAGAAAAGTACCCGGAGCTCAAAAATGAAAGAAAGATTCGAAATCCGTGGAGATTTTTGCGTCCTGACCAAAAACCGTAATGGCTGAAGGCGTCATTGTGGAAGGCGCCTGAGTCAAATGTCTCTTTGCAGATCTCATTTTGTTCGACTCCTCTGGACATATTCGACTTTATGTTCACACAAAAAAGATGTTCAAAATTTGCCAAATTCTACATCGCTTGGGGAGACGAGTTGGAGTCACAGGGAAACACAAAGAAAGCTGATCTTGTCTACACACAAGGAATTCATCTCGGGGCTGAACCTCTTGAATTCCTCAGAAAGAAACATCAGTGAGTATGGCGCAACTTGTTTCTATTGGAGGGTGGGAGGGGCGTCTGTGTGACATCGCTGCAAGCGAAGAAGACATCAGTTTTGGACCTGCTGTTTGTGACTTTTGTGTTCACGTACGATTTAGGTTTTGTCATTTCTTGTGTAGTCTTGGGCCTTCTGCTTCCCACAGAAAACAAGCTTGCATCGCTTGAGTGTTCGTGTGCACGCACTTTATGTAGTTGCCCTGATTGAACGTTCTTTCAACAGAGATTTTCAAACAAGAACAGCGCGTAATGTTGCACAAAACACAGAACCGGAGGAGGAAACCAACGACGAACCGCAGAGATCTGCTCTCGGTGAATTGAGAGGAAAGAGAAAGGCTCCGTCAGACCGAGCCAATGCACTGAGAAGTGGTGCGTGTTTGAGTGTGCTCGTGTTTTCATCAGTTCAATTTATTCAATCCATAGCAGAGTGGACAATCATTTTGTTGTCTTTGATGTCCCTGGCTTTCAGGACCGTCACGAGGGCTGGGTAACAACAGAATCCCGCTTCAGACACGAGGCCAATCTTTTCAAGTGTTCAGCGACGAGAACGTTGCCGCCAGTTCGGCGAGTTTACCCGCACAAACGGGAGAATGGTCTTCCATTCCGTCTCGCTCAGTCGTCAACAGAGAAAACGAACAGAGGCCAGGAAAATGGACTGACGCAAAGGTACGAGAGCAAGTGGAAGATTTGTTTGCCTTGACTGGCCACCACGCATTGACCGTATTCACCAAGAAAGAAATGCTTGGACTTTCTGGTCAAGCAAGAATTGTTTAGACTTTCTGGTTGCATTGTGCAAGTCTTGGAGAAGCCGTGGCATGGTCACTGCTTGTTTGTTCCAGATGAAGCAAAAAACAACCAGAGTTGTACCAGTCAGCGAAGTGTCGACGCGAAGCACTCCAACCTTCTCTATCCACACCGAGGAAGACATAGAACAGCCCATGATGTGAGCAAACGCGCTTCCGCTTTTGTGTCAGCAAACACGGTTTTTTGCATTGAGTGGTGGTTGAAACGACATTGCTCGACTTTTCAGAACGCCAAGAAAACCGATACCAGGGGAGAAGGTGCTCAGGTAGGATTCTCAGCAAGTTGTGTTCCCTGTTGTGCACAGATGTTTCTGAAGCAGGCACAATATGTTCCTCGTACATGCAGCATTTTCTTTTCTTTGAAGTGCGAGGAAAGTGGACAAGTGGGACGACCCATTCCAGCACATGCAGAAACTTCAAAACACGGCACAGGACAGGAAGGAGCGACCGATGTACTGCAAGGACAAAGTGTACGCTGGGGTATACGAGTACTCGCTTGAAGAACTTCGTGCTATGCATTGGTTCGAGAGGAAGAAAACACAGGAAATAGAAGGTTAGTGGAGAGCGAGCCCCGTGTGATAATTTTTGTGTGGCGTGTAAGGGTGAAAACTGAACAAAATAAAGTGGCGACAGTGAGTTCGAGTGAAAGCAGTCTGCCTGGAAGGAAGATAGTGGTGAAACGTCTGAGTCTCTCATCATCAGCTGGAGTTCAAAAGATCAGACTCACCTGCTTAGAGTAACCTACCGGACAGGGTTTCATCGCGCAGAGGTTGCTCTTGCTTGTTCCAACTCAAATGGGGTGCTAAGTGGCAATCAAGAACGACGCTGTTGCCGCCGCAGAGAAGGAGGCGGCGCTGAAGCGGATGCAGGCGGAGCTGGCGATGCAGGAGCAGCTGCTGCAGCAACAGCAGGCCGCGATGGAGGCGGATCGCAGAGCCATGGCGGAGGAGCAGCTGAGGATGAAGCAAGAGCTGCAAAGGGAAATGTAAGAACTTGTTTGACATCAGTGTCTTGTGTTCGATAAAAAGAACCCTTGCGAAACAACCTGGAAAGAGTCCAACTGATGTTTCTTCGCTTTCACCCTTGAGTCTGCCAAACGTTTTCCTCTTTTTCCGTGCAGTCAAGTCTATTCTTGTGTTTGGTTTCAATAATTTTGGTTCATTTTGCTTAGTTTCACGCGCCGGCAGTCTGTAGCTTTCGTTCTATTCTTTCCTGCATTTTGACTTCCCCACAGGTTGGTGGTTCGACAGATGCGTTCGTCCGTGGACCGTCCTCGACCTCCTCCCACTGCAGCTAACTTTTTGCTTGTACCTCGGTCAGTGATGGTGTGCGGTGTCTGTGTCTGAGCACTTGAGCAGGATGCTGAACTGGACTGGCTTACTCACTGACTCAAATCCACGAACTCATTTATCGTTTCTCGTCATTCGGTACTTTGGATTTTGGTCCTCTGTCTTGTTTCAAGCATCTTTTTTTCTCCGCTCCCTTGCCTTGAAGCCGAACTGGTGGAACAGCATACCAACTTGACACTTTCGCGCACTGCTGCGTCACAAAACAGCGGATTCGAGTTTGTCGACATTTCATGCGTGTCCAACACAAGTGCTCAAAGCTTTTTGGCTTTGTATTTCAGGGAACGGTGCATGCCTTCAATACACACCGAAAGCGGCCCTGCACAAAGCGCACGTCACTCCACGGCGGTTTCGGATTCATTCAACACAAGTTCTGCGGCAGCAGACAGGCCTCAGGCGGTGATGCCACAACAGAACGCAATGCACGCTGCCTCGGCGCAAATCAATGCTTCCAGGCAACTTGTCGCGTCAGCGGTTGTTTCGAATGAGCCCACGCCAACTCAGTCAACGCTGAGTTCATCCGGAATTCTTGGTTCTTCCGGAGCGCTCAGCTCGTCGGGAATTTTCAACTTGTCTGGAATGTCGAGGGTACGATCAGCCCAGCCGACACCGGACACGTCAAGTCTGAGAGGAACACCAAGGGTAGGTGCACTTCCATTTGCTGTTTCCTTCCCGAGGAGATGAAAACAATCACTTCTGCAAGATTCGTGTTTCAAGTTGGCTTTGGCGTCATTTGCCAATTTATTTGCACGGCACCCGTCGCACACACGTGATGAAGCCATTCCAAGAGTGCAAAGGTTTTGCTGCACACCTCGCAGTGTTCTATGGTGCAGAAGTAGAAGCACTGCAACCAAGATGCCCAGAACGACGGTGGACAACCGTGTTCGACGCAATTCGTACATCCTGTGCTTCAAGATACCTCGTTTGTGCCTCTTCTTGGGTCACGTTGGGGCCTCTGTCTTCAGGGAAGCAGCCTGACCCAGCCTTCACCGACTGTGAACACCGCAGCTGCCATGAAAGAAGTGTACGGCTTGTACAGTGTGCCTCGTTTCGGTCAATCTGTCCACGAATTCACAGCTGCAGCCGACAGTATGTTCCCAAAAAGTCTGCTTTTTAAGCGTGTGGTCGCCCGGAGGGCCGTGTACCACACGATTAATGTAATCACCATCAGTCTGTATGTCCATCCGTCCGTATGTGTAAAGCGGGTC
>JAAUXT010051994.1_pt1 | contig 13251 bp, 7 predicted proteins | sample 7278171 | NCBI WGS metagenome assembly JAAUXT01 (sample SAMN14350112, study PRJNA611818) | marine sediment metagenome | isolation source: surface marine sediment (1.8m) | place: French Polynesia: Moorea | collected 2018-08
AAGGTCAGGGTCTGGGTCAATGTCACGTCTGGGTCAAGGTCAGCTCTGGGTCAAGGTCAGGTCTGGGTCAAGGTCAGGTCTGGGTCAAGGTCAGGTCTTGGTCAAGGTCACCACGTGCCTCCCTGGTCCTGGATCCACCGCGCCTTGACCCGTCTCATTCAATCTTGTCTTAATTAATCTCTGTGTTAATGAGCAGAGATGAACAATACAATTGATTATTGCAATCAGAGACTGATCTCTTACGTTTGTCAATCAACTCAAGTACGTCACACACGTCGCCGTCCATTTTCCCTGAAGACAAGGAAAGGACGGGGTGCCTGCTGCAGAAACTGAAGTTTTCAATACACGTGCGCACACACGCCTTTCAAGTCAAGGTGCGTTAACTGAACGAGGATGGCAGACAGAGATTTGGCGGAATCGCCCGTGAACGGAAGGATCCAACACACCGAGAAGCACGAACCGCAGGGCAGCGAGACCTCACACAAAGCGGTGCAGGAACGGGTCGCGATCCTGGAGGAGGAGCAGCAGCAGCAGCAGGGGCAGGAGGAGGGCGTGGTGAGCACCCCGCAGCGCCACCCAGCGACGGTCAAGCAACCGGAAGTGCTCGACATGACCAATGGGGATGTCAGGCCAACGATCAGCGTCCTGGAGAAGGATGACACCGAGGTTCGCGAGACGCAGCAGCAAAAGCCACAGGATATGGAGGAACTGGACGACGCAGCCAAGGATGAAGTGGACGACGCAGCCAAGGATGAAGTGGGCGAGGAACCCAAGGAAGAACTGGACGAGAAACCTGAGGAAGAACTGGACGAGAAACCTGAGGAAGAACTGGACGAGAAACCTGAGGATGAACTGGACGAGGAACCCAAGGAAGAACTGGACGAGGAACCCAAGGAAGAACTGGACGAGAAACCTGAGGATGAACTGGACGAGGAACCCAAGGAAGAACTGGACGAGAAACCTGAGGAAGAACTGGACGAGAAACCTGAGGATGAACTGGACGAGGAACCCAAGGAAGAACTGCACGAGGAACCCAAGAATGAACAGGAGGAAGCACCCAAGGCTGCCGAAACCCCAACCGAAGACGTCGCGGAGACGATGGTGACGACTGAGATGAACAAGAAAAGGCAAGAAATCCTGGACAACCTCAGTTTTGTGTTCGGAGGCCTGAACCAAAGCGACGTCCTGATCAGCATCGTGAAGTGCGATCTGGACAAGGTGAAGGAAAGCAAAGTTCTCGATGAGGCAGTGAAAGCCTTCAAGACGGTGAAGGAAACGGTGCCAGAACTGGAGAAGGCGACGAAGATGGAGGTAAGTGGACTCCGTATCAGGGAGATTCAGGCAGAGCGTTCGATTTACTCAAACTGAAACCGAAACCGAAACCATCGTTTGGCTTCAGATTCATGTTAATCGAACACAATGTCACCAATCTAGCTCTCAAATCCAAACCAAAAATGAAACCAACTCAGGAGGCAGTTTGGGTTAAAAAATGTTGGCGTATTGATTGAGAATAGGTTGCGCGGGCATCAAATTTATCATGACGCCCAATGGAGAGCATCAGAAAAACAGTCCGTCCGTTCCTGGCGTCAAATTTTTGATGCCGCATTACCTGTGTGAAATTTGACACCGCGTCATCTGTGTGAATTTTGACGCCGCATCATCTGTGTGAATTTTGACACCGCATCATTTTGAATTTTGACGCCGCGTCCTCTGTGTGAATTTTGATGCCGCATCCTCTGTGTGAAAACCCATGCTATCGCACGGATGGCGTTTTCTGTCTCGATTTTTTGCGAATCTTGACAGAAACAGCATCTGTACGATAGAAATAGTTATTGAACTCTGTACAAAAGACTCATACTCACCATTTGAGTCTTGATTGTTGTGTACGACATGCCTACAAACGCCTCATTTTCCTTTCATGCAGAAACTGGTGAAGATCCTGGAGATCGTGAAAGCTGTCGGTCCCATCATACCCCATCTTGGGACGCTGGTGGTCGGTGCCGTCTCTGTGGTGGTGTCAAGGTTCCTACACGGGAGCGAGGGTAAGGAACCCTCCACGATCGACCTGCTTGTCGAGCAGCTCAAGGAAATGTGGAGTAAAAAGCTGAGAGAGGAGGGGGTCGGGATGGGCAATTATTTTCAACACTGCTTGAGGTTTTTGAACAATATGAAGCTGAATCCAACCTCAGAAGCAATCAAATGTCTTCGTGACGAAATCAAACTTTTGGAGCTCACGCAATTTTTGGGGGAACTTCGGGCAAACATTGAGTCTGACATACAACAGGGAAGGAAAGACAAGGGTGCAACCAACTTTCCAGAGCTTTTGGAACGCATAAGGCTGTTTTGCGCTTTGTCGGGTATGTACGAAGTACTCGTGTATCACACGTTATTTCTGATCTCCAACAGCCAGGATGCAGGACAGAGAGACACTGTCCATGCCTTCAAGGACCTCATCCCCAAAGAGAAAGAGTACAACAAAAAAGCCCTTCAATGCCTCCACAGACCCAGCATGGAAGACCTCACTCTCGCGTCAGTCTACAGCCCGGGGGAATACCCAGAAATTTACCAGTATCTGGAGCACCTGGGGGTACCCTTCCCCAGGCCACACCCCCTCATACAGGAGATCAAAATTAACGAAAACCTTACCCTCCTCACCAGCAAAGTTACAGAACCAATTCTGAGGAAGCTGACCACTGCTCTGGCCCGCATTCCCTTTGTCCAGCTTGTGGTTCTCGGCAAGACAATTGCCAAGTTGTTTTTGCGGAAGGATAACAAGCCTCTTTTCAAGTTCGAGGAAAAGAGTCCTTCCACAGGGCTCTACAGAATCATTTTTGAACACGATGGCAAAGCGATGGATTATTATAAAAATGACCTCTGGCGAGTAATTCTCACGGACAACAACAAAGTCCTGCTGTTCCCCAAGGGAAGCCCTGGGAATTCCCTTTATCTGATGATTGATTCAGATAGCGCCACCAGAGAGGGGGACCCTAGGGAGGAAGGATACTGGAAATTAACCATGAGGTACGGGCAGGAAATAATCCAGGGGTGAGATTTTACAAGTTGGGGCTCACCATGGCAACCCTTCGAGTTGGGTGTGTTCTTCCAATGCAAGTTGCGGAAACTGAGAAAGCCCCCCCCCTCCACTGCTGTCAGCGTGTCGTCAGATCTCGACGTTTGACCAAAGTTCTTCGTCAAACAGTCTGACATTGCGAAAACAATTATCTGAAGAAGAGTTCTAAAGAACAGTGAATTCAAATTCTCCGTGTTTCTTTTTTGCCGCAAATTTTGTGGTAAATGTTCTTGGTGTGGGATTCAGGCTTCTGTTGTGATTTTCTTTGTTGTACTCATTGTTTCCTGTGGTCTTGTAGTTCACAACCTCTGTACAGCAGAAACATTGCGTCATTATTGTTTGTAAACGCGTGACGCACCCAGTGTGAAACAGGCCTCGATGGATTCAGCGTCTTTTGTCGTGTCGCGTGCCGTCAAAGCTGACTTCACCCTGGATGCGTCACGTGAATCTTTCAAAAAAAAACTATCAATCTTGGATTGAGGTTTGAGGGGCAGCCTTGAGGTTGGAGGGTCCAAAATTAAACCTTCAAAATTTTAAAAACTTTTACAAAGGGAAATACTTTGCACCTTTTCAGAACTATTTGCGGGATGGAGGGGCAAGAAACCCTTGGTTCACCCCCCCCCCTCCAAACATCCGCTTTGTACCACAAGCACAAGTGGAGGGGCAGGTGGAAAACCTTGAGGTTGGAGGGTCCAAACCCAAACCTTCAAAACTTGAAAAACTTTTGCAAAGGAAAATATTTTGCTCCTTGGCCGCAAAGATCCAAGACAATTACATTGTTTGGAACAATTTGCGGGGGCGGGTGGGAGGGGTAGAAACCCTTGGTTTGCACCCCCCCCCCCTTCCAACACTCCGAATTGTACCACAATCACTTGTTTCGTCGCGTTGAAGTTTTGACGTCAGAATAATTTTCGTTCTGTGCGGAAATTTGACGTCAGCATAATTTTCGTTCTGTGCGGAAATTTTTCTTTGTTTCCCGCCTATTGTTTCAAACCTGACGTCACAACGTTTGTTGTTGTTTCATGTAACCATGACTCTCTTTTGGTAATAAAACAAGATTCTTGCACGTGTATGGGGTGTTTGTGTCAACTCGTACTTGGAGGATCACTCTGACCAATGAGAACAAGGCGCTGTTGTCAACCAGAGGGAGCTCCTGATCGGTGTCTTTGCGTCACGTGGGTTGAGGGCATGGGGCTCTGGGAGGGCTGGCTGCTGCATATGAGATACGGGACCAGATGTATCCGGCAGACTTCGGTGACAAAAGAGTGGTGGGTGCTGAGATGTGCAAATCACCACGCGATTGTATTGCAAAAAGAACTCTTGCTTCCAGAGCCCTGAAGAGGGTCCATGTTCACTCCTACCCATAGAGTCCAGCTGCAGCACACCAGAAAGGCTCCCACAACACGTGTAAAACGAACGCGCCCATAGCACAAAACGAACGCAGCAAGGCGTCTTGCACACACCTGGGGTACCTGACGATAATAAATAAAGATGCGCACTGTGTGATTCAAGATGAAATGACGATGTGGTCTAAAATAAACGTTTTATCTCCACTTTTCAAAACTTCCTTACGCTTTTTGAAAAACACTCATTATCTCAGGGGGGGCGGATGTAAAGAGAAACCAGCGGCGGGCGCCAGACCCTCTGATCCCGAGGAAAATGCATTGATCAACCCCCCCCCCCCCATTCCAAATTGTGCTGCAGACACCACAGGTCTTCCTCTTCATCAAACTTTTCAAATGGCAGTCGTGCCCCTCCAAAGAGGGTGGGTCCTTCCCTTGGCCAGACAGACCTCCGAAATTCACCCTGGTTTGATCGACTGGTTCTTGCTGCATCAATCCACAGGGGTTCTCACGCAGGCTGGGCGGCGTCAGAATTGTTGACGCTGGCGTCAAAATTTGGATGTGCGCGCGTCACATTTAACATGACACCCAATGGAGAGTGTCAAAGAAAGGTCCAGTCCATTCCTGGCGTCGCGTCACAATTTTGACGCTGCGTTATTTGTGTGGAAACCCCAACTATGTTTTCCAAAAGCCACTGCGATGCGACTGAGAATCCAAAGAAGGGTGTGGCATTTTTGCGAAGATGTGAACCTTGATGGTTTCTCCCTCCCCAGGGCCAGCACAATAACAACGACAACCTCTCGAGTAGTTCACTCTCCAAGCACAAAGCAGATTTCCAGTCAGGAACATGTCACTCTCCCGCCCCCCCCCCGGCTGAAAGAAGAATCCTACTCTCTTGATCTTGGATCCGATCGAACGGTCTCTTCTGACTGATAACGTGTTCATATTCACGTGCAAAAATCGCTCTGGTTAAGCAAGGTTGGCAACCATAGGTGACTTGCACAAATCTCAACACTATGACATCGCGAGTTGTCAGCAGAAAAATGAAGCTTCAGGCCATTTTTGGGGTGTGAATTCAGGTTTGTTGAAGAATTTCTGTTGTTCTTCTTTGCATTGCCGGGCGAGTAAAATCTCTGCCATAAGGGTTTCAAGAGCAAATCATACATGAAGATCTGAGAGGTACAAATGGGTGTTTCGATTTTGGTGTTGATCAATGGTGGATCCAGAACAACCTGGAGACACAGACCTCTCACCGTAGGGCCAACGAGTGGAATAACCAACCCCCTCAGCATGGACCAAAGCCATGGAGCGGTGGGCGGTCAGGGGGCAGAGGTGAGGGCCGAGCTGGACCGTGAAATGGAAAAAGTTCTCGGAGACGTTAAGAACGTTGTCGGAGGTCTGCCTCAAAACGAGATCATCATCGACTGCGTGGAGCACCATCTGAGGCATGCAGACCACAAGGACGTGAAGCAAAGGGCGATGGACGCCTGCAAGGTGGTGGTGGACGAAGGTCCCAAACTAAGGAATGGAAGTGAGTAGAAGAAAGTGAGTGGACTTTATATGATCAGGGGCACCAGGCGTGGGCCTTTTTTGAATCACCAGCCAGAGGGACTTCTCCCGTGTATTGTATGTTTTTTTGGACTGCAACCTCCAGGAGATCCAGGTGTAGAGTTATCTGTCCCATGGTCTCACAAGCAACCCAAACAGTCGTTGGCGATGAATTCAATGGTGGTTCAAAGTTGATGCATCAACTCTGAATCTTTCTGGGTGCATCAGAAGCAGCAAGCAGATGGCGTGCAAACTTGTATAGAATTTGTCCGCAACATGCTTCAAGAGTTTTTGTTTTCTTTGTGCTTTGTCCAGATGGTGATGCCAGGCCTCCAGATTCTGGCCGCAGTCGTACCCGTTATTCCTAACATCGGGTCTCTGCTTGGAGCGCTGTCTGCGATGCTGTTCAGGGGCGTAAGTGGTGGGGATGAGGGCGCCCGGGATAACAGTGTCATGCAACAACTCCAACTTCAGGAACTGACAGACGAGGCAGGAAGAGTCGCGTCTGCATTTGAAGCCTGGAAGTGTTACATGAATGATTTGAGTCTGAAGCCAAGTTCCAAAGCCATTGATCATCTGGTTTCAAAGTCTGTTTCTTGGTGCAGTACAAAAGAGCTGGGGGAGCTTCTGACACATATCAAATCCCAAAAACGAGCAGTAGAGACAACTGCGAAAATAAACCGCCCTGTTGCAAAACAGATTCTTCAACAAATTAATGTATTTTGTGCCTTGTCAAGTTTGAAAGAACTGCTGCTGCATTACATGATGTTCCTCATATCGAATTGGGAGGGATGTGAAGACATGAAAGGTACCGTAAATGGACTTAAGAACCAGATTGCCAACCAGGAAAGGGAAAATAAAAGAGCCCTCAAATTTCTGCACAGACCCAAAATGCATGAATTAAGTCTGGCTTCCATGTACTACCCTGGCCAGTACCCTGTGATAAAGCAATACCTCGAGTACCTGGGGGAACCCTTCCCTGTACCTCACCCCGACCATCAAGACCTTCGTCTCAGCTGCGGTTGTTGTCTCCGCACAGACAAAGTTGCCGGCCGCACTCGCAGGTGGGTCGCAAACATAGCCGCCCACTTTCCCGTTGTCGGGCAAATTGGGATGTTCATCAAGTCACAAATCACTGAACTAAAGCGGGCGAAATACAAACCTTTTTTCTCCTTTGTTGAGAATCCTGGGAAAGAGGGCCTCTACCGCATCATCTTCCAAGGGGATGACGACGGCGACCACCTGGGTGTTTCGGGAAAGCTCTGGCGGGTACTTCTGACCGAAAACGGCAAGGGGTTGATTTCTCCCCACAAGCATCCTGACAGGTTCCTCTACGTCATGTGGGACGGGGATGGTGCCACTTGGGAGGGGGACCCAGGACCCCATGGGTACTGGCTGCTGGACATGAGGTCCGGGGATGAGATCATTCGGAGTCCCACCACTCCAACAGTCTGCGAGTACGAATCGCCTGACGAGAACGCTGCATACCAGTGGCTCAGGTCCATTTTCAGAACCAAAGCTCTGCGTGATACCCCCACATAAAACAGGGTGTCAGGTACGGCCTCAATTTGGTCCCACGCGAAACAGCCCAACTGTTGCCCCCCCTCCCCCAAATGCAAAGATGAAAGTCCATTGTTGTACGGTACACTATAGTTCCCATCTATGCAGTGTATTTGCGAGGAGTTTGTTGTTTGGCAATCTACAAACTGGACTTTGTTTTGCAACGCACACGCTGTATGTATCATGCTTTTCTGTTTTGTGTGGGGTTTCCTTCCAAACCTTTTGCTCAGCAGATATACTCACGAAACACTGCGTCGCAGCGCAGCAGTTGGAGCTCAGCGCAACGCGTGAAGCAGTTTTCACATTGGTGACGGCGTCAGGTTTTTATGAGACGTCAAAGAATGGACTGGACCATTTTTGGTGCACACCGATTGGCTGTCGGGTCAAATTTTGACGTTGACGTCATAAAAGCTGCAGTCGACGTCAAGAAAACATGATGACGTCACCAACGTGAAAACCCCTTGACGCATTCGGCGTCTTGACAAACTGACGTGAAGCGTTTTCAATTCCCACGTCAAACGCGTTGACGTTGTATTTACTGAGAAACTGTATTCACTGAGACGCATCGTCATTTTGTCAGTTCTTGTTTGTTGTCTTTCCGAAGTCGTTCATTTTGTGCGATAAATATTTCTGTTGGTGTTGGAACATCTGGAGTCAGTGTCAAGGGGTTTTTCATTTTGTACAATTTTTCAGCATTACTTTTGCACATACATGTACACAAACGTCTGCACGTATTCAAAGTTCTCCGTACCTTTGTGCAAAGGATGTTAAAATTGTTGAAATGTCAAGCATTTTTCATTTTGTAAAATATCCAGCATCAGTTTGTGCTCTGCACACATGTATTTTGTGAACGTCTGTGTATTTTCAAAGTTATAACCTCTGTGCAAATGATGTTAAAAATGTTCAAATCTGGAAGCCGGCTCCCAGCTGAACAAAGTGGGGGAGGACTCCCCTCCCTGCACCGTACCCATTCGATTTGCAATGTTCTGCGTTTGTCGAGTGGCCCCTGGATCCCCCTCTGGATTCTCAGCGTCTCAACACGCTGACGTGGAGCGTTTTCAATTTTCACGTCAAACGCGTTCACGTCAACTGAGAAAAAATAACTGTAACTGTATTTACTGAGATACCGTTTCCACGCATTGTTTCGTCAAAAAGATAAGGATGTCTCCAATGATGACACTTACGTCTTACATGTTGTTTGTGTTCACAGATCAAGTGGCTGTTGTATCCCTATACAATCAGTGTTTTTGTGTTTTTTTTCACCGAGACGTCTGACCACGTGGTCAGATCCACGTGGACAGATTTCAACTTGTCGCCCTCAAGTGTCCTTCAGTGTCAGGCGGTGCACTGATCTGTGCTTATCTTGTGTAACAGTACAAATCTTTTCTTCACGTCCTGACACATGCTTGAGGATCAGACCCCACCCCCACCCCCGTGTAGTCAATTTGGATTGAACCCTGCAACCTCAATCGATTGGATCCGATGGGACAAATTTTAATCCAGGATCGGACCAGGCAGGACCAACTTCGGCTTCGGCTGGAGTCCGATCCTCAGAATTTTTTTTTCTTTTTTTTCGGGGGGGGGGTTGAGGCCTGAGGCTCCCCCTGGATCCACTCAGGGTTCGTCAGATCCAGCAATTATGGTCCAAACCCCAAAGTTTTTTTTTTTCTTTCCTTTTTCTCGAGGGTGCTTCCAAGCCAGTGGATTGCAGACGTTTCCGAGAAAGCAGAGTGCTCAAAAAAACGACAAAGACATCAACGGTAGGTCCAAGGGTGGGGGGAGAGGGAATCTTCGTTGCCAGCTTCCAATGGCAGTGTTCGATTTAGGCGTCGGTGGCGAAGTCGCGCCACTTCGACCCTGGGTTGGAGATTGGGCCAAGTGGGCGAAGTAGGTTGGTTCACTCGCCCAGCAGGTACAGAAAAATGGAACGCGCCCAATAGATAACAATGAAAAACTCATTGGGTGCGTTCCTTTGATTATGGACTTCGCCCCTTCTCCAACCCAGGGTCGAAGTCGTGAGACTTCGCCGCCGGCGAGAGCCGCACGCGTACATCGACCACGCCCAATCTTCGACGAGCGTCCCAGGGTTGGACACCAGCTACAACTGAGGTGGAGCTTTCCCAGCCCAATCCCGATCCTGGATCTACTGAAGATCGGGGAAATGGGGTAAGGGTCCTTTGGGGATCAGGGAAGTAGGGTGCGGCTGGGGTGGGGAGGTCACAAGGACCGCCTGACACACAGAACGCTTGCAAGCGCAATCGTGGCGGGAAAATATTCCTGTGCGATGGAGTAGCCGACTGCAGGAAACTGGAGCGCGTCCTCATTTCCCATCGCGCATGCGCAACATTTTCAATTGCCTTTCCGGAAAACAGTAAACAGCAAAGAAAAGAAGCAAGAAGTTCTGGATCATCTCTACTTGACACATCTGCGATTGGTCATCGACACAGGTGAAGACAAATGCTGACCTTTCAAGAGAGGGGGGGGGAGATCCTCAAAATCTGGTGACAGTGGCCGACACACAAGAAATTTGACAGCGAATTGCAGATTCTAGATCTGATTGGATCATGTGATCCTGAGTCAGAAGTCGACGTGGAGATTCTAGATCAAGTCTGGACCCAGAATCTACATCTGGAAAGTGCAGATCTAAGTTCTGTCGCGGTGGAGGCTGGTCCTCCCCCCCCCCCTTGAAACATCCACCTTCTCTCTGTCGTTCACTTCCTGTGGGTTGGGGGACGTTTCCTGCAGATCTGGAGGCGAGTTTTGCTCTGTCTCCGAAAAACACAAACCCCGGAAGCAAACATACATTTGATGCAGACTCCAGATCCAGACTCTACAATGCATCAAGGCAAATATGTTTCGCATTTCAATCTGTCAAAAGGATCCCATGGTCTGAGGGTGTGTGCGTGTGGGTTTTCACGTCTCGCCCCCCCCCCCTCGTCATTGAAGGTGATACAATTGCCATCAATGGTCCTCCCCCCCCAAGGTTGCAATGACATCTTTTCTGTTCTGAAAATTTGCACCCCTGCATCAACCCCAGGCACTGCACTCTGACGGTGTGGACATGTTCAGATTGGGCGCGTTCGATTTACGCCTGCGCCACTTCGCCCCCCCCCCCCCGAGCCATAAGGGCTCACTCGGCCAGCCGCAATGCCTGAATGAAACTGCTTATAGCTGTGTTCGATTTACACGTGCGGCTCGCTCCAGTGAGCCCAAATGGCTGACTTTCCCCCATCTCCAACCCAGGGGCGAAGTGGCGCCACTCGCATATAAGGGTTTCCACATTGAGTGACGCGCTGTCATTTTCTTTGCCGACGTCAAAAATTCCACCATTTGGGTTCAATGTTAAATTTTGACGCCGACGTCAAAAAATTTTGACGCCGACGTCAAAAACACGACCGTGCGTCACCAATGTGAAAACCGCGTAATTCACCCACTGATAGATGTGCAATTCCAGGATGCACGCCAGGTCGGAGGAGTTTTTGCGCGTCTTCCGCGAGATGGCGCGCGGGTTGGAGACGAGCTCGGAGCTCGTGCGGCTCGTGGAACGCCACCTGGTGGGGCTGGAGGACGGCGCCGAGCAGGAAGTGCTGCAGAAGGCGGAGAGCGCATGCGCGAAGCTGTCAACTCTCGTGGGGAAGCTCAGGAGCGGGGAGAGGTCTCAGGTAGGGGTCAAGGTCACAGGTAGGGGTCAGGCCATGGGGTCACTGGTGGGGTCAGGTCGGGGGCAGACGGATGATGTGTACTCGTAGATGGGAGGCAGATCTGGAGGGGGAGGGTCAGCGAGAACTGGGTCTGCACAGTTGGATCAATGTGTGTGTGTGTGTGTGTGTGTGTGTGTGTGTGTGTGTGTGTGTAAATGGCTGGTGTTTTCTCATCAGACTCTGGGATTGATATTTCACAAGTAGTGAGAGCAGTGCAAGGGGTTGTCTCAAAACTTTGACTGCCTGTCATGCGTTGCCTGGCAACAGGCGCTGCACGTACATATGTTTCCACCACTGTGTCATCCCACCTTTTCTTCTTCTCTATCTCCAGATCATCGGTGGCGCCCTCCAGCTCCTCGCAGCCTTCGGCCCCCTGGTGCCCAAGGCCGGGGTCCTGGTCGGGGCCCTGTTCTCCGTCATCTCCCGCTTTTTCTACGGGCCCCAGGCCCCTGGGGGCTCCAGCGTCATGCAGCAGCTTCTCGACATGCGGTACCAGCAACTGACGGAGATGGGGGCCGGGGTTGCCAAGGCCCTGGATGAGTGGGCGACCTATATGAACTCCATGACCTTGACCCCTACCTCCAAGGAGATTGATGACCTTGTGGTGTGTAGGACTTCCTGGGATAGTCCTAAGTATCTTGGGGAGCTGATGTCAAATATCAAGATGGAGAAGAGCAGGAGGAAGAATGTTGATTCTGCCAAGGAACTTCTTCAAGAGATCACCTTGTACTGTGCTCTATCAGGCATGAGGGAGTTACTGCTGTATCAGATGGTTTTTCTCATATCCAGCAGTCAGGGTGTGGAGGACAGGATGGGGACAGTGACATCCATTGAATCTCTCATCACAAAACATCAGGAGGACAGTAAGGCCCTCGAGTTCCTCCACAGACCTGACATCAGGGACATCACAGTGGCCTCAGTCTATACCCCAGTGGACTACCCTGAGATCGCGCAATACCTGAAGCACCTGGGTATACCCGACCTGCCATACCCTGCCAGGAGCCAACTACTCTTCATCCACGAGGGCGCGTCGAAATTTAGAAAATTAGTCTTCACCAAAGTGTTGAGCCGTGCACAGAGACGAGCGAAATTGGTTGCTATGTTCGTTCCACTGGTCGGCCAAGCCATTGCCGTCGCAGATACCATCGCCTACGCTCGTGGTCCAGCTTGTGACGAAGACGACGTATTCAACTTCAACGAAGTGCGCCCTGGCGTCTTCAGGATCACATCAAAGCACAATGGTGCACCGCTGGCTATTTCCGGTTCTGACAGAAGCGAGGGGGTCTCACCAACTGGAGGTGAGGGCATTTCCGGTACAACTGAGGGCATTTCCGGTACAAATGAAGTTATTTCCGGTGAAACTGAGGGCATTTCCGGTACAAATGAAGGCATTTCTGGTGAAACTGAGGGTATTTCAGGTGAAACTGAGAGCATTTCCGGTGGAAAGAAGGACATTTCCGAATGCACCGGATGTCAGGGCTCCGAAGCCCTCTGGCGGATCATCATGACGGCGCAGCGTGACATTCTGCTCTCACCCGTGGAGGCCCCGGATCGCTTCCTGTACATGATGTGGGACGCGGGAGCCTCCACGTGGCACGGAGACCCCGGGATCAAAGGTCACTGGATGCTGGACATGATCTACAATGATCAGCTTTGGCGAAAGACACGCAGGTTGGACCCTGAGACAGAGTGACAAAGTCTACCTCGCTCTGCAGCGGCGGAGGTAGTGGGGACACCACCACCTGATGAAGAAAGTGGACGTGACCTTGACCCAAACGTTTTCGACCCCAGTCCCAATCAGATCCAGGATCTTGTTCGTGGGGCAGAAGCTTGGCATGTTCCATGTGACTAGACCTTGGACTCCCTTTGTGGATCTGTTCTGCGACAAAGGAAACCAACATCGTGACCCCTGTGCACGGAGTAACACACAACACGTGACACACAACACGTGACACACAACACGTGACACACAACACGTGACACACAACACGTGACACACAACACGTGACACACAACACGTGACACACAA
>JAAUXT010015046.1_pt1 | contig 13250 bp, 15 predicted proteins | sample 7278171 | NCBI WGS metagenome assembly JAAUXT01 (sample SAMN14350112, study PRJNA611818) | marine sediment metagenome | isolation source: surface marine sediment (1.8m) | place: French Polynesia: Moorea | collected 2018-08
GTGTGCTAAATGAGTTCCCAAATTGTGAATGTTGAGTGAAAAAGTAAGAATTTTTGATAAAACAAAGTGAGCGAAATCAGAGTGAGCGAAATCAGAGTGAGCGAAATCAGAGTGAGTGAAATCAGAGTGAGTGAAATCAGAGTGAGCGAAATCAGAGTGAGCGAAATCAGAATTTCCTCAAATCACCGTGAGCTCCATGGAGCTATTTTTTTGCTGTTTCGGACCTGTGTGCGCAAATGAGGATGAGGCCCTCAGCGATTAAACCAGGGTCCGTCCCTGTTGGGCGTGGCGCGTTCGTTCGTGTCAGGAACATTTTCCATGAAAATTTTTTCAAGTGCATCATGATGCGTGTGAAACAAATCAAAACGCTTGTGCATTTATTTTCTCTCGACACAGACGAGATGTGACGCGAACAAGTGAACTGGAGGCGTATTCCACACTGGATGCGGACGCGTGGTATGTGTCCATGGCACGCGCAACTCAGTGGCTGTTGAATAACAAATGACAACGAAAGGTCCGTTCATTGCCCTATGACCAAATATTCGTATCCGACGCAGAACAGGCCTCAGAGACGTACCAAGACGTACCCAGTAGGAAACGAGTCCCGGGAAAACTGCATGGCGTGTCCGTTGCTTACCGCTCCCTTTGCAAAACCAAAAGGGTCGCACGAACCCGTGGGTCTCCGGGACCCAGAGTCCGATGACAATGATGAGTTTGAGCAACCACTAATTTTCAGTGGGTGCGGTGCCCCAATTTCCAGATCGGTGACACAGACAAAGAAACAAGGCTCTGAGAGCCAATGACAAGTCACCTATCCGGATCTGTCTGGCAACTGGGGCACGTCAGAAAAGGAGTGGAGATATTGGCTAAAAGTCCCTATTTTGAAACGCGACGTGTGGTGTCAAGGCACAAGTACACCGCGTGCACGAAAGCGACCTCTCGGGCCTCTGGAACTCAGGCACGCCGTGCACGACGACGACGCACCGTGTGGGAAACGACCACGGATCTCCCGTGGGAAGCACAGCGGCGGAAACCCGCTGAACGGAGCTGCAGCAGCCGGGTACGTTCGTGCTGGAAACCCCCGTCTGCGCCCGCCCGCCCCCCGCCCGTCTCCCCCCGCTACCCGTCGCAGACACGTCTCGTTTCATTTCCGCTGCTAAACAATGCAATATGCGGCGAGGCTTTTACTCCGCAGTCTTTGATTAGTGCGATCGTGCAGAGAGAATTGGGGAGAACAGACCACGGGTGGATCCAGGGAGGGACGCCAGAAGGGCAAGGAAGCGCCGTGTTCGAGTTACGCGTGCAGCTCGCCCAGTGAGCCAAAATGGCTGACTTTGCCCCATCTACAACCCAGGGGCGAAGTGGCGGCTAGCCGCACGCGTAAATGGAACACGCCCAAGGAGAAGGACGGATTCCTCGACAGAACCATGGAAACCACGAGCCCGAGACCCTAACACACGCAACAAAAGATAAACAATTTTTGCGTACAATTTTATTTTTCAATTTTGAAATGGTGGGGCCTCCCTCGAGGTGAGTCCTGGCCGCCTCCCGAATCATCTCAAGGCCGCCCCGGCTCCACGCCACGGCTGATGGAGAATGGGAGGTCATGCACAGAGATTCACGCAAATCCCTTTTCACAGAGAGAAACGCAGTGGAAGTAAGTTCGTGCGCAGACCACGCGAGAGAACCACCACTCCTGCATTCCAGGGTCCCTTTTTTTTGGGGGGGGGATCGAGGTTGCTTCTCAATCAAAAGGTGGCACAAACAGTGCTTCGGGTGCAAATTCTTTTTCCAAGGATTTGAGAGCCAAGTCTGCAAGAGAAAGCAAAATTGACACACCCAGCAAAACACAGGCTGTTCTTGACATCGCTTCACTTTGTGCCGTCATCAACAGGAGGGGATCCAGGATCTGGTCACGAAGGCCAGACCCACCTGGGGTACAACAAAACTTTTTCACAAGAGCAGCAGAACAATCCTGATGCCTGTTACACCAACATTGGACCAGTAAAAACTCATTGATGCGTGCCCATTAAGAAACAATGCAGAAAAAGGACATAGATCTGGCTTTTGGTGTTTACAGAACTGTCTCTCTCTGTCTCTCTGTCTATCTGTCTCCTCTCTCTCTCTCTCTCTCTCTCTCTCTCTCACACACACACACAGAGAACAAAACGACATCTTCAGCAGCATGTCCACGTGCCTTGGCGCGCCAACTGCATTGAGTCCAACTTCAGGGGTTGACGAATCGAACTCTCGGAATTCACACTGTTCTGATCAGGTGCAAAAAGGTTCATTTACGTTTGCCCTGACGCAACTGACTCGAATTGCACTCTGCGGGGTGCGGTCCTTCTTGACCCAATCCTGGACACTGAGGCCTCGGGCGCTTCAAAGAGACGTGATGTGCACCAGTTCCTCCCGCTCCGGCTCGGTCGATCCCCCGGGAAACTGGAACCTGGGCGACGGGGACCGTGGGGACGCAGACACGGGGGAGGGGCGAGGGGAGCTCCGGGGGCTCCCCGACGGGAACCCGGGCGAGAGGCGCAGGGAGCTGGGCGAGGGGCGCGGGGAGCTGCGGGGGGTCAACGGGGTCGTGCGCCCAGGGAATTGAAACCTGGGGGACTGGGACTCGCGAAAGGTAGGCCCGGGAGAGGGGTGTGGTGACCCCCGGGGGCTCACCGAGGGGAACCCGGGCGAGAGACGCGGGGATCCCCGGGAACTCACCGGGGTCGCGCGGCCAGGGACAGGCAGCGACCCCTGGGAGGACCGGTGCGACCTCAGCCCTCCGAAAAACTTGAAGGAGCCTGTGGGACTCGGACTGGGCGTGGACTTGGCTTCTGGTACGAAGAGCTCGACTCCCTCTGGTGGAGCGGCCACGGCGAGCTTCCGCTGCGGGCTCTGGGGGGTTCTGGGTCTCTTGGGCTCAGTCGCGAACTCTGGTGGTGGGGAAAAACGCCTCAGTCCACTATCCACGGGCAGCAGCCTGAGCTCCTCTTCTTCCTCCTCCTCCTGTGTGATGGTGATATCGACTTCCGGTGCCTGCGTCGCGCTCGCTCCGTGAATCGGACTGGGTCCCTGGATCGGACTAGGTCCCGGGGTCGTCTCAGGTTCCGACTCCTCCAGCAGCACGTTGGGGTCAGACGATGCCCGGATTCGGTACATACCCAACTCCTCTACGTCTGGGTACCCCGAGGAGAAGGCGTGCTGCTGCTGCTGCTGCTGTTGTTGTTGTTGCTGCTGTTGTTGCCACGCCACCCCCGGGTCCCGCGACACCTTCCTCTCCCTGAAGATCTTGGCGAGGGTCTGTGGACTCTGTTCCCGCGACAATCGCTTTGCGGCAGCGAAATACGCCGCTGTCATAGCGTCCCCCGAGCGACGCGCGTGGATGACCTTCCCTCGGTCCTTGGCGATCATGTACTGTTCAGCCGCAGCCAGATCCACGTTCGACAGGGAGGACGACAGGGACTGGGCCTCCTCGGTCAGACCCTCCAGGCCCGGGACGCCAATTGCGATCAGAGGCATAATACTCGTCTGCAGGTTCTGGTAGGTAGGCTTCCGAGTCCTGTCCCAGTTGATCTTCTTGATTATCGCTCTCTTGAGATTCCGGTAGGAGTCGCGTGCGTGTCGTTCCTTGACGATCTGGAAGTCCTGCAGATACTTGTCAATCTGCTTATCTTCCACAACTTTCGCAACTCGTCGCTTGATGTGGGAGGCGATGAGAGCCACGATGGACATACCGTAGACCAGGATCACAGCCATGACGTAGTACGAGGCGCCGACCTCGTCGTAGCCTTGGTCGTCCGCCTGCTGCGCGGCGGAGGCGTTGGCCCCGGGCGCTGCGGCCCCCGCCCCGGCGGACGTCCCGTTTCCCCCGGGGAGCAGCAGCTGCAGCGTCCCGGTGTACGTCAGGTTGCTGCGCCCGTGCAGCGTGATGCGTACCGAACTTCTCTCGGGCATTTTCAGTGCGTGTGTGTGAGCACGTGCACTCCACAGGGATCTCGTACGTGAACTGCTGTAGCCGTACAAATAAAACAGCAATTTTTATTCAAAAGCATCACATTACATCATCCATCCAACAAAACAATTGCCCGGAAAAAGAAATCAAATTTTGCGAAAATGTCGTTTCGTGTGCGTCAAACGAGTGTTTTTCTTCCAGGAATCCGCACATAAATTGCGTCAATGTTTCTGCAGCTGTCCTTTGTGTCAACATTTGCTCAAACAACAGTCGTTCTCGCCTTGAACGATGTCGGGTCAATCCGATTTCCCGCCAAATCCGACGAAAAGAGGCGGGAACGACTGTCCACGTTATCTTATCCCCCAAATCATCACATTTTTGTTGATCGTGTTCAAATTGTCGTTACACAGCCCATAAAAACTCAATAAATTGGTTGTTAGTACCACTCACCTTTTTGAGTACTTGCTCCTCAGTACCCTTGAGTACTTGCGTGAGTCGTGTTTATGGTGGAGGGTACTCGTGCAATGAAGGGGGGTTTTATCTGCAGAGCGCGGAGAACAAGAATCCAGAGCTGTGTTGTGGGTCTGTGGATGCTCAGGCCTGGTTCACACCGGGCGCGTTATGCGTTGCGTGCATGCGTGTGAATGAAGGTCAGTCGGGGGCTGCGTCGCTGGAGACCCAGGACCCGTTTTCTTGCACGCCCTGAATCTTGTCTGGAACATCCCATCAGGATTGGTTGACGCCAGCGTCATACGTCGTGCTGCTGCAGATGAGTTGGCAATGGGTGCAACATCGCCGATCAAACCCAAAGACCATGGACTGACTTGCGCTTGTGGGTGGGCAGGCATACAGCAAAAAAACCCTTTTCCACACCAAGGCACGACAAAAATGGCCTGGTTTGGACCGCGTTATCTCACGAAACAACATCAGGCGAAACGCACCCATCGTGAACTCGGTGTGAGAAGGAAGGAGAAGGAGAATTTGAAAACAGATGAGCGCGGCTGCTTCTCTTCGCTTCCGTCGGCCGCTCCTCTCAGCACCTCGGTAACTGCAGCACAACTCGGGCAGCAACGAGATCAACGAGCTCAGGAGTTTCCTGAGATCCCGAGCCTCACGCGAGGAGGAGCTGAATCCCAGATCTACCTGCAGCAGCCCACGCAGGCAGAGAATCCGCGCTCCTGAGGCCAGAGACAGTCTGGATGCGCCAAGCGTTGCGTCCCCTCACAAGCCAAGGGGTACTGCGGGGGGTCGTTGCCTTCATTCTCGGAAACCGCACTGGTCACAGCGTGATGCCTTGACACACACACCAAGTCAATGCGTCCCACATAGATCTACATCACAAGCGACAGCAACGAAGCAACGCCCAGAGAGCTCAACAGACGGAATGCTTGACGTGTAAAGCGGGCCTCTGACGCGTTCTTGGCCCGGCCTGACCCCTTCCAGGCCGCTGAGTGATCCCCGCAAAACTCGCTTACAATTGGAAGATTCAAGTGCATGTCTGCAGAGATCACCCGACAGATTCAGAGATGATACATCACAGAATGATCAAGCGCCGAAGTGGAGAAAGCCTTGATTTCAATCACCAGGACCAAAGAAGCTTGGTTCACAAACCAGAGCCAAACCCCTATGCTAGACTGGCTGAGGTCTCTTGAACCACTTCCTGGTTCCACCCCTGGAGGACGTTGGAAACTTGCACAACTGTCACAAGTTCCCGAAATGCTGATCCATGAATTGCTCGTTGCACCACACCCTAGATCCACCCCAGGAGAACTCTGGCAGCTCTCACAGCTGTGGAATGCAGCGCTCTGCGGCCCGGCCGGTCCGGCGCACCTGGGATCCATGGTGCACGTGGGATTCACCTCCCGCAGCGAGGATCCAGGTTCACGATCTGTAACATCCATTCATCAGAGAAGCCGCGTACCTGCTATTGCCTTCCGCGGCTCACTTTGTCTCTCTCTCTCTCTCTCTCTCTCTCTCTCTCTCTCTCTCTCTTTCTTTCTTTCTTTCTTTCTTCTGGAATCGCCATTCTTTTCTCCCCACAAATCGAAACCAATGTACGTGGCACCAAAAAAAGCAAAACAGCAAGGGGCGGAATCCACCTGAGTCGGGGCCCGCCCATTTCCGCAAATTTTTGCATTTTTCAAAGGTAAAGTACCTGCAGTTTCTCTTCATCCTGTCAAGCGCCAAGCTCTCCGAAACAGAATTCACGGGAAAACGCAAAATCGGATCATTTGATGCGTTCAGATCATCGTTTCAGTTGGTCTGTATTGATCTCTTGTCATGTTTTTTGCGTTTTGCCATTTTGAAGGCTCAGCGGCACAAAAGCACTTTGACATTTGGATTCTCTTGAGCGCTCAGCGTTTGAAGTGGAGCACGTCTGGCGGCGCGTTTCCGGTCTGACGGCGGCAGCTTCCGGTCTGACGGCGGCAGCTTCCGGTCTGACGGCAGGACTTGACGTCGAGGCCGGCTCCAGGGTTTAAATCTGTCACGGCAGCAGCGCAAATGCTGGATTTAGTGCCGCGGTGGCAGAATAGACTCGAATTAGCACGCGGTCGCAATATTTTCTTCTTTTGGAATAAACCAACTTTCACACCAGGTGCATGATGTGTGAATGGGGACCTTTATGGACTCGAAAAGAGCACAACAATGTCCATTTACACCGCGCTGACCAATCACAAGACAGGACATTCACGTCGTGTATAAAGTCCTCCCACGCGTCACGTGTTCGTGAGGCTCCCAACTCACTTCCGGTGGCCTGCTTATGATGGCTCTGTACGAAGAGCGCTGTGCACCCAAACGCTCTCCCATCGCTGTCGCTCGAACGGCAAGTGGAAATTGACGCACACTGCACCGCATTTCAAATACCAAAACGCTCAAAATAATTTCACATTTGTATATTTCGTTCTTTTTTGTAGAAATTTACAATTCCCATTTCGAGTGTCTACGAGTCTGTGAAGAACCGACATGATTTGCGTGCGTCTGTGCAACAACTCTATTGTTTCTACGGGTACCGTTTCCATGGCAACGTGTCCGTTGCTGTGGTTCCTCACACACTACTACTGCACTGAGAACCCGCACTCGTTTCCACGCACGACGCATCTACAGCGTGAATTGACGTTGCCACACCCTAATCACTACACACAGTCGCGTATCACAATTTGACCTTGGTTAGACGAGTCCGTGTGCTGGCAGCTACATTCTAACACTGGTTTGTTCTGACTGATCTTTTGCATATTTGTTTTTTCCCGCACGTCTGTGGAGGGGTAGAGGCTACTCGGGAGCTTGGGTTGCGCATAGGGTTGGTGCGGTGCAGAGGGTACGGACAACTTGTTCAGGGGCATACCATCTGAGAAAATGAAATGAGCTCGTCTTTGTGCAACACAGAAGCGCGATTTTGCAGCCATTTTCAAACGGAGAATCCAGGGGTCCAGAGAACGCGTCAGTGCAGCAATTTACAACCGCAACTGGCCATTGAAAATTTTTGTGAGTGTCAAACGTGCTTCATAGATGCAACGTTAGGTTCTGTCCCACGGACGTCGAATGTCGACCCCAGAATCTCCACGTGAAAAAGGCTTTCACTTTTCGTTCGAAACCAAAAGTTATTGTTCAAATCTATTGTCAGCTGAGAATCTTGTCGGTTCAAAATCTACGTTCCATGTAAGTACAACACCTCACTGAGCAAACACGTGGTGTGAAGTTTGCACGTGGCTCGCCCACATCCTGTCCCTCGAAGACGCAGTTCTCCTGCGAGTCTCGCCTATCCTAGTCCTACTTGCATCCTGTACGTTCTAGGAATGTTTCATAAACATTTGTACACATTCAGTTTGTGTGTGTGTGCAAACAAAATCGATCACAGGCAGCATTCGATTCACCAACCCAAACCCACCCCTGGGACTGGGGTTGTGCAGATACATCTGGGCCTGCCAAAAGAATTTGACACCACCCAGACACACCCCGGGTTGATAAATCGAACACGGCCACAATAAAAATGCAACGCATCAAACTTGCTCACTTGGCACAAACAAACCACTATTATGAGGGTTTTTTCGTGTGGGTTCACCCAATTTCGAACTGTTCAGAATGCAATTGACGAATGCATTTTCGATCTGGGAACAACTTTTGGAGCCTTAATGTTTCCCCACACATACAGGAAAGAACCGGGTAGAACTGCACGCAGACGCTGCTGCGGCTCCAACGCGAGAAACAAATCGCACGACACACACGACAACAGCGAAAATGCGACTCGCACCCACGCTCTGAACAGTTCTCCACGGGATGAACACACTTATCAACAGTTCCCTGCACGCACACGACCTCAACAGTTGCAAAGCAAAGAAGTGCGGTTCACACACGAGGCGTCACCGTGAAACGTCCGTGAAACTAGAACACCCAACAGTGTAGACACGCGCCTGGTGTCGTGGCGGCCATCTTGGATCCAACCACGTGGCACTTTTGCACTTTGCGCAGAGGAAATTGACGGTGACTTGTTCGTTTTGTTCTGTATTTTCTGCTGGGAAGGCTCGGACCCACGCCTTCACGCCTGGGTGATTGTGACACGCTTAGTCGGCGTGTGAAAAAAACTCGACTGCAGTAAATACTGTACAATCAACAGACTGAGCACAACAGGGTGAATACGAATCAACGCGAAAAGAACCGAGTGAGCGGCGGGAGACTTCGTTTCACGGACACGCATTTTGCGACCGAAAAGCAGAGTTCGATTTGACCCACCAGAGAGCGCGGCGCGCACTCAAAGCGTGGGAATTTCCTGCTCGCCACAAATCGAACCAGTGGGTAAGATGGCGTGTGCAACAGTTGCTCCACCCAAAAGCGCCACTCCACTCTCACGCCCACTGATTTCACTTGCTGTGCGAGATGCGGCGAGCACGAAGCGAATCGAACACGGCCCAAGGCAATGGGAGATGAATGAAGAAAAGCAACGAGTAACAGGTTCGTCTCACACACGGGGGCGCCACGGCTTCACCACTGTACAGCTGTCTCCACCTATCTACACACGGAAATGCGCACGTGACCTCTATTTACACTTCACAAAATCAATCACCTTTTGATTCCTTATCAATCAATCAATCAATATCGAACGATTCTAACCACCATCTCGGCTCTGTCGGCAGAGACAAATGCTGAGCTACGGCCTGTTTCACACCGGCTGCGTCGCACGCGACGACGTTGACCTGCGCAGAGACGCTGCGCGTGACGCACTGTGTGAAGCCGGCATCAGAAATACCACTGAGGACTCCCAGACACGACCGCACATCCTCCTACATGAGAAATGCACCACGTAGTGTGTGTGTAACACAGAACTATATTGCACAGGATTCAGATAACAGATACAGGTGACGAAGAAAAGGCAAAGAAGAGAGTTTGTAGCTCGACAGCGTTGCGTTGCGTTCCGTACTCTGCAAGTGAAACAGCGGTGGTCGTCGCAGAAAGTTCATCCACGCTCCTGTGAGGCCTGTTTCACAGCAGGTGCCGCCCATGCGTTGCGTTCCTGTACAAGTCACTTGCGACGCAGAGTCCCTCGTCTTCTTCAGCGACGCAACGCGTGACGCCTCCCGTGCGTCCCAGGCCTGAAGCAGCGAGCATTGCAGTGTCTTCTCTCCAATTGGTCGATAATAGGGTGCATGGGCGATAATTGGGTGAGAGTCCATCCTGCGTTGTTTCCCGTGAGTTCCACACCGCCCGACGGGTTTGCTCGGAGGGGGGGGGGGAGGCTGTCGAATTGGTTCTGTTGTGGCTGGGCTCCACATAGCATGGGGGAGGCGGTGGTCACCATGACAACTAGAGCTGCGTCGCCAGGAGTTCACAGAGCCGTTTCGACACGTCGTCTTTGCTCGACCGGATGGTAAGGCGGTACATCTGCAACGAGAAAGCGCCAACGCATGTGTTCGGGGTTGTAAACAAAGCCAGAAAACAGCGTTTCTTGTTCACGTGGCAGTCTTGCGAGCACTCGTTCTGATAGGTGGCGCTGCAGCAGCCTCGCTGCTGATTGGTTCAGGGGGAGGGAGAGATCCAGGGGAGGGGACGACACGACCTCACACGTGCCTGGCTGTAGGGGTTGTGGTGCGTTACGCAATTTCACTGCGGACAAGTGTGGAGGAAGAAAGGGAGGGGCGACATGGACGGAACATTTGTGGATGAGGACGCAACACACTCCCTCACGTGTGCACATGAGGCAGCATCAAAACAGCAAATCAGTGCAAAGGACAAAGAGGAAGGAACGGAGGGGTGACATGGACAGAATAGCGAGGGGAGGACAAAAGAGCGAGAGAAGGGGAAAGCAACAGTGCGGGAAGGAGGACGAAAGAGCGAGGGGAGGATGGAAGAGCAAGGGGAGGACGGAAGAGCAAGGGGAGGACGGAAGAGCGAGGGGAGGATGGAAGAGTGAGGGGAGGATGGAAGAGCAAGGGGAGGACAGAAGAGCAAGGGGAGGACGGAAGAGCAAGGGGAGGACAGAAGAGCAAGGGGAGGACGGAAGAGTGAGGGGAGGATGGAAGAGCAAGGGGAGGACGGAAGAGCGTGGGGAGGAGGACGGAAGAGCGCGGGAAGGACGGAAGAGCGAGGAGAGAGAGAGAGAGAATGGAACAGCGTCCCTCACCTGTGCCTGGCTGTTGGGCTCGAGCCGCGCGAGGCAGCCGACCTGCGCCTCGCGCGTGTGCAGGATCCCGGCGCAGACGTAGTTCTCCGGGTTCGGGTCGACGCCGTCCAGGATCCCGAAGCCGAAGCCGAGCAGCTTCGTCTTGCACTGGTCCGGGGACATGGCGCTCTTCGCCTTGAAGATCTGCTGAGACTCCTGCGCCGGTCTGCAACGAGAATGCTGGTCAGTGCAGACACACGCAAGACCTTGAAAATCTGCCAACTCTCGTGCACTGGTCTGCAGGACAGGAAGAGGCACGTGCAAACAGACCTGTGTCACAAACGACGGGTCTGCGTGAGAGAATGCGCCACACGACACTGAACGAGTGCTTCTACCCAAGCGACGCTAAATCAGAGGAGGGCTCAGAGACTTGCGCACGGAACGAAATGCGTGACGCCTCCGGTGTGAAGCCCCCCCCCCCACAATCCCCGCCACACAACACACACACACACACACACACACACACACACGGCGGCTACTCACTGGCTGAGCAGCTTCCAGCGCGAGAAGAACGTCTGTCCGTCCATCTCGGCCGCCTCCATGAACTTGTTGACCATCACCGGAAGTTTGATCGTCACCTTCTGCTGCACACCCGTGTACCTGCACAGAGAGGCAGCCAGGGTCACGTCGTCGTGCTACACGTGGTGTGAAGATTTGCACCCAACTCGCTGAATTTGGGGCCAGAAGTTTATTTTGTCCGGATTTCCACAAAAAACAGTGGATTCTCACAAGTTGAGCTCCGCTGTGCCACGGGTTGGTTCTCTTGAAACTTCCAGTGCTGAGCTGGAGCACAGCGCACTTACACCAAAGCGTCCGGTGCTTTCATTGGACAACTTCCGGTTCTCTCACATCAGTACTTCCGGTACTCACATGAAGGAGAGGTTCAGATCTGGAATTCCCTCGAAGTCGGAGACGCTCTCGATGTTGATCATCTGCTGCTTCTGCGCACCGCCCTCAATCGTCGTCTCGACGGGCTTCATCTGCAGGTTGATCTGCGCGTCGAGAGGGGGGGCGCACTGCGTGTCCGCCATGAAGGCCATGAACGGGAATGTCGTCTTGTTGCCGTAGAAGAGGATCACTCGCCCGAGGTTCTGGCGGAACTCGGACTTGACCCCGATCTGGAGCAGGTCGTTCTCGAACAGCACGCCGTTGTTCTTAGCGATGAATCTGGAAGGAGTTGGTGTGTGTGTGTGAGAGAGTAAGGTATGCGTGTGGTGTCATCATTCCTCACGTGAACTGCAGGTCACAGTGCCGTGGCTGGGAACGGAAGCGATCCTCTACCAAGACTTTTCTCGGGAGGTTTCCTCGTGATTGGGCATTGTTGAAAACGAGACTGTCACGCCTCACGTGACACACGGGCGATAAAGGGGCACGCCATCTGCATTTTCACGTGCACCAGACACTCCAACCGTTTTGCAAGCTCAAGTGTTGAAGGTATCGACACGCGAGACGGGACGATAACAGCGAAAGCTTTGTCTCACTTGTTGAAGTTGTCCTCGGGGACGCCGCTGCTACCGTCGATGCCCGGCAACCCGACGCCCGCGCCGCCGCCGCCGGCGCTACGGCCCCCGCCGACGTCCAGCAGCGTCCCGAGGCCCCCGCCGCCGCCTCCAGCCGCGTACGGGTCGTTCGGGTCGGTGGTGCTCTCGCCGCCCAGGTCGCCCAGCACGTCGATGAGGACGCCGGTGCCGCCCCCGCCCACCGGCCGCCCCACGCTATTGGCTGCGGGCAGCGAGTTGATCTGGTCCTTGACGTGGTTGTTCGTGGTCGCCTTGTTCTGTCGAGAAACGGCCTGACGTAACGTGAAGCCGAGAGAACGGGGCACGGTTATAGAGCTTCATGGTAATTGGTGGCTTGTGAACTCAAGTTTTTGGGAGTGTAACGCCTGTGTGGTGTGTACTTTGTGTATCATATGAGAGAGAGAGAGAGAGAGAGAGAGAGAGAGAGAGAGAGTGCGCACCTGTGAGTTGAGCGCGTCCTGGAACTGCTGCGGCATCGGCTTGGCCTCGCGCGGGATCATCGTCTCGTTCTGCGTCTTCTCCGGCCGCTTCTTCTTAAGCTTGGCGAGGATGGACGACTCGCGCTCCGGGAACGGGGGCATCTCCTCCAGCACCGTCGCCTGCGGACACACCGACGTGCAACGTCTCAAATACACACATCGACGTCTGCACACGCACAGAAATGCGCGCATGTGTGCTCTCTCCCTCGCGCACTTGCTTGTTCACTCAGCTCATTCAACTCACTCACTCACTCGCCATGTTTCAGCCAAATTCACATGTCGTTGGAGTTGTTTGCACGCACACCAACAGCTAACACACACACACACACACACACACACACACACACACACACACACAAAACACACATACACAGAGGCACGCGCAAGTACACACACCTGAAGCATGTGGGACTTACCAGCACGTCGGTGGAGGCGACTGTGCTCAGCTGCAGGTACTCGACGGCGCGCTGCTGAAGCTCCACGTCAGCGTTCCGCAGCTGGTTCTGACTCTTCAAAACCTGCAGAGAACAACGGGGACAGTCAACACGTGACCACGTGTCAAGGTCAGCACGTGACCACGTGTCAAGGTCAGCACGTGACCACGTGTCAAGGTCAGCACGTGACCACGTGTCAAGGTCAGCACGTGACCA
>JAAUXT010108588.1_pt1 | contig 13249 bp, 3 predicted proteins | sample 7278171 | NCBI WGS metagenome assembly JAAUXT01 (sample SAMN14350112, study PRJNA611818) | marine sediment metagenome | isolation source: surface marine sediment (1.8m) | place: French Polynesia: Moorea | collected 2018-08
CCCCACCCCCCTGATTCCACCCCCCCCCCCTGACCACAATCCTGAATCTACGAGAACGTCGTCCCCCATCGTGCTGTCATTGACATTGACAGGTCGGCTCGCCGCACGCGCAAATCGAACACGCCCAAATGAGATCGCGAAGAAACGTGAAAAAGAACGCGACAAGAGAAAAACTGCGCACTGGCCGGGATTACCTAAATAGAGTTTATTGAACCTTTCGACACAAAGCAATATTACACCCATTGTTTGATTTTTATCTTGTGTTCTTTTTCAAAGCGCAAGTGTGTTTCTTTTTGAAAACGAAAGATGCATAGAAAGGCAAAGTGCGAAAAGGGAAGAATGTTTTTTGCCTTTTCATTCCGAATCTGATGTACGAAACCAATGATGACTTTTTGCCATCACCGAGAAATTTGAGCCGAACTGTGGTTGGAAGTTAAAATTGGAGAAATTCTAATTGTAAAATATTGTAAAATAGTGAAAATGTCAGCAACATATGAATGAACAGATCATATTGAGTTTCCTCCACGTTACATGCAGGTCAACTGCGTGAAAACATGTGTTGTTCCTTTGCGCACACATCATGTCGTTTTGGATGTAGGCACAGTGCCCTGCACGCATACCACTGAATAACGCGCCACACACGCACTTCTGATACAGATGTTGGGAGATAAGGCAGTTTTGGCTGTGGTGACCGTGGTCCGCGTGTGCGATCTTTGTGGGAACATGGCAGCGTCAATGGGGGCAACTTCGCCCCTGAGTTGGAGATGAGGTGGACTCAGCCAATTCAGTCAGCCAAACACGGAAACACGTCCAAAGTTCACGGTCCACGGACGCCACGGCGAGAACTGGTTATTTTGTGCCAAAGTGCGTGACACGCGTGTATCTCGGACCTCGCGTTGACTGGAGTACCTCTGCTCAGGTCTCCCGGCCAAAAAAAACAATGAAAATTCCAATGCTTTTCCCTTCCTGTGCATTCAAATGGCGAAAAACTCCACATGCGCGCAGCAATGCACTCTAAAGATAACATGTCGTCCGGATGAAAACAGAACGTTACACCAAGGTTCGTATCACAGCTTAATATGTACAGTGTGGGGAACTTTGTATGTACAGTACATGATTCTCAATGGATCTTGGTTCATTAACAGGGGAGACGCACCCAAACCCTTCAGCTGTGGGTTTTTGCTGCTCAGGTGGAGCAAAATCAAGGCCTGGGTCACACTGAATGCGTCATGTATGATGAGTGGACTTGCAACGCAACGCAATGCGTGGCGCATTCAGTGTGAAACAGGCCTGACTTGGTCCTTGTGCATAAACCCTACGACGCCTATGCGCGCGCGCAGCTCTCCTGTGAGTGAAGAGTTTAGTTGCGCCCCCCTCATGAATACGTAATTTTCAATTGGTCTCGTATCTCATCTTATTGCTCATGGTTTCAATAATGAATCTTACACTGGGAAAATGCGACAAAATGTTCAGGCTTTTTGTTGAGAAAGTGGGTCAGTGGGTCAGATACAAGAAGCAACCAACTCAGTGTCATAGCACGAGAGGGAGAGAGCGTGGTATTATCGTGGTCTTCCTGTGATATGTTCAGCTTCTTGTTGTTTCAAGTGAAGTAACTTTTTGTCCATCAAACGAGAGAAATGAAACATTGACACCTCAGTGCGCGGTGCGGGTGAAAACTTTACAGTAGGGAGATTAGGCAAACCACGTTCGTGTCCCGTGACCCAAACGCAACAGAAGGGATGCCACGGGCCACATCAGCATTTACGTCGCGGTGCTTAATCTCCCTATTATGGACAGGAAGTTACTTCACAGGGAGTAGGGACTTTGCGCTGTTATCTTCAGATGTGTCTCGACGTGCGGTCCTGTGGAGATTTCCAGTAGAGGGCAGTGCTGAAGACAGGAAGTTTCTCCAGAGCTCACGCATGCGCAGAACTCACGCCATCTTGTGAGCGAAGAGCTCGCCTTTGGAAATGCGGCCGTCTCCTAGATATGGAAGGTGAACAAGAATGTAAAAAATGTTGAGATTTTTAGCAAAGGCACGCGAGTCCATGGAAAGATGCAGGGAAGTATCCATTGGACGGGGGGGGGGCAGGACTGATCCAGTGGGAGCCATGGGCAGGCAATCCAGTGGAAAGTGCAGGGACAAATCCAATGCAGGATCCTCCTGACCTTGGAGCAATTGAGCCCAAATGGGTTCGGCTTCTCACCAAATCACAGAAATACCCCAATTTTTGTAACAGAAGATTTGACAGACAGGATTCTCTGGAGCAGAACCGGGCAGAGTTCAATGTTTCAGGGACACAACGATCAATCCCGTGCACTGTTTGTGTGCTGTGGTCCATGAATCAAAATTGCCATGTTGTACATGAAAACGGTGATGATTTCCCCACAGGTCGACCCAGCATATCCGAACTGCAAAATCCCCCTGGTTTTGAGCAAAAATGAGTGTCTGCGTACGCGTCTGTGTGTCTCGTGCGCAAAATGGGATTTCGTCATGTTTTAGAGTCCGTATGGTTGATGCTGAGAGAGAGACAGAGACAGAGAGACAGAGAAAAGAAGAGAAAAAGACAGACAGAGAGAGAGACAGAGAGATGGGGAGTGATGGGAGAGAGAGGCAGAGAGAGAGGCAGAGAGAGACAAAGTGACTGCAAGCGAGAGAGAGAGGCAGACAGACAGACAGACAGACAGACAGACAGACAGACAGACAGACAGACAGACAGACAGACAGACAGACAGACAGACAGACAGACAGACACTCACACACACGTGAAAACACTTCAGCACACACACACATCACACATCACACACACAGACACACGCGCACACACACGCAGACACACACACACACACACACACACACACACACACACACACACACACAGAGGCGACACGTACCGTTGGTGTCAATGTAGGTGTCCACGAACAGGGTGAGCAGCCCGGCGTCCCGGCGCAGCAGCTCCACCAGCCCGTCCGTACTCATCATCGACCTGCGGGGTACACAAGGGCGTTACACAGTGTAACACCAGCCGGGTTACGCATGCAGGGGTTTACATGAGACGGGGCAACGGAGTAGTAACCAGAGGGACTGGCATATACATTGTCACCGTGTGCACGGTATCTCTGCACGGCGGATTCAGGAGTCGGGCAGGTACTGCACAGTGAGAATGTGCCTCTGTCCCGGCGAATCCAGAATGGATTTGCTCACGTGCACCAGCAATAAACACAGACATCTGAATTTCAGGCTTCAAGCCGTGAAGCCTGACACGAGATCAAAAAATGTTTCGCTGAAATGATTCTCCTGAACGATGAACTTTTTTCACAAAATCACGACACTTCTTTGCCTCCGCACACGCCATTTGTGTCAGGCCGAATCGGACACGACTTGGGCTGAGCACTCCACCGCTGTCACAAATCAATCGTATTAAGGGCGTGGTTCTGTCCAGCGCTGATGTAACATGGCAAGGGTCACACCCCTCTCAACTCCAGTCACAGAAAACACGTGCGCGACATGGTCACGTGGGACTGAACGTGACAATGGAACAAGTGGGGCAGTGGGCCTTTTGTGGTGAACAACTCAGACCCAGATGTCAACTGTCAGTTTACAATGGGAAGTGACGGCAATTGCAGCAGGTCCAGGTTTCGAGTGGGATGGGGTGTGAGATCAAGCTCGGTCAACACCCCAAGGCTCAAAGTCAGAGGTTGGGTGAGTTTGTTTTGGGGCATTGACGCAGGGAAGTCAGGTCCCCACCCTGGGTGCGCAAATTCAGAGATAAACATAAGGATGCGTGTCAAGTTGACCTGGACATAACTATATTTCTGAGCCTTCTGAAGTATGAGCGGTTTTCACACGCGGTCATATTTTTGACGTCGGCGACAAAATTTAACATTGAACCCAATGGTGTCATTTTTGATGTCAGCCCAAAAATGACTGCGCGTCACCCAATGTGAAAACCCCTGTTGTTCTGCACAATGAAAGGGGCATGACTCTGTATTGGACATGGCATCGGTCTCCAGTCCCACACGGGGTCTGGTGCCCGACCTTGAGGGAGGATCTGACCGCGCTTGGGCGTGAGGGGCATTGGAATGTCCCGGAGGTCAGGGGACGGTGCCAGCGGGTCTATGGTCCGTTCGCACTTGTGATGTGCACCTGAGCATAAAATGAGGCAGATTGTTTCCCTTTGTGACGATCAGAAAGGGTGCAAAAATTTGCTAAGTTCAGGCAAATCCGCCCAATGCATTTTTGACGTTTCCTTGGCACTTTCAAAAGCCTTGTAAATTTAACATCTTCCAATATAACCCACGGACAAAACCTGCGAATTTTAGAGTGCATTTCCTGAGTGACCAAATAAATTGGGGAACATGCTCCTGCACCGGACGGATCTGCTAAAACTCCCTATCGTAGGTACTCACTCTGGGTTCCCCAGCTCGTTGGCTGCGTCCTCCAGCGTTTCTCCCCGCTTCCCGAACCCGTGGCTGAACCGGTCTGCTGCGCCATTCCTGAACCCACGCTTCACCCTGCAGAGAGAGAATGTGCGTGTGTGTGAGTTAGGTATGCGTGCACCCTGTCGCTGAATCGGTCCGCTGCGTCGTTCCTGAGTCGTCACTTCACCCTGCAAGGAGAGGGAATGTGCGTGTGTGTGAGTCAGGTATGCGTGTGTGTCAGGTATGCGTGTGTGTGAGTCAGGTATGCGTGTGTGTGAGTCAGGTATGCGTGTGTGTGAGTCAGGTATGCGTGCAGGCTATGGCTGAACTGGTCTGAACCCACGCTTCACCCTGCAGAGCGAGAATGTGCGTGTGTGTGAGTTAGGTATGTGTGTATGAGTGTGTGTGAGTTAGGTATGCGTGCCGTCTGTGGCCGAACCGGTCTGCTGCACCGTTCCTGAATCCACGCTTCACCCTGCAGAGAGAGAATGTGCGTGTGTGTGAGTCAGGTGTACGTGTGTGAGTCAGGTGTACGTGTGTGTGAGTCAGGTATGCGTGTGTGTGAGAGCAGCCTTTTCCTCGTGACAACAAATTTACTGCTGAGTTAAAACTTGTGTCCAAAGACGTGACCAGCGGTCATCACGAAACTCCGATCGTGGGTCACGAATCCTATCAGAGGCGACTTCACTGATTCTACAGAAACACAGTGAGGCGGGGGCGGATATGAAGGGATCCTCGGGCCAGGGCCTCTGGCTTTCAGAAATTACTCTCCTTTCCATTTTTTCGTGCTGTAAAAGTGATATTTTTGTTCTTTCTTACAGCTGGATATTTCTCAGTTGAAGTTCGTCACCTCCAATGTCTGCCCCCACCTTGTGCAGCAAAAGTGCGAATTTGGGACAGATTTGTGTTCTGAGGAGCCCCGGGCGTCGTTTTGTGGGGATAGGCTCTTTGAATACAATTTGTGCGGGGCGCAGTCACACCTGTTTGGAGCCACTCGCTGCTTCTCCTCTTGTGCATTTCTGGCAGCCCTGAGGTACAACCATGGGAATTCCACATTTCTTCAGTGCGAGTCGAACTCAGGACCTTGCAATTTCAAAGTCAAATGTCTTGCCGCCACCACCGTGAGAAGAAAGGTTGAAAATTTATAATTCTGGTGTTCGTTTTGGCTGATGGTTTGCCCAGCAATCACCCTTGATTTAACTTGCGAAAAAACGTTTGGTGTTATTGGTCAGCTGTGAATGTGACATGCCATGTGTGATCTGTTCTCATCTCCAACTCAACTGGCTTTGTTCTTTCACAATGGAAACACAGCGTCTTTTCATCACGTGCAATTTGGAACACCAGGCACTGAGCTCAGTTGTCACTGTCACTGCTGCTGTGTTCTGTGATGTGTTTGATCCGCGGTGGCCATGGCTCTGAAGCTCCACAATAGCAGCTGATTGTCCAACTGTCCCTCAGTACAGGATTGTGAATGGAAAATATTTTGCGCTGTGGATTCAATTTTTGAAAATTGTTGTCATTTTGGCGCAACGTTCACCTGCGGGAAGTTTGTATTTTGTTGGTCTGAACATGTGAACACAATCTTTTCAGCATTGAAACATCATTGAAGCATCTGTGAATCAGATTCAATCACAATGGAGCAAAGAAAATGTGAATTGTCATGAACTGGTAGCCTCTATTGTCTACCTCACTTTGGGGCTGATTGGGGGGGGGGGGTTACTGCCACTGCACAGACCTAAATCTTTGTGGTTTCTGTTCTTCCTTGTGCAACCATGTTGGTGAGTTGGATTTTCCTCACATCTCTTCTTGGGATGTGTCTGGACAATGTTTTGCCAGAAAATTCACTGTCTAATTTTGGAAGGCAGAAAATTTATTCAGCCACTCAAAAGATGTCAACTGCCAAAAACAGTGACATTTCCAAGGTCAGCACACTTGGCATCTCACAACAAGGAAAGATCAAGAGCAGCCCAGCTGGGTTGTCAGAAAGGGCCACAACAGAGCTTTATAAAGGCAACAAGATGAAAAGAAGCAGTCAACTCAGCAAAGGTGAAACTTCAGGGGCAGAAGGTCTTTTTGACCAGACCTGTTGCCTAGAAAGAAAAGAAAGTGCTGAGACCTGGTATGTTTTCTTCTATGGAGAATCCCAAAACTTTGGAATGGAGGTTGAAAACTGTGGCAGTAAAAAGGAGCCTTGTTTTCATATCCAAACTGTAATGGACAAATTGCAAGAAGGAGACACTGTAGTTTTGACACAAAACACCAAACAAGGACAACCTGTCACCAACATCACCTCCAGAGCTGGACAGGCAGCAGAATACACAGTGTCATTTTTCCTGAAGTCAGATGTGAAGCATTCTGGGAACTTTCCAAACAAACTCTCCCTACTGCACTTGAAAACAAGGTCAAAATTTGCTTCTCTGTTTCTACAAGACACCACATTTGTCAACACACACATCTCTGCTCAAGATGCCAGTCTGTGTATCTTCAACACCTCTTTCTACAATTCTATCTTTTCTACTGAATCATTATTGATTCCAACCAACCTGGTTGTCTTCAACTCTCAGTTCAAAGCACAAAATTCAGCAGTTTTCCTCAACAAAAGGACATTTGTGAATGTCACAGGAAGTTGGAACTCAGTTCTTGTTCAAGACTCCAGGTTTGAGTGTGACTCAGAAACACTATGTTCTGGCTTGTCTTTCACTGAAGCTGCCATTTCTGAGGTGAGATGTGTGAACTCTGTCTTTTTTGAACTTCATTCTGTTTTTGCCTGTGAAGGTGAATCAGGTCTGATGGTCATACACTTTGATTCTGTACTCTTCTCGAGAAACTGGAATGTTATTTCTCTCAGCAAGTGTGAAGTGAACAAACTGATTGTTCAAGAAAGCCAGTTTGTATCAAATGGATTTTTAGGCGACAGAGACAGAGGGAACATGTCGTGCAGTTCTATTATTTCAGCATCCCAGTCTTTTGTTCTGGTTTCTCGCAGTAAGTTTGCAGGGAATCAGGTCTTCAGTGCAGTGTGCCATGAAGGTTTGATCATCTGTGTGAACTGTACAGTTGTCATTGAAAACGCATGGTTTCTGAACAACTCTTATGAAGGCTCAGAATTTAGGGGTCTGGTCATGTTTTCCAACAGCAATGTCACTGTTTCAGACAGCAAATTTCTGGACAACAGGGGCAGATGTGTCACTGTGGAAAATCAGGTCCCTCTGAAAGATGGTGAAACAAATTGTGCACTGAATGTAAGCAACTGTGTATTTTTAGAAAACCAAGCTGAAGGGTGTGGCAGTGTTGTGTCTGGCATCAATGGCAACATTGTGCTCAACAGTTGCTCTGTATCAAGGAACAGGGCACAGAATGGGGGTGTAATGTGCTTGGAAAACAGTCACACAACACTTGTCAATTCACACTTCTCAAGCAACAAAGCTGAGTCCTTTGGTGGAGTTGTCTGTATTCTCTTTTCTGGCTCTCTTGAAATATTAAACTCAAGTTTTTCAGGCAATTCTGTTGAAAACACTGGTGGGGGTGTTTTATATGCTGATTCCACAAATATTCTTGTTGATGGTGCACAGTTCCAAAGCAATAGTGCTGGGGTTGAATTAAAAAAGTGGAATTCAGGGAGGGGTGGAGTTGGCTACATCTCAGGCAGCAACATGACTCTCATAAATTCAGACTTTACAAACAACAGTGCTTGGTGGTCAGGTGGGGCCTTGTGTACTTTTGGAAATATTACTACAATTAAAACGTGCAACTTTGTTGAGAACAGTGCCACAATTGATGGAGGAGTTTTGTACGTTGCATCTGGTAGTCTGGGCATTGAAGACTCAAACTTCACAAGCAACCACGTGGTGGAGAACGGTGGTGGTGTTTTGCACGCAGAGGGCGCTGGTGTTCTCATTGTGAGGTCACGGTTTGAAGGAAATGAAGTTACATCGGGGGAGGGCGGGGTTGTGTGGATGACAGAAAGTCACATGACTGTTACCTCTTCACATTTCTTAAGGAACAGTGCAGGCTGGTATGGTGGAGTTGTGGGTGCATCAAAAAGTGACGTCACTATGACCACGTGCATTTTTGTCATCAATGCTGCCACTTACGCTGGTGGGGTTGTGGGAGTCAAATACAGTGACGTCACCATAACAGTATCAAGTTTCCAGGGCAACACAGCCTTTTATGGTGGAGTCTTTGAAGCAGGTTTCAGCATGATGAAACTCAGTGTCTCAGAGTTCACCAACAACAGTGCCAGTTTGGATGGTGGTGTGCTGTCAGCAAATGACCACAGCACCATCACGTTCATAGCCTCACAGTTTTGCAGCAATACTGCAACTCAATATGCTGGAGTGGCTGGAGCAGACTCCTACTGTAACCTCTCTTTCATCTCTTCAAGCTTCACTGACAACAATGCTGGTGAAAAGGGGGGAGTTGTCTATGTACAGTATGTGAAACAATTGACAGTCATGTCTTCCACATTTTCAAACAACACAGCTGTTGCAGGTGCAGTCCTTCACTCTTACCTGTCAAATAGCCTCCTGTTGGATGGAGGAGAGATGGTTAACAACACAGTGTCTCACTATGGAGCAGTCATCCTTGCAATAAAGAGTTGTGTCCACCTGAAGGCTTTTCACATTGAAAGCAACACTGGCACTGCACTTGTTTTGCTGCAAATCAATGAACTTAGAAACAGTTCAAGGATTGAAAACTGCACATTCAAGCAAAATTTGCAAGGGAATTATTCAAAATTTGGAGCAGACATTTTCTCTTCTGCTCCCATCATTTTGCAAGACTTGACCATCAGGAAAAGTTGGAATGTTGAAGGGTCAACCAGTATCATTTCAATTGACAAGGCCATTGTCTCATCACTCCAAGTGTATTTGGAAAATGGGCTTCCATCAACAGTTGTAGCCTTCAACAAACTGCTATGGAATTCCTCTGTGTACCAAACTGAAGTACATGTTCATTGCCCAGAGTTCATACAGCCTGTACAGAAGTACACATCAACATCAGAAGAGGGTGTCAGCATGTTGCAGATTGATTGTGACCTGTGTCCATCTGGATATCATGTTGGAAGCAAGGCCATCACCACTTATCTGTCAACAAGTGCTTTTCCTCATATGAAATGTGAAATTCAAAAGAACATGTGGGGAGACATTTTGTTTGCCCTGTGTCATTCAAATGTAACTGGCAGTTGTTTTCCCTGCCCACATGGAGCAGACTGTTCTTCTGGAATGAATGCCCTCCCAAACTATTGGGGACACACTTTTCAACAGAACTTCATTGCAATGGTAAGGTGCCCTGCCAGCTACTGTTGTGAGCAATTTCCATGTGCTGGTGTTGACACATGTTCAGACAAAAGAGAAGGGGTGTTGTGTGGGCGGTGTGTCAGCGGGTTCACAGAGGCTTTCTCATCTGAACAGTGTATTGACAACTCCTACTGTGACAGTCACTGGTTTGTGTGGACATACACTGCGTGGATTTTGTGCTTGGCCACTGCAGTCTTTTTCATGTCAGACATCAAAGAATATTTGGAAACAATTCAAAGGAAACTTAAAACTTTGAGGCACAAGGATTCTCTGAAAGAAGACGCAAATCCTGGAAAAGAAGAAGAATCAATGGCACAACTGAACACTTTGACAGTAAAATCAACAGTTGTTTCCAGAAAAGGTATTTGGAAGGTGACAACACCTGAGACATGTGACCAAACAGACACACATTCTTCAACTTTGAAATACTTGCAAATCATTCTCTTTTACATTCAAGATGCCTCTTTGTTGGAAGTTGATCTCCCAAAAGCCAAAGGAAATGGCCAGTCCAACTTCACCAAATGGCTGTTTGACTTTTCACATCTGGCTGTAGATGTGGTAAACTTTGGAAAAAACATTTGCCTCACAAAGGACTTGACACCTGTTCCTAAGCTGCTGATCAAAAACATTTGTGGACCTTCTATTTTGCTTCTGTGTGGTTGTGTTTACACCCTGTTCAATGTTATCAGTTGCTGTGTGACACCAACACAAACAGCAAAAAAGCTGGTGTATGACCATCTTGTATCAACCACAATGTTTGTTCTTCTGATTTATTTCCAGAAAATGGCCACCACATTCATGTCTCTTGTCTACTGTGTTCAAGTTGGGGACAACTATGTCCTTCACATTGATGGCACGATCCAGTGTTACCAACCATGGCAGTTGGGTTCTTTTGTCTTCATATTTTGCTGGGTGGTTCCTTTTGTATTTGTCTTGATATTTGGTCCTGGTTTGGTGGCTGACAGCAAGATTTCAGTGTGTGAATTTTTTGTGGCTTGTTTTCTGCCAGTCCCCTTGTTGATGTGGTGGGCACTCAGAACCAGAATGAATCACTGGGGAGAAACAAGACAAGATGTCACATCTTGGCAGACAACTCTGACAGATGAACTGCAGAAAACATACAAGGATATTTCTCTGGTAAAGCTAGGTCCAGTGTGTTGGATAGGAATCATAAAATCCAGGAGGCTTTGTCTTGTTATCATCTTCACCTTTGTAGAAAACCTTGCAGCAAGACTTGCACTGATGATCTCCTTCACAGTTCTCTTTCTGTGCCTCCACTTGACCATCTATCCATACAGGGATAAAATAGCAAACCAACTGTTCACATTCTCTCTTCTGGCCTCAGGTCTTCTTGGACTTTTGAACTTCACTAAGGCAGTGATTGTTGAGGCAATGGTTGATCTGAAGAAAACAGAGGGCTTAATTTCAGCATGTGACATGATCAAAGATGTTGTCCTGCTGTGGGGCCCTGCTTGTGTTTTGGCTTCTTTCACTGTTCTAATTCTTGTGAGAAAGATTGTTTCACTGATGAAGAAATGTTTCAAAACAAAGGAGGAAGAAAAGGGAGATGAAGAAGAGGAAGAAACAGAGCTAAAGGAAATCAAGTCAAGGAGAGCCACCATTTGAATATTTTCAAATTGCTGTTGGCAACAAGAAACATTCAAATAGAATAAAACAACAAAGAAACTAAAACTATTGATTTGTGGTCCAAATTTAGCATTTTTGGCTTGAAGTTGTTGGGGTATGTTTCGTAATTGAATAAACAGACAGGTTCAATGAAATTTCTTGAACAAATAGTTGTGTTTTTTTCCCAGGAAACAGGTTCAGACTGGAGTGCCCAAACCATCATGCATCTTTTGCCGAAACTCTGCTGGCTCGAGCTGGTGTGGGTTCACACACACACACAACACTCTCTCTGTGTTGCATGTGCGGACACGCGCGCACATACGCGCACGCACACACACACACACGCCCTCCCGACACATGGACGAGTTCACCACGACCAGCACCAGATGAAGTGCTCAAACAGAACACACCCACCAAAGTAAAAGTGGACCACACTGTAACAATAGAAGACAAAATGTACCGCAACAGAGAAAGAAACGAGCACACTCGAGCAAAGAGACCATGTCGCAAAAGTCAATGAAAGGAAACAACCAATCACAAAGGAATTTGGTCCCTTTTTTGTGTGCAACTGCAACTGAAAGGAAATCGCAAAACCAGTGGTTTGGGTCAAAAATTGCCGACTCAGGGGTGTCAGCACATGACATATTCACTGTGCGATGGAGGGCAGAACACAATAGACCTGATTCTCTTTTGCCCTTTTGTCCGTTTCTTCTCAATTTTCAGGTCTCAATAGAAGAAACTTCGGCGTGATTTGAATGACTTCAATGGTTCGTCAGGATATCCATTCAACTCACGTTTTTCACATTGAAGAAAGACGAACAAAGTTCAGAAGCTGACACGGAGAAAATTGCGCTTTTTCTGGAGTCTGTGGGTTTGTTCGTTTGAACTTCCTTTGTGAAAGTCGTGCACACCACTATGTCGGTCGATTTTATCTTTGACCGTGTTTTGTCAGTGGACAAAGGCGACACCCACATCGCTACTGCGTGGGGTTTGCTTTTCAAGATGTTTGATCTCTTCGCAAACAAACACAAAATGTGCAAATCTGCTTCTTTTTCTTCTGATCGCTCTAAATGTACGGGGTGAACAGAGGTGCGTCAAGCGTCGCGCGGTGCCTGTGTGTGTGTGTGTGTGTGTGTGTGTGTGTGCGCGTGTGCGTGTGTGCGTGTGTGTGCGTGCGTGTGCGTGTGCATGTGTGTGCATGTGTGTGTATGTGTGCGTGTGCGTGTGCATGTGTGTGCATGTGTGTGTGCATGTGCGTGTGCGTGTGCGTGCGCACGTGTGTGCGTGTGTGCGTATGTGTGTGCGTGTGTGTGTTTGTTTGTGTGAGAAGGCTCTGAACCACCAAAGACGCAGCGCAAGATCGACAACTAACGTTTGGGCAACAAACAGAAATGACCGCTGATGCGGCCACCGTGGACAGACAGACAGACAGACAGACAGACAGACAGACAGACAGACAGACAGACAGACAGACAGACAGACAGACAGACCTGCTGGCCGGCTGCGGGGCGGGCAGACTCGACACGACGACTGCGAGCAGCGAGAGCAGCAAACACACGGCCACCTTCATCTTCTGCAACGAGAAAACAGCGAGACGGTATCAATGAATGGTCCTCTCATCCTCTCTGTTCGCCTCGTCATCGTCTCCCTTTTCTTATTTGTTCCCATACTTCTTTCTCACCCCTTCTTCTCCCGCCGGAGCCTTTGCCTTGGCCAGACGTCTCCATCTCCCTTCTCCTCTCACCCTTTCAGAGCCTGCATACCCTACACGGCCCTGTACTGCCCCACCTGCTCCACCCCAGCCTGCCCTGCCCTACCTTGTGCCGCGACACCTTGCCCCACCCCAGCCTGCCCTCATCACCCAACTACTCATCCCCTGCACCCCCTGCTCTGCCCTGCCCCAC
>JAAUXT010005894.1_pt1 | contig 13243 bp, 12 predicted proteins | sample 7278171 | NCBI WGS metagenome assembly JAAUXT01 (sample SAMN14350112, study PRJNA611818) | marine sediment metagenome | isolation source: surface marine sediment (1.8m) | place: French Polynesia: Moorea | collected 2018-08
GATCCAGGGGCTCTGCTGCACCAGGGGTGGAGGATCCAGGGGACCTGCTGCACCAGGGGTGGGGGATCCAGGGGCCCTGCTGCACCAGGGGTGGAGGATCCAGGGGCCCTGCTGCACTCGGGGTGGAGGATCCAGGGGCCCTGCTGCACCAGGGGTGGAGGATCCAGGGGCCCTGCTGCACCAGGGGTGGGGGATCCAGGGGCTCTGCTGCACCAGGGGTGGAGGATCCAGGGGACCTGCTGCACCAGGGGTGGGGGATCCAGGGGCCCTGCTGCATCCAGGGACATGGATTCACACTGTTGGAGGGGGACTGAGCGGAAGGGACCAGGGGTCAGCCATACCGTCCCAGGGAGGGGGATTCAAGGGACACACTGCAGTCAAGCCTTCGGCGAGGGAAAGGGAATCCACAGGGGACACTGTCACAGGGGTCGGGACCACCACAAGTGTGCCTGCACACAAGAGGTGGATTGAGGAGCCAAAACATGAGAACTGCTTTCATGTCTGCGCCTGCTTGGTGAGGAGTTTCTTGTTGCGTCAGAAATCCACAGACAGTGGCCTGTTTTGCCGCAACAGAACACCACATCAACCCTCACTGTTCGGTGACTCGGGAAGATCTCCGGCTCTCTCCCTGGATTTTCAAAGCAATTCGTCGGCGCCCCTCTGTACTGCACCGTGTGCGTGTGTGTGCCTCTCTGTACTGCGCCGTACCTGGGATGTGCGTGTGTGTGCAGTCTCTCCGAGATCTTCCGTTCAGGCAGTGCGTGTGTACACAGAATTTAGTCCACTCACTCTGACACAACGCTGTATACCTCAGTCGGCTCTTCCATTTTGAATCCACAGACGATACGTGGTTCTTGCCCTGTAGGAAACGGATCCCTCACTGCTGAAGACGTGGGGTCGTGGCCCGTGTCAAGAATTAAAGGCTGAATAATGGTGCAAATCTTGGCTGGGAGCAAGATGTACTCGCGTCTTGATTCTGCGCAACAACACCGGCATCACGTCGCACTCAGCACAGCGCAGCTGCGTCTGCACCTCTGGCCCGCTTCACACCTCAAAAGACGTGTGCAGGGGATGCATCGCTTGACGCATGACGAAGCCAGTGATCACCACGGAGTGACCTCGTGGACTCAAGATTCGTCCAGGTTTTGCGACGCGCGGTACCTTTCGTTGGCCTTTGCAGAGAGAGGCTCATTGCCTTCAAACTTGCGCGTGTCTGTTGCGACCGTTGTGGGCGCGTGGTTGCAGCCATTTTGTAGGGGGAAACGCAGAACGCATCTGACATGAACCTGCGCTCGCCCCGGATGAAGCATAAACCGGAAAAATTGAACGTGAAAGCCGCGGCAGACTGCGTGAGTGTCTGACCTTCAGAACAGGGCAGCGAGCGAGCGCCAGACTTATGAGAAGTTTGACGTTCTGAGATGCGTGTATTTCCCTCGAGTCCCTCAGTCAGCATCGGTTTCCACGGTCAGGTGGCAGTGCTGAAGGGACTGAAGAAAGCTCGAGGCTCAACACTGTCCGAAGGGAAGGGAGCGGTGCAGGCAGTTTGAATTGAGTTCCGTTCTGCAGCGAGGGACGTTTTAGAGTCCAAAGAAAATAGTGTGCCTCTGTTGAGTTTGCGTGGACGCTATCCGGGTGTCCGTGCGTGTACGCGTGCGTGTGCGTGCGTGTTGTGGACTGATATATTCACACACGAAGATTCTGCGTAGTGTGCGGATCTCCCTCTCCCGCACACACGGATCCGCGGGTTGTGATGCGCACTGTATCAGGTGGTGGTTGTGTACACAGCGCGGGAGGAACGTGTCTTATCACCGCTCCTCCCGCGCTGGTGTGTTTCTCCGTCTCAAGCAGCGAGCATCGCAAAGAAAAACACGAACGAGCGATTCCGCCACCCCGTTCAGTGCTCGCGCTCCCAGTTTGTGCGAGTTTTAGAAGGGCTGCACAGGTGTGAGTTTTGCTCAAGTCCGACAGGAAAGAACAAATGGAATGCACACACGCACATACACACACACACGGACACACACACAAACCACACCAGCAACACCACACACACACCAGCAACACCACACACACACACACACACACACACACACACACACACACACACACACACACATGGTCCCTTTGCTCTCGCGAATACGGCCGCATTGACGCTCGTGTTTTCCTGAGGGATCGCGGTCAACTCACGACGTCACAAAATCTCATTTGTATTGCTTTGTGTGTTGCAGAGGACGTACACGTTCGCGTTCCTGCTGAGCTCCAGGCTCTTCATCCGACCCTACCAGCTCCTGTCAGAAATCTGCCAGGTCAGTCAACGTGCATAGATGTGTGTGTGTGTGTGTGTGTGTGTGTGTGTGTGTGTGCGTGCGTGCGTGCGTGCGTGCGTGCGAGCGTACGTGTATGCAGAGTGCAGCAGCTGGCGTGTCTTCGCCCGGTCTTCAGGCCTCAGAGAGTGGTTCAGCCTCGTTCCACAATGATAGACGCCTCGTGCCTGCGAGTGTCAACACAGCGTTTGACGCCGTCAGTGCACAATGTGAACCCTGGCGTCTGCTCAAGAAACGGGAGTTGCGTCGACCAACGGGAAGTGTGTGTTGACTTGTGCAGAAACCCAGTGCCTGACGAAGTCGCTTTGAACCCTGCCATCCACACGCAAAATGCGGGCAACTCTTCGTCAATGGGCCCCAACACAGCCCGAGAATTGCTGGGTTGTTGAGCAAACATGTGAAGAATGCGCGAACAGCGTTTTGGAGAGAAGCGTCGGGATAAGAGACGGGCTGCGCAGGTTCAATTGAGGGTTTCGAGTTGCGTTGTTTGAATAGGGAGATTCGTCCGGGTATCATTACCACAGTGGAGACTGTGTGTGTGAAACGGCACTGAAGGAAAGTGGAGTTTTGCAGTATGGATCCAGGGGTGAGTGCGTGTGCGTGTTACCATGAGCCTCCGATACCGTAGGGCTGTGCATGGGTGTGCACGAGGTGCGCATCTTTTGCGCGTGCACGGGTGTGTGCGGGCTTGTCCACTCGTGTGCGTGTGCATGTGTGTGCGTGTCAGCCTTGGAAATTTATCGAAAAAAAGATTCTCTCAGTGAGTGATACGCGGGTGGATACGTGAGTCCTGCCACGAAGCGCCCAGTGCAAAGAAAGAGAATTTGTACCTGTGTGAGGCACTTCCATGCCTGACGACACACAAGTGAGAGCTAATTCTGCAAGTGTGTGCTGGAGCTACCCTTGGTTCTTTTGAGTAAAATTGCGAAGAAATTTAGCAATGCAGAAAGGATGGTGGGAAGTATTTTCGTCGGGACATGTTGATGGCGACGTGGCTTCAGGCAAGAAGTCCAAATGTGAAGAAATTGAGATTTTTGAATGTTCAAATATCACGTTCACAGTATCGAATTTCGAAATCCGATCCCTCATCTTAATTGCCGTGGAAAAAGTTTCTTTTGTTGTGCAAAACTGCATTGCGCGTGGAATAAAATTGGGGGAAGATTAACACGGCGTTGTTGGCCAGGTTCACTCAATTTAAATTTGAATTCGGACATTTTGAAACCCAAAAAGCTGCGCTGTAGTTCGTGACAATCCAGGTACAAATTGAGTGTGCAGTTTCTCTGATAAATGTTTTGTGGGGAAGGGTGAAAAGCGCCTTCACACACGGGTTCACTGGAGCGTGGTCGTGTTGCGGTGTGACACCAACAAGACTTTCCCTTTTGCGCTTCGAGGAGACTTCATTCACGGGTGGATCCAGGGGCGGATCCTGGGGCAGGGCCAGGGTGGACAAAGATCAGACAAAAGGACGCACTCCCAACTTCCATGGACGCTTGGTCTCAGACAAACCAAACGTTCATCTCAGCCAAGGCTTCTCATTGGCCCATGGTTTGGGAGAGAAAATTTCCTTTTGGAGTTGGGAGGTTCTTGCTCTTTTTCGACTTTTTGTCGTGTGAAAGCAAAAACAATGTGTCACGGCCATCGAAGTGTTTTGAGAATTGGACGTCCAGGGTCCACCGGAAGCCCGCGTCAGCCATGGGAATCGTCCCTGTTTAACCGCTGGTCCAACTCCTTTCCCCCCCCCCCACTTCCTCAGGATTTGCCCCTGGAAAATGCTGGAAGACAGCCAAATGTGCTCGCAGTCTGTATTCGGGTAGATTTATAGGGCCTGGGTCGGGTCGGGGAGAACGGTACATAATCACAGGTTGATCCAGCAGAAATGGTCGGTTCCTTTCCCTGCGTCCCTTCGTTCACGTGGCTAAATTGCAGACCGCGCGGGGTCGCTTCAGGTGAGGGGCGGGCACTCTCACAGCGCGCTAAAAATATTCATCAACGCAAGCTGCCTTCTGACCACTTTTCTGTGCATTTGGGATGCAAAAACATCAAGTGGGGGAGATTGAAGTGTGTTGGAAAAGGAAACAATTGGCTTTTGATGGACATACATGTTTGGAGAAAGCACTGAAGCCGTGAAGTGAGAAAAATGAGATGTATGGAAAAGAGCAACGTGTGTGAGCACAATGCAGCTTGATTGGCAGGACAATGCTGCGAGTTGGTTTCTCTCCCGCGGGCGCTGAGGGAGAGACCCGTTCCTGCGAGGACACGCGTCAAAATGACGCGGGCCTCCGCGCTCCTACTGGAGGCGTCATGTGTTGCGTCCCTGTGCAAGTCGGGCAGGGTCACATGGGATGCGTCATGGTTTGCGTCCGTGTGCAGGTCCATGAGCGATGATTTGCACGCAGGACGCAGTGTTTGACGTGTCCAGTGTTTGGCGCAGGCTGCACTGTTGAACAGCGAGTTTGAGCCGGTCAGCCATACGCCACCGCACACTTTCAATACAAATGCCATTGACAACTTGAGGATTTGGCTCGAGACAGGACCAAGCGAAAAAACTCGTTGTTGAGCGACGTCGATGTTGCGCTCGTTCACAGCGACGCAACATGCGCACTCCGTGCGATCCTGTCCTGACTTTCCGAGGGACGCCATCGTGGCGCGTGCAGTGTGAACCTGGCCTCGCTCTCCAGTGTGAATGCGGCCTGACGTCCTCCGCGCTATTTTGATCCCTGCGGTGTTTTGATAAACTGAAGTGTCCTTTACGAGTGAAGCATTGGTTTTGAAGCCTTGATGTAGGGACCCCCAGGTGCAGAACCGTGCAGCGAAACGTGACCTCAGGGGAACCCGGCGGTGACAGTCTGAGTGAGTTTGGCTTCACAATGCGAGTTGTGAAATCTTTATTTTGGTGTGTTTGTGTGTGTGTGTGTGTGTGTGTGTGTGTGTGTGTGTGTGTGTGTTACTTTCACGGGAACCGTCGTTGGTAGTCAGTACCAGTGACGGGCTGCACAAATTGAGTTGTGATCTCTCCATCCAGGGGCGAACGTTTGTGTGCGTGTGCTTCAAAACTATCATTTTCGTGTGTAAGTTTCAAATTCAACAACAGTTTTCTGAGATTTTAATGTCGCAAAACTTGAAATATTTGAGCAACACCTGTTGTTTCTGTGACTTGTGGAACAACTGATACAAGTGGAACAACTGATATAAATTCTGGTCCATGTTTTGTGGGCGCCACACGCGTTTTCCTTCTCAACCGCCGTACCCGTCTGGTGTCGGCTTCCAGCCGGCGGCAAGTGCCTGCTGGCCTGCAAGAATGGAGAAGGACATGAAGTGAAAGGGATAAGTTCGCTGTGAACAAAGAAGGAAACCACTGCGGCAACAACCAGTTTACACCAATGAACGCGTCTTTTGAAACGCATCGAAAAAGGGAAATCGAAAGGTTCTGTTTCTTTTCTTGTTCTCCTTTCTGAAATAAACCCCTGACAAAAGCAAGAAAGCCGAAGCAAAACGTTCGCTTGACTTACCATAAGGGCAGTCTAAGAAGTTTTTCAAGAATCTCAGAATCTCTCTCCACTGGTCGCTATACCCGCGAACAATCATCTGATCCAAATGAAAGTGCCACTTCTCCTGAAATGAAGCAGCGTATATTGTGTATACCATCATCTTGTGCTTCCATCACCATGCATCTCGTGAAAGGCACCAATGTTGTGCAACATCTCTTGACAGAAGAATGGGCCGATAACCGCTGTGGACAACCTGGTTTTTTTTGTTTTCAAACAAATCCTCGAAAATAAACTCCCAGCTGACTCGGACATGGGCGAACGTTTAGAATGAATGAGGGCATGTTGTTCATTTCATTCCTGTTCAGTTCACTCGTGAAAAAGAAATCAAGCACTCACGGGGCTGTGCTCGAAGAATTCGAGGGGTAGGATGTGTTGACTGGCCGTCACCTCGCTCTGCTTCATTGTCTCGATATACGAAACAAAGAAGCTTCGAGCGTTTTCGTTCACCGTGACCGAGGCAATCATTCTGCTGACCCGATCCACGTCACTGCAGACAAAACAACATAATCCCTCACAGGGTTCAATTTGTGGGAAGAGGGATGACGGCATGCTGCACAGCTCAACACAAAAATAAATAAATAATTGTTTTGTTGGCATTGCCAAAAGACCCTGAAAAGGACAGAAACGAGACCAAATCGTGCAAGTGAATTGCAAGACTGGGGGTCTGGAAAAAGCCAACAACAGTTTTGGACAACAAAATTGAGCATGACAAAATCTTGGAAACAGTTTCAGCTTGCTGTTCTGATTGTTGTCGTGCACACACGGTGGACACAAAAGAACATAAAATCATCAAAAAAGTTTGGAAATGGCATGTTGAGCTTGTTTGTCGTTATTCCACAGAGTTTTTCAGCGTTTTTTCACAAATCAATCTCTGATTCACACCACGAATCGCTGCTGGACGATTATGTTTTTTTTGGGGGGGGGGGATCAGTGCATGAATGTCTCAAGAAGTAGTCAGTGCAACAACAAATCGTCCAAAACAAAACTCACCTCAACGAGCCTCCTTCCAGGGATTCAAGGTCACACACCGACTGAAAATAACGTTCGTTTTTTGAGAAGCCCATGTCTTTTTCGTTGTGGACGCAAAATCTTCGCTCTCCCGGTTCGTTTGCTGGACAATGTGGAACTGAAGCACGAGGGAAATGAACTTCTTTTTGTACCAAAGCTTTATTCGTTTGATGACAGAAAGCATCGTGTAGCGTGCCACTAAAGTTATTGTTGCAAGGATGCTTTGCGAACAAAAGGCTGAGTGAGATGATTGAAATGTCATTTCAACCAAGGTCTTTGTCCCAGCCAGACTCCGAGAACATTACGAGGCTCCCTCATTTAATTGTTGGATACATCGTGTGCAGCGCTCACCGCGATCGGCTGTCAATTGCTGTTTGTGATCGACACAGACTACAGAAAACTGCGCATGATAATTCCGTTTAATGAGGGAGCCTCGTAATCGACCCTGAGCAGTTAGTTAATGCGCTGAAGTCTGTTTCCAAGACTGGATGCATCGTGCGTTGCGTTTCTGTTCGAGTGGAGGCTGCCTTCCGTTCACAGATGCACGACCCTGTGTGGAGGTAGGGACCCCCAGGTGCAGAACCGTGCAGCGAAACGTGACCTCAGGGGAACCCGGCGGTGACAGTCTGAGTGTGTGTGTGTGTGTGTGTGTGTGTGTGTGTGTGTGTTGCCCTCACGGGAACCGGCATTGGCAGTCAGTACGAGTGACGGGCTGCACAAAGAGAACTGTGATCTCTCCATGCAAGGGGTGGACGTTTGTGTACCGGGGTACGTGTGTGCGGCGCGTATAAATATGCGCGCGTTTTCGGACTGAGTCTAGAATTTTCCAACTGTGCGTGAACTGAGGTTGGGGCGAGTGGGAATTTTGCGGGGGTAAACAGGGGCACCTGGTGGGGAGCAACAGACGCTCACGTGCAGCGCATCTCCGTTACACCGGGGGCTCCTGGGCGCGTATCGGTGCATTCTCCATTACACCGGGGGCGGGGGCGGCAGGGTTCACACCAGGTAATCCGCACTGGGGGAGCTGCGTGCATTATTGTGCGCAGGGACACTGGCCTTAACCTGGTGAAACCTCAAGCTGACTTCAAGGGTTACGCAAGAGCACAATGTGATGCACCAAATGTGTCACAACTTCCACCCTGCGTCCGTTCACCTGCCCAGGGACGCGAGAGCATTCAGTGAGGCATGACGCATCCAGTGCGAAGGCTTGGAGCTCATCAGGTTTGATTTGACGCGCTCAGTGTGAACCTGGCCTCGCGCACACGTGCTGGGGTGTCTGTTACACCGGGAACTTGGGGAGCACGTGCCCTTGCGTCTCCCTTACACCGGGGGTGGGCGGGAGCCGGACGGCTCCGGGTGCAGGTCAGGTCGGGTATCGCGGCCCCGGGTACAGATGGGGTCCGGTTACACGAGCAGCTCAAGGTCATTGGGTGCAGAATTTAAATCGAGCTCAAGCTGTCAGCAAAGGTTGGGCCGGTTCTGTTGCGTTCTGTACAAATTGTCTTCCTGCAGATCCAGGGAGTGCGAAACGGACCATGGCCTCCTCTCCAAACTGAACCCTCTGTGTGTGTGTGTGTGTGTGTGTGTGTGTGTGTGTGTGTGTGTGTGTGTGTGTGCGTGTACGGGAGCGTGTTCCACAGTGATGGCATGGCTCAGCATCAGTGTGTGGACGGACATGACAGAGCCCGATCAGCAGACGGAGATCTTGGCAGGGACCGGGGCCTTTGTAGCGACCACTGCCAACAGGCCAGGTGTGAGAGAATGCGGGACGGGATCGGGGTCTCTCACCATTGGAACTCTCACACACGGTGCGTCACGTGTTGTGATGGATACACTGCGTCCCTCGGCAATGCTGTTCTTGTGGTTCACACTGGGTACACGAGACCTGGGTTCGCCACGCGTTTTGAGGCAGGTCTGTGTGAACTTGACTTGGTGTCTGAGTGCTCTGTGGAGGGACACAGCAGCGCACGACGCTTCCACTGTGCGGCGAGCCTGTGAAGTCGTCAAGTCGCACAAACGCTTTTGGACGCGCGCCGAACTCACAGTGGTCGCTGTGTCTGTCGGTGACGGGGCTGGAATTTCACAGTTTGTGGATGAAAGTGTTGAGCTGCAGTGCAAATGGGTCGCTGTTTTGTCAATGTTGTCAGGACCCGAGCTGAAGACCAGGAAAGCGTGAAAACTTGCGGCAAACAAGTACCAACAGGAATGAACAGAGAAGTCCAGTTTTCTTCTCGCGTGGTTTTGCGTGTGTGAAAGCAGGGCATGCGTGCCTGGAGTTTGGGTGTCCTTCCTACGAGAGAGCTGATCAACTGCTGGTGGAACTCACACCGCCGAGCACAGGGTTGCTTCCCTTTCACTTCCGGTCTTGGCACTTGCGCTTCCGGTTCTGTCGCGTGTCACTTGCGGAAGGTGTCACTGCAGAGAGATAGATCCAGGGGTCGTGAGTTCGAATCTTGCTTGAGGCAGAAGTTCACAATTTGATTTTCAAGAACAACTACCTGTCTCCTCGTTTCCTCAGGAATTTCTCCAGGAAAGGACCCGGTGCACGACTTTTCGTGCGGTGTCGTTTTGTCCCCGAGCAAATGACATGTTCTCCTTCTGCAAAAATGAAGATCTCTTTCCACTTGTTTGTTTCAGGTGTGCGTCTATCAACAGAACCTCTCTTCAGGAAAGACGAACCGGGTAAGTAAATAAACAAACAAATAAACTGTGGCTGCAAGTAAACAAATATAGAACGAGTAAAAATACACAAATATTGGAAGTAGGGCTCAAAAAAGTGTGAAAAGCATTCTAATGGAGGGGACTGACGAGCGAACAGATTATCGAGAGGTCTCCACGGAAACGTCGTGTTGTCAAGAACAGAGATTTATACACAGGTGTCAATCAAGTCTTGGTTGTCACGGAAACCATGTTTGGCACCGCCATGTTCCCACGCAATTTTCTCTCAGCTTCTCACAGATCAACTGACAGACGTTTTGCTCTTCAATAGGACTTGTTTCGCCGTGTGAATTTTCACACGGAACCCGCGAAATTGTGTGGCTCCGCACAGCGGCAGATTTTAACGTCCCGCGCGCGAACTGACGCGACGCAAAGCGTCCGCTGTTAGAAAAGCACCCGTGGCTGTTGGCAGGCTCGCGTGAGGATCGCTTCACACTGCAGGCGTCGTGCATTGCGTCCCTGTGCATGGGTCCCACGCAGAGATGTCAATGGCGCGTTGCGTGGCTGGAACACCGGATGCCCTGCCTATTGTCCGCCGTTGCACGCGGATGGGTGTTTTGTCCCTCACTCACTGAATTCTGTTTTTGTTGCTCATTTCAGGAGTCACTGGGGAAGTTCGGGCCGCACGTTATTCAGCTGCTCAAGTGAGTGAACGTCCACCGCACGCACACATGCGCGCACTTTACACACGCACACACCTGCAGCGCACATTTAATCACTTGTTGGGTTGGTATTGCCTTTCAGGAGCTGAGATGTCCTTCAGAGACTGCATATTTTGGTCACGTGTGATTGTGACACGTGGCCGTCTGTTTCGCAGACGCACAGGGTCGTGCATCTGTGAGCGTCCGCTCGAACAGAGACGCAACGCACGATGCATCCAGTCTTGGAAACAGGCTTGCCATTGACAAGTGCAACAAATTTTCTGGTTGCTGCTTGGTCCCTCTCGAACAAAATTGCGTCACGTGATACGAATCTGCGTCACGTGGTACAAAGCTCAATCAGTCTGAGCAGAAACAGCGTCATTTCACTCAGATTGGATCTGGACTCCCCTTCAGGAAGGGATTGAGGTTTCAGGCCTGTTTCACACGGGATGCGTCTTGCGTAGCGAACCTGCACACGTCAGTGGGCGCTGCTGCGTCCACTCTGTAACACAGCGCCTCTTGTCTTGTGTGGAGTTCCTTGCGGACGAGTCTGATCCTGATGATATCTGGGTTCCCGGGACTCATCCATGATCCCCAGATCTGACCTCCGTCCGTCCGTCCCGCTCGAGCAGTGATCCGTGGGATTTTGACGGTGGAATCGAACGTGGAGGCCAAATGGCACTGACTATTTCTGCAAGCTCTAGCGGTTCCAGGGCTGGTGTCGGCGGGTCTGATTCCTTTGAGGAACCCAAAGTGGGAAGGGCCTCCAGCAAAGGCGGAACTGCAAGATGGGGGAAGAGGACCAAACTGGAAATCGGGGGGGGGGGGTCCGAGGGGTCCAAACTCCAAGCCTGGAGGCAGAGGTGTCTGGGAAGGGACCACCTCTCAGCACCCTGGGGAGGCAAACTCCAATTCCAACCACCATTGTGAAAGGCCCAAATTCCAACCTCAAGAACAACATTTGGGAGGGCACAAATTTTTCCTGAAGTGAGACAGCAGCACACCACCTGTGCTGACCCCTGGATCCGCCAGAAGTGAGACACTGGAGAAACAAACCATCGTCATGTTCAAAATCAGAAAAATGCATCTTTCAGTGCTTTTTTCGTGCAGAAATTCCACCATGCCAAGTTCAGTTTTTGTTGAATGATAGAAATTGTCAGAATTTTCAACAAAGCTGCACTGTGAAAGCAAAACATTTTTCTGTTTGTTTGAAAAGTCTGGAAGAGGATTTAAAATGGAGGAAAAGCATCACAACTTTCTGAGAAAATTTTCTTTTTGCCAAACAACAGAGCTTTCACTGGGCAGCAACATCAACACATTTCCTTGAAAGCATACAAGTTTCTCTTTACTTGCTGTCAAAAAGTTCAAGCCTTTTCATCCACAATCCACAAAGGTGAGGTGTGTGCAGTATCTATTAGAAAACAGGATTTAGACAGACACAACAACTCAGCTATGTGAGTAATACATTCAATAATTTTGAGAGCATGTCTTTTTGTGATTGGCTCATTCTCATAAGAACATTTTGTTCAGTAAAAAATCAAGCAAGAACAACCTTTTATTTTGGTGTGCCAGAAGAAACCATAGAAAACAAAGCAAAGACAAACAGCTGGAAACTTTATCATATTATTTATTGCAGGATGCTTGTCATACCAGATTATCTGTGCAGCCACAGCATCAGGTGGTGAAAACTGCCTCAAGATGTTTTGGGCCAAAACTGTTCCAAGGGGCCACAGTGGACATGCATCCTGCCAGTGCCAGACACTGGCTCAAAGCCAAGCAATTAGAACCTGCAAAAAGTCACCAACCAGTGGGGAAGCCTCACAACAGGAGAAGCTGTTTCAACAGCAGGAAGAACCTTGCTGCAGAGGAGCACAAATGGGGAAACCCTAACATGAGGCATTCTCATTTTAATGGGTTACCCTGAGATGAGGCCACTCATTTCATCAGGACAAATCATCAATGGGGCAACCCCAAGATGAGGCATTCTCATTTTAATGAGTTACCCCAAGATGAGGCGACTCATTCATCAGCAAATAGGCACACCACAACTGCAGGAGCAACCCACGAGAGGCCATTTCATCAAGGGGGAAACCCCCAGATGAGGCCATTTTTGTCAGTTTTGGAACCCTGCAAGAGAAGAGCAGTGGAAGAGAAGCACACTACACTACATCAGCAGGAGCCACCCACAAGCGGCCATTCCTTCAAGGGCGTTTTTTCCCAGATGACGCTATCTCAATCACAAAGCGCAAGGCCAGACGAGGCCATGTCGGCAAGACGAATCCTTCCTTCACAGCAGACGAAGCCATTTCACGAGGGGGAAGGAAACCTTCCTGCAGGAGAGGCCGGGCAGAAGAGGATGAAGCCATGTCGCATTGGTACCTTCCTTCAGGGGAGGGGAGAGGCAGAGCTCAGGGCTGATGACTGGCCCGGTGGCTGCGGCGGTAGGACACCCGTTTGGAGCGTTGTTGTACCCAGTGAGGTGTCTCACCAGGTACTCATCGCGAAAAAACTGTCCTGAGCCTGAGCCTGAGTCTCTCCGGGTATCTAGGGGTCAGCCTGGAGTTCCGCCCGGAGATGCACCCGGAATGCGTCAAACGTCTGAGCGTTGTTTGTGCCACGTGAGGTCCTCTCACCGGTACGCATCGCAACAAGATGCACCCGTCAAATCATCTGGGGGTGAAACACCTCAGGCGCTGGATTGACGGGAGACGGTGGAGAAACCGTCTCAGGCTCGGACTTCTTGGGTGCAGCACAGAAGTGCAACCCAGAGCTGGAGCGGGTGCAGCACAAAGTGCCACCTAGAGCAAGGGGTGCAGCACACAGTGCAACCCCAAGCAGCAGAGGGTGTATACCCTTAGCAGCAGAGGGTGCAGTACACAGTGCCACCCAGAGCAAGGGGTGCAGCACAGAGTGCCACCCTGGGGGAGAGGCATCTACGGCCACCCCGAGGAGAGGGTGCAGCACACAGTGCAACCCTTAGCAGCAGAGGGTGCAGCACAGAGTGCCA
>JAAUXT010112138.1_pt1 | contig 13243 bp, 15 predicted proteins | sample 7278171 | NCBI WGS metagenome assembly JAAUXT01 (sample SAMN14350112, study PRJNA611818) | marine sediment metagenome | isolation source: surface marine sediment (1.8m) | place: French Polynesia: Moorea | collected 2018-08
CAAATTCCTTCCTCGCGCATTATCCCCAACCCAAAATGAACCAAAAGAGCCCAAAAGGTCCTAAATCAATTCTCATCTTGACCATGAAACTGCTGCTGACATACCTTTGGAAGACGCTGCCTATAGGTGCTTCGATTTGGCTCGCACCGATTTGGCTCAAATCGTGCAACCCATCTCAAATCACCTAAAAAGAGTGTGATTGTTTGCGCTTCGAAATGAATGAGGACCCTCCATCACTACGCACTCGACTCAATACTTCCCTGGCTTTCTCTTTTTCTGTGTGTCACTATTCAATCCAATTATCAAAACGTCATGCCATCTGATGCAACGCCACCCGCCGTCTGTCAACCCTGTGCAATTGTACACAATACGCTGCTCAATCACCTTTTCGTCCGGATCGGAGAGAATGCCATGCCATCTCTGACAGAGAGACCCTTGCCAGGGGCAAACAGGCCAAGGCGGTGGATCTTTGCTCCCAACCCGGGATGCAGTTGGGCGGACCGCTATGTGCTCACGAACCTTCAATCTGTCGTCACAGAAAAGTTCAACACACTGATCTCCTCGAGCTGCGGCCCATGTCCGCAGCACCCCACCAGTCTGTGAGCAAGCATGGCAATATTCGTCTCCAGCCTTGAAGCCAAGGATGGCTGTGATCAGACCCTGGAGCTCCTCGACTGCTTGGTCCTCATTCCAGCTTGTGCATGTGTGTTGTTGTGTTGGAAAATCCATGCTGTAGTGGGATCTCCCGAGGTTCTGGCGTCTGCGATGCACAGATTCACAAAATGTGTGAGTGTCTGAAGCACATTTTATCAGAAATGTCACCAAAAATATGCCTGTCAAGCGGAAGGAATATGAAGTGGGTGTTCCTCTTGAGTCATGGAAGATTGGAACATTGTGTTGAGCCCCACCAATTTTTTTCTGTGCACTTGCAGACCCGGCGGAATCTCACTGGAAGATCACAACTTTCTTCGCAATCCCTGGTCTGCTATGTTCCTTGTTCTCTTCATGAGGATCAGAAATATGCATCGACCCGTACATCCGCTCAAATATTTCGAGAACTTTGTCCAAAAATGTTTGGAGAGCTTAGAAAAGTCTTGTTACTTGCGATAGATCTGTCGTCAACTTATGCACTGCCTTCTCGATGACAAGAGCGCGTGTTGCTATTTGCGCCTGTCACTGCAAGAAGACAACTGGTCACACTCAGGTTTTGGTTGAAGAACAACCTTTCATCTGTTACGTCACTTGTGACTTCATTCACGAGTTGTTTGCTCCCATCTTACTCCTTTTTGTCGCATTGCAGGTCATTCGGAGGACGAGTACTCGATCACGTTCCAGCGGTCCGGCGACGTGATCGCCACCACGCTGACCCTGTCGGACTTCAAGGCGCGCTTCCCGCGAGACTTCGAGACGGTGCTCACCTCGGTGGACGGGACGATGCAGGTGCGCTTCTCAAGAATCGCAGTTTTTGCAGTACGGTTCATGAGACAAATTATCTGACGCTGCAAGGCACAGCAACACCATACACCGTGTTGGGCTCTGTGGTTGGGTTCGGGTTGAATTACATGCAAACAACAATGCATCCCACGCCACACCAAATGAGTGACTTTATTTTCCACTTTTGATCTGGCTCCGCTGATTGCAATGGCGCTCAACAAATCACGGGTGTGTTCCTCACAAAGTGCCAGTTCTGTTCACAGAAAAGATGCGACCAAACGTGGCTCTTGACTTGGGTTTGCCGAAGTCCGTCGATTCAATCCCTGGTTGTTGTGTTGCAGACAACTGAAACTTGTTCCTTTCGTTGAAATGATCCGCTGAAAACGTTTCATTTTGAAGTACCAACTGCGAACGTCGATAGAGGAGCCGACGCTCTCGCGCCTGGACAACGTCGATTCGCCCGAGTGGACGGCAATCCCGCCGCCTCTCATGACCTTCAGGGAGCAGCATCCCCTCAAAGTGCACTGCAAGGTGAGCAGAGGGGTGGTGGGGCAGCGGGGTGGAAGAGGCAGGATGGCAAGGGCAGACCGTACAGCGTGGGGAAGGGTACAGCAGGCTGGGATGAGGCGGAGTGGGGGGCCTGGGATGGACCAGACCGGGTGAAGTTGGGCCGACCGAGTCGGTATGGCAGAACAACAAGACAAAACAGAAATTCGGCCGTGAATATCCAAAATAGGGTGTGACAGGGCTTTCATGCAAGAGCCAGACGCGCTCGACTCAGATGCGTCGCGCACATTGCAGGTGTACGTGCCGAACGAGCGCGACGGGTTCCGCTTCACCAACGAGCTGACGATGTTCCGCGCATTTCCCGAGGCCTCTCCGCGCAAGCGCACCGCCAAAATGTTCTTCCAGGAGGTCATAGGTCAGGACAATGGTTGTCGAATGGATAGGTTTTTTTTTACACTCAAATGTCCAATCAACCTCAACCAGGCAACATCTGTCGCATCTCTCTGCAGAATAGACAAACAAAGCGATCAACCGCTCAACTCAAGCATTGGTAAATGAAGAGCTTTGCTAAAGTCTGTTTCTGTCTCCAGGTATTCATCAAGACGAGGAGTCTCACGCAGAGGAGTCAATGGACAAAACGCGCATCTTCCAGGCTATTCGCCGCAAACTGCAGGAGAAACCTGCAAACGCAGACACACACGAACCCTACCACACTGTGTACGAGGTCAAACTACGCGCATCCAACGCGTCCAGAGACCTGGAGGGCATCTATCAGTGCGTGATAGAACGGCAATATGACAGGCTGTACGTCATATCCAGTGTGACGGTGCAAGGAAACATATCCCCGTTTCCCTCCAGACCCAAAGTGGACTTAGTGTCGTGTGAAGGGACCAACTACGACTCGCTGAACGAGCACATCAGCATATCCAGGACACGGCCCACCTGCATCCGGTGCAAGGGATATGGATTCCCACTTCCACGAGTTGGTATCTACAACCACATGGACGAGGAGGTCGCGATTTACAGGGACGGAGGTGTGACCCGGTACACCAACGTGGCCGACGGTGGCATCCCGGAAGTGACTTACACGTGGAAGACTCCAGGCACGCAGCGCTTCCTGTCGGACCAGTTCTACACGTGTAGAGCATCCAACGACATCGCTTCCTCCAGTGTGAGGTTCTGGATATTGCTGCGGTAGCACAGGCTCAACATCAGCTCTCCACCAAACACGACAGGGTCAGACACAAACTTCACACCAGCGATGCGTGTCGCAACCAACTTAGTGAACGGTGCTAAAAATGAGCCAGGCACAAAAACTTTTCACTCCTGAGATTTTTTGTTGCGGGTCAAAACTGCATCTTGTGGTACTCGGATACGAATGTGAACGTCTGATTGTGATGCAATTGAAAGACATTGCCCTTGGTTGTCTGTTCTCCGAAAATCGCCGCAACTGGCACTAGGAAAAGCAAAACGCGAATGTTGTGAAAACTGCATTGAAGGGGCGCACACGACTTTAATTGCATGAACGTGCTCGCCTCGAGGATGTGAAAGCTGCTTACGTTTCCACTGCAGCTCCGCAGGGGCTCTTGGATGTTGTTGCGTCGCAACTCAAGCCAAGGGATTAAAATTTAATTATTCTTTGTTATTTTTCTGGGTCAAGAAACTGTGTGGGAAACAGAGTTGAAGTTTGGGCGTGTTCATGTCAAAGAATTTACCGGGAGTGAGACTCATGTTCAGCCCATCCGTAGGAAAGCGTGTGTGTCGGGAGACTTGAAGGAACTGTGCGGCAACAAATCTACCAGTGACTGACTTGGACTCGTACATTGGTCAAGGTGGCAAGGCTGATCCGAGTGGTTGAAGCCTCTTCACTTCTCCCCACTGGCTGTCTGCAACGCGACGTTGTGCTCCGTCCAGGTAATCCTTCGGTGTCTCAAATCAGAAAAAAGAAAAACATGTACTGGTAAGAGTTCTTCTGTCGCCGAAGTTCTGCCTTACGCACCGAACAAAGTCAGAAATGAATATTTGCCTGAGCAGAGTATCGTCTTTGAACTGTAACCTTTGGTCCAGTGTCGTGGTGCGTGTTATAGAAATGAAATTTTTTGCCCTGTTTGTCGATTTCCCAAAAAGCACAAACCGGATTTGAAATGGTGGCCAGAGTCCAGCGAAGCGGAGTAAATGTTGTCGAAACTTTCGCAGCGTGCATGCGTGGTGTGACTGCGACGGCATGTTGTGCAGACCTGTGGAAACAAACTGACTTTGTATTTTCAAACAAATCGAGCTGTTCTGTCTCAATTCTTCAACACCCACACTGACTCACTGGTTCTGACAAAATGTTGATGGTGGCACCGCAACGCGGAGGTCAAACATGCGCTCGTGTCGCTGCTGAACCTCAATTGTGCGGCAATAAGATTTGGCGCACAGAAAAAGTGTAAGGAATCTCCTGTTTGCATTGCTCGGGGCTAATTTTGACACGGTGACTCGCGACTGCCTGGGAGGACAGGTTTTCCTCGAGCGCGGAGGTGAGACTGCCAACACCCGAGGCTGCGGCGCCGCCGCCTCCGCCGAGCGTCCACGCAGTTGGAGAAACAGCTGCAGGAACACTGACTCTTCAAATTTCCAAGCAAAAGAGAAGCCAACAGCGAAAAGGGTTTGAATTGTTTTCGCTTCACAAGTTACGAGTGGTGCACGAAGAGTGGACCCGAACGGCAAGACTGAGAACGAAGAACGAAGAAGCAGGTGACCGTCCCTCTCCGGTCCACGCTTTGCGTAGCGTGGACGGCGCTGCAGCTGTTGAGGCGACACCTGAAGAAAGAGGGGAGGGGAGTGAATACAGACGACGCCTCGTGAAATATTCATGTTGATATCTCCTCCCGGGATCAGCTCTGCGGAAATCTTCCCGAACTCCGAGCAGAATGCGCACTCTCCTAAATCTCCAGACTGTCAACGTGGCAATGTTCTGGCTTGGTTCAATATTGTGGAAAGACCAAACGAAAAAAAAACATATTGCAAGGATGATTGTTGTTTTCCTGAATACAAAAGCCTCGTGTGGTGCTTGACGGTGTTTCAAGCAAATCGACCTGCTTCTCGGGTCGTGACGTGTTCACAACCAACACGTGAAGCAGATCGTTCTGCGGACGAAACATGTGAATCTGTAACTTTAGAACGTTGCGGCTCCCGCAACAAGCCGAGTTTTGCACCGGCTCACACGGCAGATTGACAGAGGAAGCGAGGAGATTAGGGGCTCAATGCATCAAAGATTAGCGAGCGCGGGATTACTGGGGATTAGGCCAGGTTGGGGATTCACAGCGACGTGCAGTCTGCAGGGAGAAGGCTGAAACCTGAGCAGCCATGACCTGTAATCCCTGAGATCAAGGCTCGTGTTCACTCAGTGCGTCCCCTATCGCGGCTCCGCAGTTGTGCTCAAAGGCAACAAAGCATTCCAACGCGCCACACCATCAGCGCGAGTTTGGACCTTTGGACTGGACAGATGAAAAACGGTCACTCCCGACTTCTTCTTGAGGCTGAGGCTTTGTCCGCTGCAGTGGATCCGGCCCCAACCACGACGCATCCACCGCGGATGAGCTGTGACGGCGGGAGTGGCTTCCTTCCGTATGGCTGCGCACATCTTCCTGCGCCGGGGAGAGAGAGCTGCGTCTGTCGCAACTGCTTCGGTGCTTGGCGCCTTGGTTTTAACTTCGAAAATGAGAGGGAGGTGTGTGAAATCTCGTGCCGATCCAAAGAGCAAAGAGCGACGGGCCCTGGACGCTCCTCCGAGGCTCAGGAAAAATACCTTCAACGGCCACATTTTCCCCACAGCACGAACGTTTCCCTACACAACATCAGAATAACTTGTTGGCTGGTTGGATTTTATTGCTTGAACTGCAGACTGAACTCATGGCATGAGTTTGCCTTCAAATGGAAGAAGGTTGGGCCCCAAAATACCTCCAATCTGAGCGTCGTTTGTTGCAAAGGGATCACAATGAGGTGGATCTGGATGGGCTCCATGGCACGCTTTTGCATTACTTCTGTGAACGTGGTCCACATGAGACAGACAGCTTTAGCCTCGCCTGCTTGACGCCATGACACGATGTTTCGGGTGATGACTCCATCGCGTGTGAACCGGATCAAGGAATCAGCTGGGTTGATGCGGATTCACGCTGCCATGGAGCCCATCCAGATCCACCTGCACAGAAACAACCATCTCAAGCTGACTCGTGCAGCCAGTGCGCTTGTTTCTCACCCAGGTGAAGTGACACCCCAACGCACAAAACAAAGGCTCGCCTCAGATCAACCAAAGAACTCGCGATGCACAAAAACCTGTCCTGACCAAAGGCGCCTCAGACTCCTTTCCTTGAGGACGTTCGCAGCAGCCTTCCCTCCACGCAGCGTGGTGTACCTCGGTACATGTGGGGTCATCATGACTGGCATAGAACACCAGGGTTTCAGCTGCGACAGTTGTTCGGATTCAACGATTCAACTGAGCGACTGATCCTCCCTCACTCCTCATGCAAAGAAACCATCAGTTTTGTTTTCCGCGGCGTTGAATTTGTTGTGTTCTGCATGAAGTCAGAAACACGGGACAAAGAATTGTCATACAAGAATCAAGTGTTTTGGCCGATGAACTTGATTCAAAAAAGTTCTCAGAGCTGGTTGCCAAACACACTCTTCTTGGATCCCAGGCCTGTTGGAGACGACAGGGTCCTCACACTGACAAAAATGGTTCCTGTGAAATCACGCAATGACCTTGTGTGATTGGATAGGAACCACTTTTGTGAGGTGAGAACCCTTTTCTACAATGATGTGTGCACACACGACTCGTGTGATCGGAGAGTTGTGCAAATGCATTGGGTTCACATTTTCCTGTCGGCAGGTAACACCCAGACTCCGCCAATGTGTGTCAAACTGCGCACCACCGCCGAGAAATGGACCGAGCAGACGGAGACGGAGCACCATTGTTCACAGTGCAGGTAATCACGTGTGCTTCCCCTGATGATTCGGACTGGCTGCACGACACTTTACCTTGTTGTGCTAATCGTCGATTCCTGGAATTGATACAACTCGGCGGTGGGAACAAGAATTCAAGCCTCAGTGGGGGAATCGTCGCCATTCACTCTGGAGGCCAGTGTCACGAAAGAGACCCCTTTGATTCCACTCCAGACAATCATCTCCAACAGCGTGATTCAAATCAATGGCTCAATCAAAGATCTGTGGTCGCACAACTCGCGGATCCAAAGCCCTGATTTCTTGGGGTCAAATCGCTGAAGTCGTCTGTATGCCAAATCGTAAACAACCCTTTACTGAGGAATCGGGACCAGACCCAGGTCCCGCTTTTGAAATTCACGCGAGTCGGCACAATTAATTACTTCGTTCAAACTTCAGTCTCTTCGCCAGGAACTCAGTGTCAATGCAACTTTCAGACTGATCATTTCATGTCCCATTGCACTCGGAACTCGCAAAACACTAGGAAAGCGTGGACCACGCACCGCAGCTTTCTGTGTCGTGTGGACGCACTTAACGGAGTGGGAGAGTTGGTATGTATCAGAGGCCCGCGTCGGGAGCTGACTCCTGATTCTATTACCGTCTCACTCATTGTCCCGGAAACTAAGTAGATTACCCGGTGTGCGCCGCCAATGAACACCGACGCAGCGGCGACCGAGTCGGGAAGACGAGTAACAGACCCGCCCGTTCGCCGTGCCGCATGCGCAAATCTGACACCTTTCGAACGAGTCTGCATGCCAGTCTGTTGGCTTGCTGCTCTGTCAATCTGTCTCTCTCTTTCTCTCTGTCATAGATCTTCTCTCTCCCACTCTCTACCCCTGTCTCTCTCACTCTCTGTCCTTCCGAAATCGCACACTGCGTGTCTCCAATTTGTCCAGATTGGGAATGGGAATTGATGTTCTTGTCGCGAAGACCAAACCCGAAAGAGAAAGCGCGGAGACCTCCACGACCCACCACGCAGCAGCCTGGAAACTTGAGGCTGAGTGACAATGTTCAGCATGTGTAAGTAATGAGCTTCAGTTCATTGAGTGTCTGATCTTGCTCGGTCTCGGCCCTTTCGTTGTCCGTCCGTTGACTCGTCTGAGCAATCCGTGCTCCCCGCGCGGCAACCCGAGTGGAGCGAGTCAAGCCCTGAGCAAATCTAATTTCTCTGGCGGCAACCACCGCTCATCTGAAGAGATCACAGTCGCAAGATCAGCTTCGGCCCTGACTGACATACGGCGCAGGCGTGGAGTCAAAGGGACCTGTAACAGGCAGATTAAGTACAACACGTGCACGCTTCGTCCGCCATTGTGAAAACGAACCCAGGCCACGAGAAAAACAATAATTGGATGGTTCCCTGCGTCCTTGTTTTGAACCACTTATCACGCGCAATGAAGAGTTTTTGCACATTCCGACAGAGAACTCAGCGTCATCCCAAAGCACTGTTGAGTACCTGTATTTGATTTGAAACAAGTCCAATTTTCAAATTGTGTCCTTCTCAGTGAACGTCGACCGAGATTCAGTGGTATGTGGATGCAAACGAAAAGCATGCGCCAACAGTGTTCGCAGTATTTTTCTTTCTTTTTTCAAAATCGGATGCGCTGCTTCCTTGAAGGACACGCGCACCGAATATCTTCTCCCAACAAAAAAAGCCACAAAAATGCAGACAACTAAAGCACCCAGTACGCGTTCTTGTGTGTGTGTGTGTGTGTGTGTGTGTGTGTGTGTGTGTGTGTGTGCGTGTGTGTATGCATGTATGTGTGTATGTGTGTGTGCTTGTGTGTGTGCTTGTGTGTGAGACAGACAGACTCCTTTCAGAAGGACAATTCACGGATTCCGCGGATTGTGTGGACGGGAAATTGAAACGGGTATCCGACGGAGTTTCCTTGGCTTCACTGCAGCAGCGAAGATCCGACAAACCCACTCCACTGTTGGTCTGTCTCTTTGCGGAATATTTTTTCAATGATGGGCCTGTGGGGCAGATTGAGAACCCTTCGGCAGTCACAGTTGCATGACAAGAACCCGAATGCCAGTGCTACAAGGGTTGATTCCGTTCTACCTTTCCTGATGTTTGCATGTTGATGGGTTAACCGCGATTCTTTGCCCCAATGCCAGTGTTGAGACAAAGAACGTGGGCAAAGAAGCAAAAAAAGGTCAGTGAAATCGGTGGAGTTTACCGCTGCACGCAAATATCAGGAAAGGTGGAGCGGAATCCACCCTCGTTTGGTTTGTCATGTGCAGGCTCTTCTTTCGTTTGAATGTGTGTGGATGAGAGACACCAAGCACGTTTTGCCACAGGGTTCAGACTTGAAAGCCCACACATGTTGTGGTCTTGTTGCCGTGAAACACGAAGCTGATTCAATTGTACGAGGTGGATGTTTACGGCTGGACTTGGAAATGGCAACGTTAGACTTTTGTTAATGTACGATGAATATCAGATGTCTTTGTTGTGGCAGAGTGGAGAGGTGTAAATGTCAGATCCACATTGCACTACGTGAAGGGGATCTTAAAGTGCAAACGTTTCACAGACAAGATGTTTTTTGGCAAAAAAACATCAAAAGAAGCACCACAAAGCAGTTCTCTCATCGTTAAGGAGGTTGTCGAGGTGAGGCCCCAGGACGGAACTTTGTTCGTGTCGCCTTTCCTCGGACAATGGATCAAACACGGGCTGCTTCCTGACCTCAAACACTTGGTGTAAGCCTCGAGACCTGAAGACGAGGAAAACTGAGGTTCCGGTGCGAGATGCTCGCAGTCCCGAGTTGATACGAGAGGGCTCGTGGTCTGAACAGGATGCGCGTCCCGGTTTCTGCTCCCAGCTGTTTGTGCATCACAGACAAGCCACGAGAATCGGCGAAATGTCTTTTCAGTTTTCAGAGCACATCTACGCAAACAGATGATCGTCGGAAGCGGGGATGGGTGAGTGAGTCGAGGGCGGCGCTGCGTGGTGGAGCGGAGCCCCATCTGTCTGGAGCGACGGGAAGACGCGCGAAGTGGGCTGCTGCTCCCTCTGCTGCTCATCATTTATTCATACCGCAATTTCCCGAAGAAAACACTGTGAAAAGTGTTGCAGCATCAGGAGGTGTGATCAATTTGTCCATTTTCTTCAGGTGGAGCGCAGTTCTGAAACAGTCTCCAAACCAATGCGTGCAGACTGGGGTTCATGTGGTGCCGTGAATGGTCTTTCGCTTTGCAGCGACAGTGGACTGTTTTCTGTTGTTGCTCCCAAAAAGCTCGAGACTCCTGTGACCAAGTGGGTGGGGATTGTGAGGTGTGAGTGGTGCATTCTTTCTGGTGTCGAGCGTGGCTCGAAGCGTGATGACCCAGTGAGTCTGATCCAACTTCAATTGTTTTTGACACGGACACTGACAGAACTGGCAAATTATAATCTGTTGGGAAAAGTCTGACAATCTCTCCAAAATGACTCAGGCCGTCCCACACCGTGAAGAACAGGGAATTTTTGTTGGATGATCCAGTCCATATGGTAAACCACAAAGAACCTGAAGCTGTTCCAAGATGAAGAAATGCAAGTCAACATTGCACACATGTGCATGTAGAACTTTGCATGAGGATCCATGAAGGTTTTGGGGCCCTACCGGATGAAAAACAGTTTCTCAAATGACAGACCTTGCATTTTGGTGATCGTGAGTGTAAAAGAATCAGATGTACCGGCACACTCCTCTGTCTCACGCATTTTGCCGTGGTCTAGACATCGTCGCGCCTTTCATGACAAATTACAAAGGGGAAGAAGATGCCTTTCCAGCGCAGATCAGTCTTGGCGCAGATTGGTGACGCGTTGTCAGAAGATTTATCAGCAGAACCGAGACAGAAGGACAACGACGAGGTAAGGCAAACACGTCCGGTTCCTTTTCGACACGCCCAAATTACCAGATAAGTAACAGAGATTCTTGTTATTGGCTCTCAGTGCAAATTCAGAGCCTGCTTGATCTGACCACTGGCAAGTTACAGCTTATAGGTCCGTTCCTTTAACGACGTGCCCCAATTTGGGCACCCCACGTTGAGGAAAATTGTGGTTGCTATATGTATGTAGGTGTACTATCGTACTGTGTGGTGCGCGTGCATGGTGGCTAAAGCGGGATTTTTGGGGCAGCCGAACCCTTGAATTCGTGCACACCTGGTGCCACCGAAGTTAAACTCGGCTCTTTCAACTCCTCGGCCGTTTCAAACATTTCTCATTTGTAAACGTGCATCCCATGAAAGTGGAAATATAGGCCAATTAGCATTGTCTTGTCAACAAATCAAATCCTCACCCACACTGACTCTGGAATTCGCACTTCAGAAGTTCAGCGAAACTGGTCACTGCATGCTCTGCAAATGACCTTCAGGTGCATTTTCACCTCAAAAGAAACCTCCAGGTGACGATTCGAAGGTTCTTTGAGAATAATTGACCAAGAAGGTGGGGCGCTGGAGGACGTCAGGAGGGTGATTGGCCACGAAATAGGAGGGAAAGTCCGTCCATGACTGGTCTAGTCAATGTCTGCAGTGGCGGGCAACTGATATGTTCTTTGTCTGAAACTAGCGAGTTCGCTCATTCTGATCAACTTCATCTTGTCACGCACAGTAAATGTTGTGAACAGTGCAGGACATTTTTGGGCAGACTGGAGATGTGTCTCAATGATCCTGTCCACCTGAACACCTGACCAGCACAAGAATTCTTCTGCAGTGCGCACTGATGAGGAAGTCCCAAAAACGATCTGAAGAGTTTACGAGCCAACCCAAGGTCGCCGGTTCTGATGACGCAAACATCAAGATGCGTTTCCACAAGTTCGGTCGCATTTCAAACCTCTGCTGCGATCCTTTGCAAGGATACCAAAACTCAAGTAATTTTCCAATATGGGGCGTGTCTTTAACTTTCTGCTCACTGTCTTTCTGACTTTCAGAGAGAAATTAGTCTGCCTCTCCGTGCAGAACCTTTTCTTCTGTGAGGAACAAACACACGTTCTTGCCTTTTGATTTTTGTTTGACTCCAGACGAAGAGCGGTACACTCCAGCGGATCTCCTGTTCTCGTGACCGATGGACTGTGTGTGTTTTGGGCCATGGGGTTGAGGGCGGTGTTCACCTCTGTCAAACAAACTTGGCCGTGGCCTTGGCAACAACAACAGTACTTTTTTCTGCGACGACATTTTTGAACTGCATTTCTCAGCCGAAGGTGTTGCAAAGTGAAATTCGAAACGCTGGCAAACACCTGCGTGGATACTTCTGGATGAGACACGGGTCCTGGAGCCTGCGGCGTTCCTGGATCCGCTGAGACGCTTCTCGTCTCGGGGGGGGGGGTGCAGTCTCTGAGTGGAGCACTCAGCGCACAGGAAACGTCGCGAGTGAGGCCGCTGCAGTGCCGCCGCCTTTGATCTGACAACAGCACTGTCAGAAGTGTGCAGCAATTGAGTTTGAAATTCTAATCTGTGTGTTCGTCCAAAGTTTGGCTGTCGAAGTGTCTCGGTGCATCAGACGGCACACCGGTGCTGTCTGTCGCGATCGTCACCACAATCGTGCGCAGAAATGTTTTCAACAATGAGCATTGCAAAAACCTCTGCGGCAAGAACAGGACCGCCAAGAAACCTGCTGGATCATCATCTGTGGGTGAGTTCAGCAAGCAACTGGAAGCGTTCCGTCGTGTCGTGTCAAGAAGAGCGACGGAAACCGCAATCCGTGCTGGTTTTCAACACGTTGAGATCGGTGCAAGTCGGATCAAATCACAGGTAGACTCTTGTTTGGATCTGGTGTCAAAGGGCATTGAAGAAAGTTCGAAGTCGGAAAACATGGTCATGAAAACCAGAGTTCGGATTCTGCCTCCAGACTCACTCACCCCTTGCCGTGTCGCACTGTGAGGAACATGCCGGCAAGGTTTTGAAGGTTGAGTACTCGCAAATAAATTTTCAGCTTTCAAACCCACTCACTGACACACTTGCAGTGGGTGGCACTTTGCAATGGTCAACTGAGAGTCCAGTTCTTCACAACATTGAGAAACGTCATTCATTTTGGCTTTTCATTCACCAAAAATCTTTCATCAACAATCTCGTACGCATCCTGAAGAACAGAAGCTGTGTGATGAATTTGCTTCAGGAAATCGTCTTTGAAATGTGTCACATGTCTGCAAGCCAACCTCATCATTCTGTTGCAGACACAAGAAACAGAGATGGATCCACCGGTGAGTACTTTCGGCACACAATCCTCCATGTGCGTCGAGTCAACTTGAAATGTCCTTCTGAATCCAGTGACCAAAAGGCTTAAACTGGACTGTAGACATTTGCTTTATTTCCCAGGTTAGTGCTGTACAAAAGCTAAAAGTTATCTGCCTTCAAA
>JAAUXT010052987.1_pt1 | contig 13241 bp, 14 predicted proteins | sample 7278171 | NCBI WGS metagenome assembly JAAUXT01 (sample SAMN14350112, study PRJNA611818) | marine sediment metagenome | isolation source: surface marine sediment (1.8m) | place: French Polynesia: Moorea | collected 2018-08
CGAGAGAGAGAAGGAGAGAGAGAAGGACAGAGTGAGGGAAAGAGAGAACAACGGGGAGAACGTTTTCGTGTCCCAGTGTGGCGTTGCAATGCAAGAGGAAACACACGGGTGATGAGACCAAGGACTGTTCAGAGGGGGAGCCTTGGTGGACCCTGGGTGGATCCAAATCTGGACCAACGGCGGAGCCAAAGTCATAGACTCAGACGAATCCACCTTTACAAAGGTCTTGCCACTTCCTGCCAACGTGTTCCTCTGCGCAAAGCAACACTTCCTCCCTGCGCCGTCAAGCAAAAAACTGAGGGTCTCATTACCAAGAACATCAGCACCTCTTCCTGTCTTCTCCCGCGAAACACCGAACTTCTGTCGTGGACACAAAGGTCCATCTTGGCACCTGCGGTGCATGAAAGAGTTTCAATCCTCTGAGGCTTGGCTTTAATCAACGTCACCTGAAGATTTCCACTGTGTTAGAAAAGTCAATGGGACTTTGCTCCACGAGGCTGTGTGGGGAGTGCGGTAAGTTCCCTACCCTGCGCCCAGATCCATGTCCCGCTGCACCGTCTCGGTTGATTCGTGAGCTAATCAACCACACAGCCAGATAAACGAGGGACGCGCTGGGAATACGGAAGTGAAGGAAATCCCCCTGACGTGGTGCACAACTCAATCTGAACCAAGTGTTCACATCCTCAATAGAAATGTTCTGGGTACCCTTTGATGGGTGGATGTCTGGTACCTGGTTTTGGATTCACCATGCAAACGAGTCTGGCGTCTGGAATCAGAGGCTTCTCTTCATCACCCCAACCGTGCACAACAATTCTGTTTCACTTGCTGACGCTTTCTAAATTTTCAAACGGGGTCCCTGGAGAAAGGGCTCCAATGATCCAGTGCAAGATTCGCGCCCCCTGCCTCCAGAATGTGACCTCTCAGCCCACAAGCCTGTTTGGGTCTATGGTGAGCAACAGGCCCAGCTGATACTTTCACCGCTTTCAAAGTCACACGAATTCCGACTTGGCAAGATTTGAATTGAAAGAAAAAATCAATGGGTGAATTCAAAATCAACAGGACTGGGAACAAAACGCACGCGATTTGACATGGTCCGAGTTTGAATGACGTCGAGAACAGCTGTGCTCACCGCGTGTGCCTGATTCAGTGTGTGCGTGCACAGACTTCCCTTCCTGTTTGTGTAACGTTACACTGCGAATGCTCAAAGCGCCCCTCCCTCGCCCCCTCCCTCGGCGCGGCAGGGTGTGGACCCACCTACATGTCCCTTACATCTCGCCCCACGTGCGAGAAGGTGAAGCCAGATCACATCACCACAGAATAGATCAATGCGCATGACGCCCCCATCAGAGGAAATCCCTCAGGTGCTTCCATACACCTGGCCCCACCCAGTTCAGCTCAATGAAGTCAACGCAAAGGAGAAACAGAGGGAGTGAACAGTTCTAGGGTTTCAATTGTGTCAATTGTCATCATAACTTCGTGCTGGGTGAGACCAGATACATTTATGTACGTGGTTCGTGCTTGTCTGCTGCATTCACCACACCCACTGATACATGTACATGTAAGGCCAGATTTACCACACCAACTGGTGGGGCCAGGTCCACCAAACCAACTGATGGGGCCAGATTCACCACACCAACTGGTGGGGTCAGATTGACCACACCAACTGGTGAGGCCAGATTCACCACACCAACTGGTGAGGCCAGATTCACCACACTAACTGGTGAGGCCAGATTCACAACACCAACTGGTGGGGCCAGGTCCACCAAACCAACTGATGGGGCCAGGTCCACCAAACCAACTGATGGGGCCAGATTCACCACACCAACTGGTGGGGTCAGATTCACCACACCAACTGGTGGGGTCAGATTCACCACATTAACTGGTGAGGGCTGGATTCACTACATCAACTGGTGGGGCTAGATTCACCACACCAACTGGTGGAGCCAGATTCACCACATCAACTGTTGGGACCAGACCCCAACACCAACTAGTGGGGCCAGATTCACCACACCAGTTGTTTTGTTGACTTGGACAAAAAGGAACCGGTTAATTCGTGGACAGGCCTCATTCCTTGCCCTTGTTGGTTGTTCTTTGCAACGCTTCGCTTTGAATCAACCTGAGGAGCCTGAACTTATTGAAGTTTAAAAAACAAAACGCTTTGCTGCAGGCAACTCCAATGAGACATCCATTTCAATGTTGTTCCGCTCATTGCAGCAGTCCCATCAGTCTGGGGTTCCCCCAGACACACCGTTCCCAAGGGGGATACATTTTAATGTTGTTCTTTATGGGATGTAGACCTGAGGCAACTGAAACCAAGTTGAATGTTTCTCTCCATATCTGGCTGCAGCTCCGGCGCACGGGAGACGTGTTTGTCTTGGATGCTGCATAACAGGATGCGCCTCGGGGCAGATTTTATCGCTTCAAAAGGCTTTTCAATTGAGTCTCAAACTTCTGGAAAAAGTTTCCTGACGTTTTAGAAAACCAAATACGGCGGCGGAGCTGGAAAAAAAAAGTTTGTTCCCGCCCCCCCCCTCCCCGGCAACAAAAAGATGTCATCGTGCAAAAAGGTTCCAAGTGAAGCGACCAGACCACCTGTGTGTTGCTAGTTCAGAGGCTAATTTCTGGGCACATCGTCGGATTCAGGATTTCAGGATTTGGTGCGAAGGATCCCAGCTTCATTCACGAAGAGGCGGGGGGGTCTGGTCTGAGTTCACTCGGGGATCAGAAGGAGAGGTCTGGGACCTTGACCGGCTAAGTAGTGAGAACCACCCCTCAACACACACACACACCCACACACACACACACACGTGTAAAACTGAAGCGGAGAAAATTGACGCGTATTTGAAGTTGCCCGCCACGCCTGAACCGTGGGCGGAGACTTGAAGCAAACAGAGAGGCATCAGCGCTGGTCTTTCCCTGCTGCAGGATGCGACGGGTCTGAAGCGCGATGCCCGGTTCACATGGGATGCGTCAAACATCGCCTCTCTGGAGAAGCAAATGGGTGATGCGTCAACTCGTGACACAGTGGCCAATTCAGTTGGCATGGGATGCAAACACGCAGAGTGAATCAGGTCTGATCAGTCCAGTTTGGAGCAGACTGGGTGTGACTGCAGCCAAAGAGAACAGTTCACGCTGGATACCTTCCTGTGCGAGCCAGTGGGTATTCCACCAATCTCAGTGACGCAGCCCTCGTTGCCTTGGATACGCACGACACGCAGTGACGCACCCAGCGTGAATCCTGCCTGCAGCCTGTTTGTTTTCGCTACTAATGACTGGGAGTCATCGGCTGAAGCTGCGCATCCTTTGATCAATGGATCTGAGTTAATTGCCATTTCTCCCGAAGTCTCTCACTGCTATCAAGGGTCAAAGGAGGACGTGCATCACGGTGAGGAGGCTGCTTCAGTTCACAAGGTGCTGCTGCAACATTTGGGACCTTCAGTTGCAATACGCGTGACGTGTCCGTGCTACGTGCCACGTGCTATTCAACCATGGAAAATCTGTGCTGAACACACTTTTCAAAATTGCAAAAAAGGTGAAACTGATTTCCAGCCTGTAATGCCACACGTCGCACGTCACACGTGTGCCCTCCCACGTGTTGCAACTGGAGGTCCCTATTGTGTCCACCTTGGGTCCCGCCCAAGTTCACGTGTGACCTGTGGTCCCTCAGCACAATGTCGAGAAGGACTCCACTACCCAACAGGATCTGTCTCCCATGATAATGAGCAGCAAAAATTAAAACAGCAAGTCTGCAGTGGCTGGTTCCTCCAGCACCAACTTCAACAACAGTGGTTCTGGGTTCGGAAGCCTGGGTGGGGTCCAGGGGTCTTCAGGTCTCTCAGAGCCAATGTACATTTCCCAGTGTGTTTGCGCCATCGTTGGGGTAATGCTTTCAATCAGTTTTCAATCTCCAAACTTGGGATATATGTCCATGGCAAGGTCATCCCCTCTCAATCACATCATCGTTTCGCCCTGAAGCCTGTGTCATGCTGTGTGCGTGAGGCGTTGCTTTCCTATGCAAACCAAAGGGCGTCAGGGAAACTGTCCTGTGCTTTTCAATTGTAACAAGGAATTGCATTGAATGGTCAAACCCTTCACCACCATGTCCTGGTTCCTCGCAAAGGCTGAGACGGAAGTGTCATGGGTTGCGACCCTGTGCACTGCATCGCAAGCGAAAACCCATTGACCTGCACACGGATGCACCCAGCAAACATCCCTACTACCGTACCCAGCGCGCCCGGGCCCTGGACCCCGGGCCCCGGGATCAGGGTTTGATTCCCCGGGGGCGCACTCGGAGGGACGTCGGCTCGCGAGTGAACCGAACCGTCGCGCGCGAAGCGACGACGCAGAAATGGCGGGAAAATTGTTTCTGTCAGAACCAATCAGGGCTGGATACGTACAGACGCTGACAAGGGCGACGCCATGCGTGATTCACACCGGATAGACGTCTGCTATAGAGCGTTGCGTCACAGCAAGAGTCAACCGGTTCAGAGCTGCCATTTGATGCGTTACGCATTGCGCCCCTGGGCGTTGCATTGTTACTTGAGATGTAAAGTGACGCGTATTGACTTTTTCTACAGGATCGCAACGCATCAAGCAACCACGCAGCGTTGTGTTACATCCAAACATTTTAACTGGATTTTAGACAGGATGTGTCATGCGTTGTGCCCTCTGGTGCAAACATGACAGGAACGCAATGCCTGACTCATCGTGTGTGAACCACGCCTGACTCGCTCGGCGGACCCACACCCACACCCACGCTCACAGGGTTAGAATCATAACGGCGAGAGTGGGAAATTGAATGCGTGCTCTGAGGCCTGGAGGATCCTCATAAGAAGAGGAGAGGCTCGCGATGGAGTGGTTCAGGGCAGGGTCCCACTGAGTGAGCAGTGGGCTGAGTCGCTTTGTTGGGATTGAGTGGACGCGACGTGTGTTGACCGTGTGTGTGTGTGTGTATGTATGTGTGTGTGGGATGTGTGTGTGTATAGGGTGTGGGCATGTGTGGTGTGTGATGTATGTGTGGTGTGTGTATGTGTGTGTGGGGTGTGTGTGCGGTGTGTGTGTGGTGTGTGTGTGGTGTGTGCATGTGCATGCGTGTGTGGTGTGTGTACGTGTTGTGTGTCTGTGTGTGTGTGTGTGCCTCTGTGTGTGTGTGTGTGTGCTGCAGGCCTCAGTCACTTCAGAACAGTGTTTGGGTGTTCCTGTGGAGGGAGGGGAGATTTCCTCTGTTCATCCAAAGTCTTTCAACCATGAGCCCACCCGAGGGTCGCTGCGGCCCTGGGGAGTTTCAGGCCCTTGGGAACGTGGCCTTGAACCTCTGATATATACTGTCAAGCCAAATATCTCTTTATGTCACATTGTGCAAAGTTGGAATTGAAACCTGGCCCTTTGAGTGTCGCCCCCTGACCGGATCCTGGATCAGTTCCCCCCCCTTTTCTACTCCCGCAGAACAGGGGCATTGCCCCACCCCCACCCCCGCTGGATACGCCGCTGTCGCCCCAATCCCGGAGAGTACGGAGCCCATCCCCCCGTCACTTCGCTTCAGCTTCATACAGAGACGCTCGTAGACTGCAGCTCTCAAGCCATTTGCTCCATTCCAACTGAGTTTCCCCTTTCCCCGAGTTCACGAACAAAACGCGTGTGTCTGGGCATAAGATGTAGCCAGACACAAAAGGTGTGCGACTGCAGGAGTCGGCACACGATTGATCCCCTTGTCACGTGCTTCGGTTATTTTCGTGTGGTAAATCTGACCACGAGACCAGAATCAGACGTATTATCACAACAGAGCTGTAACTGCATGACGTTGGGGTTTCAGGTAAAATTCACCCAAGATATATCACGCCTTGCGTCACTGACGCTACGAAGGTCAATTGACGTGTGCTGTGACGCAGCGCACGACGGACCACAGCGAACGATGCAACGCCCATTGGTTTGTACAGGGACGCAAAATGATCTGGACCTGCAAGCAACGCAACGATGGAACATCCATTGCCGAGACCAGGGATGTACTCGTGCCTCGTGCAACGTAGATTTGACGGGGGGAAAGTGGGGAGAAGTTCAGATCTGCAGCTGCACAGGCGAAGCCGTAGTGAGAGCGACAATTTGTTCAGGACGGAAGGAAGGAAGCCCTGCAACTCTCCACACAGATACTCCGTTTCCGTCAACCGCTATTCCTATGTCAATCAGCAGTGGATCCAGGGCAGGGCGAGGGGTGAATCCAGGGAAAGGAACCGGGATTGAGTCAGGGGTGGACGCAGGGAAGAATTGAGGCGGGTAGATCCAGGGTTGTCCTGCACCAGCACCACCACACATCAACATCCGAAATGTATTTGGCTTTCACATGAATGCACCACACATGGTTCTGTTTCTGAATTTTAAGCACAATGCCGAATCTGTGGTGGACGGATGATTCTTTCTGCAGGGGGGGGGCGTGGGGCACCTTCATGAGGAGTGGACGCCCTGACAGACAGACAGACAGACAGACAGACAGACAGACAGACAGACAGACAGACAGACAGACAGACAGACAGACAGACAGACAGATGGGAATCTGGGGTTCTTGCGCGCACCTCTGACCACACAAGACGGAGACGCCCACCCACGCACAGCGCACCTGTTGTTTCTCTTGTTCTCTATGCAGGAAGAACAACGAGCAGCTGGAAAAGGTCACCAGTGAAGAAAGATAGATCTGACGGATGTTCCTCATGCATCGTGCAGTCTGGCTACGTCAAGCGTCGCGTCTCTGTGTGAGTCAATGATGCTGCTACGCATTTCAAGTACAGGGACGCAATGCATGACACGCCAAGCGTGAACCAGGCTTGAGGAAAGGCTGAGGTCTGTTGCACTACGTGTGTTTAACATTGCATCTGCTCGTGCCAACGGACACTGCACGCAGGGACTGGTGTAGGTGCAACTTGTACCACATCCAACGTGTATTCAATGCAAACGCAACCTCAGCGTACATTGACGTGAACAGTGACGTGACGCATGAAGCGTGCAGTGTGAATCGGCCCTGATCTAATCCCCCACATTGGGCACTTCATATCACTACGCTGTGTCCACGTCACGTCTCGAGCCGCCCAGTCAAAAGGAGTTTCACGCCTCTATCCCCGCCTCAATACGTGTAGTGTAATCCACCGGTCCCAGGGGCCTAGTCACGGCCGCGTCCAGGGTTCAGCCAAGACCCCCAACCCTCACAAAACCAAGGTCAACTTGGGAATTTTTCAGCAGAAGAAAAATGCACTCCTCCTGCTGCGCTACATTGGGGGACAGGAAAAAATAATTTTCAGTGGTAGGTGGGGAGGGCCGTGCCCTTTGGCCCTTCCCACCAAATTCGATCCCCTTCCCCCCAGATCTCCAAACATATCGCACAGTCTCAAGGGGTTTTCACATTGGGTGACGCGCGGTCGTTTTCTTGGCTGACGTCAAAAATTCCACCATTGGGTTCAAAGTTAAATTTTGATGCTGACGTCAAAAAGATGACCGAACGTCACCAATGTGGAAACCGCTTCACATTCACGTCCCGACAAGCATTGTCCCTCTAGGAGACTGGGTGTGGCTGTTTTCTCCATTCACTATCCGCACTTGAACTAGATCCTACTCCCACGCCCTGTGCCTGTTTGGTCAAAGTTTTGTTCGAATGTGAAAGTGCGTCAGTCTTTATGAGATAAAGCTGTGATGCTGCTACCGAAACTGGGTTTTGTGCATCACTTCCACCTGAGAAAATCCTGGTGTTCACTGGACGCGTCACGTGTTAACGTCTCGCGTTGCCTTCTCGTGTAGTTCTCCAGGGGCTGGAAGACCCAGCCCACCTCAAAAAATTCATTTCCCCAACCCGAAACCAAGACCCCAAATTCCCTGAACCTTGTCCCATTCAGCCACTGTTTGTCTTGGTGGGCGTTGGCTGAACTTTGGTCGGAACCCCCTGCTTCCCAATCCTGGGGGGTTCCTTCCCAACCCTGGGAGGTGCCTTCCCAACCCTGGGGGGTTCCTTCCCAACCCTGGGGGTTCCTTCCCAACCCTGGGGGGTTCCTTCCCAACCCTGGGGGGTTCCTGCCCAACCCTGAGGGGTTCCTTCCCAACCCTAGGGGGTTCCTTCCCAACCCTAGGGGGTGCCTTCCCAACCCTGGGGGGTGCCTTCCCAACCCTGGGGGTTCCTTCCCAACCCTGGGGGGTTCCTTCCCAACCCTGAGGGGTTCCTTCCCAACCCTGGATCCGCTTCAGAAAACTTAACACAGCGCCCTTTGGCGAGTCTTCATTTGGGTCCAACGAGCCTCAAGCAGATTTTGATCCGACTTCTTATCCGCTTCTTATCTCTTTTGAAGGCATCAAAAAGTTTCGCATCGACGCACAGACACAGACAACGTCAAGACGCCGAAAATGTCAAGAGTCCTGAAAACCCTTTGAGAAACTTTGTAATTGCCGCCTGCAATTTTCTAATTGCTCGTCACATGTCGGGGTTTTGCTTTGACATGGCGTTCGTGCACGCAGACATGACACGGGAGTTCCGCAGATTAAGTTGTTGCAGTATTTTCGTAACGACAGCACAATGATCACGCATCTTTGCGGTGGAACAAGCGGACCGAACAGAGGAGAATTTGGCAGAGAGACAGAGAGAGAGAGACACACAGAGGACAGAGAGGTAGGGACAAGGGACAAGAGGAGGAGGAAGAAGATTCCGCCTCTCATGTGCACACACACGCACGCTCAGCTGCTCGCACTTACTCGCGCACACACGTGGGTCTTTTGACATTTCAAGCTGCACACTGGGTGCGAACGACATTGCTTTGGTCAAGTTTGGGAACGGCGGCGCGGGTCTTCTCATGCAGAATTCATCGTTTCAACTCAGCTCCCTGTGCCAGACGAAACGCAGAAAGTGTGAACCAGTGTGAAGGCAAAAAGGACACGAAAGACGAGTGCCTGAGACTGGATTCACACTGGATGCGTTGCGCATCGCATCCCTGAACAAAGCACTGCACTTGACATCAACACCGCAACACTCACTCGGTCTGTAGACTCTACAGCAACAGCGGACGAATGCAGAAAATGGAAAATTTTATTCAGGTGGCCGAGCGGCGGAGGTGTGTGTGACTTCACCTTTCTCTGTTTGCCAAGCTTGATACGTTGCCTTGCTGCAGGAGTTGACAAAAGTTGTTTTGATTCAGAGTTGGATCAAGAGGTCCTGGGCCCTCATCCCAGGATGCGCCATCAAGCACCAAACAGCGTTTCAGGGCATTCTCACATCACACACACGCACACACACGCACACACACGCACACATGCACCCGCACAGACACTGTCACTGAGTTCCCGCCCAAAATTCAGTCCGGTCACTTCGATGGTCAACTGCAACTTGTGGGCAACGCCCATCAATTTGTCCAGTGGCGTCACAGCAGACGCAACCAGTGTGACCTCAGGCCATCCCTTTGTCCTTTTTGAGCTATTTCAGGCTCCGCAAACGCCATTCTTCTTTCTTGGCCTCACAAAGACTTTCCCGTTTCAGGTGTGCCTTCCGAGAAACTGTGCGGAAGACTCGTGGTTATGAGACCCGTTATTGTGCGAAGTCCCTTTAGGGCGAAACACGATGTGGCAGTGCAGAATATGGCAAGGTGGATGAAATGTCCCCTGCCCCCCCCTCCTCCCAAGCCCCCTCCCCCAACCCCCAACTCCCTCCCCTCCCGTCCCCCTGCCAGACCCCCCCTCCCCCACCAGACCTCCCCTCCCCCCTTCCGCCAGACAAGGAGGACAAGGAAGAATCGACGACATTACCGGCAAGGGACTTCGCACTGCAGTTGCCTTGAGCACTGCTTCTTGTTTTCTACATGGATTGGGGCGGAACTCGCATTGTATCCAGTTTGACCTTGGGCCTTGGCCTTTGTGGCTTTTGCATTGCTCTTTTGGCTATATTTGGCCCAGTAGAGTGTCTCTGTGCGAGGCTGCTCTTTCTCAGCTCAACAATGGCTGTCCAAACAAAACGGAGCATCTTGATAATGAAGTGTCAAGAGACATAGACTGTGGTACAGAAAGCCACGGATACGTGGAGAGTAGAGCCCCGCCCTGGCTCCTGCGGGACGTCAGATTACAATATGTTTCTCTCCCTCCCATTGAGAACTTTGTCTTTCAGAACAGCCTGAATCTGAACTGAGGACGTTCTCCAAGCACCCCTGGTCACTTGAACTGTCACCTTCATGATCCCGCATCAAGCGCTAAAGCTTCTTTTCTGCAAGGAATGCTGGGTTTATCTTGTGCTCGGTCAAAGCCCCCCCCCCCCCCGTGAAGGTCAGACAGACCCTCTCAATAGAATCTGGTTCACCTCCAGTTGATAAATGACGTTCATGCTGGGTTTGCCCGTTTCGCTTGCTCTTTGTACTGCACGTTGAGCAGAAGGTACGAATGCTTCCCACGAACGCTGCGACAACTTTCATACTGTGGCAGTGATCTAAATTGCTGTTCTTCCCTGTGGCTTCCCGACTTGACTCAGTTGTTCCTCTTCTGTCATTGTGCGTTGGATGGTCAACGCGAAATGTGGAACTCCACAGGTTTCTCAGGAATTACACATGCTTGTTGCATGGAAAGAAAATTCTCCCTGGTTCACAACGGAAGCATCCCGCTTTCCTTCCCTGCACAAAATCGAGTTGAGGAAATGACAAACGTGCGCCAATGTTTTGTTTGTGAAAAGGCGTTTGCTGAGGTTAGGTGTTTTTTGTGTTGGCGGACGAATCAATTTTCACGATTGATATCAAGATATCAAATAGAAATATTAAAAACTGCTTTTTTTTAGCGAGACATCGACTGTTTCCAGGTCTTTACGTGCACCTCAAGAAACACACAGGGCAGTCAGTCATTGGGCAGATATGTCCATGTGTGTGTGTGTGTGTGTGTGCGGGGTTCTTCGGGCCCAATAAAATCTCGTGCCCCTTGTGACTTTCCAAGTCGCCATTGCAGCCTTTTTCCAAAGAACGATTTCCAATCCGACACCACACCCTCTCCTGGGTTTAACTCCACCCTTTTCTGGACCCCGTTTGCAACGGCTGAGCGAACTCTAGACCCACAGAGGCGTCATTTGCACGCACCGACTGATCGTGGAGACGGCTCCGCGGGTTTGCAGACGGAATCCCTGCGCTGGGAGAGACGCCACGCGATGCCGCAGGGTTAATTGGTGGTTGTTACCAGCGGAAATGAAGCTGTGGTGATGGGATGGGGAAATATGTGTGGTGTTTGTGAGTTTTTGTGTATCAGAGGATCAACACGTCACTGTGAAAGGATGTCAGGATACGAGTTCGTCGTTGCTGTGGGGATTGAGGGTTTGTGTGTGTGTTTGTGTTTGTGTGTGTCTGTGTTTGTGTGTGTGTTGCTTTCTGTCCTCTGTCTCTCACTCTTCTCTGGTTGCAGTCTGTTTCTCGTTCCACTCCCCTTCTCTCTCCCTTTGTTTCTGTTTCTTTCTCTCCCTCTGTCTGTCTCTCTTTCTTTCTCTCCCTCCCCCCCCCTCTCTCTCTCTCTCTCTCCCTCCCTCTCTCTCTCTCTCACTCTCTCTCTCTCTCTCTCTCTCTCTCTCTGAAAACACGAACCACACCAAGGACCCTTTGTCTCTTCTCTGCCCTTTGTCTCTTCTCTACCTCACGTGGGTGGGGATCGCGTCTCATCTCACAGTGAGGCATCGATTTCACTTCCCAGCTCTGATGGGTCTCGCGACGCTGAAGCTGCCAATACACGGACACTGGGCAGTGTTGTCCAATTAGGCAGTTCAAACACTTCCCGAGGCAGGGAGCGGTATCAGAAGAACATGCCCGTCACACTGCGGGAGGCAACAGGGAGATGGAGCGCATTTTGATGTATGGCGCAGCAGGCAGGTTCAGCTGTAGTGTATGTGGCTCGTGTGTTATGGCCTTATTCTATGGCGTCACTCGCTTTAGCAGTGGTAAATGTGGCTCGGTGGTGTTTGGGCCCAATTCTTCATTCGCTTTTGAAGTTGACCAAGACAGAGCAAAAGCACGTTTGATTTTCAGTGTTACGAAACAAGGACAGATGCCGTGTGGATATTTCTTCACAACTTCATGTCCCTGGTATTGAGAAGACATCTGCACACGTGGCTGCAAGAGAACCGACCGTGTGGATACACAGAGCACAGCAGGTGGACACCGTGCTGTTACACAACACAACACACACACACACACACACACACACACACACACACACACACACACACACACACAAGGAGAAGCAACCTTTTCTGTTGTTGCGTGCTGACAGGCTACTACTGTATTCTGCACGACAAGACAGGAACCAAACGGTCAGTTCCTGGACTTTCCCTTTCCTCCGCAGACATCCTTTTCCTGTAGTTCTGTCCCAAACGTCAATTGACCAATTCTGCTGCTCACGAAATCTCTGCATCTTGACCTCTGTTGAATCACGTTCAGACCTTTGCGAACGCTGCATCAATGTTCCTGTTATGGGTCCCAATATCCAACTGCAGGGGTGGTCCAGGAGGTCAGGGGCGTGGGACCCCTTCACCCTGAGGCTGGGAACACACTCCCAGCGACGCAGCAACCAGCATCATGCTGTTCCATCGTGCTGTGGCATCACCCCATTGGGTTATATGGAAGCTGCTGTTGCGTCATCCTGACCACTCTGGGAGCAGTTGGGGTGATGCAAAAGTAGCCAAATACTGACTCAATGGGGCGATGCAACAGCATGACGCGACACTACGATGCAACGCTTCAGTGTGCCCGCACCCTCACCCTGCCACGTTTTTCAGTTTTGCCGCAGTGGAGCTGGGCCCTCCGCCCGGGTCGGACTCCACTGGACCAACTCATGGATCAGTCTGTGTCTAATAGATCCGCAGGGCCCCAGTCTTCTTCCTTTATGCTCGAGCGAGAATGACGATTTATCTGGTGGAGACTGGAAGAGGCGCGATGGACGCAATTTGTGGGAATGGGCTGCAGCATCCAGGGGTGGAATCAGGGTGCAGGCTGCAGCATCCAGGGGTGGAGTCAGGGTGCAGGCTGCTTCATCCAGGGGTGGAGTCAGGGTGTCGGCTGCAGCATCCAGGGGTGGAGTCAGGGTGCAGGCTGCAGCATCCAGGGGTGGAGTAAGGGTGCAGGCTGCAGCGTCCAGGGGTGGAGTCAGGGTGCAGGCTGCAGCATCCAGGGGTGGAGTCAGGGTGCAGGCTGCTTCATCCAGGGGTGGAATCAGGGTGCAGGCTGCAGCATCCAGGGGTGGAGTCAGGGTGCAGGCTGCTTCATCCA
>JAAUXT010094156.1_pt1 | contig 13239 bp, 14 predicted proteins | sample 7278171 | NCBI WGS metagenome assembly JAAUXT01 (sample SAMN14350112, study PRJNA611818) | marine sediment metagenome | isolation source: surface marine sediment (1.8m) | place: French Polynesia: Moorea | collected 2018-08
CACTTTCAAACTCGCGTTCACAGATTTTGCCTCTTGATGCCTATAGGTGATTTTCACCATCACCATACATTATACAATGTATGCTTCAGGGTTCAAATCACCTAAAAACAGACTTCTGTAACAAAATTTGGTGCTTTGGAATACTCCGAAAAGAAACCCCTTGAAATCAATTTGATGTTCAGCTCAAATTGTTCAGCTTGTGATGGTGTTGTACACTGCTATCGAAACAAGGAGACGGCAAAGCCAAACCCTGTGGCTTTCGCATGAAAGGGTGCAGTAGACGTACAGTACACGTACATGCTGGCTTTCAGTCACTTGGTGAACTTCTCACACGCGCCGACGGAAGGCTAGTCGGCGCGCTTCGCGCTTTGTCCGACCCGAACCCCCACCAGCTGGGGAGTCTGAAAATTCACACACGTAAGGCACGGTCTGTGGAGTGACCCGGGTCGGCTCAAATGTGGAAAAGCACTAACCTTACTGCTGCGACAGATGCACCTGAAGAGCCAATCTGATCACCAAAATTCTGAAGCACTGGTTGTTTACTGGAGCCAATTGACTAAAGTGATCAATCACCTGATTGATCACCTGATATGCTAATGGTGATTGATTAAGTGCTCGAGACACAACGATCAGTCTTCTTGTAATTTCTCGGCGAAGAAAAGAGTACGCTTCTATCTCAACCACATCCATTTTGAGAGGGGAAAACCCTTGATCATGTGACCTCCTCATGGGGGGAGGCATGCTGGGTAATTACCAGCAAATTAGCAGAATTTTGATATTAATCATCTTTTCCCTGTCTAATGTATGTAATAATTAAATATAAAAATATTTGAAATAATTAAAATTATTTATAGAGGCCAGTGCCCCCTGGTGGGGGAGGAGTGTGGTGTGACACACCATCCTCAAATGTTAGAACCACTGAACACAGGTGGCAGCACTGAGTCAATAAAAATACGGAGGTTCCTGCCCTCGGGGACAGTCTCTCCTGAGATACCAACCAGCGTGTTTGTGATATCACTACAGTCAGGACTCAAAAATGCCTTGGGACCCCCTTAAGACAAATTTCAGCCAATGTTGAGCAATGGTCTGGCCCAAAAAGTCCTTGCCTCCTGAACAACATTCATGCACCCAAACTTTTGCGCAAAAAATCCCCTTCTGTAGTGGGGTTTGATTTGCCAACTCGGGTCACATCGATCGATCCCGAGCAACCCAAACAGCAACCCTTCTCATTGGCGGATTGCAGTGGATCTGTCCGGTTCGACCAAAACATGTGTACATTTATTTGCTCTTGTCTGTGATAATCCGGATCGCCAGATTGTTCAAAGTCTGCTTTCAGGAAAGTGGGGTGTTGTACTCCTTTATGTGAGGGGTGGTTGAGCAGAAAGATAGTGACAGGAGACGGTTACGGGCTGACAAAGAATTGATTTTCCTCAAGTTCGTTCCTTTGCTCTTGGCGCCGGTTCAGTCTGAGGTGTTTTTGTTTTGTTATATTGAGAGGGCAACACGTAGGCTGTGACAAGTTCGCCTGTTGACATACCTGCAGCAGCGGGCCACCCAAAACAAAGCTGTCTTTCAGTAGTCGTGCGTGGAAATCCTTTTTCAAAGAAAAGCAAGTCGCAGGGTTGATGAGAAACGGCCATCTCGGTGACGCGGGGAACTGTGAATTGAATTTCTTTCACAACACGCTCTCTGTTTTTCCTTCTGTGCAGATCCAACATGGACTTCATTCAACATTGGAATTTTTATCTGCCAAGACTGTGCAGGCATCCACAGAAGTCTGGGGTCCCACATCTCAAAAGTTCGATCAGTGCTTCTGGACAACTGGGAAAGAGATCAACTGGAAGTAAGTTTAGTTGCGCACCGACGTGTCGCGACGTGTTACTCGAGGAACACGTGGAAATTGTCAGATGATTGGAATCGAAGACTAAAATTCCTGCTCATGCTCATGCAAGCCCCTCAGTGAATTTCGGTTTGTTGTTGAGATAGTCATTTTCGATTGAATTGTTAACAACCAACATCATCAGAACATCAGAAACAAAAGTAACATGAACTAGACTCAGAAAACGAGCCGAATGCCGGTGTCATCCCTGTCAAGGAAACCACACTCAGGGAAATTTCCCTGCACTGACATTTCCTTGCAGGGGGGGGGGGGGTGGAGGGAAATTTCCCTCTGACCCTTGCAGGGAAATTTCCCGCTCTCGCCTCAGTCAGTCAGTCAGTCACGGTAAAAACAATACAAGCCGACTCGGCTCGTAAAAATTTGTCGGCAGCATGAGAATTTCCGAACAGCATTCCAGACTGAGAAAGCAGCATGTTAGAGACAGCAGTGACAATAGGAACAGCAACAATGCACATTTTCACTTTCAGCTTTCAGGACGAAAACGTTCCCGAGTGGTATTTAGAACCTTCATTCTCGGATAGACCGAGCATTCACTTCTTGCAAAGGCAGTTCAATGAAGAGTCGGTTGTTTTTCAGATGATGGCAAGCCAGGGAAACGCGAAGGTGAACAAACGAATGGAACAGCATGTCCCACCGAGCTACAGGAAGCCGAACCGTTACGACCCGCCGTAAGCCCTCACTAGAGTTTCCACTACCGTACCCTCTCGTGTAAGACGCACTTTTTGTGCCCAAAAATCAAACATTGAAGGAAAGGGTGCGTCGAATGCTTGAGTGTGAGTTCTCATTGTTTCTGTTTTGCGTTGGTGACAGGAAAAAAGGGCCAAATGTTGCAATCACTACCCACCGGTTGTGTGCGTTTGTGGGTGTGTCTGTGCACAACTGCCACAAGAAGGTGTCTGACACTTGTGCTCCAGGCAAGATCCAAGACCTGTTAGGTCCTCGGGAGCTCAGCTGTCCATTGGAGAAGGGGTCTGGCATGGTGCTGGTACCAGTTCCCCCCCATCCCCCGAAAGCATTGTTGTCATTGTGGACAAACGCTGGTGAATCTCGTTCGTCGTCGTTTACTTGCAGAGCCTTGCGGGAAGAGTGGATCAAAGCTAAGTACGAGAGACAGGAATTTCTGGACCCATCCAGACAGGAATACCGGCGAGGTTTCAAAGATGGAAACCTGATGAAGTTGGGAAAAGATACCACGACCAGGTTCCGTCCACGCAGATTTGTTTTGTCGGAGACCGAAGGAACGCTCAAGTATTACGTCAAGGAAGGCGTAAGTGTCTTGAATGTTTCTGAGAGTTGCAGACCTATTTCTTTCTTAAGAGCGAAACGTGTACAGACGCGATGTCTTTTTACACCATAAATTTCACGCTTTACTGCAAAAACAAAAAAAAAAAGGGAAAAACGAAAAGAATTGCAATCCTCCTTGTTTTGCTCACCAACTGCAACTTTAGGGGGAACCAAAAGCGGAGCTGCGGTTGGACAACACGACAATCGCTTTGGTGCCAGAGAAAGTTCGCCACCCACACGGCATGCAAATCATGTTCCAAGACAACGAGAATCACACTCGCAACATCTTCGTCTACGCTGAAAACAGCAGAGACTACGTGGATTGGTACAACTGCATACGCTCTGCAAAACTGAACAGACTGAGGATTGCGTACCCTGGTGCTCCTGACTCCGAGGTGACCATGTCTCACATGTTTGTTGCACCACGAAACACCAACCGTGAACGCACTGAGGCAATTTTTGCGTGATTCGTTGGGGTCAATGTTGTTTTGGACTTTTTCACGTTTGCTTTCTATTTTGACATCCCGTGTTTGAAAGTTTGTGCTGTTCTGTGGGTGTGACGTAGGGCTGTCCTTCAGATTTGTTGCATTTCGTGGGGGCGAACGTCAAATGGTAATGATACAAGAATATTTTGCAGTTGGTGAAGCGATTGCCTCGCGACTTTCTGATGGAGGGCTGGTTGGTAAAGAAAGGTCCGCGGCAAAGTGACGCCTTTAGACGTCGCTGGTGCAGTCTGACTGAGAGGAAACTGATGTACTACGAAGATCCTTTGGTAAGTCAGTGCGCAAGTTGAGTGCAATCAAGGTTTTTCGTGTCTCATTTGTGACGCTCGATTTTACTGAAGCATCCACAAAGCAGTCGGTAGAGTGGGCATCTAAAATTTGAATTTGAGAGGCTCGTTACGATGGTCTCGAGCCCCTGAACAAGGTGGAGAGGCCCTCCCCCAGAAACAGTGAGGTTCAGACACCAGCTCTGCTCTTGCAACGTCAATTGCGCTCACCCCGTATCTGCGTCGTGCAATGTTCTTGTTTTACCAAATGTGGAACGAGGGCACAGTGCGATTGGTTTGAGGGGGTGGTTACAAATGAACGAAACTGTTGAGTTTGCTAAAGCAATGAAATGAACCATTGGTCCCCCCCCACACACACACACTCAGACACAGAATCAAAAGGAAGTGAACTGTTGAATTTGCTGTGGGAAAAAGAAACCAGCGGTGGCCTGTTTACTGGCACAATGAACAATAAGCAAGGCATCTTGCGGGTGCTAAGTCCCAATTGAATCTCGAGAAAGGAAGAAAAGAAAGGAAAAGAACAGACAAAAGAAAGAAACAAGAGAGACAAATGGGAAGGAGAAAAGTTTCTTGGCCAATGGGTTGGGAGATATTGGCTGTGAGGGGTATTGGCAGTGGGGGTAAAGGCTGCAGGGGGGTGGCTGTTGGGGGCAAGGGGGTTAAGGGGGAGGTGGGTGGGACAGCATGAACACCTTGCCAATAGCGCACCACCACAAGGTGCTCCTCCCGAAGGGACTTCGCACAATTCCGAGCACAATTGTAAGGTGCCTGGGGCTTTTTGATCCTTGATTCTTCTTTTGCAGGATGCTTACCCGAAAGCCGAAGTTTTCCTGGGCGCCAAGGACAACTTCTCCGTTGAAGTGGGTCTGCCTCCTGGCACTAAAGATCCGGTTGGAAAGCCGTTCACCCTGAAAACTCCAGACCGCCATTTCCACTTCGCGGCCGATACGGACAAAGAGCGGGAGGCTTGGATGGACGTCCTGCAGCGAGTACTGCAGGCACCATTGTCACCGCAGGACAACAGCAGTATGTGAAAACATTCACGCTTCATTCCATGTCGAATCCATTGAGCATTAGGTTGGAGTAGATACTCTGAGGACGGACTTCCGTGACACGCTGCTTCAGTACTTGCCACCTGGTGAACCAGCAAATTTGATGTTGTGAGGTTTTCGGCTGTGTGGTGGCTTCAGCCAGATTTTGTAGTGGGACATGCGTGGTGTCATCCTAACGGTGGCTTGTTGTCTCACCCGGACATCTTCCCACATAATTTCGTCAGGGAGTCTCGTGTCTCACATCACCCCACGCTCCTCTTGGCCTGGAATTCGGAACCAAAAACCCAACCCTTCTTGCCGCTGGTAACGTCTAACAGGAGGCTTTATGGAAAGTGCGAATTCACAAAATGGGTGTTTACAGACACCTTGGTTTTGCCAATTGTCTCATTTTCTCGTACATCGCCACGGCGTGACACAAAAAATAACTTTGGTTGTTCGAAATTTGTGTGCCATTTCCAGAGGATTTCTGTGAATTGTCAAAGTTTGTCGCAATCCGACATCTTTAGTCGGTGGCTCCTCTAAAATACCATGACACTCTTGACCCTACGTCCGCACATTATTCTGCCAAACAAGTTCGGTAGCCACCTCCCCAGTCAGAAAAATTCACTGAAAAGCAAAATCTCACACTTGATAGGTGTTCTTGTTTTTGTGACTTTTTTGTCCACGAGGCTTTCTTGACCATATGTGTCCTAATTGTCAGCCGCGTAACTGATCAGCATCAAATTCTGAGCAAAAACAATTTCAAGTGGGGGTGGGGGTGAGACATCCCTCCGTGACCATTACGGATACAGGGGTCAAACAATATCATTCGACAAGCAGCTGATAAAGCTGACGAAAAAGACTTTAGTGTTGCCCTCGTACAGTTGCGGTTCTCAACACTTCGTTCTTGTTTGTTTCAAGTGATGGATCTGAAGTGTCAATACTTGGTTCGCCTTTGCGCGCTGCTTGTTGGTATTTGCGTGTTCTGTGTTCCAAAACATGTGCTGTAGTGTTGAGTGTACGAGTAGATCATATGTTTTGTTGTGGGTGTGCATGTGTAGAGTTTTAACAATTTGGTGCATGTTGAAAACAAAAGCAAGAAGTATTTGGGTCTCTTGGTCGACGCGATGGTGTGTGGGGCGTGAACATTTCCCTTTCTTCATCAATCTGCAGTTCTGTGGCTTTGACACGGCTCTGAGACACTTTTTCCAGAGCACTTTCTGTTTCTCACCTTTGGTCTCAATGTGAGGCTCAAACATTTTTTGGGGGAACTTTTCACGTCTTTGTGCTTCAAACAAATTTGAGCAAGTCGGCAACAGACCGACACAACTGTGGTCTGTGTGCAAAAGTTGGCTTCCGCCGTTTTTTTTTGTGGTGATTATTTTTGTTGTTCTGGGCTTCTTGAGTGAGAGTTGATACATGTTCGATGGTCTGTCGCATGCTCTCACTGTATGGAAATCTGTTTTCTGCGTGCCTTGCCCAGAGCTGCTTCAAATTCGGTACTTTTGATTTCAGATCTGGCCATCGGACAGAGGAAGCGATCGAGCTTCTTGGCAAGTGTGTTGCACTCCAGAACGTAGCGTCCAGTCATGTGGACATTTTCAATTTAAGTGCAATACGTTAAAACTGCCTTTCGCCTGACCGGGAAAGATCTATGCTTTGTGCAATGAATACCGGTAGATCCATGTAGACTCTGCGCGCAAAGAGGGGTCGTAAGGAGAGGCAAATTACAGGCTGAAGTTTGGATGTCACCACTGGAAAAGCCACAGGTGAGAATATCGTGGTACGTCTCAATGCTGCTGTGTGTTCTTGTTGTCGTAGCTGTTCACGACAGCCAGAATACGGCGTTGGTGTGACTCCGTCCTCAAGTCTTCACTGTGCCATTAGGGAGACGCGCGTTGGTTGAGAAGAAACATTTCTTGGGTCTTTCACATTTATCTCTTCTCACATGTTCACACATATATTTTGAAAACGAAATGTATGTGAATTCCATTGCCTTGATCTTTGATACCGCCTGTTTTGAGAGAGGCGTTCAAACGGACTAATTGAAGTTGTTGCGCTCAACACACCAGGTCTGCTTTGCCTGGGAACATGTACAAGTTACTGCCGAATGCTTGAAGCTTTTTATTCGTCTGTTGCTGTCAAATCAACCAGGAGTGCCTTGAGAACTGCGACAAGCCTCGCAGAAGTGCTTCCATGCGTTTTTTTCTGTGTTGTCAACGTTTTTGGAGCTCAGATTACAGTTGTACGCAGGTTTCACGTTTTGCTCAGACACTGCACATGTATGTGATACAAGCAAAGCAAAATTCCGAGGGAATCACGATGTTGATACTTCAAATATGTCTTCTGTCAGTGCGCCAAACAATGAAAAGTGGTTCTTTCGTATTCCTGCGCAATTTTAGTAAAATTTCAAGTTCCTATCAAGTTTCAAGTGCTTTTTCAGACGAGAGGTGTCGTTTTTCCACCTGCGTCTTCGAGCTGCGCTTGAGCGGAACCTGTTTGAAATTGAGATTGTCCATTGAATTCTTGCCGAGGCATTTCGCAAATGCTGCATTGAAGCAAATAAATGACAGTGGAATGTGTCATGTTTTTCTCGTGCACTGATTTTCTGCAGTTGATGGTGGCATTTCTTTTAGAAATTGTCCGATCGTGTGGGACAAAACAGCTTCAATTTCAAATCGTAACAGGTCAATTGGAGAAAACTACATTTGGGGAGAAAAATAAATTGAAGGCAGGGAGAAGTGAGGGGTCGGCGCCCCCTCCCCCAACACAATTACGCGTTCAACCAAGTGCGGACGCTGAAGGAAGGGCCTTGGCACGCTAGCAATGACGTGAAAAATGTGGCGGAATGTCACTTGGAGAACAAATGTGCTTTCAGAACTTTTATTTTGTTGACAGCAAAGGCAAACCTCACTGCAAGTGAAAATTGTGCACTGAGCCTGCGTTCGTATTTGTATGTTGTACAAACTGGTGAACAATAAACCGGGTTCCTGAACTGAGGTGGTTTTTCGGAACTTTATTTGCCTGAGGATGTTCACATTTCACGTTTTTCGCGACGGTATACAGCGCTTCGCACCAACAAGTTTGCAGCTGGAAAGTTGTCAGATCAAGTTGGCCAAGAAGGACCGTAAAAATTTCACTCGGATTTGTCAACGAGAACACAAACAACACGTCAAAAATGCAGAATCACACGTTCCACAAAAAAACTGCGCTGGATGATGCCGAAGAGAGCGTCGTCACCTCAATGAACCGTTTTCTTGAACATCAATGTGCGCAGTCTGCTGCAAAAGCCACTGACTATTTTCTTCGTTCAGCTCAAGCTCAAGTGTTACTTCTCTGAAAACTTCACTCTTTGAGACCTGGAAGAGAAAAGTTGCCAAGAGATGCGGAGAAAAGATGTGAACTCACAAAACAATGGTCGTGTTACGTCATTGTCTCCAAAGCACTTTTCACTTCGGCCACCAAATTCAGCAGAACTGTTTTTTGAGATTTTTGTTTTGTTTTTTTTTCCGGCACGCGAGCATTTGAAACGACACACACCATGAAAAAACAAATCACAACTGGAAAAGAACACGACGAACACCGAACTCACCTCTTTGAAACGAAATTTGGTAAACATATTTTGACTTTTGACATTTTCGTATCCAATTTTGGCCGAAAACTTTTTCACTTTCAAGTAACTGCTGGCTGAAAAACAGAGAATACATTTTGTTTCTTTGTAGTCAGCAAGTAACAACGAGCGATTCTTGAATTGAAGATGTAACGCTCAAAAGCAAACTGACCGTATCTCATCATCGCCAGTGTGGCTTCGCTTCCCAAGCCCTTTCGTCGACAGCAAGGCTCTGATGGAACACGACACGTCTCAACACAAGTCCACACACCCATTACGTACAAAATTCAGTACTCGTAAAATCGACGTGGGGAGCAAAATGATCGACACCAGTTATTTGGGAGGTTCCTCAAAGCTGGCCGCAGACGAGGACGTGGACGGTTCTACGCCGTGACATGATGTGAACACATGCATTTTCAGTCATGATCTTCTTCGACACAAAAACAGGACTTTTGGATCAAAAATACTTTTTGAAAACTTGTTTGCATCTCAGTGGCTCATGACGTCACAGGGGGGCTTCCACCAATTTTTCCACGTCTGCGCTCACGTCCACGTCGATGATTCACTCTGCGGAACCTCCCAATTGCCTGTGACGATCATCCGTCGTCCCACGCGAGTACTGTCCATGTGGCGCCAATGTGAGGGCGTGTACATACCAGCTATCATCACTTCCAGTTCTGCAGAATGTCTGTCGTCCATGTCGTTGAAAAATAGGTTGACATCTCCCACCATGGCTTCTGAAAATACAATTGTCCCGGTTCAGTTGGTGTATCTCCTTGCTTATGCCCACATAAGATGGATTTCGAGCCATTGGTCGACCCACATCCACTGAGGGTCCAGGGTGGCCCAACCTGTGCTCTGCTTGGAAACAGAAATTATCCACAGTTCTTCGTAAGAAAGTGTGTGACAAACCTCGCTCATCACCAGTTCTTCTGAACGTTTCTGCTTCAAGCACAATGAAGGTACATTCTGTGAAAAAGGAAAGCACCACCGTCGTCAAAGATGTTCTGTAAATTTGCGATGATTTGATGAAACTGTTTTCGACTGCACGCACTGTCTTCATCCACCCTCCACGAATTCTGCATCTCGTACTCCTGCTCCAGGCTGAGTGGCTCCGAAGCTGTCAACTGCTGCAACTCGGGACTCTGCATCCAATCGTGGTACCTGTCAAAATGTTCGGATGAGCACAACGAAACTCGTGAGAAAATCCGGACCAGCAAAAGATCCGACATGTGATTCAGATGACAATCAAAACATTTCTATTTCACTTACTTCGGAACATGTTTCTTTCTGTATGGCGCCAAAACGACATTTTTGCCAGTCAATGTTGTATTTTCATTTATCTTCATCCTTTTCGTATGAACGTCACATGACCTCAAATTTCGTCACTGGTGTCCTCTGCCGCAAGTTGCACTTTTAGGTCACGAATTAGGACAGCAGCAAAGCAACACGCAGCACAGGTTTCAAGGGATTTGTAATCTAGATCAAATCTAATCATGTGATTGACCCCACTTCATTCTTTTGGATTTGCAGAGATTTGTGCTCTTTTGCTGGTGAACTGTCTCAGGTAACGAGAATATGATCTGGTTTTGAAAGAAAGAGCGGTCTTGCTGAAATTTTTGAATCGAAAATAGACCTGAAGGTTTCTTGAAGGAAGCATTGGTTCTGTGAATTTGCATCATCTGTCTGAGTCGTGTCAGTCTTGATTTCTTCGACTGTCAATCGAAAAACAAACTGAAATGAGGAAACATGTTCAGGCACTGGCTGTACGACCATTCCCCAACACATACACACACACACACACACACACACACACACACACACACACACACACACGTTCATACTCACAACAAAAGCGAGAGGGAAACATGTGAAAAGCAGGAAGTGGTGAGGCAGAAAATTGTGCGCACCCCGCGGTGCTCGTAAATTGAAATTGAAGGGTGAATCAAATTTTGTGGGAGTCGCATTGATATTCTCGAACATACAGACACACGCACGCACACAACACCGCAGTCGTTTTTGTTGGAATAAACGAAGCACGTTTCCTTATGTTTGCAGAACTTGCCATCGACTTGGGGTTTCGAACGCTATGACATTCTTACATTGATTGACACAACTGAACTTGATCGAGTCCCGAGTCGAAACAGCACTTTATTTGGACGGACATTGCTGAGGTTGATTCAAGATGCCTGGACAACTCACTGAAACAGGATCGCTGTATTCTCCTGCTGTAGGTTGCACCTTTTCTTGCACCAGGAAGGGAATGCCCAGCTGAGTGGACTTTTGGCGATGTTCATTTCCGTTGCAGGTTGGCCTTGTGTACGTATTCAACTTGATTGTGGGCACCGGAGCCCTGACGATGCCCAGGGCCTTCTCTGTGGCTGGATGGTTGCTGAGTCTGTTCATGATCGTGGCCTTGGCATTCACCAGGTTTGTTCAAGACGTTTTCGACCAAAACATGTCAAGCTGAAGAGGAGCAGAAAAATAGCTTCAAACTTGTTTCATTGCAGCTATGTCACAGTTACATTTGTGGTTGAGGCTATGGCTGCCGCAAATGCCGTAAGAAGATTCAAGAGAATAGAAATTCTCAAACAGGTAACTTCTGTGCAAGTGTTGCCTGTGTGACCGGAGCAAAATCAAGTACGAGGATCGTCTCACTTCTGGGTTCCTTCATGTTCAACGTGTCTGAGGGCATTTAACCTTGTTCCGTTTTTGTACTTAATGAGGACAAAAGGCAGACAATGGCTCACATGTTTGTTGACAATCAGAGACCAAAACAATAACAAAGATGCAATCCAACACTGTCAAAAATGGAGCTGAGTTCAGAATGTGCCTTCGAAGTATTGTCCTTGTTCCTGGAGGCATTTCCTCCATCTCTTGGGCCAGGAAACCATGACTGCATGCCGATACTCAAGAGCTGGGATGGCTGCAATCTCCTCACTCACTGCTTCCTTCAAGTCCTCCAGGGAACCAAATCTGACACCCCGCAAGTTGTGCTTGAGCCGGTGATACAACCAAAAGTCACTGGGTGCCAGATCTGGGGAACATGCAGGGTGAGGCAGGTGAGTCCAACCAAGCTGGTCTATAAGGGCAAGAGTCAAGGTTGCCTTGTGTGCACGAGCATTGTCAAAATGCAAAAACCTCCTGCCATGGACAGTGCAGTGTGGTCTCCTTCTCTGGTGGGCTGTGTCAAACCGGTGAAAGATGGCTCAGAACACCTGTTGGTTCACTGTTTGAGGCCTTTGAACATACTCAAAGTAGATCAAACCTTGACTGTCAAAAAAAGAGACCAGCATGATCTTCCCAGTTGCCAGAGTATGCCTTGGAACTTGGGGGTGAGGCTCTTCTGCACACAGCCAGTGTTGGTTGTGGATTCTCATTGCTGGATCCCACACATATATCCAGGACTCATCCATGGTGATGATGTTCCGGAACACTCTTGGGTTTTGAGCCATCAGTCTGCTGAAGAAGTTGCAAACATCCCTGCATCTCTGCTTGTGTGCATCTGTGAGTACTGTGAGCACAAATGTGGAGCATCTCTTCTTCAACTTGAGATCCTTCTTCAGAATTCTGTGCACTGTTGCTGGTGTAATCCCAGATTTGACTGCAATTTCCCGCACTGTCACACACCTGTCTGCAGCTACCAGATCCTCCACCCAGCAGATGTTCCTTTGAGAGCAACCGGATTTGCCTCACGGGGCCCTGGGCTTATCCTCAAGTAATGTTCTCCCTCCTCTGAACTGGGCTATCCACTTGTGAATACTGCGGTCTCCCAGCACAATGTTGTAGCATGTGTGGAGGGCGTGGTGGATCGCAGGAAATGTCCAACCCATTTTCACACAGAAGTGTATATTCACTCTTTGTTGAAGGAAATTTGACATCTCTGTGTACCACTTCATGGCTGTGTCAAAAAGGATGTCTGCAGTGAAGGACAAATCACTCAGTGTTGTCTGACCTCGGTACCAGTGGTCAGACTGCTGGCAGTTGCCCTCACAGCACCTCAGACACGTTGAACATGAAGGAACCCAGAAGTGAGATGATCCTCGTAAACAGGACTTCTCACCGAACCATACGAGGTACATATACAAAGTCAGGTCCATCATGTTTGGAACAAAACAAAAGAAACCGATGACTCAGTGCTGCTCACCTTTGATGTCGATGCCAATTCGGCGAACATGACGGACCCAATTTTGTATACGAGGATGTATCAACATATTCTGGCACTCTGCATGTTCAGTGTGTTTGGCAACAGTCATGGGTGGTTGATTTGAGACAATATCTGACTAGCTGATTCTTTTGTCCTCCTCAGTGCAGACTGATCAAGTGACTTCACCACTGAACATGCAGAGTGCCAGAATATGTTGATACATCCTCGTACTTACCTCGTAAGCAAGTGTCAGACCAACAGCAACCCGGTTTTGTTGCTTTTGTTCTGTTTTGCTCTTTTCTGGTGAGTGAGTGTGCAGTTGTGACTTCCCGGGCCGTTGTCAGTTCTGCAAAAATACGAGTCTGCATGCTGTTGTATATATGAGTGAAGCCCCAGTAGTGATGTTGTAGTATAGTTTATTGTAGAGTATGAGTTGGAGCTCAGTGGTTTAGGCTACCTTCCTCTATGGTGTCACAA
>JAAUXT010063737.1_pt1 | contig 13238 bp, 10 predicted proteins | sample 7278171 | NCBI WGS metagenome assembly JAAUXT01 (sample SAMN14350112, study PRJNA611818) | marine sediment metagenome | isolation source: surface marine sediment (1.8m) | place: French Polynesia: Moorea | collected 2018-08
ACAGACCCAGGAAGGTGAGTCCCTGTGACAGAGCTCACCTGCCCTACAGACCCAGGAAGGTGAGTCCCTGTGCTGGAGCTCTCCTCGCCCTACAGACCCAGGAAGGTGAGTGCTGGAGCTCTCCTCGCCCTACAGACCCAGGAAGCTGAGTCCATGAGACAGAACTCACCAGAAGAGTCAGGCAAGTGAGTGACTCATCAGAATGAAGAGAGGGACATAGTGGAGAAAGAGATGGTGAGAACAGGAGGGAAGAAAGGGGACACAAACGGGAGAGGAGTTGGGAAAACAGAGGGGAGGAAGAAAAGAAAGAGAGAACCGAAAGATAGAGTCAAACAGATGCACGCTCGTGGACAGATATAGAGGCACAGACTCAGATTGTGCCAGAGAAAGTCCTGCATCCGCCACACCCGTACTGCTTCCACTTCCTCAACTCCAAATGTTGACAAAAAGTTCTCCAGCCAACATGTTTTTTGCCAAAAAACGTTGTTGCGTGGATTGGAATCTGAATCAAAGAAATTTCGTGTGAATGGTGCATGTTTTATTTGCACACCTTTGGAGGCGGATCCTTCAGGCCCGATCTCCCCTCCACCTGGGAGCCAGAACAGCACAAAAGGACACTCCTATGACCTCGAACTCACCAGACTGCCAGGTACCTTTGTCCCTTGATCCTCTACTTCACTGGACCCAAGCTCCTGGATCGGCCAGAGGCCTGGAGCCTGACTCAGACAGGATTGAAGCAGTTGCCGGGATCTGTACCGCAGGAATCGCTGGAGCCCTTGAAATTCCCAAGTCATACAAAGAACGACCCATGCCCCGAAATGCGCCCTTGTTGCTTACCACCAAGGGTCCCCTGAATCCGCTGGATCCTCACATGCTATGAAAGGAGCTCCTGCTGAATGCTGAACGATTTGTTTACACACCTGGCGGTGGAGATCTGAGGGAAGTTGACATTAATACAGCACGCAATTCGTGACTGACATGGCTGTTCTGCTTTCAAAGGCACGGGGAAGAAAAAATTGGGGAAAACACGCTTCTTGGCAGCAGAGCTGTGCTGTCTGTCTCTGGCTGTTTCATCCAGTTTTTGTGCTCATGATTGGCAAATTTTGCAACGTTAAAAATCAGGCCTCCAACCCAGATGTTATCCAAGGCCACTCCATGCAACAAGACAAACCCTGATTTGAATTGAATTTGGTCCACGTGTCCTTCGAGGTGCCCCTCCTCTGGCTCCCTTATTCGAAGCTTTGAAACTCGACGCGAGCAGCTGAGGGCAGAATATCACTCGATCGCTTTGCGTGGAGGCGCTGCAGCAACAGGTCTCGTTCCGACCCGCGACCCTGACATACTTCTTGGTATTGCGGTCAGAATGAGTCAAATTTTTCTTGAAGCGACTCCTGATGACTTCGTCTTTGGTCCACCAAAACATTAGACGTCCTCTTTTTGCGCAACAAGTGGAATTTTTGTCCTATTTCATGTTCTGGTTTTGACGCCGAGCAGTTCGACACGTGCGCGCGCATGCACACACAGGCACACACACACACACCCAACCCACAATGTTTGTTTCCAGGCAAACAGAACGGTCACCATGACAACGCCTACCAGCGTCGGCGGCGTCAGCGTCTTCGCCGGGGTGTGGACGCCGCAGGGCCGCGCCTTCCAGCGCGTCGGGATGCGTGACGCCAGCGGCGGTGCCGGCGGCGTCGGAAGCGGCGCACTGCGCATGACCGACGTCGTCTTTCCGAACGCGCGGTTCGGATTCAACGGGCGTCACTTCTTCGTCAGCACCAACTACGTGAGTTGTACCAACTTCGTGAGTTGTACCAACTAGATCTACGTGAGTTGTACCACAAGGGGAAGTGTACTGACTGCATGAGTTTGTCTGCTACATGAGTTATCCAACTAGGTGAGTTGTACCAACTACGTGAGTTGTACCAACTACGTGAGTTGTACCAACTACGTGAGTTGTACCAACTACGTGAGTCGCACGACGGACGTCAGTTGCGTCAAAGAGATTTTCACCTCAGAGGTATGCCTTCAAAATGCATTGAGCAAAACGTGTGTGCTCTTGAGTTCGACGGTGGATCTCAGGGGGACGTGGCGCTTGGGGCCATTCCCTGATCAGTGAAAGAATTACGTTGCCCCGAATGCGGTGTTTGACTTCAAATTTGTCCTTTTCGAGGTGGGGCTTTGGGCCCATTTTTTGTTTGAACCCCCTCCTTTGGGGTTTGGGCGCCCAACGTCAAATCTGGGCCACCCTCAGGTTCATGACGTCTGACCTCAAACCTGGATCCACCACAGGGACTCATCTTCGAACGTCGCTCGGGTCAAACCACTTCCGCCTCATTACTTCCGTTTGGATTTGTTTTACGCTCATTCTCTTTGAGCCCGTCACGTCAAAGGCTGTCATCGTAAGTCCTCATCCTGTCAAGGCAATCGTTGTCATTAGAAATTTACTCCAGAGGCCCTGGGAGCATGGATTTCCGGATCCTCAGGCTTACAGGGTTTCACGTGGTGAAACGGATGTGCGTCAGGGGTTGGTGGCGTGATGCGTGTGTGTTCCTACGCAAGTCCACGCATCAACTGAAGCGGTTTTCACATTGCTGACGCGTGGTCGAATTTTTGACGTCGGCGTCAAATTTTAACATAAAACCCAATGGTGAAAATTTTGACGCCAGGCCCCAAAATGCCCGCGTGTCACCAATGAGAAAACCCTCCAAATGACGCTGTGTTCCTGGACGCTGTGTTCAAGGTGACAGATCAATTTTTGCTTCCCGTGTCTCTGAAGCAGCAACTGTGATCAGAACAGTGACAGGCTCTTGTTGAGGAAACTTAGCTCGTGTATTCTGGCATCGGGAACCAGCACCAGCGCCCATTTCCTTGTACAGGGACGTGGTGCCCATTGACTTGTGCAGGCTGCAGAACCCAATGACCTGTGCAGAGACGCCATGCACATCCTATCCAGAGTTCAGGAGCCCCCCTCTTGTAACGGGACACGCCTGTCGCTCCTCTGTCTCGCAGTCAGAGCTTTTGATCTCTGCAGCCTTGATCCGAGCACGGGGTCTTTCTTGTGTCATCATTGCCATTCAGACATCTCCATTGACAGGCTCTGGTTTTCGGACCAGGTTTGGTCCAAAATGGAATTTGGCGCCCTCCCCCTTCTCGCAGGCTTGCCAGCCCGGTCCTAATCACTTGTCCTTGACCTACTGGAGATTTGACCCCCCCCCCCATTTTTGTGATCCACCCCTGGTTCTTCCCAGACTCAATCAGATTCTCAACCTTGCAGCAAGTGCACTTTTTCTCATTTTCCATTTCCAGGCAATCAGAAAATTGAAAGAGAAAGGGGAATTACACCTCTTGAAACAAACTGCATGACTTTTGTGTTCGCTATGCACCAAACAAGAGACAAGAACACCTGCAAGTGTTGTTGAGTGAAGCGTTGAAATAACCTTTGTTGCGACCATGTTGTTGTTGGAGAATCAGACCACCCAGGAAAGGGGGACGAAAACCATGGGCAAACAGAGCAAACAATAAAAGCAGGAAAAGAAGGCAAAGGTTCTTTTTGGGCGAGGGGAGGGGGGTGACAACACTGCTGAGTTTTTGCAAATGCGTGCGTCCTTTTCCGATGTCGTTTGATTGCGTTCTGACGTACACCAGATATCTGTTACAAGAACAACTCACAACACATGGACAACTTTCAAGTAAAGGGAGATCTTTGTGGCGGTGATCACCAGTGACGCCAATTTTGCAGGTTGAGAGAAAACAGCCAAAAAGCACATGCCGTTGTGTTGTGATTCATCTCGTCTGACGTCACGCACGTTCCACCAGATGCATCAGCTAAACCTGCCTGTTCTGTATAATTCTCTACAGTGGGGCCCCTTCATGAAGAACAGCTCCCACGTCGAGGGCAAGAGCGAGTACGAGGGCATGTGCAAAGAGGTGATCCAGGCCGCAGCCACCATGCTCAACTTCACGTGAGTCGATCCAGGGATGATGGAGATCCATTAGATGCAGTGGGGATGCAGACGGGAAGAAGGGATGCAGTGGGGGTGCAGTGGGGGATGTTGTCGGGGTGCAGTGGGGGATGTAGTCGGGGTGCGATGGGGGATGCTGTGGGGGACACAGTGGGGGACACAGTGGGGGTACAGTGGGGGATGTAGTGGAGGATGTAGTGGGGGATGCTGTGGGGGACACAGTGGGGGTACAGTGGGGGATGTAGTGGAGGATGTAGTGGGGGATGCAGTGGGGGGTACAGTGGGGGATGTAGTGGAGGATGTAGTGGGGGATGCAGTGGGGGTACAGTGGGGGATGCAGTAGGGAATCCAAGGTGGGGGGGGGTGCAGTGGGGGTCTGGTTTTAGATGTAGTGGGGGTGAGTATGTCAACAGGGGAGAGAAGGTCATCAAGATGTCAACAGCCTGTTCAACTTTATATATGTCTGGGGCATCCAGGAGGAACCAGAGGAATACGTATCAAATAGGTTCAGTCAAGTTCCAGAGGGTCCCTCATCAAGAAATACACTTGTCGTCTTGAGATGACCCCAAGCAGACCACAGAAGAGGGTCGTGTGTTTTTTGCTGTGATGGGAAAAGAGGTCTGAAGAAATCCCTTGATCAGACCCCAGAAACAATGATTTGCACAGGCTTTCAATGCCGAACTGTTGTCAACAAATGGAGTCACTTTGCAAAGTGCGGGCCACGTTCGTTTGAGAGGACGAAAGTGCATTGGTTGTTGAACTTGCATCCAGCAGGCAGTTGTTCCACCAGTGGTGTTCAGAGAGTACAGTGGAGAGAACGGAGAATGCGTTTTTCTGTTTGAACTCATGTCTCCAGTTTGTGAGCTGGAATATTTCTTGCCTTTGTGTGTGTGAATGTGTTGTCAGCCGTTATGCAGGAAAAGGCCACGTTGTCCTGGTGATGCACTGAAGTCAAGGGTCACCAAAACAAGGTGGATTCTTGTGTTCCAAGTGTGAGGTGATACCACCAAAAAACTTCCTATGTTTTGTGCTGGACATTTCTCCAACTCAATCATGTGGTTTCAATAGAGTGGGTTGTAGAAAACAATGAAGTGGATTTGGTTGTTGTCAAGAGCCTCTTGTTTGGCTCACTATGTTGATATTGGAACAGTCTGCTTGACAACAAGAACACCATTTTGCTCTATCACCAGTGTTGTTGAAAGAAACACTTGCATTGTAGTTCAAGCCAAAGGAAATCCTGTACAACAATATGAAGGTAGTATGGTATGGCAGGGTCTCAGTGTTAGTCATTGGATGCTCTTTGTCACTGTAACTGGACGGATTTGTCATTCAAGAATTTTCAGATTTTGTTTCTGTATTGTGTAGATACCAAAATGCAACTGCATATTGTGCACCACATTGTGATTGCGAAGAATATGACTCTTTACAAGTTTTCAATCTCAATATTCCATAAAGAAAATTGCTGTGTGGGCTTATTTTGTCTTCAGTTTATTTACTTGCTTGAGATGCTGGCAGATGAGCCCCACAGGCAGCCAACAAGGAGAATGTCACATTTGCTCACAGATTTCTCTTTGCTCACATTCCTATGGATAATTCAATTGACTCTTCAGGACATCAAGTTGAGTCAAGAGATAATGCAGAAATATGTATTTGGCTGTGCTCCTAAAGCTTGGCACAAGTACATTCAAAAGTTTCTGGAAAAGAAGTTGATGGGGACTATGTCATTTACAGAACCATTCAGTACATCAAGCAGCATTGTCTACAAATTCAAATTTTTATCCAGACTATCTAAAGTATTTCTGAAAGTGAAATGGATGGAGGGTGGTTTTCTGGCACCAACTACCTCTGAAAAGGGACTCAAAAACTGGAGGCCAAGGCAAGTACCCACTGCTCTGTTTCCGGAAAGATGAATCACTTTTCGTTTCTTACTCTGCCAAAAGCAATCTGACTTGCTTGTTTGGGGGATTTCTTTCCATGAAAAGAAAAATTGTAAAGTTTGGTTGATACACCTTGCAGAGAACTGCTATGAAGGTTCTTGTTTTGTAAACATACGAGTGTCACTTCAAAATGACTCAGTTGATTTCTTGCAGGAAATCAACAAAGGGCGTTCTGTGGCCAAAAAGGGTTTTTCTGTATCGTGTTACCAGACTCACAGGAAAGCTTCCAGACATAGCTTTTCATTTTTATGAACTCAATGTTCCTTGTTATTTGTATTTTAATAGCTTTCGAAATCAAGAAAATATCTATGATACAAGTGTCGACAGTGATTTTAAAAGTGTAGCATCAAGCTCTTGGATTGAGAGTGTCTGGTATACATTCCTTGTGGACCCTGCTCTGAGGTTAAATGTAACAGTCAACAAGCTTGCCATCAAAAAACAGAATCATTGCTTCATGTCATTCCTCAAAGTGACGAGCTTTGACACAGAAAGAGATGTGATTCATGAGTTAACTTTTTGTGGTGTTCATTCAGCCTTTTCATGCTATCCAAAATCAAATATTGGAGTCATCAGTACTCAATTCCAAATTTATGTTGCTGTTTTCAAGGAGTTATCTTTCGCCATAATTGACAGTAAAGTGATTACCAGTGGAGACAGTCATCATTTTGGCACAGATGTGGGCAGAACAAATCTCATTCACACCCCAGCTGGCAAAAAGCTGAAAACTTTTATTGTTCTTCCAGTAAACATCACAACACACACAAACATCCAACTGCTTTTATCCAATAATGTTGACATAACAGTAAGCAACACCCATTTCTGCAGCAATGCTTGGCATATGGTTGTGTTTCAGATAAAAGTTGAGCATTTCAAGTATATTTCAGTGGTTTCATCATGTAAGTCCTGTACTTTTTTTGATGGTCCAGGCAGAAAAGCAGGAATTATCAAAGAATTGAATAATTTCTATGGCCATCAAAAATATGTACTTTCCTCCAGAACATTTCAGATGGCGATTGAACACTTAAAACATGAACAAGAGTTTCACAGAGTGAATCACACTTTTACAGGGTTGGACAGTGGAGGTATCATTCATTTGACAGTGAACCAGACACAAACTATTCAATTGCCTCAGTTATCTCCTTGCACTATCATGTCTCTCTGTAAAATTCAACTTCATTCACAGATTACATACTTTATCAATTTGACACTGACTTCATTCAAACACACTGGAGATGTCAACACACAAGGTTGTGACTTTTCTGGTTTGGCTCTCTATGACTTTTTCTCGGATGAAGTTCAATTATTGAATACAATTTGTGTCAAACCTGAAATACAAGTCACTTACACTGATGACTGTGACTTTGGAGAAACCAGAGAACAGTATATTTACTTCAGGGACAACATACACCACTTTGATACAATAAACTTTGAGCCAACTGACACTGTGTCCTACATTTCTGCACAAAATCTTTTTTACCTTGTTTTCTACTCCTATCTGAGCTACAGTCAAATGAGCTTGACAGTTTTAGCCAATGTTACTGCTTGCAAAGGAATTCCTATCAGAAGTTGCTTTCGCCTGGTTCACAGAGCACAAGGAGTGTCTGTTTTCTTCCACAACACACCGGGAATAATCCCCTCCTCCTGGGTTTGGATAGAGCCAGGATGGGATCTTGGCTGCAGTGTATATTACTTTGTTCCTTCAGAATCAACAGAGGATGCTTTCAGTGAAATCTTCTTTGTGATAGACAGGTCCCCTGATGCTTGGAGAGAGATGACCTTTGTGTTTGAGGGGATATTACAAGGAAGGAGCAGTGTTGCTGTGGACCTCAGAAGAGGCAGAGTGGAAGAAGATGACTACATCAGCAAACAACAAAAAGAATGCACATCAGAAGCAAGATGTGTTTGCTTACTACCACCAGCTGTGCATGCATATTGTTATAATTACAACAAAAGTACACAGTATCAACAAACTCTATTTTTCTTGAAAGGTTCCATTCACAGTTCAACACGAAGAATATTTCATAAAAACTGTGAAATATTATTTTTGCTTCACACAGCTCAGAAGACATTGAGCAGTTTTCTGTTCAGAGTGACGAGTACTCAGTCATCTTCACAACCACACACATTTCTGCCTTTCAATTCCTATCATTCACAGATGGTCCTTGAACCAAAATATCTTGAACATGCAGTAACACTTGCACGGTATGAGCATCCAATCGACATAATTGTCTTCAGGATGCCGCAGCAGAGGCAGAGGGAATCCCCAGCACAGGTATGTTCATTCTCACAACATTCATGCTTCCCTATTCATTGAATGCAGGGCCAGAAGTTCCAAAATGCAAATCGGCCCTTTGAACCTGGACACCAAATGTTTGCATGGAACACATATCTTGGTATCTTGGTGAGATTTACCTCATATTCTCGCCTTCTGGTGAAGCAACGGTGAGACATTCTGACAGGCCAGTGTTTTGGAATGTTCGTTGATTGAAAAGAGACAAACCAACAGAGATATTGCTCCTCAAGGTTCCCGACTTCTGGTCACAAAACGTAGACACCTCCACATGAGCGTGCTATTCTGAAAGAATTTCTCTCTCATTTGCAAGCAGGTTGTCATCGCAGTTGAGCTTCAGTCCAGTTTCCGATTCGAAGGTTTCATTGCACTGCATCAGTCATTCAACGTCTGTTTGTGGAACAACCAGAAGTACACAGCTCTGTCTCCCAGAAAGTCAACAAAACAAATGTCTGCAAAAGTTTGGAAGACAGCAAACTTTTCTGCTCTTTCTCCGTTTCAAATTGTATTGTTAAAAATGGCATTTTACAAAAGTGAAATGCCATCTGTGTGTGGAGACATAGACACACCTGTTAATTTTTCTTACTGTTGGAACTTCTCTGCAGTCACCAAGAACTACACTCAAAGAGACAACATAATTTTGTTTGGCAGGAAAAGAATACAGGACTGGAAAAAGTGTGTTTGGAACAAAAAGATATCATGGAATGAAGCATTTGAACTCTGTACAGCAGCTGGAGGCCAATTACCTGTTGTACTGAGCAGAACAAACTTGCAGAACCTGATATGGTTCCTGAGAGAAGCTGCAGAAGCAGATTTCACTGAAGCCTTGTTTGTGGGATCTACTTCAAAGGTACCTGTTTGAGTTTACTGGCTCAATTTAAACTGCATCAATACACCTTCTGAAGGGAAGACACCAATCCAAGCAGCCATGCACAACAGGTATTTTACCTTTCCAGAGACCCAGCAAATGGCTTGACGGTAGCCCCCTTCTGCTGTGGGAATTCAAATTTTCTCCTTTGCAAAAAGCAGACTCTTGTCTTGACATGGTAGAAGACAAGATTTCTATATTGGGAGATTCTTTTGAGCATTGTTATGAACCTCTGTCGTGGAAAGACAAGAAGGCTAAAAGTTACCACTACTGCAGAGCACTGGTGTTTCTAGACCTGCTCAACCCATGGTGGGCTTTTGTTTCTTGTGCCGAAAAGCTTCTGTTCAATGTTGTGTGTAAAGTCGCAAGCAACAAACACCTGACCAGAAGAACCAGGACAATCACACCTGACACAAAATTATTCTCAAAAGCACACATTATCAGAAACAAGACTGCTTTTAGATTCCATTGGCAAAGCATTGGAAATTTTACAGGAAACTGCTCAGTTCCAGTAGAAGGGTTTGAAACCTTGTTCAAAGCTGTTTCAACAAGTCAGTTCCCACCTTTCATTTCTGGTTGGAATGAAATGAGAATAATTGTCAGAATACTGAGGTATGGGGACATATTTCAATTCCAAAGACTTCATTCTACAACAGATCAAGAAGGCTGTTGTATCCAAGCTCAGAATTTGGGACAATACGAAATCAAATTAAATGTTCACAACTGTTTTGATCAGGCACAAGTTTCTGCACAATTTGTTTGTGATGAGCAGACAGACTGTCCTCTCAATCATCCCTCTGATGAATCTCTCTGTTCTTGTGATGATACCAACAATCAATGGCAGGTGTTCAAACAATCTCCAGGAACACTTTATCTGTGCAAACAAGCTTTCCTCAACATGAATAATTTTCATCCCTTGGTCCCAAATGGCACTTTACAACAAAATTCAGGTCACTTGGCTGATGCTCAAACAAATATGTTTTACTGCAAAGATAGATCATCTATTTCACAAGCACTGGTCAATGATCTGGTTGTTGACTGCTACCCAACTGGAGAGGATGAAGATATTCTGTTGTCCATCACACAAAATAAAACTTTTTACAGCTGTGGGTATAAATATCAGATTCCCTGCAGGGATGGTCATGTCAAATGTTTCAATATTTCTGAAATATGCATTTACAAACTGAACCAGCTGGGACATCTATTGCCATGCAGGACAGGACAACATCTTCAAGAATGCAGAGAATTGGAGTGCAACACAATGTTCAAATGCTTGCATCACTACTGTGTGCCATGGATGTATGTATGCAATGGAAAATGGGACTGTCCACATGGAGCTGATGAGCATCCAACCATGCTGTGTTCTCAAAATAATGACTGTAGAAATCTTTTTAGATGCAGAAATAGTGTGGTTTGTGTCCATACAGGTGATGTTTGTGATGACAAAGCAGACTGTCCTGCAAATGATGATGAGCAGCTTTGTAAATTGAAAGGCATCAGTTGTCCTCCCAAATGCCATTGTCTCACATTCTCGGCAATATGTGAAAATTTAACTGTTTCATGGACACAGTATCATCATTTGAAGTTCAGCAAAGTTCTCTTCATGACAAACATTTCTTTTTCTTCTCAATTAGATTTGTCACAACATACTCTCATACACATTGAACGTTCCAGTTTCTTTTTGTTGTGTGACACACTGAAGAAAGGAAGTCAAGTTCAAACATTGTATGTCATGCAGAGCAATATATCACAGCTCCCCAGGTTTTGCTTCAAAAGAACAAAACACATTGAAATAATTGACATCAGTAGAAACCTAGTGTCTGTGGTGGAAGAGATGCTCTTTGCAAATTTGTCTCTTTTGAAATCATTAAACCTGTCCTCAAATCCAATTGCAGAGTTTCAATCAAACTCATTCACAAATCTGCCAAACCTCAGAATTATTTCAGTGCAAGATTTAAATATTTCAAAGGCAGATAAAAACATCTTTATGCACATGGCCTTGGCCAAAGTTGAAACCAATAACCCTGCAATTTGCTGCTTGGCACCAGAACCAGCCAATTGCTCAACTTCTATTCCATGGTTTTTTGGCTGTTCTGGTCTTCTTCCAAACGTATCTCTCCAAGCTACTGTTGGAACTGTGGCATTTCTGACTCTTATGCTTGGTGTTATATCATTGGTGTTGCAGCTTTTTTTGTCCAGAAAAGAAAGAATCAAACAAAAGGAGAAAAGTGGTGTATTCAGTGCAATGCTGGTGTCCATCAATTTCTCTGACCTTGCTTGTGCACTTTCTCTTGTTCTGGTTTTCTTTTTTGACCTTAAAACTGCAGACCATTTTATATTTCAAAAAGAAGTGTGGGGGTCAAGCTTTGAATGCACACTCCTTTTCGCCACATTTTTCCAGACAAGTTTTTCATCACCACTATTTCGATGTGCACTGGCAATACTCCGGTTTGTGATGGTGGCTGCTCCTATGATGTCCAATGTGCTCAGAACATCATTTGCAATCAAGCTGAGCACTGGCATTTCATCATTCTGTTTGATTCTGTCAGTCCTTCTGTCTAGCCTCATAAATACGTTGGAAAAAGACTTGCTGGAATCCATTTTTGTCTGCTTTCCCTTTGTTGATGCTTCTAAACAAATCATAATTGTCAAAATAGCAACAATCTTTGTGATCGTTTTGCAGTTTTCAGCAACAATTCTTGTCATTGTTTGCCGAATAGGCCTTTTTGTTTCTCTCAAGAAGTCACAATCAGCTGTCTCTAGAAAGCAAAGAAATACAGCCATTGCAGTTCAAGTAATTATTTTAAGTGGATCCAATCTAGTTTGCTGGATCCCATGTTGTGTGGTGTATCTACTCTGCCTCATAATGAAGCAATACCCGGTGGACATGGTTTACTGGACAATTGCAGCTGTTTTTCCTCTCAATTCTGTGCTTAATTCTTTGGTTTTTATTGGAACTGACATCAGAAAACATATCAAGGCTCAAAGCTCAAAGAAATTACCTTGATTACCTTTCTCAGTTCACACTTCATTGGAACAAAATAAACACTTTTGCAAAAGAAAGCAGACAGAAAACACAGTATTCTTTTTTGTGGTCTGATTGAACTCAAGCTTTGTTTTGGTTGCTTTCTCTCTTCACTTGAATGATTGAATGTAGAGGGAGACGCTACCTGCAACATGGGTCTTGGTCAGTGCCCTCCAGTGCTTGGGTGGGTGTCAAGACCATCTTTCACTTCAAACATTGACAAGCATTGACAAGTAAAAATTGGGGAAATGCACCTGTTGCCCCATCACAGGCAGGTTTGAAATTTATTTGAAGATTGGGGGCCTGGCCCTCACAGGTCTGCAGGAGGTCACAACAAAGTGCAACAACCAGCCTGCAGCCCTGTGATAAATCTTGTGCAATGTCTTCAGTACTTTGATCGCTTGGACAGATGTTCCTGAGCGGCTGCACGGCATGCAAGCATATGTGTGTGTATGTGTGCGAAGAACCTACCAGGACCTGAGGGTACCATCCTGCCCACATCCTGGGCCCACCAGGGCAGAGCAACCAACTTCATACCAATATTGTCCCAAGCCCCCTGATCCTGGATCCTCAGAACAAAAAACAAAAGCATGCAGCTCAGGAACAACACTGCCACTCTGTGACTTTATCTTGCATTATTTTGCTTCTTTTGTTTTTGCTTTACATACATTGTCCTGAACTGAGGGTTTGTTCTCAAGATTGAAAGTGATATCTAGGAACAAGCGGAAAAGGCCATTGACAAGAAAATTTGAAAAACAACTGCTGGACAGTGGGGGTGACGATTCCTCACCAATTGAAGTTTGGTTTGCACAAACACTCGGACACGGAGAGTTCTTTGCCACCAGCAAGAACAGATGAATTACACGCACACACACCAACACACACGCACACACGCACACACACGCACTTTCTCTGTTGGCAGGTACACGTTGGTGCTGCCCCCGGACGGCCTATGGGGCGCCATCGTGGACGGGAAGTGGAACGGTATCGTCGCTCACGTCCTCAGCAGGGTACGACACACGCACTCACACACTCTCTCTAGGCAGATTAAGCACTACGTTTGACAGCTGCAAAACGTCACGTCGCCGACGTGACGCGTGAACGTCGAAATAGCAAATTTGACGCGACGTTGACGCGACGGGTGATTTCA
>JAAUXT010006610.1_pt1 | contig 13234 bp, 13 predicted proteins | sample 7278171 | NCBI WGS metagenome assembly JAAUXT01 (sample SAMN14350112, study PRJNA611818) | marine sediment metagenome | isolation source: surface marine sediment (1.8m) | place: French Polynesia: Moorea | collected 2018-08
AATAAAAAAAGTTCCTTGCAGCAAACATGTCGAATTTGTAGTCATGATCGACGTCGACAACATCGCAATCGCGTGAGTGACTGACCAGTAACGCAATGCCACTCAAACAGCGACGAAAAGGCTGGCCTGCCAGCGCGGGGGAGACGCTTGTTTCCTTCTTCGATTCTCATGGAATGATTTACTTTGAGTTCCTTCAAAGGCCTTTGACCATGACAAAGGAAGTCTTTCAATAGATCTTCACCAGATTCCATCAAGCCTACCTCATCCGGAGGCCCAGGCGTGCAATCCGCGGATGTCACTTCATCCACATGGATAATGCACTGGCGCATACCTCTGGGACAACCCTTGACCTCCTGGCAGCACTGGATTGGACGCAAATTCTGCACCCCGCGTACTCGCCTGATCTGGCGCCGTCAGACTTTTGGCTGTTCCCAAGGCTGAAGAAACATCTGAGGGGATTGCACCATGGCAGGTTGGAGACATTGAAGAATGCTGTCTGTGACGAAATCGGCCAAATTCCGGCACTAGAATTCAGGTGCTGCATGCTGGAACTTTGGCCCAGGAGATGGCTGAAATGCCTGCACGCTCAGGGCCACTACTTTGAAGGGATGTGACTTTGTTCCAGAAGAGACAGTTTCCAGTTTGTTCACAGTGTCAGACAATGTTATTGTTATTGTAATTGTTGTGTCACAACATTTGAACAAAGGCCTGAACTCAGTCTTTTGTCTCCCTCAAGTACGAAAAGTTTTCCGGGTTAAATGCCTTCAGCATGTCCACAGACAACTGACGCCAGCAATGAAGACACCCTCGTAATTCGCTGTGGCCGAGGCGAACTTGGACACTTCGCCAAGTTTTGAACGTGCTTGTTGGTCATTTGTTTCAATTTTTTGTCGACAGCATGCCAGCCCCGACCAAAGCAGAAAGAGAGAAATGTTGGGCAGCTAAGGACGAACTGTGGCAGTGTTTGGACAAAACTGAAGAAAACTACGAAAAATGTCGGAAATACCAAGAAGCTTTCGAAGCTTCTTGCACAAAGCAATGGGTGAGACCATCAGTTTGTTGTCTGTCTTTGTCATGTGTTCGTTTGTTTGTTTGTTTAATTGTCAAGCCCGCGGCCTGCCAACGCAGGGTCAGTGTAGCCACCCCATGCGTGTCTGTGGAAACCAATTTGGATAGTGGGGGGGGGGGAGGGCGGGTCCCCCAACCAAGTTGGTGTACCCATGGTTTACTGCCATGCCCCTGTAGAAACCAACTCAAGTTTGTTTCAGGAAAAAACAAAGTTAATTTTTAAGCGTGTGGTCCCGAAGGGTCTCGACCACATGCTTTGTGTAATCACCATCAGTCTGTGTGTGTGTGTGTGTGTGTGTGTGTGTGTGTGTGTGTGTGTGTGTGTGTGTGTGTGTAATGTGGTTCTGACCGGGGGGTGGGGTCAGAACCACATTGGTTCCAAAATGGTCAGTGGTGATGGCTCACCAAAATTCTCGAAAAAAAATGTTCATTTCAAAATGATCAGATGATCGACCCCCCTCCCCCGTCTCGGACCATATGGTTGATGAACTTGAAGGTGTTGATGAACTGCGAACGTTTGTATGGACCACACGCTTTTTATGCGTAGCATTCTTGTTCAGGAAATTTTCAGCTTCTCATTTCATTTCAAATCTTGCTGCCTGTTTGTGGCCGCAGGCTCGTCGATCCTTGATCTCTTGTTTTTCATTTGCTGATGCCGATTTTACGTCCCGATTTGGTTGGTCTTTGCGATTGGTTTAGGCAGGAACTCCGGGGAATGGCGAGCTCGCAAAATGTTCGCTGATGACCGTCACGCTGATACATACTGTGTCAGTCTGCAGTGGTGGGAGGGGCAACAGTTGGGGGGGGGGGGGGTGCGGGGAGGAATGAGGTGGGTTCAGTGATGGAGTGGGGGTGAGGGAGGAGTCAGGGGTGGCTTTTTGGGGTGGCGGCAATGGGGTGGTGAGGGAGGGAAACAAAAATTGTGGATGCACGCACACTTTCTTTGCACCACCCTGAGTCCCGCGAGCCCGATGACGAATGTGAGTTGTCATCAGGCCTCCTGTTGTCAACGCATTACAATATCTGATGAAAAAAAAACTCCCCCCAATAGCAGGTTGTGGAAATTTTCTTCTTCCGATGATGGTGGTCTCTTCTTAAAATTTGGTGCTAAGTAAGGGCGTTCTCTTGTTCATTTCCGCAACTTGCATCAATAGTGTATTTGCAGGTGAAACACTTCACGGGACGGCGCGAATTCCTGAAGTACAAACACAAACTTGAAACTGAAGGCTTTCAACCGGCTAAAGGATAGATTTGTTCTCGGTCCTTTTCAGTGACACGCGCATTCGAAGCCGAAGAACTTGTTTTGGAATAAACAACGTGTTGATTGGCATGAAAGATTATGTTTAAAGTTGTCATTTTGATGGTCAGTGAAGACAAAGAAACAAGTTACAAACTTTCCACAACAGTTGTAATGTTCTTGCGACAACACACCTTTTGGTGCGTCGAATTGTGGTTGAAGATGAGGCGCTCAGAAATGCTCATTCAGTCGTGAGCGGTGAGAGGAGTAGGTTCCAAGTCACGTGATTCGCTCACTTCGAGTTAACTGTGTTGTGTGTCATCGCGGGCGGATACTTTGTTTGAAAACAAATGGACGGACACAGGAAATGGTAAGTTTCGGCACAATTTCGACTTATTTGATGCGAAGTGAAACTTCAACCGACGAAAGTCGAGGAATATTTGTTTCTACGAGTTCTAGTTTTTTTCTCAGACACGCAAAAACGCAAAAATCTCGTTGGGGAATCAATTGTTCAACGGAAACAGCTCACCCGTGTGGGAAGACAAACACGATTCTGGTTTTAGTGGCTTTGGCACTCAAATCTCTTTGTTGCTGAAAATCTGCCAACTTTGTGGCATGTCATGAGGCAAGGTATGGCATTCAACAGGTAACAAAGAATATCTGTGTCATTCAATCTTCAGGCATGCGCCTACAGTGAGATACCATTTTCAGGTGACACGAGAAGTAAGAATGCAGCGTGAGTGACATGAGCGGATTTGAGAACGTGCGTCTGACGCGGCTTCCCCCGGACATGCAGCCCGGACAGGGCTACGAGTCGTTCAACGGACCCGAACAGTTCGGCAACGTGCCCGCGGATCCGTACCTCTCCTCGCAGAGCGCCATGGATGCAGACATGTATCTCGAGCCGTCCAACAATAACAACTCGTACGTGCGCGATAAACAAGGCACCACAACACGCAACTCCCGAGGCCACGATTCAGGTTAGTTCACCTCTTCTGGTTACATCTGTGTACCAATGTGTGTCTTTCGGGTGTCAAAAAGTTGGCCGCTCGTTGGTTTCGGGTGTTTCCAAGTGAATGTGCGTTTGTTTTCAAGTTGACCACCACAGAACAAAGTCAGGCCAGTACTCGTACGTTTTTCCACTCACTGACACCTGCATTACGTCAGCTTGTTTCGTTCTTCCGATCGTTCAATCGCGAGCTTTGTTGCAATCATCCTGGTGGTGTCCTAGTTGTGAGTGTACAATTTGTCATGGGGGAGGGGGAATCCACAATTGTACGTCGTGCATCTTTTTGGGCCTTGGTCTGAGGGGCTGCACATTGTTTTCCTGTGTGGACATGGGAAATTCCCCCATTTATTTGTGCGCACAGTTTCAAAAGAAAACATAAGTAACTGTGAAATCACTGTTCGCCCCGCCCATTCATAGACACAGTGCACGATTGGGAAATTGTGGCCTTCCATGAGGCTTTCAAGGCAAAGCACCAAAAGAACACGTTTTCTTCACAAAAACGAACGCGACAAAGAAGTTTGATCCAGGCGTTCGAGAGAACAAATGTCCTTCGAGACAACACAAGATTGCTTTTCAAGAAGTTGGGGGAAATTCTGACTTTTTGAAACAATACCTTCCATTTTTTTGTGTGAAAGATATTTTGACGTCTTGTCAGTCGTTACTCTGGATGCTTGCGCGGAGAGAAGGCGCCAACCTCTTTCAACCTGTTGCACTGGTCACAGAATCGAACCTCTTGAAATATTCGGTGACGTGAATCAAACTAGAGTGGCCCGCCCATTCCCTGACCGCTGACCTGGCCACCTGTTGCGTTTGGGCTCAGTTTGTCGCGCGCGTGATGCAGGCAAAGCTTGTCATTCCTGGATTTTGCTCTGTCAGGTTCAAATGGGTGTTCAAATCAAATGTACTTGTGATGAACTTCTTTATCTCTTGCTTCGTTGTGTTTGGGAGCTGCTACTATGAAGAGAACGGTCCGCACTTTTTGTGTTGATGTCATTCAAGCAACAATATCATCGCCGGATGCACAGCTTGCTTTTTGTGTCTCCAAGTTGTTTACATAGCAGCACAGAGTCCAGGAAACACTCTTGATATACGACGGAGTGATGTTGCGAACTTTGCAGTAACTCTATATTTGACGCAACAAAGAAGCTGAGGTCAGATTCGATGGAAAGCACAATCATGGATCGATGTCTCATCGCTCCAAGAAGTGCAGAAGATGAGGACGGATATTTGGCACCGAGTCCGAGCTGCTTCATGTCGAGCTCGACGGCTCAGCCTTTCTGGATAAACTTTGCGATCCCAGCTGGACAAGGTAGAGTTTAGTTTCGTATTTTTCTGCAGGTGTGTTGGTCTGGACCGTCGAGCGGTTCGTTGATCTGGACAGTGGGCGTTTTCTTTGACAGTCCTTGTTTTGCTCAAGGGGTAACAGGCAAAATGTGATGGTCTTAGCTGATCGTAGGATTTCCTACACTTGGATGGGTCTCTGGTGCAAGTGGGATGGGTGACCCATGAAGTTCTTTGGGGCAAGTGAAAATTTGCCACGTGTGAATTTCAAAGAGAACAACGTCGAGGCAAGTTAGAATTTTGTCGCACGTGCATGCGAAGCGGGCGATGAAGAATGTGCGAAGGCTGCAAGATTGGAAAGACAGCGGTTTGCGATGCACACGTCGCATCGCGGATGGGGTGCCATCAATCTCCCTCCTCTCCCCACAGCTGTGCATTCCACCAAGTCAGTGGGTTTGTATTGTGAGGACCCCAGAACACAATGTGCAGCGCTGCAAACGTGCCCAAGTAGGTTATCACACACAAGCGACCCGAGACCTTTCAACTTTGTGAATTTGCACACATGAACATGAAACATGAAACGTCAGAACGGGGAAGAAGCACTCGTCAATTTGTGAGGAAATATATTTGCACACTTGCACGTGGAGGCGAACGTCACATAACTGATCGTTGACAGGTGAAGTTGGCGTCCTTCCTGAAGTTCAATTGTCACGAAAGTCTTTTCAGAATTTGAACGCTGAAAGGTCAGCAGCAGTACCTTTGGCATGGATGGAACAAAGCCATTATGTCATTCTGGAATGTGGTCTGGTTTGAGTTGCTCCACCATGCATGTCCTCAGGAAGCACTTTCCGTTTTCGGAAATGCTGCGAGGAACAGTTACATTTGGATTTACATCTTTGTTGGCACTCTACTTGTGTGTGATGTGTGGGTGAGGGCACGTGAAGTGTGGCAGGAACATGCACCGTCATCGCTTTAGGACAGAGGAGGAGGATGTGCAGTCGCTCAACTGTGAAGTTCTAAACGTATGTTTGCACTGCCACTTCCAAGTTGGGCAAATGTGCAAATAGCGAAATTTATTCAACAAACAGGCCACGAGGTCCCCCCCCAGGACTTGCACGCACGAGAACGAACTTCTTGTGCAGTGGATGTGTCTGTGTGCGCGCGTGTGTGTGTGTGTGTGGATCAAGGGGAGGGCCCCCCTGATCCAGACTAAATTTTGTGAGGATCTTTGTTATGCCCGATCACGTGCCATCAGTGATCACCCACCCTCGCCCATCTTTAGACTCTACACACCTGTACCAAGTCTGTCGTGTGTTTTGAGTCCACCCTTCATTCCAATCCGTGCACATCTGTCCACACCTGTCCGTACTCATCCACACCCTCTCTGGATGGGTGTCATTCTGGGTCTGTCTCGGGCCTGACAGGCTGTGGATACGCCGTGTGACACGTTTGGTTTCTCCTTTCGATTCATGCAAGGCAAATCAGTGGCCCAGACACACACACTGCTTTTCAACCTCGGACATAAAGTCCCGTCCAAATTAGAGGTTATGTCCCAGTTTTTAGTCGCTCAAGCACGACTGGTATTGTCAGTATGTGTCTGTCTGTCCGTGACCGGTGGGATCTCCCCTCTGAATAGAACTCAGGCCCTGGAGTCAGTATAATCAAGGCCATGTCTGATATATACTGAAGCCCTCAATGCCCTGGAATCAGTTAGCACAGAACCAGTACAAGTATCATTTTGAGGCCATGGAGTCAGCATAAGTATAATTTTGATGCTGGCAATTGGAGAGGTAACATCTTGTGGGGATGGACTTGTGTGACACAATTTTGTGAAGCACACCACTCATTTACACACACTGATGACAAATGTTATGCAATGGTGCTTGGTATAGTGATGTGCACAGACCCCCTCCCTCCAAGTAACGTTGGACTTGGACAAATTTTTAAAATTGGTCAGTCCCCCCCTGAGAACAGGCTTAGTTTCTGGAGCAAAGTTGGACTCAAATAATTTTAGTTCAGTCAGAACCCCCCCCCCAACCCCCCACAGATAGGACTCAGGCTCTGGAGACTCAAGAGGCAAATTGGACCAAGAAATTTTCAGCCTCAGATTATGACACCACTCACATACAAATATTCGGGGCATGCGTGGCAAGACTTGTGAAGTGTGGTGTATGTAGGTGACCTGAAATGTCTTCGTCTTGGACTTTGTGTTTTGCATATTTTTACACCTGGTGAACTTGTGTTCTATCTGATGGTCATGTTTTTACATACACCATATGAGCTGGTTGACAAAGCTGTGTACCCATTTTGAGTGTCCAAGATAACCACTTGAACAGAGGCTCAAAAATCACTGTCCAACTGTTGACCAGACCAAAGGAGTAAGCCCCTCTTGTGGTATAGGTTTTATCAGGATCCACAGCCCCTTTGGAGCACAATCACAAAATGTCCTGATTTGGTTGTTTTGTGGCCATAATCAACAACCAGTGTACACCTGCTATGATGCCACTCACATATACAGACATCCTGGCATGTGTGGCATGTCACATGACATGGCACCCATCTTGGATTTGGCATTTTGTAGGTTTTTGCACCTGGTGACCTCATAGAAACAAAAAGCACGAATGGGCTTCTTTCGAAAGAAACAGATTGTTTGTTTGCTTTGAACATCCATGGAAATTACCCATGCCCACTGAAATTGCCGTTTATCTCGAGTCCACGAACAGATATTTCAGATAACAATCAAAGTTCCCAAATAAACAGTGATGCGGCGAGAAAATGCACTGTTTGTAAACAAATGTGTGCATATGACACCAACAGGGGTACATTTTCAGTCACTTGCAAAACAACTTCATGTTTCAATAGGGTGCACTGCTGATTACCTCGCTGGATTAGGACCATGCAGTGACATGGAGTGTCGGGCATTCATATCGTTCCGCAGTGACTTCTGGTGACAAGAGTCTATTCCTTTGGCTTCTCGTTCAGATTTTGTGAAAGTACCGTTGCCGTAGGTCCAGTACGAGTACATGGCTCTGTGTTGTTCATTTGCTGAAGTGTCACTGCGTGGGTGCATGCCAGAGCTCGTTTCCTGCCAGGTCGAGTCCTCCCAAAGCAAAATTTGGAAAACGTTTTCGACTTCCTCTCTGTGTGTGTGTGTGTGTGTGTGTGTGTATGTGTGTGTGTGTGTGTGTGTATGTGTGTGTATGTGTGTGTATCTGTGTGTCAAAATAGAACTCAAACAAATGCGGAAACGTGACAAGATTGCATACACAATCTTCGGGAGGGGGGGGGGGGTTGCTTTGTGCATCAAGAATTTCTTCCACACGCACAAAAACCGCGTTCGTGTTGAACACGCTTCACCACTCACTTCTAAATGTTTGGAATCTTGCGCGGTGTTTGTCAGAGCCACACAAATGTTTATGCAAACAGAAAATGGATACAAGAAAGACACCAGTTACCTGATGCGACTTTTGATTTGTACGTTTGCTGCATTTGTACCACCGTTGTATGCTGCGATTATGATCGAGCCAAGTCAGTGTCAGTTGTATTTGCTTGGGAATTTTGGACGTTCTCTGTGGCGTCCCGTCACTGTTCTGTGCCTGTCGATGCCTGCAACATAAAATTGAAAGTGGAAGAACAATGGCGACAGACAGGTTATACCTGAGCATGAACTTTCCTGTGGAATTTGCTGGCAGTTGCGTTTCGTTTGACAACAGAGGTATGGCTAACTTCACCTTCCAGCTTTCTGGTGTCAAAGGCTGCGACCCAAACAACGTTGTTGCGTGACAACAAGAACACGAGCGGTCGAGATTCGGTGGATGTGATCACATCGCCAGGTTTCTGTGTTCCTTTTTCGATCGACAATTGTGAAGACAGTGGCTTTTGTTGCAGGAATTCTGGACGAACAGGCGGACGTTGACTCGCTGACTGCAACCACGCCGCGCACGTCCAGCACGAATGTGAGCACGCCGAGCCCGCCCGCGCTGCCCTACATGAGCGGTGGCGTGCCGCTCCCTCCTGCCGCCGCCGCTACCCAGCCGCCCATGCTCTCCCGCAGACCAGACAGCCTTGGTCTGCGGGCGCACGAATACGAGGAGCTGCCCGGCCAAAAGTGAGGCTTCTTCCATTTTCTGTCTGCTCTCTTGTTTTGAACTTGCGATTTGGTAAGCACCAGTGTCTGGGGCTTTTTGCTGAAGGAGGATTGTGAGGTGCAAGTTGGGCTTTCCCTTTCAAGTTGTTTGGGAAGTACGTAACCAGCACAGGCCAATCAGCTTTGTTTCTGTGAAAGCGATAAGTAGCTAATAAAGATTTTATCTTTGTGGATAAACCCATGTGACACTTTCGGTGTCTCCTTTTCTATTCATACAAGGCGAAAAAGTGGCCCAATTTTATTCAGTCCCGTTACGTTGGAGTGTTCTGTGCTTTCCGGACGTCATTCACTTGGTTTGCACACCACGAGTTTCACGCGAAAGTCCTTGTGGAGTAGCACACGAATTGTTGACATAAGACACGTTTGTGTTCAATTTTCCGATTTGTGAAACTTCCATTCAGGTATTCGCACTTCCCGTACACGGACCGGGGCGCGCAGCCTACGCCTCCAAAATTGCACGCTTTAGGGAGTATCAGTGAAACGCAACTCACGTCAGGAAGCAATGGGAGCATGATGTCAGACAAACCGCCACTTCCTGTCGGCTACAGGTAAGCGATCCTGTGATCAATGTCCTTTTCACCCGATCACTTGGGGAAATTCTCTGATTCCAAACTCGTCGTGTCAGAAGATTTCCCTTTTGAGACGCAGCCAACTGTGGAATTGCTTCCCTGCACAGGGTCCTCGCGTCCGCTTTGCCAGTCCTCAAAAGTCTCGTATTTCCAAAAGTGACTTCTGAAACACAAACAATTTGAAATCGCATTTTCAAACACCGGAAATAAATCTTCCCACCCGAAAATAAGAAGACACAAGAGAAAATTGCAACATGGTGAAAGATCTGTGCAGTCACAGTCAGCGTTACCAAGTTAGATTCTAAGCATGGATATCAGTGGTTTCACTGATCGTTTCAGAAAGCGACATAATCCTCTCTACGATGATGAGAAGGCATCCATGGTGCCAAAGAAACCCGCTCGACACAGACGGAAGAACTGCTGCTGCTTCGCTGCTGTCGTCTTCAGTATTATCACTCTCATCAACTTCGTTCTTCTGATTCTCCTGTTGACCGAAGTTTTGCCCATCAAATCTGGTTCAGGTAAACGCTTTTGAAGTGTGTAATGTGTATGAGTAAAGATGCGCAGATTGTTTTCTCTGCGGATGGGAACCGCGAAAATTTGTGCGTTATTATCGGTTTCAGATCAACCTGAGACAGGAGCTTCCACTTCAGATCACAACCAGAACAAGTTGAATGGGGAACTGAAAGAGAGAATCAGAGATTTGGAAGAAAAGGTGCGTTTCTCATTTCTGACTGACCAGTTGCGATTTGTCGCTTTGTTTTTCGGCTTCTTACAGTGTGTAAGAAAAGTTCTGCTGTGCGGCAAAGGGATTTGTTCAGGTTGGTCGTCGAAACAAAGGAACCCATCTGGATCACGCTCTCTGATATCGGAAAATGTGCTCGACTGAAGACACGTTATGGTCGTGACTCTGCCGGGCGAAATACTGTGACAGACGAATATTTTGGTTCCTTTGCACACTTCGGAACATCTCGATTCTGAAAGCCGAATTTGAACACGAACGCCTGTTTGTCTTATCTTGTCGCGTGCTGTAACTTTTCATCTTATTGCCTCTTTACCTGGTGATACAAACTGAAAACATTTTGTTTTGCAGGTGAAAAGTCTCGAAGCTGCTGGGTCTCACAACTACAGCAGAGTCGTCAGCATGGTGGATGGTTTGCAAAGAGACGTGGTGCAACTGAAAGGCGAGATCGACACGGTCAGCAAGATGGAGGGTCCCAGGGGATTCAACGGCTCGCGGGTATGTCGCTCAGTTCTTGCCGGTTGTCTTTTCAGATGAAGCAGACTGTCCAACATCCGTACACTTCCTACTCCACGCAATTTATGTTGTGGGCAGGCTGCAAGCTTGCTACAAAATTTCGTCTGTCGCCGTTTGCTTGCTGCAGGATCATTGATAACACAGTCAAAAATGTCTCTGTCTTTTGTCAGGGTCCTCCTGGGGCAGGAGATTTGTCTCAGTGCAGTTACGATGTACGAACCGGTCGAGGAGCGCCAGGGTCGATGGCTGAAACTCCCTGGTATCCACCCAGTGCAACCCAGTTTCAGGTAAGCTCAGCTCCAAACGTCAACGGCCGCGCGTTCTTGCCAAAACTGGGCAAAGTGGATTTGTGTGAGATGCTGACAAGCGGCTGCCATTTTCTTTCAGGATCGAGTCGTGACGGGCGCGCACTGTACCATAGAGGACCCGGCCGGGGGAGGAGCGATTCTCGAAACGAAAACTCTGCAGGGCTCCATTAGCTACAGATGTGTTTGTCACGGAAGACAACCGCAGCAGAACTCCCCGCCATATCTCACTTGTCTACTTCACTTCTGGTCATGTCCAAAAAATTCCTGAGTCATTGAGAAAAGTGCCTCAAACGCTTGGCTCACTGACAGTCGACTTACGTCGAATTTGCGACTTGAAGGAAGACCCAAGGCGGAAGTCAGGGCTGATTGCAGCACCTGAGTGAATGAGCACTTTGGTGTTCCACTGAACAGATTGGTTTTGCTGCAAACTGAAGATGACCTGCCAGTGCTACCCGAGGAAAGCCAAAATGTAGTCCAGTCCGTCAACAGCGGTGCTAAATTTTACCGGACAAAATGGCATTTCATCACAGCTTTGGTTGTCACTGACATTGCAACGAAATGAGGAGACACGGGCCAACCCAGACATAGCTGCCTGACCATTTCAGCTCCAACCTGAAATGGTCAGACACTCCCGAGTTTCAGGCCCAAGCTGAGATGACCAGACACCCCCTGAAAATGCCACTTGGAGCCTTGTTGGGTGTTTGGCGATTTCAGGTGGGGACTTCAAGTGGCCAGGCATCCATGTCTTCTGGTTTCGGGGTCTGGCCATTTCGAAAAACCCTGCATCCGTAGCCTTGAACACTTCATGTGGATTGGGTGAATCAGGGTGTGAATTTTGTGTTGTGTGCAATCCGAGCGATAGACCCCCCCCCCCCCCATTATCGCTCTGCATGTCTTCAAGGTTGTTTCCCTTCACCGACGATGGTTCTCGTACCGTGTGGTGGCATCTCCGAAAACAATTGTTGCATCTTGACTTTGCGTTCTTGTGTGTATGTGAAATGCTTGTGGTTGTTTGCCTTGACGTCCAAATTGTACACGTAACGAGCAAAATGTCGCGAGAGCAAGATCTATTGGCTTCCGCGCGTCTGTTGCAGTGACTGTCGCCGTCCAGTGTATCGACAATCGACGTGAGCTTTGACAGCGTGTGAGTTTGGATGTATTGCGTGTCTTCAGTACAGATGTTGAGAAGGGCGCAGCATCACACCCACTCACACCCCTGCTTGAACTTGTATGCTGGGGCTTGCTATCAAAAGAGCAAACATAACAACAAAGGTGCAAACTCCTAGAGTACAAAAATCTTGTCGGGTTTTGTGTGCATAAGATTGACAATCTGTTTGAGGTCAATGTAGTTTCCTTTGTTTCACCCCTTACCCCAGGTGACACAACGTGAAACACTTCGTGAGCTGTGTCCTGTTTCCATGTCGGAACACAAAAGGGAGTTTGTGCTTTCAACGTTCACGAAGACAGTGCAGTGCAGTTGTTTTTGACGTTTTGCGATTTTTAGGTGCTGGTGTGCAAGGCTTCGCCGATGTATTCTGCAGGGCAAATCCACCGAGATCGTTTTTGGTGTTTGTTGACTGAGAACATACTCGTGTTTTGGATTTTTGAACAAAGCTTTGAAGGTTGTGTAGATCTTTAGTTCTTGATATTTGAGGAAAAAAGTATGTTGGCCATGACGCGCGATTTTGTAATTTCTGTGATATCCGTTGTGGACATTCATTGTTCTCAATAAGAGCAAGAAAACAATTGAAATGACACACTTTGTTTCTGTGGCGTTGTGATACAAAACTGCTGTTGACAAGGGTGAGCTGCATGAAACTGCATCATCGTTCCTTTGGCGCACGAAGAGGTGGGTTCAGCTTTTCCCCACCACCCCTGACGCCGTCAGCAATTTCAGACAGTTGGGCAAACAGGAACAAGAACGAGTGTATTCTGGAGGTTCAGTACTAAACATTTGGTTGGGCCGCACCGCACGCCACTGAACCGAAGTGTTTGGTTTGTGTGTGACCCGCTGGATGACTTCGCTAAGTCGTACAAAACGTGTCAAGTTCAGACAATATTTTTGCATTTGAATGTATGTTCGCACATCATTGTCTTTTGGAAATACATATTTTTGTAAAAGACACAGAAAACGATGTGTTTCCTTTCATGTCGCACCACGGACCAACCTTGACAGTCAGGTTCTCTAGAGATATTTCACTTTTGTATAAGTCAACTATTTCACTCATCAGTGTTCATTCTGTGATGGTTATTGAACTCGAGTGCGTTCAAGAGTGGGAAGTATTTGCACGTCGTGAGTGCGGTCAGAGATGTCGAGGCTGACCCTGAAGACCTCAAGATGGGTACCCATCTTGAGG
>JAAUXT010103479.1_pt1 | contig 13234 bp, 18 predicted proteins | sample 7278171 | NCBI WGS metagenome assembly JAAUXT01 (sample SAMN14350112, study PRJNA611818) | marine sediment metagenome | isolation source: surface marine sediment (1.8m) | place: French Polynesia: Moorea | collected 2018-08
GGGCAAATGGCCTTTTGACCAATCAGAAGGCTGTATTTTGAATTCTAGACCAATCAGAAGCCTTCCCGCCCTCATTAGCGCTGCCCCATAGTGGGGGGCTCTTCTCTACAACTTTTTTTTTTTTTTGCAGTTCCCAGTTGGTCGTCCTACCTTTTCAGTTCAGTGGAAGCCTGACGTTTCCCAGCTTTTTGTACAGCACGGAATGCTATGAGGTCCTCTTTTGTATGCATGGGGCAGATTCAGCCCACCCAGTGACAACTTCGAAGGGCGGTGGAATTGTTGAAGCGGTGATGCTTGGAATTGTAGATTGGACCTGATATCACAACATTCAAAGTGGCATTCAACCAGGTGAAAGGCAAATTGTAAATGCCTGCCGAAAGAGGCCGTGATTCTGTGGTGATGTTGAAAGTTCAAACTGCGCTGCCGTGGTTGATTTTTATCTCTCTGTACGGGCGTTCGCGTGCCTGACCTGAAGCGCAAGTGAGGTGTTCTGACAAAAAAATGAAAACTTGCTTGGCATGCTGCATCAGAAAAGAGAGTTGTCAACGAAGCCATCTCAGGTCATTTCTTTCGGGCAAAGCTTCTTGCGTTGTCGCGTCTCCTGGCAGGGTTGTTTATCGGCGGTATCAGCATGGTCCCCCGCACCTGTTCACCAACCTGTTGGGTCCTCAGCGCCGAGAAGGACTCACTTGAAACTTCACCGTTGTCGCGACAAAGACGTTCGACACGGCTGTAACGTTCAAGCTCCTTGGCTCAATCCGCTTAACGGGTGAACACTGAGGGTTGCCTTCCCTGCGCCGCTACCCTCTGAGATAGCGCTCTGCCAAGCAACGTCTTTCCTGTTTGGTTCAAATGGTTTGTGCAGTCGCCGACTGTTCATTCACACAGGGTGTGCAGACAAAATGTGCTGGTGCAAAAGCAATGCACACGACAACTCGGTTGCAGTGCTGCTCTTCTGACCGCGACAGTGACTTCAGCCATGCCATGAGAGGTGTGACATTCCCAGAGTGTGCTCTGGGCTGAGATGGGGTTCTGAATTTGTCCCAGTTTGTCTGACTGGCTGTCTGGGAGGCTCGTTGAGTCCTATTCAATTCCTCAGGGGGGGCCGGATGCAAGCGCTATTTGGTTGACACGACTCCAAACTTCTCACACCACTTCATGCCCAACTTTGTAAGCTTGTCCTTCGTGCGAATTTCGAGAAGAGTGAGATGTTATGTTGCACAAGTTGGGCGTGCAAGACGCACGGACCAGCTTCAGTGATGTGCGTAGTTCCACTTGATCAGTGAAGTTGACAACAGAACAAGAAACGAAGTTCCCGATGGCAAAAGCCACCTGATGGGAAGGGTAATGCTTAAAGTGACTGGAGCGATGTGCAAGAGTCGTTTTCAATTTGGCCCCAAAGATTTTCAAGGTGTCCGTGTCTGTTGTCCTTCGTTTAAACAGACAACGCCAATTTCAGAACCCGAAGGAGACCACCACGGGGCGAAATTCCTCAACATAATCACGACAGAAATCAATAGGTGCGGGATCTGAAGCCTTCAAAATCATCGAGGATCCCCAACAAAACACGTGAACTCCCACAGTCGAGCACTGCAGAAAAGTTTAGTTGACAACGACTTTGGAGTCATGTCAGGTCTTCCAATTTCATCTGAATGGCAAATTAAAAGTTTTGAAAGCGGAAAAGAACTTGATCAGTGTAACGTAGCAGGGTGACCTGTCAGGGAGCTAATGACCACTGCGGAGCCTGTGGGCTGTATCCTTCACAATGGAATCCCATCTATTCTTGTCAATCACAAAACAGGATCATTGTGAAAATTAGCAGATAGAATTTTTTGTTGCTGGAAGTGGAAAGGAAAAAAGAAACTGATTTGGACCCCGCGTTGGAGGAGCATTCATCACGCTGGACGCAGATTACAGTCATTAAGGTTCATTGTAAGCAACCAATGACCACTTTGACCACGTCCAAGGGCAAAAGTACTTTTCTCCCTTTGTCCCAAATTGACGGGTGAAATATTTGAAAGTCCACAGGGCAGTCCGAAAAGAGGTGATTAATTTGGGAAAAGTTAAGTGAACAGAGATACTTATTGGGTACTTTGTGCAAGTAGATTTACCCGCCACAATCAGTATCTGTGTAAGTGCACGTTGTGTAACTGAGTAAATGGTACAGACCACCGTTGTTCGACGCATTACTGCTGGACAGTACATCACCTTGTCAAGTACATGTACCGTCGACTGTCTGCCATGCTTCTTCAGTAGAGGTTTGCGACACATGTGGATCCCTTGCGCAGGTCTACGTTTTCTTTGTTTGCAGTCACACCCAAATATGATGCTGAGACGAAACAATTCGAACACAGCCCTTTTCCAAAAATACTGGAAAAATGAGCGGTCTTGAAGCAAACTACCCAGACATTTCTGAAAGAGTAAATTTGACTTCTTTTCTCCAGGGCGTATTTGTCACATATCAGATCTAGTACGTATTACCTTTGTCTGCGTGTGTGTGTCCCTTCGGAGAAATCGTGAAAAAGACCATCAATTCGTGTTACTCTTGCTTGAATAGTGCTCATTCAAACCGCAGGCTTCAAACTCGGTTGAAATGGAGCATATGCACGTGTGCTTTTTACTTAATGATTTGCATTTTTCATATGTGGGACCCACCGGGGCGATGAAGTCATACTTCACAATTGACAAGGTCTTCAATTTCGTGTGAAAGAAAATGAATCTCACACTTTGCTCGACACGTGAAGAGCAGCGCGGGCGTGAACAAGTCGCGTCCGCACTTTGATCGTGACCCGCAGGGTGACAACACATTTGGGTCAGATTCAAAACTCTTTTCAGTTTTGATGGCTTTCATTTCGCTTTTTGACGTGCCTCAAAAGGTGTGATCTTTCAGAAATTTCACACTCGAGTCAGGAGCCGTACTCGTCATGTTGAAAGCAGAAGGTGTGGAAAAGTGCCTTCGGACGAGACTTGGGAGTGTCAGGCACAGCCGGAAGAACTTCGGGTGATCCATGGAGATCATCGCTTTCGACGACGTTCATTTTGCTGGCTTGTTTGCGTCTGTCGTGACTTACTGTGAGGTGTGGCGGATATTTTTGCCTCACCTCCAATGATGTCTGTCTGGATTCACCTGGTTGGGAGGTGGGTGTCAGATGGTGCTGTGACCCCAGACAAAGGAACATTTTTGACAGCGACCTATTTTCTGTCGTTTACCAAACAGGATGCAACAGTATTGAGACAGTTTTATCAAGGCTTTATCTCGGAGACTTTAGAGGGATGATTTGCCTTCAACAAAGCGTCGCACTTAACCTCGCGACTCTTGTGCGAAGTGGAGGCTTCACAGCAGCGCTGAGGACGCGCCTTTCAAGCTCACGCAAGTCTTCAAAATTTGAACTCGAGCTGCAAATTTTACAGCATCGGAATGCCGTCTCTTCGCTCTTGAATCGTTGGTTGAATACTGCAGTTCTTTCTTGACGCGTCTGAAGTGTCACAGGCAGCGACCAAGACTAGCACCTTGACCCAAAACAAAAAACAACTGCAGTGCTGCAGTCTCACACGCAAGATTCAAATTCTGCAACGCCAAGGGCACAAGATGCTGTTCAACGAACTTGAGACGCTGCGCAAGCAACTCAGAGAGGGGAGGGGCAGCTGAGGTCCGAATCTTTCTTCTGGTCCACATCGTCTCACCTCGACTCATCTCGGTGAAATGGGCCACCAATTTCCTTTTCAGGACAATACCTTCCTTTGTGCACGTTCCTGGAAATCCAGGAACCGAGAATGCAAAACTTTCAAACAGAAGGTCTGCAGCAAAATTGTGCGTCAAATTGACGTGATTGTCACAAAAGGAAAGACGAAACGGTTCTTCTGTTGGGTCGGAAACGGGTCTTTTCGATGTCCACCAAGAAGTGGACTGGTGAGTCCTGACTGGATGTGAAGTGTTTTGGTTTCGTTAGCATGACAATAACACTTGAACTTGCAAATCTGTTCGCGACCTGGCATTAACAGGATATCTGCGCCGTCAGAGACCAGACGTGCAAACAGGCCAGCCGTGCAGAATTCGTCTGACTAGACGAAATCCATAAATCCGGCTGCAACATTTGGAACATTTTTTCAGAAATACTGGCACGTAAGAAAAATGGAGGATTGTTGATAAATTGTCTGAATGCAATTTCCTAGCATTCACGAGGAATTTAAATTTGTCATGATTGCACGGCAACATTCTTATGGGGTCACAAATGCATGTCGTAAACGGGGCTGAAATTGATTTTCAAGAACCTCACACGGTGTAAAATAGCCATGGATTTGGCAAAAAGCAGGAGATAAAGCTATCACTCAAAATTACCGTTGCAATTTCAATTTGAACGTTGGGATGACAATTTAATGGAGGAGTTTGGGGCAGCGCGCCAGAAGAATTCGCCGCCGCCGCAATCTCGAGGCACTTGTTATTATCCGATGCACCTGCAGTCGTCCATTTCAAATCCCAAACTTTTTTCTCCCCTATCATTGTACTGACAGTCTGAGGGAAGCCAAACCCCAAATTGTGGAGTCCAAAATCAACAAAGGCACGATCGTGGCACGCGAGGGAAACTTTACCACTGTCTCCATATGGGTTGCGAAAGGTTTTATCACTCAGACAAAACAATATTTGTGATTTCGTGTTTTTATTGTCCGGTTGTGGTGGAGGTGAACTACACATGAGGAAAGGGCATTGTCCATTTCGGGCGCAATAAAGCACAGGTGGACAGGTGTCATTCGAACCGCTTATTGATGGAGTCTTAACACGCGAAATTTTCGTTTCTCCTTTCTTCCTTTTCCAAAGTCAACATGCAAAATGCACGTTTCGTTTACGCATATGCCCATCTCTTATTGCACTAAAAGTCAACTTGTCCTGATTTTTGAAAGATGTTTGTTAGCGACGTCTTTTGAGTCGAGGAAACTGCGAATGTTGGAGGACGAGGACTGGACTTGATTCGAAAAAAGGATCACAAAAGACATTGACAAAAGATGACGAGTATTTTATTGAGAACATTCACAGATTGAAAGATCATCATCCTCGAGAAGATCGCGCGGAAGAGGAAATCCGCACGACTGTATTCGTGAAACCACGGAATTCTGCCCTCGCCCAATCCTGTCTGGCCTGTTTGAAATCTGGCACAGTGAACAAGTGGATACTTCTCGGCAAAGAAGGACGGAGCTTCCAGGGAAGTGGTGAAGCGTCTGTAAATGTCTGCTCACGAGTGTCTTTTCGACGTCATGTTGGTGTCACAAATTCAAAAAGTGGTTCTCCGATGGCATGAAATCAGACGATTTTTCACAGTTCTCTTCCGACTACTCTTCCTGGAGAACCCACAACGAAACCCAAACTTAATTAAAAATTTAAACCACATAAGTCTGTCCTTTATTATGGTGGGTTGGAAAAAACAGGCCTTTTGTGAGACCCGCAACTTGGCAACTGAAACCCCCGGGAAAAGCCTGGGCCTGCTGTGACTGGAAGTTGGTGAGACCTGATGAAGTGGGCACGGACTTCGCAGCGATGTCTTCAAGATTCATTGGGGTGCTTCTGCCTTCCTAAAATCAGTCTGACTGAACATGTCACAGTCTGAACGAGCAGAACAGTTGGAGGAAGAAACCTTTGGTATTGAGCAAAGTGCATCTGTTTCGTCCCATTCAAAAGTGTGTGAAGTCGCTTTGACTTGTTGCATGTTGAATTGTGACACTTGCTGCCCCCATAGACTGGATGAGAAAGGAGGTGAACTCAGGGCACCTGTGCGAGAGATAGTGACTGTTACAATTCCTACCATCCTGTAGAATGCCTCGTATGAATTTCAAAAATCTGCGCAAGACCGAGATGGAGAGATGACAACTGATGTGGCAAGAGAGCTGCAGGTGCACCTGTCAAACACACGCTTTGGGTTTTGATTTGCCCGTGGATCTCGGCCAGGTAAAATCTCGAAACTGATGTACCTCAGTCAAAAAATATTGTTCAAAACAGAATTTCATTTGGTCAGTCTTCACACTGTTGTTTTGTGTGGCTCTTTGTGTGGTTTGGTTGCAATGGAGACTTGGTGGAACATTTGTCTGGGTCCGCTTTGGACTCCACACTGGTTGATGTTGGATGCTGCATGCCGTGCAAACTCAAACTCTTTTCAAACTCAATTCATGGGTCCCACAAAGGCATTCAACGCAGTTGAGAAGATGATGCAAAATGCTGGCACTGCTGCTGTGCTGGCCTAAAAACCTGTGGGCGCACACAGACTTATTTTCTCCAGAACGACTGTTTAAAATGGATGTTTGCTGAAGAATTAGATATTACGCTTTGTATTGTTGGCAGGTTTTGCGGGGCTTTCTGATAACTTGCGGACCGAACATGTGAATAGAATTTGCATCAATTTACGCTTGACAAAAAGTGCATTTTGAAGTTCAAGTGGGTCGTGAAAAACCCGCATCGAAAAACCCAGACGCCTGCAAGAAGAAAAATAAAATACTTTGTCCCCTCGGCGAACAATTCAAAACTACATATTGCTTGAAATGTCTGCGTTTCTTCTGTTACACTGCTGTTTTTGTCAAGTTTTGATAAATGAGAGAATTGATGAAAAGGAATTTTCATAACCTTGCCGTTGCAAATTACGGGTCAAAAGGGCGCTTTGATTTGAGAGTCTCCACTGAGAGAGAATTAGGAGAAGGCCGGCTATTGAAGTGAAGTTTCCGGCCCATTGCCCTCACCACTGATTCAGAAATGTCCGTATGTGACTGTTTGCACAGAAGGGGAGGAAACTACAAGCTATTCTGGACAGAGGAGAGGGCAGTGCGGGCCAGCTGCGGGCACACCACTCGACCCGACTTGTGTGGTGAAGCGGTGGGACCGGGTGCAGGTTTCTCCGATGTGCGATTTTTGCAGAAAATGAAATTGCCTGTTCTCCTGTTGAGACTCAGTAAAATTTTCCAAGTGAAGAATGCCGGCTTCGCTTTTCTGTGTGTGCAATACTTCTCGTCTGTACATGCACCCACAACTCATCCCAAGACATAAATTTTCTGCGTTTGTTGAATTGGCTGCGTTTGCTTTACCTCATGATGGGAGCATGTGGCACACTCGTAACTCCGAGCCTCCTTCTGTGCCGAGTGAACAACTTTTGTGATTCGCATTGTGTATCTCATGAACGTGAAGATAATTTATCTGCAGGTATTTAGTGCTGGATGATGTATGTGTGAATCTGTGCAGACTGCAATCATTGCTTTCTTTCGCTTCATTTCTCTTCCACAATTACCTGCATACAGCGCATTGAGAACACTCTTTCATTTAGCCCTTCGCCACGGGGCAGAGATGGGTTAGAATTACAATAGGAGGGTACGGATTTCGTGTGTATTAGCGTAATTTAGTGCGGGTAGAAGGCGCGGTGTGTCGGCGGGGCAGATGCGGGGGAGAGCCGGGGGCGTTGGGCGGGCGCTGCCGGGGTTCGCGAGGTCCCGGGGCCCTGGCCTCGCCGCTGCGCGCTGTGAGAACAGCGCCGACTCCGCTCCGTGCTCTGGAGGACCCAGCAAAGTGCTTCCATGTTGCTGGTGTATCTCAGATCTGCTTCAGCTCAAGTTTTGCACCTTTCAGACCCGTCCTAATCATGGACAATGGGTGCGTGAAGTTCTCAGGCCGTGGAGTTGTCTGGATCGTGTCTCAGTACACACAGCCTTGTAGCTGACACTGACGTTTGGTTGGACGCTCCAAACCCCACCAAGTTTGGCAGAGTGCTGAAACACCTGTGTCACCCACGAGCGGAGCAGGTTCAAGTTGTTTCAATGCGGAGAAGCGTGTTAATGCATAGTTATTGCACATGCACTGCGCGCTGCCTGGATACCCTCGTACTAATTGCATGTTTCTGGAAGTCCGTGATTTTTTCCCATCTCTCGGGGCAATATCTGAGGTCGATGTGTAGAGGTGTGGGGAAGAAGCGTGTGGGGATGCAGTTCAGTGTGGGGCGGAATAGTCTCCAAACACTCTCAGTCTGGCTGCATCAGACTAAGAACGAATCCTCAGTCTTCTGACAACTGAAGACTGATGAGATGCTTCATGTCCAAAGGTTGAGGTGGAGAAAGAGAAAAGCGCACCATTGAGAACTGCGCACAAAACTCCTTTGTGATCGGTTGTACTTTACCGAAATCGGTCGGGCTCTTTGGTCAAGTCACGGCACATTTGTTCATATTTTACACTTCATGTCAAAAATATGCTTCTGATTCAAAATTTTGAAATTCAATCAAAACTGCTGTTGTTGCAGGTTGAAATGTATCTGCTTTGAAAATTCCGCTTGTGTAAATAACCAAATGAAGCGGAATTAACGACAAGTTTTGACCGTATGATTCGCGCATTGTCGGGTTCTGGTCACAATGCCAACCAAGTCTGTGGTCACTCTGGAAGGTCCGAGGGTCACTCCCACTTTGTCGCGCTTGTGAAAATGATTTCTAATTTTCCGACAAAATTGTCCACCAAGTTCTCGACTTTGAGCCAACACTGACATGAAGGTTTGAGATGAGAGCGCAGAGCGACTTGAAGTACTCGGAGCTTCAAAGCAAATCTGGCGATTTGAGGTCATTAGACTTGACCTCGCCCGGGGGCTGGACGGGGGTCAGTGTGTTGTGGTGGGCATTTGTCACACCCTTCTGAACAGCCAACCCCTCAGTTTGCTTTGAGCGCATCTGTGCACACATATGTACGTGGAAAACCATCACCGCCCCAGCCTCTTCGCTTGTTCAGATTCTTTCAGTTTGCAAACTTGTGTCTGCGCGCGCGCGCGCGTGTGTGTGTGTGTGTGTGTGTGTGTGTGTGTGTGTGTGTGTGTGTGAACCACCAAGTTTGCAGCTCAGTTTGGACGGTCTCACGTTGGTATTTGGGAAACAGCTCAGTGTTGTGTCGCTCAAACTCAAAGAAGCCCGGATGCTACGACTCTAGCATTCCCTTGAATGAAAGGTTCAACAGATTGTGAACAACGTTTTCCGAATAAGAAAGAAACAATGAGCCAACACGTGCGCTCAAACGGTTCCAGGATCGGGTGGGGCGGGGAGGGGCGACCTCGATCTCTACCGATGTCGAAACCTCAGAAGCTCGAATCTATGCAAAGGTAGATGAATTGTCAGGACAACGGGACGTCCCTTGTATCCACTGGAGGTGTAGCACAAGTAGAAAGCGTCGTCTTTTGCGTCAAGCACTGGTTTGTGTGTATGAGTTTGCGCTGTTTCAGCGGCTGAGCGAATTTGGCCCCCGAGAGGCTGCGTGTCGTGTACATCTGGACTGTTTGAGAAAAAGGGAAAATTCTTTCAGTCACAGAAAACTTCATCATTCGTTTTGCCCCCAAAACCAAACAACAAAGTCGTTTTGCGTTGTACCTGTTTTGTCCGTGCGTGCAGACCCGTTCCAACAAACTTGTGTGTCGTCCTCTTGGTTCATCTGGTTGAACGTCTCTGCTTGCAGCGCTCAACTGTCCGAACATGCTGGCGAAGAAGCGGCTCGCGGAGCTGCTGACCGCCGTCTGTGTGCACTCTCACCTCGGCCACTACCGCCTCATGGACGCGCTCGAGCATTTCAAGGTGAGACGGACAGGCTTTTTCTTTGCGATCCGCGCGACTCACACAATGCAGATTCCGGGAAATTCAAATAGAGGCAACACAAGATGCACGGTCGGGTGCGCGGCTTCTCCTGTGTGCCAGTAGTTTCCGAGACTCACGAGAATGTTGGCCTGGTTGGTGCTGCAGAAGATGACGCACCAGAGCAGCAAGCTGAGCGTCGTGGTGGCCGAGCTGAAGCACGCCGAGACGCCGGCGCACAAGGCGGCGCTCATGGCGCTCATCAACGCCGTCATCAACTGCACGCAGGACGCGGCGCTGAGGAACCGCGTCCGCAACGAGTTCGTCGGTGAGTGCGCCGCGCTCAGCCGCGTCAATGCGGTGAAGATTGAACAAATTCCGTTGCATTCTGTTGAGATGGATCTTGTACAAACAAAGTTGAACGCATAACGAGACCTAAGTCCGTGGTTGTTGTTGGCGCAGGTCTTCAGCTGCTCGACGTGATCTCCTTCCTGAAGCGAGAAGAGAAGGACGCCGACCTCTCCATCCAGTTTGAGGTGCGTGCCCAAACACTCCGCTGGTCCCTGTCCTTCTGTGTTCTGTCGTCATCCTCAACTCTGTGCGGGTTGTTGCAGGTGTTCAGCGTGCAGAAACACCGCGACGAGACGGAGCTGATGGGGCGACACGGACTCGCAGACTTCAACAGCCACCAGGACCTCTTCCTCGCCCTCTACTCCGCGGTCAGTCTCCAACTAGAGTTTTCCTCATCTCGCGATCACAACGTTGTCTCGATTCAAAAGAGGATCAGGCTCGACTGTCGAGTCCGCCAAAAGAATCACAGCAGGTCAAACTTGAATTTCTTGTGAATGCGGTTTTGACGTGTGTGCTCTTTCTGTCTCAGGTGCTGGGAACCCCGGACAGCATCAGTTTGCTGGAGATTCTGCAGGATCTCTTTCTTATGCACAGCACCTCCTCCGACAGGTTCGCTATAGACCGTTCCACCTTTTCTGTTGAAGAAAAGACAATTATATATTTTTTCACACACGCGTGAGCTGTGCGTTTGTGCAATTCACCAACACTCACATTGTTTCCGCTGATTTTCAGGAGACACTCGTGGCGTCTGGCGGCGTCTGCGATGCACTGTGTGTCGAGTATTCAGAGCGAGGCGGAGGCCGAGTCGTTCCTCGACAAGCTGTCCGAGACAGCGACGCCGTCCGACTCCTCCAGGTGCGCACACACCAGGCCTGCTCCATGCCCCCTCAGACACACCGACTGTTTCAATACTGTAGTTCATTGTCACCATTTTCGACAAGCATGGCTTCTGTCAGAGGATTTCCTGTCAAATATGTGATACTTTTTCATCTGTTCTTGTCAGATTGTCCAAGGCCGGCAGCACGCGGCGCAGATCGGTCGGCGGCGTCACGGCGTCGCACGGATCGGCGGCGCAGCGCAGGAGCCTGGGGAGCGCCGCCCCCGCAGCGCCCGCCCCTCTCCTGTTCAAAAACACCGTCGTGGCAGGTAATGTTGCGCACACGTGATTTTGTTCCTCTGTGCATTTTGAACTTTTGTGGGGTGTGATGTTGGTTGGTTTGGTGCACAGAGTTTTAGCACTGAGGACCTTCCCGGACGATGAGTCAGGAACAAAGAATGGCTGGGAAACTACAGATCAGTCCCCTGGCTGCATTGGTCCGACGTTCAGGGTGGTGTGGATGAGAACGACTGAGTTTGGCTTTCAGGCGGGCCAGAGTTGAGGTCTTTTGACCGCAAGGACAGCGGGATCTCATGCATGAGCAGCAGTCCCAACACGACTCCATACGAAAACGTGAGGCCACCGCGCCACACACGCACCACCGCCCCGCCCTGCAGCGCCGCAGGTAAACGACCACTCAGCCTCTCTGCTGCCTTCTGTTCACACACACACACACACACACACACACACACACACACACACACACACGCGCGCGATTCAAAAGAAAACGTTCGTCCAGAAGCAAAAAGAAGTGGCAAGTGGAACGAGGTCACCTGGGACAGTGGAGAACAGGCGTCATTCATGAAAAGACCACGAGAAGAATGTTTCTTGAATGGTGCCACTGTAACAGAACATGGCAAATGCAAAGAAATGTGACCGTGGGAAGACACAAAACCCGGATGTCCAGGAAGTTTGCCACCGGTGTGTTTGATGGGAAGTGACCTTTCCCTCGAGATTGCGCACCGGAAATGTGGCTTTTGTTCACCTTGCAAATTCACCTTCGAAAGTTATGTGCACTGAAAATTGTCGCAAGCAAACGTTTACTGGCGATCTGTTTTGGTGGAAACTTTTATTTCTTTCACAAGGTTGGTTTTGATAAAATTTTGCATTTGTTTGGCTTTGATAAAATCTTGCATTTGTCACCGATTTAAATTCAGTGAGAATTTTCCTTGCTGTTCTTGGTCTTGATGAAAGCTTGTGTTCACGTTTCGACTGAAAAAGTTCAGAATTCCAGTGTTACATTTTGGTTTTCTTTGTCTCTGTTATTGCATGATGTTGCATTTTCTGCAGATTCCGAAGTGTCCGAAAGTGTCCAGGCCCATGACTCTGCGGCCACCCACTTGAACAGCAATTCCTGTGCCAAGGTCGCACCTCGCCGCAAAACCAAACTGCTCAAGTGGATCAAGGTTCCCGAGGAAAAGACGAAAGGTACTGCACACACACGACACTACACAACGCGCGCACACCACACACACACACACACACACACACACACACACACACACACACACACAAACACACACACACACCAAAGCACATGACAGGGGCTTCGTCTCAAATTGCGGACAGAGCCCTACTTGCATTTTGGCATCAGTGATGGAGGGTCTTCACCCACATCTCAAGCCCCAAAACAGCCACAGCTACTCGGCCCCGTCAAATGTGGCCCCTCTCGCTGTGCGTGTTGAAACACTTGTATTTTGTGTTGGGTACGTTGTGGAGCCCGGTTCCCGGCAGATGTCGCTTCCATCACAAAACACCAAAAGCGCGTGCGACAAACGCATAACAAAGAATCAAGAAATGCTTGTGAGATATCCCTTAACTCCGCGAGAAAATAATGTTGAAATAATCTGCATTGCCATAAATATATTATGCGAAGAGATGTCGTGCGAGGTTGCTCTGTGTTATGTTTTTCGTGATGCTGATTGTTCAGTCAGACACACCAGTTCTGGGACATAGTGAGATCGTTCATGTTTCCTCGTGTTCGATGGTTGAGTCAAGATCATACTTTTAGGGATCATTTCTATAGTATGCATCGCCAGGACGTCAGGTAAAACTGCGTCTGGAACACAAACCGCGATGATGAGGCGTAACGCCGACTCCTGAGCGTGAGGCGGGTGTCGCGGCGCAGACCTTCGGGTCAGTGCTGCGCGCCATCGACGAACGTTCCAGGGTTCTTCGGATCCCTGGAGGGAGTTGGCGCATGCTGAGCGGTTTGCAAAATCTTTTTAGGCCCAAAGAAAAATACAGTTGCCAAACCAAGAGCGGCTTTCAAAAAGGAAAGTCCGATCTACCCGCCTGGACAGACACCGCGGACGTTTGTTATGGACAGACACCGCGGACGTTTGTTGTGAGAAGTCCCTTTAGGGCGAAGCACCATGTGGCAGTGCAGTATATGGCAGGGTGGATGAAATGTCCCCTGCCCCCTGCCCCTCCCTCCAACCC
>JAAUXT010139563.1_pt1 | contig 13234 bp, 11 predicted proteins | sample 7278171 | NCBI WGS metagenome assembly JAAUXT01 (sample SAMN14350112, study PRJNA611818) | marine sediment metagenome | isolation source: surface marine sediment (1.8m) | place: French Polynesia: Moorea | collected 2018-08
CTTTGACGCTCAGCATCAGAATCTGGACAGAAGTACGCCATTATAAATTATCCTAGTCAAGGCACCCCCAATTTGCAGGTTATTCACGGCCCCAGCAGAAAACCTTCGCATCTGTGTGGAAACCAACAAGAAGCAGTGCTCAAGGCAACTGCAGTGCGAAGTCCCTTGCGGCATCAGTAATGTCGTCAATTCTTCCTTGTTCATCAATTCTTCCTTGTCCTCCTTGTCTTCCACCAGTCATGCTATCTACAGGGGGAGGGTCCTGCCTCTGGTGGGGGAGGGGGGGTCCTATGGGGGGTCCCACAGGGGGAAGGGGGCATTGGACATTTCAGTCCAGCTGCCATATATACTGCACTACCACATGGTGCTTCGCCCTGAAGAGACATCGCACAATTGACACTGCGTCACTGTGCGTCGTCGCTTTCAACGCACGCCATCGCAATGCATGTGTCGTCCTCGGGGTTCACGGCTTCGCTCGAGACCTGGTTTCGGAATGGCGTGCGGTATCGACGTTCTCCGGGACGATTTATCAGTCTGCCCCGTCCGAGCGTTCCCGGCATGAGGAGTGTTGCTGTGTCGGGCGCCACTGGATTCAACGGATGTTTGCGTAGCTTTTGGGCTGTGTAATTGTGGTGTTTGTTGTGTTATTGTTGTGTGATGTTGGTGTGTGTGGACTCACGCGTTGTCCAAGTCTGAACAGTCTGTTTTCCGTGACATGAGGTGAGAATGGTGTGTGTGTGTGTGTGTGTGTGTGTGTGTGGTGTGCGAGCACGCTTGCATCGTGAGTGTTGGTCGGAACACCTAGGCATGTGGCGCGAGCGCGCGCTTGTGTGTGTGTGTGTGTGTGTGTGTGTGAGAGAGAGAGAGAGAGAGAGAGAGAGAGAGAGAGAGAGAGGGGTGTGTGCGCGCGCACGCGTCCGTGGAACGCAAGCACGTGTGAGCGTGTTGTGTGTGCGTCTGTCTACGTCGTGTGCGTGCGTGCGTGTGTGTGCGTGTGTGCGTGCGCGTGTGTGAACGCATGTGTGTAACGATTCTTGGACAGACACGCTCCATTCTCATTCCACGAGGATGAATCACACCACGTCACTGTGAGGAGACCCACGGGACCTGCCACACTGACCCTGAACACAATTTATTTGCCCTCCAAGTTTGCGCCTCATCGTGCTGATGTTCTCCGAGTCCTGTCTCAATTTTGTGGTTGGAGCTTCCGTCACTCCCCCGCCCCCCGGAGAAAAAGTGTGACGCTCCGGATCATCCACTCCAAGGCCAATGAACCACGTGGGACAGTTCCTGATGATCTTTGTCCTTCCTTCTTGAGCTTGGACCCTTCTCCGAGGAAATTGACAACTCACTCACTCACTCACTCACTCACTCACTCACTCACTCACTCACTCACTCACTCTCTCTCTCTCACTCTCTCTCTCTCTGTGAATTTTCACACAGTGATATTTTGACTGGCTGAGACATGTGCGCGGGTGTATTTTGGTCTCGGCTGAAGGCTCGGGGCTTCCTAATTGGGATTTATGGCTGAGCCGTGCTCCAGTCGCTGACTCCAAATTTATACATCCTCTGCTCGTCAATATTTCTGCTCAGAATCAGGTCCAAGATAACGTCTTGGGGACCCAAAGACAGTCTCCGTATCTGCTTGGAGCTTGAACATCAGTGTGGTGGTTACGTGTGGTTGTTTTTATGGACACCTGCTGGGTTCGAGACAGGGTGGGCAGGGTGCACCACGGGGGTGGGTAGTCAGTTGGGGTGCTGACTGTGGGAAGGTAGGCAGGTAGGTATGGCATTGTACAGGTGGGTATGTGGGCAGCCGGGCAAGTGGGGGTTGGTGGGCGGGTGGCTGAAAATAAGTCATTCCTGGATTTCAGGTTGACTGGAGAAACAGAACTTTGAGGAACGTTCACTGCGAACACGTCTTCCTGCTCCCAGCAAAATGGTTTGACCACAAAACTGAGGTGCCCATTGCCCTTCAACAAGACCCACCCGGATCGCCCTGAGAGAAGCGAAATGATTTTCGGTCGACGAGTTCCTTGTAGCGCAGCAGATCTACGAGCAAGTTACGTGGAAACCGTCCATCAAACATCCTCGCGCTGCCCCTTCTCAACGGAACAGTCGCTGACCTGTGCCTCGTGCAGAAACTAATGTACCGCTTCCATATGCAGAGACTGTTTTATGCAAAAGGGTCTACAGATGCCAACGCTTTCAAATATGCAGTGGAGTTGTGCATACGTGGCACGTGTAACTCAACGCGTTTTGGACCAAAGCGACAAATTGGCTGAAAAGGCAGGAGCGTGAAGCTGCCTGTGTCTTCGTGCGTTGGAACGGGTATATATTTTTAGCTTCGACTGCGGGGCCTGGGAACCGGGGGATATTTCCACTCAAATAAGGCAAATAGTCACAGGAAACCGCAAAAGTGCCCTTTCCTCGCAGGAAAATTTAATCACAATGTATCCCGCTGATGACAGAGACAGCTCACAAGTGCTTATGTTGTCTGTGTGTCTCTGAACTGGTACAGTTTTTATACTGATGAATTCTTGGTCCAGCTCATTGCCTGGTTGCACAGCAGACTAAAATTTATCTTTTCGCCAGAATTCACACCCAAGAAGCTTGTTCACACAGTTTTCCTCCCTGCGCGTGGAACTTGGTGCTCCATGTGAGTTGTCTGTTTGACGGCTCCAGTGGGTGCGCCAACGTTTGCTCACAACCCCCCGACAACTATTTGCCCAAATCCAACTGGAACTGGCGGTGTTGAAAGATTCAGCTTCAACGCGGTGGCATTGTGGGAGTTCCGCCCCCTCGCCCCCCTCACTGTTGAACCCAACAGAACCCCGCACCACTGGAACGCCTCAGGTACCCCGGGTGCTGCGCATGCGCAGAAACCGACGACGCTCAGAATGCGGCGTCTTCCCCCAGGCACCTGACGTCGCCGCTGACGCACTTGAACGCAACTCAAACGGCAGCGACACAAAGGCCTGATCTTCTCGCCTGCAGCGAACGCGTCAGATTCGCTCGCGAGAGACAAGCCACGCCTTCCGTTTGAAAAGTTATTTCAAACAAACAGAAGACAGAAATGAAATTGACGCGATTCTTTTGCTGCTGCAGCTTGACTGTTTTACCTGTCATTGCTTGAGAGTTTGGATCTATTTTTCACCTGCAGTGTGCGCTTGTGCAACATTTGGCTTCCTGCAGCTCTGGCAGGTCGGAGCCCGGTGTTGCAGAACGGATGAACAGGTTCAGGACGGGTTCACCTCAGTTGGCTATGCCCTGGTCGTACGACCAAGTGATTGCATCCCTGCAGCTCTCGTGCTGGTGGGGTGTTCTGGTGATGTTCCATGCCTTTCCTGGCCGTGAAAACAGCTATATCATGCCCCTCTGACGCACGCACACACGCACACACGCACACACGCACACACACGCATGTGCGCTACCAGGTGATGTCTGCTTCCACAAGAGCACACTGTCCCGATCCTGGATTGACTGGAGTGGAGATTCTTGCCAGCAAAACATCACTGAGCCTTTGTTGTGTTCAGCCCCTCCCCCCCACACACACCTCACCCCCTCGCACCTTCCTGTGATAGAGACGTCAGAGCGTTGCGTCGCGCCGCGCTGCGTACCTGTGTTCCATTGATCGGCTCTGCCTCAAGTCTTTGATCAGGAACGAGTGGAAACAAGACGGACGGATCCGATTCAAGCGAAGCCCGTCCATCCGTCTGCGCGCAGCATTGATTTTTCTATTTCCAGCTTCCTTTGTATACGACGCAACAATATCGGCTTTCCGCAACCGGTTCTACAGGGCGGGGATTGGGTTTACAGGTTAAGCAATCAACCCACGGTGAGCGCTGCGTCACGCGCGCGGCACCCCGGGAGCGACGCACCGCGGTTGCTCTGTGGGTCCCGGTCGATGCCCGTGTCATCACTGCCTGCAGAACGAGGCCTGTGGGGTCCGGGGCTGCTGCGTCTGCTTGTCAAATAATGTGGCTTGGGAGGGGCGGGTTCAGGATTTGGTCAAGGGGAGTCCACCGCTTTGGCGGGGGCGGCTTCAACTTCCACACGAAAAAACGTACGCAGCTGCACTGGCGGTGCAGTGCGGTGCAAACGCAGGGAGTGTTTTGATGAATTTGGCTGGTCGGGGGGGGGGGCAAAGAGAAGCACCCTCCCTCGCCTCGGGTCTCTCATTGGCTTTTGGGGGCCTCGTTTTCGCTTTCTCGCTGCGAACCTGGAACACGTGACACAGCCTGACGACATCGGTGGCCTCGTCTGCGACACGCGTTTCCCATCAAGTCCGACCCGACGTGGATTCCCAGGGGAGCTGCGCACAATCCCACTCAGGATGTGAAAACCTCACAATGCGCTGGGTCCCAAAGGCAGCGCCCGTAAACGAGAACAGGGACGAACCTCATGACACACGCTTCATCTGTGCTCACGTGGACCTAAACGACTTTCACATGACGCAACGCACGACGCATCCAAATTTTGATTCCATGAACCCGTTCCAGGACGCAGCGCGTGACGCATTTGGTGTAAACCTTTGCCACCAGACGCCTCAACGCGTCTGGTTTGAAACGGGCCTCGTGGCGTCACGTCTGTTCGTAGAGTCCGACGGGGCCGATTCTCCGACTGATTGCGCGAGGATTGGTCAGCTGGGACTCAGCTCGGGGAATCGGATGGGTCTCTGATAGGCCTCTGCTCGCCCGGCAGCTCCGGGGGGGGGGGCGCAGCACGGGCGAACAGTGCGTCTATAACCACCGCGGTTCCAACCAGTCTCCAATGGAAACAGGGCCGAGTCTAGCTTTTCCCGAAAATCATCAAGCATGTTGGAAAAGATGATTTTGGAACTGTGCAAATTCCGTGACATAACCACATCGGAATGGAAATTGTGGACAGAACACGTTATAACCTTGAATGTTGCAACTGGCAGTGAGAATTTTCAAACGCGCAGTATGCCAATTCTCCATGCACTGGCCATGACTGACTGCACTGTGCTTTTGAAGACTCAAGGACTTCGAACCTTTTCTGAACCAAACATCAAGCTCAGCACGATCCTCTGCGTGTGTGAGATGATCCAGGTCCACAGCCTCCGGAAATCTGCAAAATTTCCTCAAAGTCTGTTGCAGACTGCGAAACTCGTGCAGTAAATTACTTTTTCGGACAGGGGTGGGGGGTGAATGGTAACCCACCCCTCCGATGAGGCGCTGCCCCAAGCTGACCCCTCGGTGACCCTCGCTGTGACCTCGTCATGACCCCCGAGATGCATCATTTCAGCTGCTGCGACGCTGAGTGGAAACTCTGAAGGGGTGTGGCACGGAGAGGGGCGTGGAGGGAGGGGCGGGGTGGCACCTCGGGGGTGGATCCAGCGTCTGGATGACAAGCGTCGGAGGGACACAGCTTCTGGGCTGAAGGAAGCTGGCTTTTTGCTCACGAGTTGGTTTTGCGTTGAATACAACACAGGAATGTTGATTTTGGAGGCGGAGGCATTCCACAAATTTATCTCATTCCGAATCTTGTCAGTGTCAAAGTCGACAGGAAGCATCAAAGTTTCAAGTTTCAACTAGGGGATACGTAGATCTGGATCCAAAATCACATGACATAGTGTTTACTCAGCCGATCCAGAAGGCATGACTTTCTACCGTTCCTGAATTACCCACTTGATCTTCTGCCCGACAATCTTCAAAACCCTTGATCCGGTGTTCAGTGCTTTCTGATTTGAGTCCCCCACCCACCCATCCACCCACCCAACCCTCGCCCCAGCTGCTCAGCTCAACCCTGGATCCACCTGAGGATTGGTCGCGCATTCTTTGCCGTTGACAGATGCTGATGGTATTCGCGGGGCGGTCACAAGCCGCATTCATTCACAGAGATAGGAAGGAGGATCAAGATCCAAAGGGCAATCCACCATGTGCACTGATTCATCAGATGATGAGTCGCACTAAATCACAAGGAAAATCTTGAGCCAACGTGAAATATTTCACACCCTGTGTTTTCCAAGAAATTCTATTCTTGTTCTTTCTTGGGAGCGAAGGTCAGAAAGGAAAAACACGATTGGTTTTCATTGTTTGCGTCCGCTTTCTGTTTCGTTCTTTGTGCAGTGTGCGTCAGAGTGTGTGTACACGTGTGTGTGTGTGTGTCTGTGTCTGTGTCTGTGTGTCTGCGTGTCTATGTGTGTGTGTGTGTGTGTGTGTCTGTCTGTCTGTCTGTGTGTGTGTGTGTGTCTGTCTGTCTGTCTGTTTGTCTATCTGTCTGTTCTGCACGCACCTTGCCACCGCACAACACGTGCATCACACCTTCATCTCTGCCCCATCCCTGCCCCCACCCAGCTGGAGAGTTGCGCAATTGCTGTATTTGCACCGAACATCCAAGGCCGTCACCACATGCTTCACTTCTTACACTCCGAAACATCACGCGTCCATCAACGAATCTGCTACTCTCCACACTGCAACTGCCCGAAGCCAAATTTACGTTCAAGTACAATGCAATAAATTCATTCATCGATCTCCAGATTGGTATTTTTCTCCACAACTGGAGTCTATTTTTCTGGTCAGATCGATGGTTCACCATTGATTCAGTCTGTTTGCACTTTGAAATACGTGTGTACGAGCTTTGCTATTTAAATATTCATGAAGTACTCCCACAAACGTCAGTCAACGACGTAATTGTTTGAACTTCCTTTGGAAGTACGTGTGCAGCCTGACGCACTTTCTCCAATGAGTGAAATACTCGTAGAGCTCTTTGGACAAACCAGCAGTCAGAGAAACATTTGAAATTTGGGTTTGGATGAGACAATTGGAACTGGAACCCAGGTGTGACTCAGGGTCCAGATGCTGGATCCGCTCCTGGATGAGTCAGTGTCCTGGATCCGCCCTGAACGGGTCCGGATCCACCCTGGATAGATCTGGGTTCTGGATCCTCCCCTGGATGGGTTCCTATCCCGGATCCTCCCCAGGATCCTCCACTGGATGGGTTCCTACCCCGGATCCTCCCCTGCATGGTCCCACCCTGGATCCTCCCCGCCCTGGATGGTCCCACCCTGGATCCTCCCTGCCCTGGATGGTCTCTCCCCGGATCCTCCCCGCCCTGGATGGTCCCACCCTGGATCCTCCCCGCCCTGGATGGTCCCACCCTGGATCCTCCACTGGATGGGTCTCCCCAGATCCGCCCAACCCTGGATGGTCCCTCCCCGGATCCGCCCCTGGATGACGCGGTGATTAATGTTGCGCGGCAGGTGAGTCAAGCCGCTTATCTCCGCCACGTGCGCGCCGCATGTACTCACTCACTGCAGGGGATTTTCAACAAGAACTAACCACTCCTGCAAGTCCTCAAAACACCAACAGAAAATTTCCCAGTGCTGCCATGCACACGCACATTTCGAAGGTCAAAGTCGTGCTGCCAACATCACCAGCACACAGGTCTGTGACCGACAAGGAACTGGATGCACAGAAGCTGCAGAACGAACAATCAAGGTGGAACTGTGGTCGCAACGCGTTTTGTGAAGGGCCAGCCAGACGCGTCATGCAGATGCTCCTATCTGCAGACGAGGTGCTCGTCCGGTCCCAGTGATGGAACGGTGTGTACAATGGCCCTCAGCTCCCACCTCGCATACCGGGGCCCTGAGTGATGGGCGCTGCCCACAGGGAAATCACCTGGTCCAGACACGGGCTGCAGAGTTCCGTTGGAGAGGTTGTGTTTTTGTGTGCGTGGGCTGCAGTCCCGGGTCAATGCCTGCTGAGCGGCGCTGCCGTTGACTGCCGTTTGTGTTCTTGCGAGGCCAATGGGCACTGGTCGTGGACACGTGAACGCAGAAACGGCGCACGCACACACACGCACACACACACACACACACACACACACACACACACAGAGTCCTCACCTCTGTAGGGAAGAAGGGCGCCAGGAGGGAGTAGAAGACAGCGGAGAAGATGTTGCCCATCATAAGCGCCGCCAAAATGAAGCGCTGCGTCGACGTCACGTCGCGCCATGACGTCACCTTGGGCGGCGGCGGCGCCGCGTCCTTCTCGGGCGACTCCGAGTCACGCTCGTCGGGCGACGTCGGCACGTCGATCTCGAAGTCCAGGTCCGACGACCCGGGCATGGACACCGAGTCCTGCAGCTTGTAACCGTTGCCATTGCCAACGACGTCCAGGTGGATGGAGTCGTAGCCGAGGTTGTCGGCGGCGTTGCCGGGGTCGTTGGCGCTGAGGAGGGCGGCGGCGCGCGCCTCCGCCGGGCTCCGCCCCTCCTTGAAGGCGAGCGCTCGCGACCCGTCCCCGAGGTCGGCGTCCGTGCCGTCCCCAGGAGTCCGGCGTTCCTCGGGCAACGTGCCGCTGATCACAGCTATGGGTTCGTCGTCAAATCCGTTTTGGTCCTGAGAGTTATTGAGGTTGACGAGGGGGATGTGGGAGGGCGGGGTGGCGGGCGGGCCGCCGCCGAGGTGGTTGAGGGCGGCGCCGAGGGAACCGTTGGTGGACGCCGGGTCCACGATGGCCACGGCCACGGGCGCAGGGGCCATGGCTGCAGCTGCCGGGTTCAGTGCCCCCTGCAGCACGACAGGCTCGACGCTGTCCGTCTGCGTGTCCTTCTCTTCACTCAGATCCTCACAGCTCTTCACCACATCAGGCAGCGCTTGCATGAGGTTCGGTGTTCTCTTGTTCCTGTCACGTGTGTTATTACATGTACTCACATCAAGGCCGTTCCTCTCATGTGCACCACTATCACGGGTCTCCTGCTCTGCTTTTGCACCGTCGCTGCTGCTGCTCTGTGTTGTTGTGTGTTGTCTGGGAGCGTCCGCAGGGGTAGCGTCGCCTGCGGGGGACTCTGCGGCCGCGGTCTCCGTCAGCCCCCGGGCCGGCTGCTCGCTCGAGCCCCGCTCCTGGGAGGCCATGCTGACACACGAGTCCGTGGACCCATAGTTTTTGCTGGGTTGCAGACGCTGAGTGACTGTTGTTGTTGCTGTTGCTGCTGCGTTCTGTCTCGTCGGCGACGGTGGCTGAGGCGCGACTGGAGCTGCGTCTGTGGCGGCGGCGGAGGCAGCTGTCCCCGGCCGCGACCCCGCTCCGCCGCCGCTGCTGCTGCTGCGGCTGCCGGGAGACAAGGCGAGTAACCGGCGGGGCCCACATCAATCAACACAACGTCAATCTTTGTGACCAAACGCGAAATCCATCCTGGCCAAAAATGGACTCTTTTGCAACCAAAATATTTTGTCATCTTCTTTGGGTGTTGGACCCACCGCACCAATCAATTTGCGCACTGAACATGCTCCGCACGGCGCGGTTGGCTGCGGGCGTGTCTAAGGAAAATCGATAGTGAGGTGGTGAGCTCAGCTCGAGCCGTCAGTCACGCCATGCCGCTCATTCACAATGCCGAGTCTGAACCATCGGCTCTTACACCACCGAGCAACGCGCACCACATGAGTACAGCGTGTTTTTCCCTCCGAAGGCGGATCCAGAACCGCGGGGCAGGTCCCGCTGAAGCTGAGACGTGCACAAAGCACAACCATTGAGAGATTTGGACGCCAGAATCAGATGAGGATTTGGGACGCGTCAGCCACGTGAGGGAGTTGGTCATGAAAAGGGAAGTTTCATTTGTGGTTTGGCCAAGAGTTGAAAATTTGTAGACAGTGGGGCAAAAGCCTTGAGAAAAGTTTTGCGTTGAACAATGAAGTTGGAGGCTTGTGCGTTGAAGCGGGAAGCATCGAGAGAAATGTTTCAGAGCACGCGGTCAAAATGAGGGAACTTTATTCAAGGCATCCCAAACCAGAAGCTTTGCTGACCCGCCACAGGCAGTTTCATCTGGTTCTTTGAGCGGTGCGGAAACATATTTGTGCAGCAACATGCGTTCGTGTTCGGGTCTGGACTGGTCTCCCCAGTGGACGTTTACACCTTCTGGCCCACAACAAGACACCCTGACGCGTGGACACACGGCTCGAGCGAACAGCACAAAAGGCGAGACTTCAGCCCAGGCGACCGCAGTTCCGTGTGCGCACCTGCTCTTTGTTGAACGAAGGGCAAAAAACTTTTTGTCCTTTGTCTGTCAAACCACGTTTCATTGAACTCATTCGGCTGAGAGGACAAAAGTGCGTCCGCTACTCACATTGTCTGAGTTTCTCCATCTCCATCCGACTCCATCCGAGCGAACTTCTTCCCTCACTCACTCACACCTGTCGACACTGAGAGAACAACGCAGGTTACTCCTCGTATACGAGTACAAGTAACAAGGTGCTATCATGAACGAAAAAACATCCCAAGATCCCGTCTCATGTGTGCCAACAACTGGTGGCGCCACATCCATCACACCACCTGGTGGGGTCAGAACCAACTGCCTGATGGGTCCAGATCTGCTACACAAACTGGTGAGGGTGGCCAGAACCACCATACCACACCAACTGGCAGGGCCAGATTCACAACACCAACTGGTGGAGCCAGATCCACCACACTGACTGGTGGGGCCAGAACCATCACACAAATTAGACCTAGTGTGGCTAGATCTGCCATACCAAAGGCCTTTTCATGTTGGTGACAGCATCAGGTTTTTTTTTGACATCGACCACAACTTTTTTGACATTGACTGCAGGTTTGTTTTCACATTGGGATGACTGCAAATTTGCAGTCATGACTTTGCTGCAGTAACTGCAACTTTGTAGTTGACATCATGAATTGATACACAGTACTTCAATGAGTGTTTTTCACTGCAATGACTGCAACTTTGCAGTTGACGTCAAAAAAATGGTTTGGACCAATTTTTACTGATTTCAAAATTGATGTTGACTTCACTTTTGCAGTCGACGTCACCCAACATGAAAACCCCTTAACTGGTGGGGCCAGATCGGCCACACCAACTGGCAGGGCCAGATACACAATATCAACTGGTAGAGCCAGATCCACAACACCAACTGGTGGAGCCAGATCCACCACACCAACAGGTGGAGCCAGATCCACAACACCAACCGGTGGGTCTGGAGTCATGAATGATGCAACCACGAAAAAATCCGGAGTAATGACTGAATACGCTGAGTACGCTCTCGTGGCAACAATTTTTGAAGGGTTGTGTGAAATTCCAATGGCGTACAAGGTGGAGCCGTCAAATCCATTGCTACTTCAAAAACAGCACCTACCGCTCCTGGATTGTTTTCCCATCTTCAAATTCTTTGGGAGTTTTCAACAAATTCACGCTGAAATGATGTAATTGTTGTCTCGACCGTTTCGTTTTCGGCAGGGGGTGGGGTGGTTGACCATGACCACAATTTCCCCTCGGAAAGTGAACGAGACACGCGTACCTATCTTCCCTCCCATTGGGTGTGTGCTCGATTGACTGAAACGTGGGGATGAAGAACAAACCCCTTTTGCATTTTCTGACATAATGAATGCACAAGTTGTACACATTCTCCACAAAACACAACTTGGAGAAGCACTCACCTTGTGTGGGTGGTCATTGCGACCAAGTCGTCACTGTTCTACAGACTTGAGTGGCCCGCATGTCACCAGCACGTGAAACTTGTTGGGTCCATCCTCTCGTGTGTTGCCTCCGTGCTGCATCTATCCACTGAAAGACGCCAGAGAATGCCTGTCATGCTCTCTTCACCTGATGTGCAAATTTGTGCTTGCATGTACCTCACATTTTTGGTGGCTTTTGCATAAATCTCCCGTTATGCATGTATGAGGGTTCCATGTACAGTGCAGACATTGTGTGCCTCTATCCACGCGCCGATTGGATCCCGAATGTGGATGCGCATTCAAGCTCCCTGCCCACCTGTTGCCAGTTAGTGACCGTTTTCACAATGTACAGCGGATCCAGGAGGCTGCACCCTGACCCCGGAAATGGCACGCTTTGCTTGAAGACGAAAATACTTTGCTTGAAGATGAAAATACTTTTCTTTTCAACGCCGGAACTGGGTCTAAATTGCGAAAAAAACAGCCTTATAATTGTCGCGTTCCTCGTAGAAGAGAGAAATTTATTTGATAAGCTGTGCTCATTTTGTCTGTCAATTTGGACAGACGGGCTGGCTGGCTCGCAGGTGCGTCGGCTCTCAAGTGCGTCACAAAAACGCTGTCATTCTGCAGATAAACAGTGAATGTTTTTCATTGCACAAAAAAAAATGCCTTGAAATAGACACAAGCTGAACATTCTATACTTCTAATTTTCATCTTTCCAACATGTTCACAAGCGCAGATTCAGGGTGCCAAATGGCCCCACAGGTCCTAAACTCCGAAAAATTGCTTCACGCACCGAAGTTTCAGTTTGAAGTTTGTACCCGACAGACAGACAGACAGACAGACAGACAGACAGACAGACAGACAGACAGACACACACACACACACACACACACACACACACACACAACGACAAACATACACACAATGTCCGGTGTTGCTGTGCCTTTTCTCTGTCCATGCACTCACCCAATGTCAGACGCACGGCCATTCCTTGTCCTTGTCGATTGCTTTTTCCTCATAAAAACAATCCAAACAGATGTTCTTGTTTTCACAAGCGACTGACATGCAATTGCAAAATGTTCAATCGCTTTTTCATTTGTTTTCCTGACCAAGGTCTCCACCTGCACAGTCTTATCCTGAGAACAATACGTCAGTTCCTGCTGGTGTATTTGAACATCCGCCCAAAACGCGCTGCGTTCAAACGAAAACGACGTCAGTTAGGCTCGTTCAGGTTCAGAACAGCAGCTGAAACCACAATCTACGTGCGTGCAATTGACAACACAATCGATAGCCAATTCAAGTCCAACACCAATGCATACTGTCATTCATGTTGACTGTATGGGGGTCATGGCGGATCCAGGACCGGGCAATGGGGGGAGGGCCGCTTGGGGTCACCCGAGGTGGAGGCTGGATGGGATATCCGACTTCAAATGCGAGTATTCTGTGACACGTGAAATGCAAAGCTTCGAGCAAAATTTTGGGTCAGAAAGGGGTCTTTGGGACCTCCCTGAATCCCCACTGAGGTGATTTCAATTTGCAACGTTTCACAAAACCCAAAGCGGCACTAAATTTGTGACATCAAAAGGCATTGAAAACCCATTTTGAATGTGGTTTGTTTGTTGCGAGAGAGAGAGAGAGAGAGAGAGAGAGAGAGAGAGAGAGAGAGAGAGAGAGAGATGGGAAAGAGAGCACGCGACGTTCTTTCCCTATTTTTTTTCAACGCTGCGGTCGAATGTAACGTTGGAAAAAGGCGAAGGAAGGCAGGAAGAATTGCTGCTTGATTTGTCTGGCATTTATTTCGTTAA
>JAAUXT010103768.1_pt1 | contig 13233 bp, 13 predicted proteins | sample 7278171 | NCBI WGS metagenome assembly JAAUXT01 (sample SAMN14350112, study PRJNA611818) | marine sediment metagenome | isolation source: surface marine sediment (1.8m) | place: French Polynesia: Moorea | collected 2018-08
TCCCTGCTGGAGTCTTCAGTCACCTGACTCAATGTGAGAGGCTGAGTCTGAGCAACAATAGAATCACATCCCTCACAGCTGACAGCTTCACTGGACTCGTGTCTCTGGAGACACTGGATCTGTGGAACAATTCCATCAATTCTCTTCCTGCTGGAGTCTTCCGACACTTGACTCAATGTAAGCAGCTGGATCTGTCCCACAATAGAATTTCAGTTCTTCAACCTGGAATGTTTGCAGGACTAAGCAATGTGATAAGTCTCCGCCTATACACAAATCGGATTTCATCCATTCAGGCACAAACTTTCAGGGAACTGAGATCTCTTGATAATCTTCACATAAACAACAACAGTATTTCAGTTGTTGATCCAGGAATGTTTGGAAGTTTGGGCCGTCTGACAGCACTTCACTTGCAGTTCAATCAAATTTATTCCATTGATCAACAGGCCTTCAGAGAATTGAAGTCTCTTTGGGATCTGAATATGTGTGACAACAGGATATCTTTTTCTGTGCTTCAGTTTCAGTTGTTCACAGAACAGGGTAACCTGAGAGAACTTCGGCTGCAGGACAACCAGATTTCAGCTGTTCACACTGACATGTTCACAGGCCTTCAAAATCTGAGAAAGCTTGACTTGAAGAACAATCACATTTCTTCAGTTGATGCACAAGCATTTGGAGCATTGGAGTCCCTTCGAGAATTATATTTGGATAACAACAGAATTTATGTCCTTCAACCTGGAATATACAGAGAACTCCATAGTTTGATCGTGCTCAGTATACGACAGAACCAGATTTCAGTTCTTCAGTCAGGAGTGTTCGCAGGACTGAGTAATTTGAGGGAGCTTGACCTCTCAAGCAATCAAATCCGCCATATTGAGGAAGGGCTGTTCGATCCGCTGTACTATGTTGGAAGCATTCAGTTCCATGGGAACAGACTCACAACTTTGAACACGAATGTCTTCGTGAACCAGCCCCGTCCGCTGCAGCTGGTACTCAGTTACCCATCCTCCACTGACACTGACCGGTGGAACTGCCCCTCCCTCTGCTGGTTGAAACACGAGGAACAGAAGGGAACCGTCACATGGGAATACTGGGGGCGTAGACGTGTTCCCATATGCGCTGATGGTACACCCTGGAATTCCCTTGTGTGTGGTGATTCAGGTGAGAATATTTTGTGCACTCGAGTTTCATGTTCCTTCTGAAGTTTGATATCATTCGGTGCAATTCATTCAATTGCCAACATTTCATTTTTGTCAATTCTGTACAATCACACAATCTGTCAACATGAAGGGGTTCTGGAGAAAAAGTGCACACCTTGAATCACATTGAATACAAAAGGAATGTCACTGTGTGGATTTCAATACATATTACATGTGATTGAACAACTCCAAGGTTTGAACTCCACAAAAGTAGAGTGAGAGAGGATTCAAGTGACCGTTGTCCTGTCTTTGTCGTGCAACGAAACCACAGATTGCAGACAAACTCAAAACAAACTGCGACACGCCAAGTAGCAGCACACAGTTTACCAACATTTTTACTTGTACCCATGTTTACCAAAACCACACTGTACAATTGTGAGTCAAGTGATTTTTCTTCCTTTTCTCAACCAGGTGTGTGTCCAGAACCTGGTGGTGTCCCATTCTCCACCAGAACCAAATACCACGGACCTTACAACACTGGTTCCCGTGTGATCTACAGCTGTATTCAAGGAGGAGGTGGAACCATCACCTGTCAGAGCAATGGAAGCTGGACTCAGAAGCCAAATTGCCTTGGCATGGTTGATCAGCTCACAACACCAGACCTGACTGCACAGTCAGATGTGTGTCCAGAGCCAGCAAATGTTCCATTATCCACAAGGACCAGCCACATGGGCCCCTACAATCCAGGTTCACAGGTCACTTACTTTTGCCATGAGGGAGGAAGTCAAACCATAACCTGTCAGACAGATGGGACCTGGACACAGCAACCAACTTGCCCAGGTCAGTGTCTGCCTGTCAAAAGACTTGGTCTTCAGTTTATCAGTTTTACCAAACCAATCATTGACCATTGCTCCACTCAGCAATCAATTGGACTTGTTTTTCTTGTTTTTTTGTTGCATTGGTTGTTTCTTGCAACTACAGGGATGCCTGTGTCAACTGGCACTGATCGTGCCCCAACCACCAGGCCTACGGCTCCAATAGCAAGCAGAAGACCAATGACTCCAAGACCCCCCGGGACCACACAATTGTCTCCAGCCGGGAATCCAACAACCACACAACACAACGATGGTGAGATTCCATCCCCACTTGGTCCAACTTGTTCCAACACAATGATCAGCTTTCCAATCCCTCAAGAACAGTCTGGCACTGTTTTGCGAGAGAATCAAGAGGCTTGCGTGTGTCCCAGAAGAGAACAAAGAACTGACCCAAAAATTTGACGCCTGTGCTCACAGTTTATTCCCTGTGATCAAAGGTTTTTCTTCATTGATGTTTCACAACATGACAGAAGATTTTTATATTCAGAAGCCACCACTGGTGCCCCAGAAAAGGTCACTTCCTGGCAAGAACCGCCCAATGATAACAACAACAACAACAACAACAACAACAACAACAACAACAACAACAAAAATAATAATAATGGTTTGTGGACAGAGTCTCACAATGAAGCAAATCAAACAATCAAACAATCTATAGGCCTTGCGTGGTTTGCGGTCAATCGGTCAATAATCCTACAAGAGCTTGGAACCGCATTCTGATAAAGTTCATTCCTGGTGCATTGTCCTCCACTGACCAAATATGATTTCAATTGAGCACCATTTACACCATAAAACTGTTGTACACACACTTTTGGGAGACAATGCCTGTAATGCTTTGCCAAATATTATCTGACCCAAACACCCACGACTGATTTGTTGTGTGAAACAATTCAAGTGCTGATCACTGTATTTTCAGACCTGACCCCTCTCTTTATCGGAATTGGTGTTGGGGTCCCACTGTTTCTCCTCATTGGAATAGTATCAGCTGTTGTCATCATCATCCAATACACAAAGAGGTAAATGCACTTTTGCTAACTCATAAACAACAGAGATTGCATCAGACTTGCTGCTGTGTGGCCACAAACTGTACAACACACTTTTCAGGATGCACATGAGATCTGCTGGAAATTATCCAAGAGGAGAGCAAACAGGGCAACAAACTGTTGCTGAGCAACAACAAGGAGATACTGAAGGTTATGAATCTCTTGATCTGCACCACTACAGACCATGAACCAAACTAACACCAGTTCAGCCAGGAGCACCGTTCCATATGAGGATGTGGTGCCTCCCACCCCTCCTGTGTATGATCTGGCCTATGATGTTGTTCCCTCTGCTGACCCTGGAGGTTTTGTGGCTCTTGGACCAGGATCAGTCACCCAGTACAACACTGATGAAGATGGTCATGAGGTGTATATGGAGCATGGTCTCCCAGGAGCTATTGGCAATCCCTCTGTGGTGATTTACCAAAAGGACCAATCATGAGTGGGTGAGAGCAAGGAAACCATCAGGATATCCCTGACTGATGCAATAATCTCTTCACTCCATCTGAAATGTTGGTCATTAGAAGATCCACATTTCCAAAGTATACAATTGTTGCTCCAAATCCAGCAACAGTTACAACAACAGTTGATGTGATGCTCTGATGTATGTACAGGACTGTATTCTTATGTACCTGGGTATGTTCACAAAACCTGGGCTGTATCGAGATGAACTGGGTTGTATTGAAAATATGCACTGGGTTGTATTGACTTGTGCTGGGCTGTATTCACATGTTCTGGGTGGTAATGACACAAAAACTGGGTTGTGTTTTGCTGGGCTGCAGCCCAATATTTTTGTGGGCTGCATTGTGTACTGGCTGCATTGTGTACTGGGCTGTGTTGACATGTACTGGGCTGTGTTGACATGTACTGGGCTGTGTTGACATGTACTGAGCTGTGTTGACATGTACTGGGCTGTATTGCCATGTACTGGGCTGTATTAACATGTACTGGGCTGCATTGTGCACTGGCTGTATTGTCATGTACATGGCTGTGTTGACATGTACTGGGCTGTATTGACATGTACTGGGCTGTATTGACATGTACTGGGCTGTGTTGACATGTACTGGGCTATATTGCCATGTACTGGGCTGTATTGACATGTACTGGGCTGCATTGACATGTACTGGGCTGCATTGACATGTACTGGGCTGTATTGTGTACTGTGCTGTTTTGACATGTACTGGGCTGTGTTGACATGTACTGGGCTGTGTTGACATGTACTGGGCTGTGTTGACATGTACTGGGCTGTTCACATGTACTGGGCTGTGTTGACATGTACTGGGCTGTGTTGACATGTACTGGGCTGTATTGACATGTACTGGGCTGTGTTGACATGTACTGTGCTGTTTTGACATGTACTGGGCTGTGTTGACATGTACTGGGCTGTGTTGTGTACTGGCTGTATTGTCATGTACATGGCTGTGTTTACATGTACTGGGCTGTATTGCCATGTACTTGGTGGTATTGAATTGTTCTTGTGGGTATTTCTTGTGCCCATATATATGTGTACTGGCCTTCTTACGGAATAAACTGGTGGAAAATAGGAAATAATGTTTTGTCTTCCAATGTTTAGATTTCACAGGTGTTCTGTGTTGCCCAGAGCCAGAACGGAACCAGCTGCAGAATCTGGAGACGGAGTTCTTCACTGTCAACTTTAGAATGCTGTGGTGAGGACAGCACAGAGTGAGTGCGATCAGCACCGCACAGTGACAGACGTTACACAAATACTTATCTGTGTATTTCAGAGCCCCCCAAATTTTTAAGTTCTGGTTTGGATATCATCCAACCGCAAAAAGATTCACACAATTTTCTCACACAAATTATTTTGCTGAGTGGACCCCTGGTGCAGTTAGTGTTGGACCCAATATTGAGGTCTGAAAATTGGGTCTCTAAAAGATCTCTCTGTGTTGAAGGTTGAAATTTGAGTTTTTGTGCACATGATCAGAGATGGGAGGGGATAATTTTATTGCACCAAGAGGAATTTCAAGGTGAATGGCCCTATTCTGTTGTTGTATTTGAAAACCAGATTCATTTTGGAGAGGTGACGTTTCTGAACTGTCAACACAGTGCAAAGGTGTTTGAAATTATTGGTGCTTTTCCTGGACTGTTTTCCCTTTTCCGCATTGAGTTCGGCAGCTGGACTGTTTGGAACACAAAGACTGTGTGTGACACAGGTCAGTGTGATTCAATGTAGCTGTGTCTCCATAATTTCCTGGAGGTGTGTCGGTTTGGTCAGGTGTAAAATGTGTGGGTGTGGCCGCTCAGTCAGTGCAAATGGTGGCTTAGAATCAACAGACCGTGACTGAATTTGGTTCGTGTCTCCATTGGTTTTGACACGTGTAAAAAGTTTGGGTGCGGTGGCTCAAACTGTGAATGGCACACAAGATGAATTGCTGTATCTCTGAGAAACCTGAAACTTTTCAGCGGTGAATCAGTTCAAGAGCGAGAAACTGCGATGTGCACCAAAAGGAGTGATTTTAGAAGTTTGAAGCGATTTGCGTCTGCTCCAACCTGATGATAGCACAGAGCATTTCGCTCACCACGCAGTTTAGTTGCTGAATATTTTGGTTGCTGTGTATTTCAGTCGCTTCCTCAAATCACCAGGAGCTTCACGGAGCTATTCTCCTGCCTCTGATGCAACTCTTGACAAATTTGTGGAAGTATCATTGGTGTAAAGCGGAAAACTTCTCTGGTTTATTGCCTGGGTTCAGTCTGCCAGTTTTGCAGCAGATTAATGTTTTGCTGTTTTCATGAACTTCATGCTCCCTGTTTTTCCAGCCTTTTGGAGTCACTGTTTTCCCAAATCAATTTCAACATTCACAAAACATGCTTCAGATGATGGCCTTTATTTCAAGAAAAAATGACAACAAACTCACCAGATCTCACTGAGAAAGATAAATTTAAAATTTCAAGTGGAGGTTCTTTGCAGCTGCATCAAATTAGAATCTCCTGTTGTCACCCAATTTCCCACAACAAATTTATTGAAAAACAAAAGTGAACAGAATTTCTCCAAACTTGGTAGACATTTAAGCCCAAGTGAGATCAGTAATGTGATGAAGTTTTGTTGTGACAGACCAAATAGTTGAGAAAATATCACAGAAAAACAGGGCACACGCAGTTTGTGAAAAGACCCATACCAATGCTTTTCCATTTCTCTGTTGTTTTGCCTGTGAGAAGATGGCAAACATGTTCCATCATGTGTATGAGGTGCGTCTGGAACATTTTGCACCAAGCCAAATCATTCAATGAAAATTCATCCGATTGGGAGTCTGCAACCCATTCGTCTGGTTCACGACAACCTGAACAAACTTTCATCACTGCAGGGATTCACAAATTCTGACAACACTTCTATGGGTATTTCAAACTTGCTCAGTCGTGGAGGCATCTCCCGTGCTCCTTTTCTAGAGCATCTCCAAACACGAAATACAGAGAACTTGGTGCTCACCCACCGTAACTTTGAGAAACTTAACGCCACTTCGCCGCCATCTTGATCGCGGAGAGAGGAGGAGGAAGCACGGAAGACAAACGTCGGACGTTACGTCTGAAACGCTCCTCGCGTGACGTAACTGCGACGTCACGTGGTGAGGGCTGAGTTCAGTGGGGACACTGGGAGCGTTCGGTGAGGTTACAACGTCGGAAACCTCAGACGTCTGTGATGCAACTGGAGCTCTCGCAAATGGAATTTTTTTGCCAAATAACTTATTTTAGGGTTCTTGAGGTCAAAAAGTTCAAATTTAGAAGTGCAGAAAATATGGGGTATGTATGTAGAAATGGCTGCGTATCTGAGAAAGTACAAATATTTGGTGAAGGAAGTATATCAATGAAATGTAGTCCATTTATGGGGGTTTGACTGGTGGCAGTCAATTTTTTACTTTTGAAAATTTTTGCATGGTTTTTAGGTAGGGCTAAATTCAGGGTTGAAAAGTCATTGTTATATATATATATAGAAAATTGGAAAATGGATATTGGGCAATTCTTTTGGTTAATATGTGGATATTGCTGTGAAACAATGTGTAAAAGTTCCATTTGGGTGTGTACTAAATGAGTTCCCAAGTTGTGAATGTTGAGTGAAAATAGTAAGAATTTTGATAAAATAAAGTGACCCAAATCGGAGCAAGCCAAATCAGAGCAAGCCAAATCAGAGCAAGCCACATCAGAGCCAAATCAGACCAAGCCAAATCAGAGCAACTGAAATTTTGAAATTTTGACAGAAAAAGCAAGCCAAATCAGAGCCAAGTCAGAATAACCCAAATTAGAGCAACCCAAATCAGAGCAACCCAAATCAAAGCAGCCCAAATCAGAGAAACCAAAATTTCCTCAAATCACCGCCAGCTCCATGGAGCGATTTTTCTTGGCAGAAAGTAAATCTATCAATGCTTGACAAGAATCAAAAGTGTCAAGCAGGGAGAAACACAGAAGCACAAAAACTGCAAAATATGCACTGTGTTTTATTGTGCAAAACTGACAGCAACAACGAGAAACTAAAATATCCAACTCAGCTCAAATTTTGTTCAACAATTGCAGATATTTTGGTACAGTTTTGCAATTTTGTATTGAAAAAATATCATTCAAAAGTAAGAGAGCTTTGCAGCTCTAGGTATTTCTTGGTTACAGCAGTATTCAGTCAAAATGTCCTTTTGTTTTCTTGCAAGACGTGAAAGTCTCAATAGTGTGGGAATAAGAGAGGTCTCCAGAAGTTGACAGTTTAAATCTGACCAAAAAAAACAACATTTGTTTGAAAATGTGTTTCTTTCAAATGGGTTGTGAATTATTTTTCAAATTTGTGACTGAAGGTCTGGCAACTGAGAAGCCACAAAAATGGCAGAAAACAGGAACAAATCTGGGAAATAGCCTTCTATTACTGTGCGATAACTTTTCATTTGTCAACCTGTGAAGCTTTCACAATTTATCCGAGTCAAGTATGAAGCTCTTTTGCCACTGAAACATTTCAGCCTTTTTGTAATAAAATAGCTCCATGGAGCTCGCAGTGATTTGAGGAATTTCAGTTGCTCTGATTTGGCTTGCTCTGATTTGGGTCACTCTTTTTATCAAAATTATTTTTTCACTCAACATTCATAACTTGGGAACTCATTTAGCACATACCCAAATGAAACAAATTCAACCAAATGGAACTTTTTTACATTAATTTGCAACAATATCCATATATTAACTGAAAGAATTGCCCAATATCCATTTATTAAATTTTTTATGAAAAACAACTTTTCAACCCTGACTTTAGCCCCACCTAATAACCAAGTAAAAATTGTCAAAAATCAAAAACCAAATGCTACCTCTCAAGCCCCCATACAATATACTACATTTCATCAATGGACTTCTGTCACCAAATATTTGTACCTTCTGAGATAGGAGACATTTTTACATCCACACCTCAATTTTTCTGCACTTCCAAATTTCAACTTTTCAACATTATCCAAATTTGAACTTTTTAACCTTATCCAAATTTGAACTTTTCAACCTTAGGAATGCAAAAATTCAAATTTGATAAATTCCTTCCTCATGAATTATCCCCAACCCAAAATGAACCAAAAGAGGCCAAAAGATCCCAAATCCATTCTCATATCGACCATCAAACTGCTGTACACATACTTTTGGAAGATTCTTTCCTTGTGTGTTCTATTTGCGACAGTGTGGAGGCCGGACACAAACGGTGACAGAGAAATTCTGCGCTGGATGCGCATTTCAACAGCAGGATCATAAAATTTCCCCCTACAAGACACAGGTGGATTGGACGTGCCTCCAACAGCCATCACTCCCATTGTTTGTTCACCACCAAATCATAACTCTCATTGGCTTTTCATTTCCCATGACGTCACTGTGAGAAATATGATGGTTCAGCAATTTCTTCGGACAGGTGAGAACTTCTGTCAGTTTCAGCGAAAATGACAAACAGCAAAACAAACAGCCAAATGTTCGTTAAGAGATTCAGCCATTTTGTTCTTCGTCAAACTGACAGAAAATATATGAAATGATGGTATAAATTTACTTCATTGCCCTTGGTAGGCTTTGAATTTTTTGCAGGATTTGCTCTGGGATTGAGAAATGTTGCTGAATGTGCGTGATTTCCATGCTTCACTGCACACTGTGGTGATCAAATTCTCCTTGTGCTCCAAGCAGCATTAAAAGATACCTCCATGGAGGTCGCAGTGATTTGAATGAATGCATGAGTGATAATTGGGGCCACCAGAACCAAATGCACAAAAATCAACAAAACTCCAACAAACAGAACAAATCTCCTTTTCAACTTGTATAACTTTTATAATGAATAAAACATTCTGAATTTATGCAAAAAAGCTCACCAAAATTTAACAATAACAAACTTTTGGTGAAAATCACAATTAAATGTCATACTCTTTCTCCAAATACCTTGCCCACACACCATGTGACTTTAGGAGGATAGATCATTCCAAATTGTGCAAAAAGTTCAATTTGTACACATTTCAAAAACCAAAAAACTCAAGCCCTGACTTTTACTTGCCAAAAGCATGTAAAAACTTTTGAAAATCACAAATCAGATGCAGCAAAAGGAAACACCAACCCCTTGCCCACATTTGTGTGTACATCCTGAATCAAATATGTAAACTTTTTGAGCTGTTTTGCATTTTCAGAAGTGATACCAGCAAAAAAAGGAGCCAAACCATCACTTTTTTGCTGATAAAACCTGGGTACATGTGATTTGGAAATTTTTCTTTCTTGAGCATTATCTCACAACCAATAACAGATCAAACATACCAAAAAAGCCAAAAGTGGAACAATATTCTCATTCCAAAAGCCTTGTCCACATGATTTCCCCTCTTGATGCCTCAAGGAGATCCAAATGTGTTTGGGTCAGTCTGTTTGGCTTGACCAAAACATTCAAATCACCCAAAAACTTTGAGGTGCCCCTGTTGATCAGTGCTTGTCTTTGCCAAATGACAAAAGAACCAAATAATTCAGTGTGATATTGTTCCTTTCAGCTATTCTGCTGATTCTCATCTTGCAAGGCTCAGACACTGCCTGCACAAATGTCAGATTCTGCAGAAATCAGTATGATGCATCAGACAGGAAGTTCTACAGGAGCTTCTGGGGCCTCACTGAGGTGCCACATGACATTCCTGCTGAGGCTCTGGGAGTTTATCTGTATGACAATGCCATCACTTCTCTTCCTACTGGAGTCTTCAGCCACCTGTCTCAATGCACTTATCTCAGCCTGAACTCAAATCAGATTTCTGCTGTTGACGCACAGGCCTTCAGAGGTTTACATTCCCTCAGGACCCTTGAATTAAAATACAACAAAATTACACATGTTCAATTTGACATGTTCACTGGACTCAACAATCTGCAATGGCTTGACTTGCAAAGCAACCAAGTGGATCTATCAGTTGCTGAAGCACAAACCTTCAATACCTTGAAATCCCTTGAGTATTTGCACTTGGGAAACAACAGAATTTCAGCTCTTCAGCATGGAGTGTTCATAGGACTGAATAATCTGAGAGAGCTCTACATGCACAGCAATCAAATTTCAGTTCTTCAGCTGGGAGTGTTCACTGGACTGAACAAGTTGTCACAACTTGACCTGAAGAGCAACAGAATTTCAGTTATTGAGCCCAGTGTGTTCACTGGACTGAACAATCTGTCAAAGCTCCACCTGGGCAACAATCAAATTTTAACTCTTCAGCCAGGAGTGTTCACTGGACTGACAAAACTGTCACAACTTGACCTGAACAGCAACAGAATTTCAGTTCTTCAGCTGGAAGTGTTGAAAGTACTGTACAATCTGAAAGAGCTCTGGCTTTTCAGGAATGACATTTCAGTTCTTCAGCCAAGAGTGTTTGTTGGGCTGAACAATCTGAGAGAGCTTCGCTTGAACAACAATAATATTTCAGTTATACAATCAGGAGTGCTCTTTGGACTAAAGAATCTGGAACAGTTCTTCCTGGACAACAATCATATCACTGCAATCAGGCCAGGAACTCTTGATCCCCTTCTTTCGATTCAAACAATAAGCTTATACCACAACAGATTGACGGCTCTACATCCAGATGTCTTCTTCAACCTGCCCCGAAACCCACTGTGGCTGCACCTCAGTAGCTCAGCAGCCACAAATAAGTGGGACTGCAGCTCCCTCTGCTGGTTGAAACATGAGGAGCAACAGGGAACTGTCAGGTGGTCCTCAGGAGGTGCTCCCAGATGTGCTGTTGGTGGAAACTGGAGTTTCCTTCAATGTCATGGTCAAGGTTAGTCACAAAGAAATAGGTTCATTGAGTGCTGTGTCAGTACTCTTGACAAACACAGCTGTTGAAAAAGTTTCTGTTTGGTGTACTTCATGCCAGGACTCATGTGACAAGCTCTACACAAATGTTGCTGTTTGAAAACTCACTTTGTCAGATTCCTGCAAGCTTGGTACAAATAGTTGGTTCTTTGGTGCCCAGCTTCATTTCTGACATTTGAGGGAAACACATACATGTTTGATTTCACCAGGTGTATGTCCAGAACCAGGAGGTGTCCCCTTCTCCATAAGATCCAGATACAACGGCGCCTACAACTCAGGTTCCCAGGTGACCTACAGCTGCCATGGTGGAGGTGGAGGAAGCATCACCTGTCAGAGTAATGGAGCCTGGACTCAGAAACCAACTTGTCCAGGTGAAACCGTCCGATTTGGCGGAGTTTTTTCTTTTTTCCCTTTCTGACAGGAAAATATATGTTTGCACTTTCCGAACTTTTCTACATGAGTGTGACAACAAAAGAACAAACGAATACGTTGGCATATTTCGGTTGTGGGTCTGTCGTACTGTGGAGTCATTTCACTGTTCTTGATTCAGAGGACAGTGAATGGTTGAATTATTCAGGTGCACCTGTTCTAACAACGTTACGTCCTCCGCCTTTTCCTTTTCCTCTGCCTGACACATCTGCACATGAAACTACAACACCAATCCAGAGGATGTCTGGTGAGTGTAAAATGATGAAGGTTTCTCCTTTGGCTTTGTTTCCACCCAGATGCTGAATATTGTTCCAACAAAGTGGGAAATTGCTCCAATCCGTGGTGAGCACCTGGTTTTCTTGCACGTGTCACGAAGTTCACCACAATATTCCTGAATTGTTGTCCTTTTCAATGTAAAAAATTCAGATACACCAGACACAACTGAAAGGCACCAAGTTTCTTCTCCTCCAGAGGTTCCAAACAGTAAAACGAAAGGTTTGTTACTGAAATGGTTCAAGTCTACTATTCAATAATTGTGGATCAGAACAATTTCATTCAATGTGAAAATGAATCATCATGTCTACTCAAAAAGCGCTCAACACTTCACCCTTCTTCAGATGTTCCCAAAGTCTTTTGTGTTCAATGGTTTGCTCACTGCTGCAGATTTCATTGTCGGGATTGGAATTGGAGTGCTTGTCATTGTAGTCGCTCTGGCTGTTGTGCTTTGTCGCCATTTCATGAAAAGGTCAATATGGTGTCTTTTTGTGGGTTTGGGTTTTTCAGTCAAAACATCAAACAGTCAAGCCTGCATCTGTGGAATCTTGAATCTGGTTTTTTTTTGCAGAAAGCAAGGATATGCTCTGGGAATACATTCCACAGAACCTGAAGCTGGGCCAGACAATGTGGCCCAACAAATTGAAGGCTTCAGATCTCTGGATCTACATCACCTCACAACGATCAACCAAACTAACATCAGTTCAGCCAGAAGCACACTTCCATGTGAAGATGTCGTGCCTCCCACCCCACCTGTGTATGATGAGCCCTACTCACATGTTCCCTCTGCTGACCCTCCATCGTTTGTGGCTCTTGGAAGAGGATCTGTCACCCAGTACACCACTGATACGTACCAAAAGCCAATGGCCACCCACAGCTCTGAGGGGGACCTTGAGACAGTGAGTATCCGAGGTTCTGTTGAGTACCCAGAGCCACCGGATAGCCAGTGGAACCCTTGGTATCTCTTTGTACCCGAATCACTTGATCCCCAGGTTCCAGAGAGTCAACCACAATTTGATCCAGATACACCAGGCTCAGTTGAGCCCCATATTGCAGACGAATTTTCAGAGTTCCCACAGGTACAGTCACCATTGCATGAGGATCCACCAGGCTCAGTTGATTCCCAGATTGGAGAGGGAACTTCAGAATTCCGAAAGGTACAAGAGTCACCATTTGATCCAGATCCAGGATCACTTCACCCACAGGCTGCA
>JAAUXT010061277.1_pt1 | contig 13232 bp, 10 predicted proteins | sample 7278171 | NCBI WGS metagenome assembly JAAUXT01 (sample SAMN14350112, study PRJNA611818) | marine sediment metagenome | isolation source: surface marine sediment (1.8m) | place: French Polynesia: Moorea | collected 2018-08
CACACACACCCACACACAAACTCACACACACACACACACCCACACACAAACTCACACACACACACACAAACTCACACACACACACACACACACACACTCCTCGATACCCCACGCGTGTCGTCCTTGTGTAGTGAACATGTGCTCGCTCCCTGCACCGCTCAGCACGACGCCTCCCCTCCCGGAGTACAAGCTTATTGATTTGTACACGAAATATCATGAAGCCGCGAGTCTGAGCCTCCCTCCCTGTGACGGGGCGAGGCTCGTAGGAAACGACGTGTGAGCCGAGGAGCCGACTTTACGGGTCGCTCATTGTGCGAAGTCCCTTTGGGGCGAAGCACCATGTGGTAGTGCAGTATATGGCAGGGTGGATGAAATGTCCCCTGCCCCCTGCCCCCTTAACCCCCCTCCCCGTCCCAAACCCCCTGCCCCCAGACCCCCCACCCCTGGACCCCCCACCCCTGGACCCCCCTGCCCCAGACCCCCCCCCACAGAAGACAAGGAGGACAAGGAGGAATCGGCGACATTACCAGCAAGGGACTTTGCACTGCAGTTGCCTTGAGCCCTGCTTCTCATTCAATAGTGACGAGGTGGGTTCAGGGGTCAAAGCTTGTGCCTGCGCTGGGGTTGGAGGGGAGGATCCAGGGGTGAGGGTCTGGGGTTTTCTCTTCTGGAGAAGCACTTGCTGCCAAATTCTGTGATGAATGCAATGCACTGGGCTTTCCACTTGAAACCCACGAAGAACTTTGACCTTCGGTCCTGCGAGGGAAAAGGACCCACATGAGAAACCAGGGTCTGGTCCCACATCCTGACCCATTGAGCCTCCAGGGCCAGACGCCCCTCATAGTTCGAGTCCTATTCAGGACCCAGATTCTGTGTCTGCCTGTCAGCGATTCATCCTGATGCAGGATCCAAGCCTCTACGATCAGATCTCCTCAGTGGTCAGACCCCCAGTGTGGACCAGTCGATCGCACAATGAGTCAGGCTCAGTGTAGGGCCGGCCCCCCCGCTCGGACCCAGCAAGATCGGCCCCCTGGTGCAGTGCTTCAGTGCTGGGTCAAAGGCTCCTGCAACGTTCAGTGCCTGTCCTTGTGGGTTTGTTGAAGGATCGGGCTCTTGTCGTGTCAGGGCCCAAGGCAAACCCCAACTCAATGCCCACATTATGTGATGAGTGCATTGCATCCTTCGTCACCAAAGTCTGGATCCATCCACAGTCATCAATGTTTCCGTCAAACTAGAATTCGTGCAGCGCTGGACATCTTGTTGACTCAGATCAAATGGACGCGTGAACTTCCAGACAACGTTCACACTTCCCTGGTGAGTCACGGTTCTGTCTGCGTCTCAGGGGTGTCGCGCACTGCGCGTCGTACGGTGAGTTGTACGCACTCTTGACCTGTGCGTCAAAGGACACACCTCCATTGGGTCCTGTACAAAAACAGCTTCTGATGAGACGATTGCACGCCTATGGCTTTTGGAGCCATTCAGCGTGTAGTCTGCGCGCGATTAGCCTCACCCTGGTCCCTGAGCCCTGGATCCAGTCTTTTCTGTGTTCGCTGTGTTTGACGACGGTTCTCTGCTTCCATCACTGTAAGCATCCAGTCTGCCTTCATTCGTCGTCACTAAACTCTGGATCCAGACCCATCTCCACGCGTCCATCATCTCCGGGCGGGACGGACTCGGCGCCTCGTCCAGATCGATGTGGACCGCGCGGGATCTATCAAGGAGGCGGTGGGATGGTCAACACTGCAGAACTTACCATCATCTGTGTGTGTGTGTGTGTGTGTGTGTGTGTGTGTGTGTGTATGTCTGTGTGTGTGTCTGTGTCAGTGTGTGTCTGTCTGTCTGTCTCTTGCTGTTTGCCTGTCTGTCTGTCTGTCTGTCTGTCTGTCTGTCTATCTATCTGACTGTCTGTCTCTCTCTGTGTCTCTCTCTTCCACTTTCTCTTCGCTGTCACAAAATCTCACGCTCTTCAGTTCTTTGCAGCAGCAGCAGACAAACGAAAGTTTCCCATCACTGTCTCAGATTGACCATACCAGCCACACTGCACGAAGCGACAGCTCATCTCGGCGCTTTGTGCCCGAAGGTCACGAAGTCTCGAGTCTAATTTACACCGGATGCGCCTGCGGTCGTGACTCGGTCTTGATGCGAAGGAACGAAGCGCAGATTACTTCCTTTGCATCACGAGGCAAATCCGTCATGTTCTGAAGCGTTGAAAATCCGCACCCATTTTGGTGGTCATCGCTGAAGTAGAGCGCAACTCAAAGGTGGGCGTAAGGGTCCCGAGGACAGACCTTCAGAAGGGCCACTGGGGACATTCTTGAGGACTTCCGGGGGAGCCTTTGTCCTCGCAAATTTGATACAATTGGGACAGTAGGGGGTCAGGCTGCCTCTGGCAAGGCGCCCCTGTCACCAGGTTGTGGAGGTGTCCTTGACTGATTCTGCTCACCATCAGACGTTGATGTTCATTTGCGCTCGATCTACAATTTCACATTGACAGAACAGCTTGAACCTTCTCAAGTCAGTGCCCCTTCATTGAGGTGAATACTGTCTGCTGGATCTAGTTGTGATTCAGACCCCACTGCAGGTTGCACCCTGTGTGGGTGGGCGTCCCTGGATCCCATATGCGCCCCTGGATGCAGCCAGGCTGGAGTCGTTCCCATTGGACAAGGTGCAACTCGCCTGATATTGAACAAATATTTAGTGAGAAAAATAGCTTTTGAAAAACTCAACTTGGCGGCTGCCAAGCGCTCGTCACTTGAGGCAGAGGCTTGCTTCACACCGGAAGTGCCTGTTTCACATCGGAGCGTACGACGCAACGAGCATTGACCACAACGCATTCAGGGAGCGGCGATGCAAAGCAAATTGGGCGGGTCAAACACGCCCGAAATTTCCGTACGCGCGGTCCGCCAATTGCCAGATTGGTGGTCCAGAAAACTCAATTGTGTATTGGGTGACCAAATGGCGTCTGTGTCACCAATCTGACAATTGGGGCACGTCAGAAAAGGAGCAGACGTATTTGCTTTTTCTTCCATTTTGCATTGAATAGGGCTGCCCAACGCCTCCAGTGTGAATGAAGCTGCGACGAGAAACGACACATCATGAATTTCGTGTTCGCACGCAGACTTCTTGTTCAGAATGTGTGAAAGCCTGGTTCATATTGTGCGCGTCATGCGCTGCGTCACACGCGGCGGGCGACGCAGCGTCGTCTCTGGCGACGCAGCACGATGACTTGAATAGGGAGGTGCGACACACACACGCACACACACGCGCGCGCACGCACACACAAATACAAACACACTCCAACACACACAAACACACACAAACACAAACACACACAAACACAAACACACACACAAACACAAACACACACAAACACAAACACACACACAACACGCACACACACAAACACACACACATACACACACACGCACACACACACACACACACACACACACACACACACACACACACACACACACAAGCCCTATGCGATATGAAACTCGCAAGAGATGAAGCCAAGCTGGGTTCACACCAGATTCGTGCTGCTGAGATCACGCACCGCATCTGAAAGCTTGCGTGTGTCAATACGTCCGTGGCTCTTCTGTACTTCATCGTGCGAAAAGGGTGCGACATGTGCGGATTCAAGCAAAGCGCACCGCACCCAGTGTGAGCCCGTCCCTACTGTGTCTCCTCAGCCCCGGAGGGAACAGTCTCCTGAAGAGAGGCAATTTGCCGTGACGTCTCCGCATCAAAAACATCACAGAGGCTCATTAAAAACAATCACAATGTCTCCACGGGTGTTCCAACACAACATGCACACTGAATTTTTTTGTGAAATCAGAAAAAAAATCACAGCAACTGATAACCATGACAGGCCTTGGAACTTGCGCGCACAACAGCCTGGCCGCTCAGGACCAGTTCCTCTGGCTGATTCCACCACTAGACCTGGAAAAATAATTTGTCCTTCAAATTTTGGTTGCCTCCTCAAGGAAAGGGTTGGATGTAACCACAGGTCCCTGTCCTTCAGAGTATACACAAAGTTACACGTCTGGTTCGTTGCTTTTCAGAAACGCGATGATTATTTTCTCGCGTCAACATTTTCCAAGTTGGGATTGGGGCTATGTGCGTTCGGACCTCCTGCCTCCTCCCTCCCCTCCCCACTCCATCCAACTCCAACGATCAAATGATGGACACGTCCAATCTTGGCTGGGGCCAGTTTCACCCCAGAAGCGCCTTGGTATCTCAATTGAAATCGCTTCACGACGCAACGACTGTTGACAAGAGCAGGGACTTGACGAATCGCACGAGCACTGTCAGGCAGGCCTGACTGACAGTTCGGAGTGGGTGGGTGGGTGGCGGGTGTGTACTTTCCCCAGAGGAGAGAGGGAAGGGCAGACAGCGGCGTCTCAAATTCAGTTTGAGTTGCTCATGCTGTTGCATTGTGTGTCCTCTGAATAGGACTGAGGCTCCAACTACGTACAGTCCCATCTCCGCGCAAGTTTCATGAAGCTCCAGCAGATCCAGGGTACAGGACCTGCACCCCGCACCCTACACAAAGTCTTCATGCCACGACTAAATTTTGCACCTTTGGCACCAGTTATTTTACTGTCTGATTGAACTTCTTCTTGAGGTGGAAGAATGTTCTCTCGACCCCAAAAGAAAAATTGCACGACTTCAAATTTGGATTCTCCTGGGGTCGAAACTCGTCTGAGACTGAGATACATCTGCCACGCACCAGGCTCGTCGAAGACTGCTTCCTACAGGAGGTTCGTAGCCGTCTGTGAGCTGCACAGTCCAGAGAGTCCAGACAGGTCGAGATCTCCAAACAGAGAGAAACTCAATTGGGCCATTCGATTTCCGAATCAAAATCAAGTGGATTCTCGATGTTGGTCCGAGTGGCGCTTTTGCGACGAAAGTGTGTGTCGGGCGAATTTGTCTGGGATAACGAACGATCTCGCTCAATTGTCAATTGGAATCAAGCAGGTTGTGTGTCCCTGCGAAAGAAGGACAGCGAGAGTGTGTGTGTGTGTGTGTGTGTGTGAGAGAGAGAGAGAGAGAGAGAGAGAGAGAGAGAGAGTGAGTGAGTGAGTGAGTGTGGGGGGCCCTGAGCAAGAGAGTACGTGTGTGATTATGGTGTGTGTTTGTGCGCATGCCGCAGAAGAAAAAGGTCTGATGGGTCTTGTTGTTGAGAACCATGTACACCCCTGGAACGGTGCACTGGCCTTCCTTCCTCATCCCTGAAAAATCCCACTCAATCCCAAAGCCCTGATTTCGTGCGCTGTTGTTTCGTGCACAAAAACATCACATCTTTGCAAGTTTGGAAAGTTAAAGGGAGGGTCTTTGAAGGTTCAGGCCTCAGCCCAAGTTGGCACCCCCTGTTGGGGTGGAGAGGGCACAGGAGACTCAGTGGTATTCCGGCCCTTCAGCCTTCAAACCCGCAAAAAAGTTGTGCGTCTGCTCCAAGCATCACAGGTGCCACACGTAATTCGTTTCAAAGTTGGAGTGACGCCCCTCCCGTTTCTGTTTACCAAATCCTGATCCCCACTCCGGAGGATGGATGGTTGTTTCCAGCGAACCCGGTTCTTTCCCCTGTATCTGCAGGGGATTTCCCCGAGTTCATCCGAGAAGCCATTAAAATATAATTGAATTTGTCCGGATCTCACGGTTTCCTCGTGACGAGAACTGCAATAGGTTCTTAATTCCATTGAAGCTTGAAATCTGACACCGAAGCCTGAAGTTTTCCTCACTGATGGGTTTCGATGTGCAGCTGAGGCCACGTTCAAACTGGGTGCGTCAAGCGGTTTTCACATTGGTGACGCGTGGTCGTGTAATTTTTGACGTCGGCGTCAAAATTTGACGTGTGACCCAATGGTGGAATTTTTGACGTCAGCCCAGAAAACGACTGCGCGTCACCCAATGTGAAAACCCCCATCAGACTCAAACCGGATGCGTCACGCGCTGCGTCCTTGTACGAGTTGTCAATCCACGCTCTCAGCAGAACGTCACACTTGGCGTCATTGAAGAAATTCTTGGGTGGGGTCCAACTGGCTGCGTCACGCGCTGCGTCCATTAAACTTTTGACGTGCGACGTTTGACGCATCCGGTGTGAACTCCTTTCAATGAGCGACGTGACAACAGAGACACCGTTGCTAAGCGAAGCTCTATCTGGAAATTTGATGTGAAACTGGCGCCGCTGCAGCTGTTGGTATCTGGGCGATAATTAGTGTGGTGCTGGGTTTCAAGAGACTCGTAATGATCTCTTAATGTGGCTGTGGAGGCTGTCAGGAGATGCGGTGTCAGGGAAACATCATCCTTCTCATTTCCTGTGCTGTTCTTGCAATTTTGCAAAAAAAAAAAAAGATCTTTGGTGTTTGAGGCTGGGTGGCATGTCCACTCTGCGTCCTCACAGAAGCTGAAAAGGGGCGAGCAAAGACCCAAGCATTGATCTGCACAGAGGTGCGACGCATGACGCACCCAGTGTGCCGCAGGCCCCGTATCTCATTGGGCGTTTTCCCAGACACCTTGTACAATCTGAGTGTCCGGAGCTATCCGTTCCAGGACCTTCAGGTCTGTGGAACCTGGACCCCTTCTGCCGAGGAAGTTAGATCAGGATGGGTGCACAAAGCAAACCTTGGGCCCCTCTGGTGTCTAAATGGTCCTTGATCACAATGCTGGCTCGACTGGAGTCACTCAGAGTCACGTGGCAAAACAGCAACTTCAAGCTGAAAATGTTGTCCGTGACCCCTCTGCACGTTGACGCCATGTCCATAAACTGGGACACGTCACACGTCACACACGCTCCACACAGCTCAACCTCCCTATTGATTGGGTGGAACTCTCGGAGACGTGGTACTGTATCAAGGCGACACCGAAGGCTGCGTCTATGGGAGACTGACATGAGCATTGATGGGACCCTCTCACCTGAAGGTCGCCGCGCACACAGGCCACGCTCATCAAGACTCCAATGCGATACGACAGCCTTCAGTTCAAACCTGTCCCTGCAGCATCCTGGGGATGGATCCAGGGTTGGGAAAAGAGGAGGCTCAGGTGGTGGGGTGACTTCAAGTTTGAAAATCTTGAAAAAATTTACGCGAAAGAAGCAGACATGGGTTGTTCCAAAGGGGCAACACAAAGAGGTTGAATCACTTTTTGCTGGGGTCTGGGGTTCCAGTCTGCCATACCTGGATCTGCAAAACCAGTCTCTGTGTCTCATCAGCATTTGAGAAGGAGCAGTTTCTTCGTGAGCGCGTGGTCTCCTTGAGGTCTCGCAGTGTGACGACTCGGACACGCCCAGTTCCACCAACACGATCCCTCCTTGATGAAGAACACATCAGGCACCCAACATGTCCTGCCATTTCTGGCTCGCAGGTCCCATTGAAACAATGGTAAGCTCCTACGTATACATGTCCACGTTCAAGACGCCTCCCTACTCCAGATGCTTTCTGTGAATTTTGCACTCAGAACATCTGGCCGAAACAGATGGTGACAGAGAAAAAAAAGTCTTTGCTAATCAGCCTCTTTGCAATGTGTTGAGACCACAGTACAGAACCGTGTGGGACTGTCTCCTGCACAGGTATTGGATGCAGTAACCGACGGGTGACATTGCAGATCTGTCTCTAACCTCCCAGCAATAGGCCGGTGGTCCCTCCACCAAGTCCTGGAGCCGACACAGTGGGAGGTACATCCACCTCGTAAATGTGTATCTGCTTCTATTTGCGCTCTGCGGCTGCTATTCTGGGCGCGGTGAGGCTGGGTGGGGTCCACCGGGGTGGAGGCGGAGAGGACACAAAAGGTTCTCCCGAATAGGATCGAGGGAATCAGGGCTGGAGCCACAGCGCACTGATCCAGGGCGTGGGAGTAAATGAGTTCAGAGACGTGAAGCAGCAGTGGAATTGCTGCAGAGGTGGCGTGGCGTGACGTGACGTGACGTGACGTGACGTGGCGTGGCGTGACGTGACGTGACATGATGCGTGACGTGACACGACGTGACGTAACGTGACATGACGTGAGGTGGCATGGCATGACGTGACGTGACGTGATGTGATACGTGATGTGACGTGATGTGTCGTGACGTGATGTCGACGTGATACGTGACGGGAGGGAGACAGAGAGAGAGAGAGAGAGAGAGAGAGAGAGAGAGAGGGAGAGAGAGAACAGAGAGAGTGAGAGAAGAGAGAAAGAAAAATGAAGAAAGAAATGGAAAAGAACGATGAAGGAACCACGGCTTTTCCATCATGAACGCGTTGACCTCATTCCTCGTCTCCTGACCAAACAGCAAAGCAAATCAAATCAACCCACGAACAGGAAACACTAAACATCTGTGGGACCCGTTCACACGTCCGTGTCACCAACACCGTTCACCTTTGGTACAATCTGTTTCACACTGCGTGCGCCACGCGTTGCCTTCTACTTCCAATGCACCGCTGGAACGCAACAGGTGCTGTACCCAGTGAGCCCCTCCACACACAGGTTCTTTACTGCTTCTCATCACACACACAGAGATTGGCAATAAACTTGTTGGTTCAGGGGGAGTTGACAATAGCGACCGCTGTTTCTATGCTAAATTGCGCGTTGCTTATTCATGGGAAATTTGGAGACTGAGACGGTGTTGTATTGGGTTCACAGTGTAGGCGTCACAGGTTGTGGTTTCCCCCAGACTTGGCCATTTCCAGGACCCCAAGAGTAATGGCTCCCCCTTGATTGTGCACCTGGCACAGGTGCAAATATCAAGGTGTCACGGCCTCTCAAAGATCAGTGCACCAGATCAGTGCAGCACTCTTGATTTTCACCTTTTGAGGCTCAGTCGCCAACTGAGACCGAGGTCAGGCACCCTTGGCTCGATTCTGGTTCCTCTATTGTGCCCCCCTGGCCGTGAGGTCCTGGATCTGGCTACTTCCCAACTCTGGCCAGACCCATTGGAGGACCAGTCCACTTCGAGCCCACGCGAACTGGCACCACGCATCACGTGTCCTGTGTGAACCCTCCCCTCATTCATTCAAACCCACCGTTATTTCAGCGGTCGGTTGTTAGCACACCGCAGCAGTTCTACCGCATTGATATTCATTGAACCGCCGTTCAATTTGCGCGGTTCCTCCGCCGCTGCCGCCGTGACAGGTTCTACTCTCAGCACCCGATACCCGGACCAGATTCCCAGGCGAGGAGTCAGGGGGTCTGAGGGGTGCGAACCCTCAGAGGAGAGAGAGAGAGAGAGAGAGAGAGAGAGAGAGAGAGAGGAAATGAATGTACACCGGTTCACTGTTCAACTTTGGAAAATTGTTGGGATAATGTCCCCAAGGTGTGGCAGCTGGGGGGACCCTGCACTACACCCTGGATCCAGAATGTGCAGTGAAGTTCTGGAGTCGTGGACCTCGACAGACAGACAGAGACAGACAGACACGCACACACACAAACAAAACACGCACACACACGCACAAAGGAAACGATGGATGAACCACTTCACTACCTGTTCCAAATCTCCTCTGTATCAGGCCTCACCGAGTTTCAGCAGAGCTGGATTCTGTGAGAGACAGAGACACGGAGAGGACGCAGAATGAGGAGACACCCCGGGGACTGAGACGGAAGCGCGGGAGACGAGTTTCCTCATGCACCGCTGAATAAAACATGACCCGGTGTCTTGGGGTGCAGAGGCACCACATGCTCCGGTGTGTCAAGGTACAAACACACAACACGTGCTCCGGTGTGTCGGGTGCAGAGACACAGAGTGCCTCTTGTCCCTGGCCCGGTGTGATGCGACTCACAGGCACACGCCGTCTTTGTGTCTCGTTTGGGAGCCTGAACCGGTGCACTCACGACTGTCTGTCGTCACATCTTTCACCAAAAATATGCCATCTGCATTCGTCCTGTGCGGACAAACAGAAAAGATCAGAGACGAGTGAGGTCAAATGAAACCACTCCAGGCTGAAGGAAGAGAGGAGAGATCGAGGAGAACAAATGAAGCCATTCCAGAGTGACAAAGTTAGAGATCAAGAAGGATGAATGAAGCTTCTCTCGTGTGAAGGAAGAGGGGAGGACAAATGAAGCCCCTTTAGAGTGACAGAAAAGATGGGAGTTCAAGATGGATGAATGAATCTGCTCTTGCGGTGAACTCGACTTTCATCCAACATGTCAAGATGTCCTCCCAGCTTCAGGTCCGGTATTCAACCGAGAATTTATTGAGAGCAGTCGCCAGGTTTAGCGATTTCCAGCTCGCACTGATGACGGGCGTGGTACGTGTAACTCAGTGATGCAGTCAGCAAACGCTACGCCGTTTCAAAGCTGCCACGGGCCAGAGCAACGTCGGAGGACGTGAAGAGCTAAACGTGGCTATTGGCGAGTTTCAGCATTCGCTCGTTTTCCGACATGCCTCGATTGCCAATTCAGTGACACAGATACCATCTGGTCACACTGTCCTTGGCTCAATGCAAATTTGGTCATCTGCACCACTGATCTGGCAACTGGAGCAGCCCACGTGAAGGAAAATTCATGCCTGCTGAAAGTCCTCATTGAGATCCCGGCCCTTCCCCTCCATCAGTCTCTCCCAGCTTGACCCCTTTCTACAAGAGTCCCGATGCAGGGACCAGCGCAGGGCCACCGCATGAAAACTTGATGAGATGCTGCGAGGAGTCTCCTTTGTGCTGCGGGTCCGTGGGGAGAGCCGTGCGGGGAGAGCTGAGGCCGTGGGGCGGGTCCAAGGCCCCGGAGGGGGGCAGTGATGAGATGGGGAGGCAGGGCAAAGCCCACAGATTTCATGGGTGTGGATCCAGGGTGGATCCAGGGGTGGATCCAGGGGTGGATCCAGGGTCCTCATGACTTGAAGTTAAGCTTCCAAATGGTAGGGTTTGTTCAATTTGCACGTGAGATGCATGCAGATGTTCCCAGGGGTGGATCCAGGGGCCACTTTTAACATGTTGTTTGATTTCCTTCAGATTGAGTCAAGCTTCCCAAGGCCAAGTTTATGCACGTGCTTTGTGCGAGTTGAAGTTAGGTTGGGGTTGCACCAACCCACAAACCCACCCCAAAGTTGGTGCCTCTGACAGCAAGTGCCAGTTCAACCCAACGTCAGGGACCAAAACCCAACACTACAGCGACCACGTACTGTAAGACAGACATGCACCTCAACCCTACTTCTATCTCAGACTGAACGGCACATTCTCTGTGTGTTTCAGACCCCGGGACTGGAGGCATCGGATGGAGCGAAGCGGCGCGGGGCAGTGACGGACGGGAGCTCTGACAGGAGCGTGACAGCGACCGCCGCGACTCAGTGAGGTAAGTCTCTTCATCGTCCAAAGCGAGTGAGGAGCTGGTGGAAAGATGGCCATGGTGACCCTGATGTCCAAAAGATACTGGTGTCTGACCACTTCAGGTCCCAGCTGAAATGGCCAAACACTCCATCGGGCTCTGTGTCGCACAGGTCTTACAAAAAGTGTCTGGTCTTTTCAGGCTTGTACCACACAGACACCACTGTCTGGTCATTTTTGGTCCAAATCCAAAATGGCCAGACCGCTGGGCTTGCAAAACCTGTGTCTTGTCATTTCATTCCACCGTTTTCAGCCAAGCCATCCAGTGGTCCAGTTGCACCCTGACCCCCGAAAATGTCACTTGCCCTGATGTTTCAGCAGGGGCACACGTGTTTGGTTTGTTCTCAGTTGACATCGGCCCCTGGCCCCGCCCTGCTGCGTAACGCGTATGGTGGGTAGCGCACGGTTCAGCTCTGGCATGGTTCGCGGCCGTGATGTGATCCACATGTGTGATGGAGTCTGCGTCTGCTTCAATGGTGAGGATGAGTCGTAAATCAATGCGAAAGCTGAGGAACGGTTGCCTGGGCGTTGACGTATGTGCTGTTGGAATTTTTCCACAGCTGGTATGAGGTGCTGCAGAGTTGAGGAGTCACACCCAATCCCTTGGGTCTGTGTTCGGCAGAACCGCAGTTTCCAGTGTGCGTCACAGCAAAGGTCCACACTGGGCACGCCACGCATAAGGCTCACACGTGTTCGGGACCTGGGGACAGGCCCAAGGGCCAGGTCCAGGCCCTTCCTGACCCATGTTTCCTGCGACTCGAAGTTGGCTCATTTGAAGATGGTTTCTGCCTGCGAATCGGTCTTGGTTTGCAGGAAATGCGTGCGAGTTTATTGAATCTATGAAACTAAGCGCCAAGTGTGGTTGAAAGTTCCATTTTCAAGGTGCTCCTGGCAATGTTGAGCGAAACGCGTGGTTTTCAAACTAAAATGCGGGTCAATATTAGACGCAGCGCAAAAAGCTCTTCATTGACTGGTCTTCTGTCAATCAGTACATTTCAGTTAAAAACGTTGCAGGAAACACAGGTTCCAAACTCAGCAAGTGGTTTTTGACACCTTTTGGATGTGAACATTGCAAATCTTGTGTGTGGTGTTGATTTCATTACTATGAGGATTCTGTGGGGTTGGCTTGCAATGCTCTTTGTTTCTGTAGTTTATTGTGAAGTCCTGTTCAGGTGGCCACCAGGTGTGTGTTCCTGCTTCATCTAAAACATATTGCATTCTTGCCCAAGAACTCTCAGATAAGAGAATCTGTCTTGGTTTTCTTTCACACTTCAGCTTGTCTTCAGGGGTGGAAGTTTGTGGATGGACTCTGCTATGGAGTTGTCTATTTGCCTTGGTATGAAGATGGCAGCCAAAAGAAGGGCAAACAGGCTTGTCAAAAAATGAAAGCAAGGTAATGTCTGTCTCCCCCTTTTGTCTAACAAATGTGTCAACTTTGTTTCCTCATTTCACACTGCTCCTGGGAATACACATTCACATTTTGAAACAGCTTGATGAAACCTTGGAGCAGAAGGAACTATGAAAAGGTGATGAGGTTTGCGTATCATTCACACGAGCCTGGTCACAATTTTGGAACTGCACTGAAGCAGGTGGATGGATCTGCAGAGCCTGGGGGAGGATGGTTCTGGTTCAACGGTAAATATTTGGAAACGAGATGACTTTCAGGTCACTTGTTGCTCAGGCCGTAGATGGAGAAATCTTTAGCAGAGCCATAGAGCTGTAAAACAAAATGGCAGCCCTATATCCATATGATCTGATATCTGTAGTAGAGCTGTAGAGCCACAAAACAAAATGGCAGCCCCTAGGTATAATGGCTGCCATTTTGTTTTGTGGCTCTACAGCTCTACTACAGATATCAGATCATATGGATATAGGGCTGCCAGTTTGTTTTACAGCTCTATGGCTCTGCTAAAGATTTCTCCATCTACGGCCTGAGCA
>JAAUXT010039145.1_pt1 | contig 13231 bp, 12 predicted proteins | sample 7278171 | NCBI WGS metagenome assembly JAAUXT01 (sample SAMN14350112, study PRJNA611818) | marine sediment metagenome | isolation source: surface marine sediment (1.8m) | place: French Polynesia: Moorea | collected 2018-08
CTGTGTGTGTGTGTGTGTGTGTGTGTGTGTGTGCAATCTGCCCCAAACCTCCGGACCTTTTTTGAAAATCTGCTCCCAACCCCCCCCCCCCCGGGTCTGGACTAGATTTTCAAATCTGGTCCTAAACCCCCCCCCCTGGGTCAGGACCAGATTTTCAAATCTGGTTATGTTTATGAACTGCGAATGTTTGTTCAAAAAAACATTGATGAACCTGAAGGTGTTTTTGAACTGTGAATGCTTGTATGGACCACACACTTTTTATGTATAGTGTCACGTTCGGATGGCTAAACCAACCGTTCGCACACACACAAAACCTTCGATCCACCTGGCTCGTCCGAGGACCCCTCCTGCTGAAAATGGGCCTTTCCAAGAATGACACCAAAAAGGGTTCTTTACTTTTAAAGCGGGTTTATTCAACAAAGACAGAGGACAAATGGGCAAACAGATTTGGGCTAGATTCACCAACCAAGAGAAGAACGTACAGAACACCAAGCATACACTGTCACGGTCCGGGGTTCAAACGCACTTCTTGAATGACCGTTGAACACAACCTTTTAAACGATTTCCCTCGCGGGAATCCTCACGTGCTGACGGTCTTGTGACGTCATAATGACATCACGCAAACGGTCCGTTTGACTCAAATGGTCCCTTCAACGGGAATAGGCCGTTCAGCCCGAACGGCCCATTCGGAAAGTTCCTTGCCTTTGACCGTTTCCAATGGTTGTGCGCCTCCCGACAGCTTTATAGGGCTCTATTGAGAGAGGACCCTCCCTGGAGGTCCCTCTCACAATGGTCCTATGCCCATCCGGTGTCTCTGAGGTGTGGCTGTGCTCAGCCCTTTTCCGAAAGGCCTTGCTTCAATTTCTGTTTTCCGAATGTCAGACTTTCCGAAACGGTCCATTTTCCTTGCAACATTGTTGCGACTACTGCCACAGCTTAACCTCTTTGCACTGGGCCGTCTGCGAGATGGTTTCCCGACCACTAGACAACCCAGGATGCTGAAACGGTCGCTTCAATGTGACAATAGCATTCTTGTTAATATTCTGAATAATTTTACAATAATTATTTGGATAGAAAATAGATAGAAAATAGCACAATTTCACTATTTTGCTGGCTTTAGCCTGCATCCCTCCCCCCACAGGGTGATCACATGATCATGTGATCACTAGAGGTTTTCCTTTTTCAAAATGGATGCTGTGGACAAGGAAGCATACTCTTTGCTGAAGCAGTAGATCATTAGAAAAATATACTTTGAAAGTCATCAGCTGGGTTTGCAACCATTGAGTCAAGCAGTAATCAATGCAGTCTGCCAGCATTACAACCAGGGGGTACAACACTGGAATTACAACTTCAGGATGCTTGTGGTGAGGCTGGCCCTCAGTATCCACATTGCCCGAATGTAAGGCAAGCCATTTTGTTCGTGGTTCTCAGCGCAAGTCACACCACAAAGCACCTCAACAACGAGTCGACAAATCTCCAAACTCAATTCTGAAGCGCGCTCGATTCGAATCATTCGATCGCGCGCTTTATGTTGTCCATATGGAGGTGTTGTGTTTGTACTCGTACGAAGACACAGAAGATCCTGGGACGGGTGGGACCTTGTGGATCATTCCCCTCTGACCTGCGGTACCTCAGGACCCATCAGATAGCTCCAGGGGATACCCGGCAGGTCCAACTCCAAGATCATCCCAGGCTGCCGTGATCACCCATGAGAAATACGCACCTTTTCACACCAAACATGGTCTCAAATTTTGGGGTGCGCATTGTTTCAAGTGTTGTCCATGTGCTGCTGGAAAATGTCACGTGATGTCAGGGGCGCCCGAGATCGCACGCACTCCTTGATCTCATATTCACTTTTCTTTCATCTTCAGTCGACGCAGTCTTGTTACCTGTTCAACTGCGGAGAACCAAGCAAGTGCAACTTCAGCAGTCACGAAGGATACACAAGGATCGGTTTGACCGGGGGCTACAAGTACGACCAAATGGTGTCAGCTCAGAAAAATCAGCACGCAGAAGATCTTGAAAACCTGGCGGCAAAAACAACGACAACAACCACACCACAGCCAACAAAACCACCGAAAAAGCCAGCTGGTAGCTCACTTGTTCTTGCTTTCTTTCAAATCTTGCACACCAGTGAAGACTGTCAGTGTTCCTGAGCTGTAGATACGAGTGTGTTCGGACAATTTCATGAAACCAAGTGTTTTGAGCACCCTTCAGTTCGCAGCTGTGTTGGTGTTTTACGTTCGGGCACACAACACAGAGAGGTTTTGGTTCGCTGAAGTGTTCGTGAGTCGTGTCGTTTTTCGTGTCTCAGTGCCTCTGTTCGGAACGTGTGAAGAGGACAAAGACTGTGCCGGCTCGGGAACGGAGTGTCTGGCGAGCTACTGTGTGTGCGCAGAGGGCCACCATCCACAGGACGGTATTTGCAGTGAGTGAACTTTCCACCAAGCTGCAATTACGAGGGAGTATCCAATTCTGCTTTCATTCAACATGTCGAAATTGTGCGCGATCTTCGACACATTTCCAAGTGATTGACCATCTGTGAGCTGACCGATTTGAACGCACAGTGACGAAATTCAACATGACCTCGGAAAGCAGAATTGGATACACATCCCCTCGTACTGAGCTTTTGTACCCTCATCTCGATGACCCAGGCAAGCTTTTTTTGAAAGGTGGCAGAACCATCTGCACCATTTGGAGTTGATGCATGGCTCTGACTCAGATGCGTATTTGTCTTCATTGCAGGAGAGTCTTGCACACGCTTTCAGTTTGAATGCAAGAATGAAGGTCAGCCTCTGATGAACCCCCAGTGCGTGGCCATTTATGACACCTGTGACGGTGTTCAACACTGTAAAGATGGCAGTGACGAGCAGAATTGCGCACCAGCGACGAAGAAAGGTTCAGTATCTTTCATCTGTATCATGTTTTGGTGGAAAGGGGTTTTTCTAACAAGTTCCATACAAGGCATATCAACAAACGAGCTTGCACCCTGCTTGAAACGCAACACGGTGGTCTTGTGTGAGTCGTAATTTGTCTTTTCCTGTGTTACATTTGTTCGTTCCACGAAAAAAGTTAAACTTGACGTTTTTCCAAGCAGTGGACCAGAATACTCAAGGAAGTGGAGCGCAAATACTTCCACAGCAGCAGAATATTCAATCCCAACTCGCGGCGAAAGACTGGCTGGACACGGGCGATTTTGTGAGTGGGAATGAGCCAGTTTTGCAGCGAGGAAGGCAGTACCCAGAGTTGATGGGGAGACCGCCGATGTACCAACAGCCACAGGAGCTGCAGCAGGCCGTGAGTTCCGTGCAACAGAGTCAGCAGATGCAGCCAGTTGCATTGAGTTCAGGTCAACAGCCACAGCTTGGTCGCCCGCAGCAGCAAGCAGTTCAGCAACAAGCCGTTGGACAGTCACAGTCAGTGATGCAACCAGCGTCGGTGCAAGTGCAGCAGCCACAACAGCCGGTTAAAATCGCGCAACAGCCTGCAGGGCCGCCGCAGGCGTTACCCAGACCCCGACCAACAGTGGAGAAACCACCTACACTGGATTACGAGAGCAACCCGCCTCCCCGACGAAGGCCCAGTGCAGGCCAAGCGCAACAGGCTCAGATACAAAGACCGAAAATTCAACAGCAAGGAAACGTACAAGTGGCTGCGCCACAGGCAGACTCTCAACAGGCACAAAGCAGTGACAGCGCACAGGGTCCGGGAAGAGCCCAGCATCCTGGAAAAGCAGAGACGGTGGTCTCTCAACAGCCGAGTCAGATGACGGCGAGTCAGATGATTGGTGGACGGCACCAGTCAGTCAGTCCGAAAAAGGGCAATCTTTTCAGAAAGCCGACAGCTGAAACGAGTGCTGGAAGCCCTAGTGTACAGCAAAATCAAGCGTCACAGTCGGGGCCTGGTCAACGCAATCGTCAGAAACTTGTCAACCCTGGGCAGCAACAGGCTGCCTCGCAGCAACATTTGGCGCAAGCGAAGGGCTACTATTCTGATGGTGGATTCATTCCAGCGAACTCCAAGAACCAGCGACCGGGCTTTCAAGGAGGCCAACTGAACAACTACAGAAACATATTCAACAAAGATAGACTTGACTATCAGTACCAGAACCCGTTTTACGCGGGGCAGAGGCCGTACGGACGACAGTATGATAACTCGTACGACTACAACTACGCGTATGCAGATACACCTCAGACAAGTTACAATTATGCGTACAATCCAGGTACAGTCTTCGTGTTCGTTGTTGACGTTGTTGTTTCTGTGCCAAGACGAAACTGACCTTCGTTTGTAGATTCAACGGAATTCTCTCTCCAAAATTCTGTCAATACAGTCTTGGAAAGAATCTAGAGAGTCGTTGGATAGTTTTGACAGTACGCGCGTAGAAACTCCCTGTAGATTGTGAAATTAGTCGTGTTGTAGTTTTCATTTCGGCATGGGAGAAGTCATTGAAGCATGTACACATTGAAACAAGAATCAAATCATTCTCAGCAAGTGAAGAAAAGAACAGCAAAGTGAGGCTTGCAGTGATAATATTTCTTACTGACATGATTTCCTGTTTGACCTCATGCAGGTGTATTTGACACACAAGACACACGAGGCTCAAGCTCTGACTCGATGCCATACTGGCCATATTACCATGACAGTTTTACCAGATGGAATGGTATTCACTGAATGTGCATGAACGAATGATTTATTGAGCCAAACTGATATTTTCCGGCCAATTACTTTTGTAGACATTCATAATTATCAAGCACTGCTTCACTTTTACGATTTGTTTGCATGGTTTGACTTGCTCCTGAGCTGAGACTGTTGCTGTTGTTGTTGAAATGAGTTCAACTTTCGAATTTGTTCGCGATCGTTGTTTTCCATTGACGCGGATGTGCACAGTTATGCGAAGCTTTCGTCTCTCAATCGTTTTTGACTTCAACACAGGTTTTGTCGACGTACCGGTACTCGTACTGTGAAACCAAAATGTACCAGTATGTGCCTTCTTTCATTCTCGCGACTGTCATTTTCATTTGGTTTTTGTTGCTCAGCAGGTGAAGTCCGCGCAGCGACGTTCAAAAGCAGCACTGTTGCTTTGAAGTGAAGCTGATGGACTCAGCCCGCATGTTCTTGTTAATTCACGTTGTTTTCGTTTCATATAAGTTTGTTTTTGTAGCTGCGTCGGTTTTTTGACACCACTCCAGACTTGTCACTTTTCTTTGACTCGACAGCAGAAACTTTGGTCACGAATTGTCGCTGAGTCTCTTTTCCAGTTCAGAAAGAATAATGAAGTTACACCAAAGAACATGAAGTTACATCAAAGAACGCTCATTCGATCGTAAGGACAGACTGAATGCCGGTTTTCTTTGTTGTTCGGAAAAACTCTATCCTCACTGATTTCAGATTTCCAGAACAACAAGAAGACTCCGACAAGTAAGAGAAAAAGTTCGGTTCTTTGCAACTGAAGTGTGAAATCTGCCAAAAAAAGCAACTTCGCCATCCGACGAAGGCAGCGACATCACGTGCTTAGTGTGAGACCACTTCAAGCATATTTTTTCTTCACAGAGGCTGACGCCACACCTGGAAACTCGCCCCCTCTGGATGGAGATGACAGCAGGAAGGTTGCCAAGGAAAATCCTGATCTTGGTAGGTCGATTGATGATCTGATCGAAACCAAGCAGTGAGGCACCCACGCCCCATATCCACATTTTTCTGGAGACGTGAAAATAATTGAATTCTTGTCTTCGGGGTTGGGGTGGGGCGCGTCCTTCCCCGATATTCACACACACCTCACCCGAGATATGTGACATTTACCTTGATCCGTCTGTACAATGTGGATATTTTTAGAGTGGGGAGGGGGGCAGATGCAAGTGCAAGGGGTGGAACAGACTCTGGTGCAGACACCGTTGTGGCCACACACCACATATGCGTGCCTGTCTTCAATACGTCAGCATTTTCATTGACAAAATGTTATAATTTTTTGACCAAAAAAATGCTTGCAACTTGCAGCGTCGGGAACAATCAAGGAGGTCACAAGACTGCAGCCTGCCAGTCCTGCACCCAACAAACAACAGCAGCAGTCAGCACCTCCGGGCGCTGCTCCTGGAGGCAAGTCGGACGTCAATCCTTCCAGGCCCAGTCAACTTGTTTCACCGCTCAAGACAAAGACAAACAGTCAGGATTCTGATCAACAGCAACAAGTAGGAGACACAGCTCAGCGCGTGTCCAGTAGCGGTGAAACAAGCGCAGTAGCCACAAGCAAAACTTCCAGCGACACCAGCAGTGATGTGAAGGAAAAGAAGCCAGACATTTCGGTGGCTAAAGTGGAGGTTGGCGGTGGCAAAGCGGACTTGGTCATCGAAGAGGCAAGCGTCGTAGAAACTGTAAAACACAACAAAGTTTCCAACGGAACCGCAATCATTGTTCTTGCCATGGGGCTCGGAATAACGGCGATTTTATTGATGTTTGTTGGATGCCGTTTGCGAAATGTAAAGCGGAGACTGCGAAGAGGACGACCACTGAATTCCAATGAAGCGGACTACTTGATAAACGGAATGTACCTGTAGTTGCAATCGAAAATTTTCAGGGTAAAACAACTTGAAAGAACAATCTTCCATGTGTGGCAGACGCATTGGAAGTCTGGGTCACATTTCGGTGGGTAAGACGATAACAACCTGTGCTCATCAACCTCCTCATCGTGAAAGGCCTGCTTTTACTGTGCGCGACAAATCTGTCTGCATCGACGTCACGCAGAAAGGAGAGAAAAGTTTGCAGAGCGGGTCGAACAAATTCGTGTTGTGGTGTTCTTTTAGAATGAAGCGATTTGACCGCTGGATTGAGCACAGCTCGGTCTGGCTGGACTGTGTATGGTGGTCCGACATTTTCCAGTTCACGATGTGGACGAACCAAGACGTATCATTCCAAACAAAAACGAAATGTGTTGTTTCTACATCCACGTTTCAAAATGTACGTGTTGCAAGGACACTATGCGTGCCAAGACATCAAGAACAGGTCACTTCACAAGTTTCTTCACGCCGTGATATGATGTTCATTCATTGTGATATTTCAGCAATGCGAGTCCTCGTGATGCTGGATTGATTGTTACCTCTTTGTTTTTGTTTCCTGCTGTGGAAGGTAGCACAGTCGTCATTTCTGCAGAACGCGATTTACGATTTACTGTGTGACCAGCAGATTTGGAAATCTTTCGCAGGTCAACGTTCGTGTGTTTCTCTTGGGAAAAGTCATGGAAAGTCCGGCAAAAAGCTGTAAACCCTTTGCAGTCTGCGCGATTCGACCGATATGTTGTCCAATTGTTTTTTGTTTTCTCGCCAGTAGCTTCAGTTGAAGAAATGTGAGGGTTCACCCACCGACTCGTGATTGACCCAATTCACTCGAGATCAAGTTTTGTGATCTCTCAGGCCACTGCTTCTTTGTGGACAGACGCACGTCTGCCAAAATTCCGGCGAGTGTTCGTGAGATCGCATCACGGGACGGTGCGTTGTGGACTTGGAGACGATCTTGACAAATCATTCCGTGTAATGTCAATGTGAGTTTTGCTGTCAATGTTATTACACCAGCTGTAGATGTGGACCATTTACACCAGAGTATTTTTATATGACGATGACATTTTTGCATCTCCACTCTGTACGAGCACGTAGACAAACCATGGCACCACTGACGCAAAATCAATGTGTTCACGTACTTATCTACAGAAAGCAGTGTTTTTGTCAGTTTCGAGACCACGAAGTCCCGGATCTGCGTGTAGTAAAGTGACTTTGTTTTGTACATTGCATATAGAGATTTATACTTGTTTACTTTCTGTAGAGTAGAAAACAAAGGTCATTGGAAAAACAGGTTGGCATTTTCATATTGACTGCTTTTATCGTGGTGTGTGTCTGTGTGTGTGTGCCGGAGAGGAGGGGCTGCACTTTTTGTCAAAAGTTTTGGAGCGCACACTTTGATGCGCGTGATCCCGATCGTACGATCGCGCTCCCTGTGTTGTCACGGTGGTGTTGCTGTGTCCCAATGTATACAGTTTGCTTGTTTGAATCTGGGACGATAAATGCTACATTGAAATCTTGCAGAAATCCACATGGTCAGAGCAAGAGGTTGTCACAAAAACATCCCAGGACACGCCGAGCACTGAAACATGATGGAGTTTTGCTGTTTATTGAGTAGTGAACACTTACAACTTTCATCAAGGGACAAAGATTTCCAGCAAGTCAGGCCAAACTGAGGGGACTAAGATTTCCAGCAAGTGAGCGAACAAAGACGTTCTTTCACTTTTTATGAACAAAGGACATCTGGCACAATCTGACAACACTTGCCGAACTTGGTCAGGAAATCGGACAGTGGCCGGTGTCGATTTGACGAACCAAAGCAACACATTCAACACATATTTGTGCACGGTCATTCAAAAAATATCTGCATTGCGTGAAAAAAGCGCCACTCCAAGACATCGCAAAACAACAATTGATACATTTGTCAACGAAGTTGCGAATTGTGAAAGAAGCTTGCGAAGAAATTTCCAAAACAAGTGACAAGCCGAACACCACCTGACAAGGCATCCACAATTCTGCGTGAATCTACACAAAGTGATTGCAATAGGTGCTGTGTTTATTGTCTTCTGCATTTTGTTGAACGAAAAAAGAAGTCACTTGCGCCAATGTGTGAACAGGGTCAAACTTCCGAATTCATCATTCACAGCCTTTCCAAGGAAATTCCCAATTCCAGGGCTAGCTAATATCACAGTTCCTACGAAAAGAAATGTGATCCCCGCGTTAGTAAAACCAGATAAAGAACACTCCTTCTCCAGCATGTGCCTGTCAGACAGCACTTTCACACCAGTCTCTTGTGCACTCGGTGGGTCCAGACTAGATCAGACATTCCTGTGGAGTTTCAACTCTATTCGCCTGATTTATCTTGGCCAATGGCCGCACAGCACGGCAATTGCGGAGGAAAATAAGCCCCACCCAATCAATTGGATAACAGTCAAGATGATATGATGAACAAAATGTTGGGAACACAACAGAAAAAGTCGCTATGATCGTGATGAAGTTTACAAATCCACTTTGGCTTTTGATCTGAAAAAATAAACAACACTACAAATAAATTTTCAACCAAGACTTTGCCGCACAACACGAACAAAAACTAGTGTCCAAAACTGAAACAAAATCTCAACCTTTGGCACATACACATTCTTTATTGACGCTGAATTTTTCTGTACCCAGCAGTATTTTCTGTCGAGAAAACTTTGTATCTAATTTGTGTTCAACACAAAGATGACTGGCATGCATGAACGTGCGTCATGACACTAGTTTCTGTGTTAGTGGACAAGTCGCACCTCTTCAGATTGAAACGCACAGAGAAAACAAGAGAAAGAACACAAAAGGAAACAAAAACTATTAATTGTTTTGGTTTCAAAACTCGACGCGACACGACTGCTGTGCTCAAATGGTCAATTTCACTGGACGCGAACGTTCCGCGCAAAACAAATAGCTCACATTCCAGGAATGAATTCACAATTCATGCAAAAGCTACATGTACGGTAAGAAAGGAACGAAATAAAGAGCATTATCTCCACCTTGGCCACTGCTTCTCCTTGCTCGTCAGTGGAACGTATATCACACCCATTAGCTGCTTGTGTGTCACAGTCCCATCCAGTCCTTTGTCAATTTGCATCAAATTTTGATTGTGTCCTTCAGGGCCAACTGGCAATATCAATCTTCCACCGGGTTTCAGCTGTTCCACCAGCTGAAAGAGAAATTAAAACCACTCTGTTCAGTGTATCTGAATAAACACAGGGGCAGATCCAAGAATGGGGTAGAGTCTAACAAACACACACACGCAAACCTTTTTTTTTTTTTCAACAAGTAAAACTTCCAAAGCGCAAAAAGGAAACCAATGGGCCAAAGGAAAATACACAGTTGGTTTACCACACTGGTAAACCAATGGTTCAGACACACATTCGCACAGAACAACACCATAACGATGGCACAAAGCCCCCGGCTCGGCGGAATCCCGCGGCATCAAAAACACCAGAAATTGCTGGACGAGGCAGTGGATCCAAATGTCCAGTCCTGTTGATATCTTGTCAAGCAGTGTGGTGACTTTCGCATTGGTTTCAAGAACAAACAAGAAAGCTACGCCGAAAAAGCGTGTGGTCCATAGACACGTTAGCCCATTTTAAGAAAAAAAATTTTTTTGGTAATGACCCATGTTGAGTTAGGGGGGGGGGGGTAACTCAACATACCCAAAAAACCAAAAATGCTTAAAATGGCCTTAAAATAACCCTAATTGATTTTCACTATGTTAAGTTCCCCCCCTCCCCCCAAACTCAATATGTCTACATATAGACATGCACATACAGACTGATGGTGATAACACTAAGCGTGTGGTAACACCCTTCGGGACCACACGCTTAAAAACGCGTTTGAACTCACATCCTGAGGAATCTGGGGAGCTGCAGCACCAACATGTATGGCGTCATAAGGTCCTTCAGGGGCGTGTCCTTTCCGACCATCGCCAACCACCAATTTGAGTCTTCCGGAGTCAAGTAGAGACGCCAAGTCAGGGTCCTTCTTGATATTGTTGATCGAGTCTGTCACCAACTCGTCAATGTGATCTATTCCCACCGCAACGCCATTTTCACCCACCTGTAAACATCAGAAAACAGAGCAAACGTCCACACCAGTGCTGAATACAGTACAGCACGAACAAAGTTCAGTTCACATCCTTTCCTTTCTTACCATGATGGCCATGCAGGCAGTCAGATACCCACTTCCTGACCCAACATCCAGAGATCGAGCTCCGTTCCTCGTCAAATGCTCTTCCAACAACTCCAGCGCGTGTGCGTGCTGCATAGCAAGTCAAAATAAACAGTCCCACAAACAATCTGCCTCCTATTCAGTTCAGTAGATATGGATTGTGCACAAAAGAAAAACTTTACACCCTGCTTCGTATCTCACATTCAAGAGCAAAACCATTCAAACTTCCGAGACAAAGAAGCAAGCAAACATCATGATCAAGGGATGAACAATTGTAACACTGTTGCACTATCCATCAAACCTCACCATGTGTGGTGCACTGATCGTGACAGAATAGCCAATCCCCTGGGGCGCGTCCATGTAGGGATTCCCTCTGCAGAAATGTTTTCTGTCGACAGATCTCATAGCATCGTACACCGACTGATGCTTGATGATGCCATTTCCTGAAACAGCAAGCACCGTCCGTGGCAGTTCCGGCGATATTGCAGGGAATCCCCTGTGTGAGCGTGTTCGAACAGCAGAAGGCAAACTGAATCTCAAGAGGGCAGATGAGAAATGACACCTTTTAAATTGTCGACCAGGTGTCTATTTGAATCTCCGCTTGAGCGCCAGGCCATGACTGGAAATCTTGTGCTGAAAGCCACAAGAGCTGCGAAAGAAAGACAGATCTACGAGTGAAGACCTGCTCGTGACAAACACAAGAGCTGCGAGTCCTGTGTACTCTGTCTACGTGTGGATAGAAATAAAGGAACCTGTCAATCAACAATCGATAGGTCTACCTGTGACTGTCGTTGTCAGAACCCTTCTGAACTGGGTCCAGGCTTTCAACATCAGGGCAGTGTCATGCTATCACTGCAGTCAACCCCTGTAAGGTGTCAGCAAGTTCAAATGAATTGACAAGCATGTTTCTGGCAAATCAGAGAGTAACACAATTTGTGAAAACTGTAGATTGCCACTGAACGCGGCTTGAAAATGGATAAAATCCAGAAAATTACAGCAACTCACTTGCCCAGTCAGTGTCCTTCACCTTCCAACATTCGCCACTCTGGTCACCACTTCCTGTGCAAGCGTCTGTTGTTCTTGTTTACTTGTTCGTCAAATTGAAGCACATCAATGTCCAGCAGATCTACGTTTCATAAACTAGATCTACTAGATCTAAATGCTAAAATATGAGCTCAAACAATGTGTCTATTGTTGTTGAAATGAAGTGACAATCGGAATCAAGACACGAGTCACCAGGCTTGTAGAGCGGTCCCAGTCATTCTACGAGCCACTTCTTCCGGTCTCCGAATGTGAGGACTAAAGCGGTAAGTTTGAAGTTCTCATGTTTTTCATTTGTGTCCTTCTTTACACCGGTGCTGACAATCAAGACAATGTACCCAATGTATGGTGCACACACGGTTAGGTTCAGAGCGTTGCATCACACCTGTCAGGTGGATTCAGGACCCAGACAGTCGAACCCATGACAGTCGAGGGGATCGACCCTGCAGATCTCGACAAGTGATCTCAAAACACTGACATCTAGGTCTGCACCCAAAACCCTCACTGGTTGTAGATCCAACCTCGAATCGACACATTATGCGTGACAAGTGCGAGTTGAGGTTGTTGACACAAGCCCCCTCTCTCCCAAATCCACCCACCCACTGCTGGACCTGCAGTGCAGACAGGTCAAGTCCACTTTGCCCAAGGTACAAAACCTGTCACACAAGTTTGCGGGATCAGTTGCTGTGTTGTGATGCAATAGACCTAATTTTGCACGAAATAAACGGCTTAACTCGTCAACCTCAAGGACCGAGGCCTGGTGGGTAGAGTTGAACCTTGGGAGAGGGGTGTGAGCGAGAAAATACAGACATGTGTGAGGAAAATTTGGGTGCTGTCTTGTAGTGATATCACAAACACACAGGTTGGTATCTCAGGAGAGACTGTCCCCGAGGGCGGGAACCTCCATATTTATTATGTACAAAGCAACATCTGGTGAGTGGTGGTTCTAACAACTGGGTCAGGTGTGTCATACCACACTCCTCCCCCATCAGGGGGTGCTGACCTCAGACAATTTTTAATATTCTGTATATTTTTATAATAATTAATTAGATAGAAAATGGATGGAGAATGGCACAATATCACTGTTTTGCTGGGTTTAGCCTGCATCCCTCCCCCAATGGGGATATCATGTGATCACGTGACTTGGGTTTTTAGGTGATTTGAACCTTGAAGCATACATTATGTATAATGTATGGTGATGGTGAAAATCACCTATAGGCATCTGAATGCGAGTTTGAAAGTGTTCTATTTGTTCGATTTTGGTCATGTTTGGTTTTTTCATTCACTTTCGGGCTGTAGTTGATGCACGAAGTGTCAAAAGAATAAATGTTTGCTTTTACATATTTTTACGGGCAAAAAACCAATATGGCTGACATGGTGAAATTTGGGTATGGCTGTATAAATGGCTTTATAGCTCGGAAATGGTTGATATTTGCTGA
>JAAUXT010123540.1_pt1 | contig 13230 bp, 11 predicted proteins | sample 7278171 | NCBI WGS metagenome assembly JAAUXT01 (sample SAMN14350112, study PRJNA611818) | marine sediment metagenome | isolation source: surface marine sediment (1.8m) | place: French Polynesia: Moorea | collected 2018-08
AGACACAGGGAGGTACAGGAGAGACACAGGGAGGTACAGGAGAGACACAGGGAGGTACAGGAGAGACACAGGGAGGTACAGGAGAGACACAGGGAGGTACAGGAGAATCCCCCGTGGAACAGGCTGGGGAGACACCAGTCGAGGGTGGAGCCCCTGCTGGGAACGCCCAGGACCCCGGAACGGAGGCGCCCCCGGCCGCGGCGGACCCCACGACCCCCGCCCCGGAGACCGAGGCCCCCGCGACGACGCCGCACCCGTGCAAAGGCGTCGTGTGCGGGAACGGCGGGACGTGCTCCGTGGGCGTCGGGGACCAGGGCGGCACGGCACCGACGTGCGTCTGCGTGGCCGGGTGGACCGGAAGCGACTGCATGACGGGTGAGTACTTCCGGTGGAGGATCAGGTGGGCGGGGGCGGGGGCGGAGCAGGGCGGGGTGCGTCAGTGTGGGGTCGACTTGTGACAGGTCAACAGACCAGGGTTGAGGCAAGATGTCGCTGGGTTGAGAACAGGGTGTGGGAGGGGGAGGCGAGGGAGGGGAGGGGACGGGACAGGCAGAGCAGAGTGTTGGGCAGCCGTCCTCCATGGGTGAGAGAATCGAGCTTGAGGCGGGGCGGGCGCTTCGTCTTCTGTCCGTGTGACGTCAAATGCACGTCGCTTTGTCTTGAGGACAGCACCAAATTGAGATTTGTTTTGCGGAAAGCCTTGAAATGAGACGCTGCCCATGCAGAACGCGTTCGGTGCGCTGCGCACTCGACGAGTGCTGTACATGGAGAATACTTCAACAACGAAGACTTTTGGACGGAACCCTGGGTCTGACCCAGGGGACGTGATTCCGATCAAGACATGACGGTACTGTGGTTGGGTTTTTGCGCGTGGCAAAGCAAATTTTCTCAGGAAATGCACATGTTTTTCAAGGTCAACGTGGCCCACGACGATTGGCCCGGCCCTGGATCTATTCGTGGATGTTTCGAAGAAAGAGCTTCTCGCCTGTTGTTCTTTTCTTTCTTCGCTGGTTTATCGCTTATCAATGCAAGTGCTTTGTTCGCCTCAGGCTACAGAGGCCCCGTAACGACTCGAGTACCATGGATTGACTCGAGTATGGCAGAACAGGCAAAGGAATCAAGTCATTTGATACGCGCGGTTCGACTCGACATTGGAAAATTCTTTCACCACACAAAGCACACACGCACACATTCCGGAAAACACACACGTGCACTTCGACCACATCAGCAGCAGCTGGTGGACAACACACACAGGGACGCATATCAATCTGCATTGAACCTATGGGTCCTGCCTCCCTGTCTGTCTGTCTGTCTGTCTGTCTGTCTGTCTCTCACACACACACACACACACACACACAGAGGGACCTTGTTGATCACACGCCAACCACAAGCTGCATTGCCCACTCACTTGACAACGCCCCACAACTCCCACATCTACCAACCGTCCCCTCCAAGCAGAGGATCCACATTTGGCTTGGGAAGAGACTGAACCCTTTTCCATTGCCACAACATCGAGTTTAAAGCGTTTCATTGAACACAGCTTTGACTTGTGATTCCACAGAATAGAGTCTGTATGAATTCTCTCACGCAACCGCCGCATCGGACCCACAATGCCCTGCTCCTCACGTGTCGTTGTTTGTCCGTGAGCTGCGGCCTTCACCGGAAATGGGCTTCAACACCAGGTGCGCTTCCGGCGCCAAAACCCACACGTGTGCTGCGGCCCCGTTCACACTGGAGCGTCTCGTCTGCTCCACACTGGGCGCGTCGCAACTTTGCAAACATGTTTTGGACGCAGGACACGATGACGATGTGAACAAAAGTGTACAAAGTCCAATGGGGACCAGGTTGCAATGCGCAACTAAGTGACGTAGCACCCCAGCGACGTGGCCTTTTGTAATGAAGGGACGCATGCCCATTCAACGCACGTGTGCGTCGCTTTTGCAATGGTAGAAGCAGGCAAACTCCCACGTGCACGCGCGGTGGGCATGTGCTCCCTTCGCTTTGCCTGATGCCTTCAGCAGATTGAGAGGCACTGGCGAGGATCCTGACCCCGTGCCAAATGTTTGACCCCTCCGTGTTCGGCCTTGGGGGTGGAGGGTTTGGAGCTGGTGGAACTTGAGACTGAAGCTCTGTTCTCTCTACGCCGATCCTTGATTGGCCAGAACAGACGTCGTGATCCTTTCAGCGACTCAAGGTGAAAAACAAACTCGGCACCAAACTCGGACAAACCAAGAGGTCAGGATAAGGCTGGGAACAAACTCCCAGCAACGCAGCAACCAGCGTCGTGCTGCCCCGTCATGCTGTGGCGTTGCCCCATTGGGTTTGTAAGGAGGTGACTGCTGCATCACCCCAACTACTGCAGGAGCAGATGGGGTGACGCAAATGCAGCATGATGCTGACCCAATGGGGCAATGCAATAGTACAACGCAACAGCACGACACAACGCTTCAGTGTGTCCGCACCCTAAACACACGTCGCCTCCGTTGAAATGACGCAGTGACGAGCGGTACGTGGTCGGGGACGCGACGCAGAGTTGCGTGGCTCCCTCCGGTGTGAACGCGGCCGCGTCACGTGGCGCTCGTTTCCTCGCGCTTTATGAAACGCAACATCGATTGGGAGACAGATTGAAATTCAACACGTGACGTCGGAGCCTGAAATAAACACAGAATGACAAACATGTTTCGGGGCAACAAGATGAGAGGCGGATCCAGGGAACCCGCGGGATGCAGCTCTAATCTACCCAAACGCTTCTTGATCCAAACCCCTTGACTTTTCGCCTCAAAGCGGTGCAGTGCGTGTCAATTTTGAAACAGATCTGTGAAATCTCTGTGAGATTCCCTCCAACTGTGACCCTCTGACAAAATCGTGAGTCGAAGCCTCGAGTCTCGGAATGTGTCAAACGTTCCATGTCGGTGCACGTCCACACGTCCACTCAGAGATGCAGAACCCGTTGATCAGCCCACCCTCCATCCCTCACCCTCTATATTTTGTGTCACTCTACGCAACATCCTGATGTATAAAAGGATGCATCCAGTGTGAAAACCTGGGGTTGGAGGAAACAATCGACACGTGCAGGATGACGCGACAACGCAGCTCCCATTCTTGAGTGGTCGGCCATGACGCACCCAGTGTGAAGCAGGCGGCGGGGCGGAGCGTGGCGCGGTCTCTTTGATGTTGGTCGCGGTGCACGTGATGGTCACGTGGTCAGGCAACTTCCGGTACTCGGCGCCGAGACGCAACCAAATGAGGACTTTTAGCAGCCAATAATTTCCCCAAACGTGCGGTGCGTCAACTGCCAGATCAGTGGTACAGACAACCAAAATAATTCTGATGGCCAATGACCAGTGACAAACTGGTGTCTGAGTCATTGACCTGGCTTTTGGGGCTGTCGGAAAAGGAGCGGATGTGTTTGTTCAAACTCAGCATGTGTTGCATGTACTTAGCTTTTCCCTCACTTCTTGCACTCAGGCACTTAGTTCAGTCACTCACTGACCCTGGCGCGCGTGTGTTTGTGCGCGCTTACTGTGCGCGCGAGTGTGTGTGTGTGTGTGTGTGTTTGTATGTGTGTACGTGTGTGTGTAATTCTCGGGGGCTGTACGGTCCCCTCTGAACTCGCCACTCCTATTGTCTCGGTCCAGAAGATTCAAAACGGCGCATTTCGCGCAATGACGCAGGGATCGTGTGATTTCTGCACGTTATGCGCAGATGTGCGAGAGTACTGACGACACTCTGAAAACACCATCTGTGACGCAACGTGCGAAACTGACGTTGTTTCTGATGCCAGAGAAATCAGCTGCAGATGGGCCCAAGCACCAGGGCCCCTAACGTGTTCTAGACATGCACCGTTCAGCCGCAAATGTCTCATTTCACCATCAAAACCTTTCTGTTTGTATTCTTGGCATTGGTGCCAGATGGCACGTTGCCACCCAACGACACACAACCCACCAAATTTCACAGGGTCTGGCTGCACATCACCCAACGGCTGCTTATGTGCACGCCACGCAAAAATTTGGCATCAGTGCCAGCTGGCATTTTGCCATTCGCCGTTCCAGTCCCTACAGTCCCTGTTGTTTCACAGCGCCAGTATTTGCGCACATCGACCGTCGGCTGCGCCACACGCGTCGCGTATTGATGATTTCATATTGAAAAGTGCACAGAGCAGCTGAACACACAAACACAGCTATTGGAGAGCGCAAACTTGGGAAGAAAAGGCTTTTTCACACACGCCTGTTTCGTGCGGGACGCATCATGTTCATTGTGTGCGGTCGTCATTGAGGTCAATGGGAAACATTCTGACCGTCAGAAATCAAGCGGATCCAGCACAAGAGGGAAGGTGTGTGTGTGCGTGTGTGTGCGTGTGTGTGTGTGTGTGTCTGTCTGTCTGTCTGTCTGTCGGTGGAGAGACTGGATCCTGACAGATGTTTGAATGAATTGACGAGACAGCTTGGTTTTTGCAGCCACAGGCCACTCGGACCCCAACCCCTTCAATTGGGATCTGAATTGACCAGACACTGTGTCTCACAGTTTCAGGTACAACTTCAAATGTCCATACACCATTTGATAAGCCTCTGAACCAGAAATGACCACAAAAACCTTTCCACATCATTCACCTGGAGTTGAGGACCGACCTCACTGAAGAAACTTAATTTTTCACAGTGATCACCCCCATCCATGGGGCACCCGATTCCAACTTTCAAATAACAAAAACAAACACTGCAACTGAAAGGCCAACACCCAATGGATGGATCCACGGACACACCCAGAGGGTGGGCCCTGAATTCGCAACATTCCTCCTCCTGCGTACTTTTTGCACCACATGGCGAAAAAAAATTTTCGTTTCACATGAAATGTTCCAAGGTTCAAATCATTGCCCTTCAAAAGTCTAATGGGGTCGGGTCCCCCTGACCAAATCCAGCATCCGCCCCTGGGGTGGTAGGGCCCCTCAAGGCCATGGAGCATTGACTCATGGAGTCTGGAGTGGAACAACACTTGAGGTGAACAATGCTTTACGCATGGCTGGGTCCAAACACCGCAGAAATGAAGCGGTTTTTACGCAGGTGCCCACAGCAGTCGCAGATACTTGAGTTGTTTGGTCGTGACCAAAAGGTATCTGCAGGTGAAAATGTTTACCTCGTTTGTACTTGAGATGAGGAAACTTTTTTTTCTGCAGAGCGCATCTGTTTTGTGTGTGTGTGTGTGTGTGTGTGTGTGTGTCTGTCTGTCTGTCTGTCTGTCTGTCTGTCTGTCTGTCTGTCTGTCTGTCTGGCCGTGTACCCGCTCCTCTTGACTGAAATGAAAAACTTGAGCTGAAAAATGACTGCACGCACGGCTGGGTCCACCGCTACAGCTTCCAATGTGCGACAAACAGGGTGTGGATGTGCGCGGCTCCAGCAGGTCCAAACCTTGGGGTGATGGAGGAGAAGGAGTGGGATTGAGTGTGAAGCTCTGGACGGACGCAGTGGAGGACCCTGGACACCCCTGAATCTGCTCCTGCTTCAAGAAGCGTCCCGTACCTTCAGCGCAATACATCAGGACATACTGATGGAATGGGATGGGCGGAATTGGGTAGGGCGGGGCGGGGGAGTGGGCAGCTGTGAAGTGAGGAGGAGCAGGGTGAAAAGAAGCATGGGCGCGGTGGGGCGGCGAGAGGAGTGGGGTGAGGAGCAGCAGGGTGGACCAGGGTGGGGAGAGCCAGGGGCCCAGAAGGGTAGGGTGCGGGGGCAGCAAGGGCGTGGTGGGACGGGGTTCTCTGGATCAGCCACCGCGGCCTGATGTTCCGGGAACTTGGCTGGAAGTGGAGTGTGGTGGGGTGGGATGGTGTGGGGTTGGGTGGGGTGGGGTGGTCACTGTGGGGTGGGGTGGGTACAGTGGGGCAGGATGGGGGAGTGGGCCCGTCGGGGGTTTCTGGATCTGCCCCTGCAGCACCAACTCCGGGACCTTGGCTGGAAGTGGAGTGTGGTGGGGTGGGCACAGTGGGGTGGGGGTCTCTGGATCTGCCCCCACAGCACCACCTCCGGGACCTTGGCTGGGATAATGAGCCGCACCTCGGCGGAGGAAGAACCGTATTGATCACCATCGATCCCAGAGACAGGAACAACCCAACCGGTCTCTCTCCGAGAGCTCTGATCCATGGGCGCCTGGATTCAGGAGGGGGCGAGAGGTCCAGATGGTCCCCGTGAAGCGTGATTCGTGTGGACTCTTGTTGTGTGCCTCTTGTACGTATACCAGGTTTCACTGGGATTGACCATTCTATTTTTGATGTCTGTCTGTGTGCATGACAGGAAATTGTTCACGTGCGAGTTTGCAGGATTTCACACGAGCTTCAAGTGAAACTCTCGTGCAAACTCAATCAAAAAATAACAATCGTGTGGGGAGACCTATCTTCTTTCTGACTGGAACCTCGCTTTTCTAGGTATTTGCAACAAAATCGAAGAAGTGTATTTTGTGTCCGGTGGCGGGACTACCCTGGATCCGCCCCTTGGTGGAGGTGGGAGATCGAAGAGTTTGGTATCGATCAGCTTCAATCCTGGGGACAGAAACAACCCCGCCAGTTCCTCTAACGAGCCCCAGGTCGGGAGGGAGGTCTTGACGGGGCCGAAGATTGCCCTTTGTCATTGAGTCATTGATTCAGTGAGTACCTGACTTGACTGAAATCTCACCAATGGTCACGGTTCCACGTGTTACCTGAAGGAGCGCCCTCGTCGGGAGGGGTGGGAGACACAAAAAGTTTTGGCACATACTCTGTGCAAGATAGAACAATGAGCCAGGACCTTACGCGTGGTTTTGTGATGTTCTGAATGGCTCAGGAGGGGCGGATCCAGGCGGCTCTTGGGTCTGTCCTACCAGCTCCAAGAGTGTTGCATGCTTCCCCAGTGAAGGCACAATTGCTTTTCCAACGAAATTTCGCAAAAGCTAAAGAGCCCCACAGGGTACAGAACCCCAAGATTCTGCCAGCTCCTGGATCCTCCTCTGGTCCCACAGTGGCCACGCGGTGACGTCAAAGTGGCAGCGCTGACACGTGTCATTATTATCATCGCACACAGAGACCACGCATTGCAGTTTCTTTGTGGACACACAAGTGCTGACATGAAAACACGAAGCTAATTGCTTTTGTTGTGGTTTGTGACAACAACAAGGCCGCACACAGGCTTTCAGGGGCTATGGAAATGGTACCAGTATCTATTTCAGCACAAGTTTCAGAGTGGGATGACCACTATTGCGCTCAGAGCCTTCGTGCAAACAATTTGTGATTTGTTGAAAAACCATGTGTAAAGTGAAAAAGACAAGGTGTCTTTATGGCTGGGATCAGAACTGGGAGTTTCTTCTTGCTTTTGTCTTTTCTTTTGAGTTGCATGACAGGCAACTTGGTTGAAGGCAGGAGAGGGTGGATGGATGAGAACTTGTGGAGAAAACTTACTCACAACTACTCAAAGGAATCTCCTCCCAATGCAGAAAATCCAACCAGGCTCCATGTTCAGTTTATCTTTCTTCACTTGACCCTTGATGAGACCCAGATGCTGTTGGGTGTCAGCATGTACTTCAGGCAGTATTGGTCAGACCCCAGGCTCAGGTTTGACCACTTGAAGAAAACTGCTGGAAGCGTCAGGCTCGCTTCAAAATATTTTCATCAAGTATGGCTGTCAGACATATTTTTCAGGTGAAGAATCGAGTTCTCCAGATTCAGTTCATTTTGGTTCCTGGCTTGTTCAAAATTGTTCAATTTGTTTCTTTTGTCCTGTCTTGGTATTTTACCTGGCTTGTGTCTGCAGACAATTTGACTGACTCCACTGTTTTGTTGAACAGCAATGCAAAAGGACAGCAAGAAATAACATCCAACTTGCTGGAGTCAAACACATTCGTGGCACTCACTGCAAAAGGAGAAATGCTGTTGACCAGGTTTTGGTTCCTTGTGCCTCACTTACTTTCAAATGTGCAAACTTTGCAGAAGTACTTGTTGAATTCTTTGGTTTATGTTTTTTTCAGAAAGATTGAGGTGACCTTTCTGTGTCCCATGGATTTCCACAATTTTCCCCTGGACACCCAGACCTGTCCCATACAGATAGAGAGTTATGGCTTCCTCATGGACACTTTGCACCTGAGTTGGAAAAATGGAACAACTGTGACAACATTCAGAAGTATTCAGTAAGTTTGATTCATCAAATGGCATTGAATTCAACACAATTTTCTGCCTGTGCTTTGTTCTACAAAATGACAAAATATTTCCAAAATATTGTTGTGTGGAGTTTGGCTGTGTGTATGAGCGTGCACCATTCACTCACACAGAATATAAATGCCTCAGTTTGGTTGGTCCAGTCATCTTGCGTCTGTCCTGGACCACACACAGGAACTGCCTTGTTGTAGAATACCAGGCATGGAGCTGCTGAACATCTCTACCCGCGCAGTTGTGCAAGCACTGGCCACTGGAGTCTACGGCAGACTGGAAGCACACCTGCTTTTCAAGAGGCGGCTTGGGTCCTGGGTCCTGCAGGTTGGAAATACATGTGCAAAATCAAAACATCCCTTTTCTGTGAATTTTCCTTCCTGCACGCAGAAAGTTTGTTGAGAAATGGCATGATTTTCCGTGACGGAGCTTTTGCATTCAGCACTGTTTGAAAATTCTTGTTGAAAGGTGTTTGTGCCAACTTCTCTGTTGGTGACCCTCTCCTGGTCGGTGTTTTGGGCAGAGATGGACACGGGATCACAGGTACTGGGCTCTGATTGGTCTCTGTTGCACCCAAGTTTCTGATCTTGACACGTCTGGATTGAAAATACATTTTGAGTATTAAATTTTGCAGCTGGGATTGGAACTGGCCCTGATACTCGCTCTCGCCACTCTCATCTCAGGCATCAACCAGGCCCTGCCTAAAGTATCATATGTTAAAGCTATTGATGTGTGGTGCCTGTTTTGTCTGTTCGCAATTTGTGCCACGTTGGTTGTGTGCATCATCACAAGTTTTCTGAAGCACATTGAAAAGGTGGAGGAGATGACAATTCACGTAGCTTTGAGATTCAAAGCAAAAGTTCTCAGCAAACAGAGGAAGAGAAAAGCTCTCAGTACAAAAGGCAAGAAATTGTCACAAAAGCAAGGAAACAAGTACAAAAGGAAGGCCAGGTTTGCAAAGTATGTCAAGGCCTTGATTTTGAGATCCAGAATATTGTGCCCTGCATCATTTGTGCTCTTCAATCTGTGCTTCTGGATCTATTTCTCAAAGCAAAACTGAAGCTGTGTCTGTCTCAGTCTGAGGTTGTTTTTGTGTCATTTTGGCCTTGGTTGGGTTTGGGTGGGGTGGGGGTTGGTGGGGTTGAAGTTGGGTGGGGCTGGTGTGACTTTTGTGTTGACATGTGCTATGTTCTGAAATGTGCTTTGTGTTGATTTTGTGGACAAAAGGGGGAGCATTTTGTAGTTCTCTCTGATTACCATGCCCTGCAACAATACAATTCTCTGTGTTGTTTGAACATATACTTTTTTGTTTCTGTGATTTGTCAGAATGAAAGAATTGTCTGCAAGTTTGAAACTGCCTATGGTTTGCCAATTGCAGGTTTTTAATCTTACTAATCAAATTGGTCAGAAAAATTGATCTTTCACCAAATCCAAAGAAGCTATGAGCTTTGTCGTTCCCTTCTAGTCGATGTGGTGTGTGTGTGTGTGTGTGTGTGCGTGCGTGTGCGTGTGTGTGTGTCGGGGGCAGGGGTCAGGTCACAGCTAGACCTGCCTGAGAGGTTAGTGCTTTGTTTTGACGCTTCTTCCATGTTCTTCCATCCCTGAGCCCCCGCCGTCGCTCTTGTCGGAGATTGCGTCATGCGTCACGTTGGTACACACGTCAATTAGCCAGTTCCTGGGTCAGAGGGTCGGGCCCGTGGGGCCCTGGATCTCCCGGTGTATGATTTAGGGGCCGTTTCCCCGTTCTCTCTCCCTCGCTGCCGCTGCTACCGCTTTCCTGGGCCCCTTTATCTCAGCCAGTATCTCAGGGGCGGGTCTCACCAGATGCGTCACGTCTCGCGTAGGTGTGCGCGTCCGTGTGAACTTCTTTGCAGGGGGAATGGAGCGGCAGCAAGCTTGGTTTACATTGGAAGCTTTGAGCACAGCTCCACGCAGCACAGCTCCATAGGTCCAACGTCGCAAAATGGCACACCACGCATGTTGGCCTGCTGGTGATGACGTCACGCGCGACGCCCCCTCCACACACACACACACACACACACACACACACACACTGCAAACGCGTCCTGACTACGCTACAATCTGAGGGTGGGCGTTTCACACTGGAGGTTAATGGTGCTGCGTCCACTGATGTGCACAACGTGTGACACCCGCTGTGACGTGACGCTCCCTCTATGACGTGACGCTTTCAGTGTGAACGCCTGTATCTGAGCCCAGGGAGCGCCGGAGCAACAGGTCATCAGATAAGCACCGTTCCTCCCTCCCCGTCCGCTCAGCTGTACCTCCCCATCGCGCGTTTCGGCGTGGATTCCCAGAACCGATGCCGAACGGAGATTGGTTTTTGCATGGTTCCTTGTTTTCAGAATCGTTGGTGTCCCTTGGCAGAGTCGTGGTCTCCAGGACCTGATCCTGGATCAGCACCTACAGGAACAAGTTCCACAGGACTGATTCACACCCGCTGTGGTGTTAGCTGTGGGGGGGGGGGGCTATTTGGTGCACCGGCGCCACATCGTGTGTTGCTGTGTGTGTCGCACTTCTCAGCCTGACACCAACAGCAGCAGTGTGAATGGGAGGGCAACCACACAAGTGGTGGACCACAAGAATCCTGAGTCTGTGTTTGTGTATTGTTGAAGCAATGTCAGACAAAGACTGTGTTGAGGTGACCCAGCTAGTCTCGTACACACACTCTCACTAGTCACAATTAAGTTGTGTTGTGCCATGGACCATGCAACTGTGCACATGGACAGCTTCGTGGCACAGGTTGCAAGGCAGGAAGGTGCTAAGAACTACATGTTTACCCAATAACACCCAGGTTCAGAGCAAGGGAATTCGGGTGAGTCCGTGGCATGGTGTTGAAATGCACCCAGCCCAAGTCATTTCGCACTGCCTCCACTGAGCGACACAGCGCGCGTTCTCTTCTACAGGAATGCGACGCATGACGTACCCAGCGTGAACAAGGCTTCTCCACAAAGTGCATGTTCGCAATCAGCCGCGGCCCGCACCTCTGCCCCGCACTCTGATTGCCTCCCCGGTCCCGGGATCCCCTGCAGCAGATCCAGGGCAGCGGAGGAGAGGGGAGTGGGGGCCGGGGGTGGGGGCTGGGGGTGGGGGCCAGGGGTGGGGGCCATGAGTGGGGGCCGGGAGTGGGGGCTGGGGGTTGGGGCCAGGGTGGGGCCGGGAGTGGGAGCCAGGGTGGGGGCTGGGGTGGGGGCTGGGGGTGGGGGCTGGGGTGGGGGCTGGCAGTGGGGGCTGGGAGTGAGGGCTGGGGGCCTGCAGCGGAAGACATGGGCAAGCTCGGGGCTGGGGAGCGGTGGGGGGACGGGCGTGGGTTGCGGGAGCGAAGCTGGGATTCGAGGACTGAGAGGCAGAGGGCTCGTGTGTGACGCGGTCCGTGGGACCCAGGGCCGGGGGCCGCGCTGAGGACGGGGCAGGGGCCGGGGGCCTTGTTGTGATGCCCACACCTCTGCTTGGAGTTTGGGTGCCTCCCAACCCAGGGCCCCGACCACACTCTTGATTAGAGTCCCTGTGAAGTCACTTGTCAACAGCTGGTTCAAAGTCTTTGGTCATAAATTGTTTCCATCATATGGGGAACTGCAACTTCACTTTATTTCACGTGGAAAAGGTGAAGAGGAAATCATGTTGCCTGCAGTGGCAAAAAAATTATTTTTGTGCCAGGTGATAACCAATCCCTGTCACACACACAGACTCACACACACACTCACACACAAACTTCGTCAAACATCTAAACACCTATCTGTGATCATGCAGACCTCGGAAAACACACACCCTCTGCATTTACACGGTGTCCATCTTCACGTGTCACACTTGCCACGGTTGGTACTTCAGACCCATTCCTAGTTTTGGTTGGGCACAACACATCGGTTGTTTGGTTTGGTTCAACTGAAGCTGTCAGCTCTTGGCATTGGCTGTCAGAGGCTTCACTGCACGTGGCTATGGACACGTGGCGACGGAAGGGACATCTGAGGCCCGTTTTGCACTGGATTCGTCCTGCACTTCCCCAAGTCCATGTGACACTCAAAGTGAGGCCACGCCCACAAAAGTGGAGCAGGGCTGAAAACGCCGTGTTCCATTCACGCATGCGGCAAGCCGTTGGCAAAGAAACAAGACTTTATCCCTTGGTTGGAGACAGGGGAAAGGAAAACTCCATTTTACTTGGTTTGCTCCACGCGCGTGGAACGCGTCCAATGCCTATTGACTTCTTCAAGGACGCGACGCATTCATGTCGCCCGGAGTGTGAACCAGGCCCCATCCCTCACTCGAGCCCGCGGGCAAATGGCGTGTTGTTCCTCAATCCTGCATCTGAGAGCAAAATAATAGTTCCCTTCAGAGTGCTAAAGTGTCAACAAAAAATTACTTCTGCGCACTCTCAGGACTGGCGTCTACGTGAACGTCCTCTTCCGCGTCGCTTGGGGAACAGCACCGTTGCCATGGATCTTGAGCAGTTACACTCTGACTGCTGGCGCTCCCAGAGGTGGATCCTGGGTGGGTCTATCCCATCGGTGCTGGGAATGGCGGAGCCTCTTGCGGATCGTCTTGGTCAGATCAGCCACAGCAAATCAAGTCAAAACAGCTGACGTGGCGAATCTGGCCCCACCAGTTGGTGTGGTGAATCTGTCTCCACCAGTTGGTGTGGTGAATCTGGCTCCACCAGTTGGTGTAGTGAATCTGGCCTCACCAGTTGGTGTGGTGAATCTGGCCTCACCAGTTGGTGTGGTGGTTCTGGCCTCACCAGCTGGTGTGGTGAATGTGGCTCCACCAGTTGGTGTGGTGGATCTGGCCCCACCAGCTGGTGTGGTGGTTCTGGCCCCACCAGCTGGTGTGGTGGTTCTGGCCTCACCATTTGGTGTGGTGAATGTGGCTTCACCAGTTGGTGTGGTGTATCTGGCCCCACCATCTGGTGTGGTGAATCTGGCCTCACCAGTTGGTGTGGTGAATCTGGCCTCACCAGTTGGTGTGGTGAATGTGGCTCCACCAGTTGGTGTGGTGGATCTGGCCCCACCAGCTGGTGTGGTGAATCTGGCCTCACCAGTTGGTGTGATGAATCTGGC
>JAAUXT010147506.1_pt1 | contig 13229 bp, 12 predicted proteins | sample 7278171 | NCBI WGS metagenome assembly JAAUXT01 (sample SAMN14350112, study PRJNA611818) | marine sediment metagenome | isolation source: surface marine sediment (1.8m) | place: French Polynesia: Moorea | collected 2018-08
AGCATTTTTAGTTGGAATTAGACAAATTTGCAGCATTTTGCTTTGTGGATATTTTTTGTGCGAAATAGTTTTGTGTTACAGCTCAAGAGCAAAGTCCTGCTGAGGAGTCCAGTGACAAATACTGTCCTCCTGCTGCTCCTCCAGTCACTAGATCCTGCAGAGCCACCCTAGCAAAGACCCAGTGAGTCTTCCATTGCTTGGAGGCAGCATCTGTCAGCTTTCACTCAGCAGATAGCTGCTGACTGAGTGATCAAGAGGAGGAGGAAGTGGCAGTGCCAGGAGAACAACTGCAAGAACCAGCAGTTCCAAGAAGGCACTGGGAGGCCAGATGCCTGGTAGCACCTTGACTCAGAAAAGGGGTTAGAGTCAGGACAAAGATCCCTTGCCCAACCTGTGACAAGCTGATCTGCAGGGACAAATTTCTGTTGAGGATGCACTTCAAGACACAACATCATCAAGCAGTGGCATTCAACATCAAGCAGTGGCATTCAACATCGCAGAGCAGCTGATTGAGGAGGCTCTGGTTGAGAGCAAGGTGGCACACAGGAAGGAAACACGTGTTTTGCCTGCTGCCTCAGCTGCCACCAAAGACAATCAGCAAAAGTACTGCAAGGACAAGTGAAGAGACCAGAAGTGGTTCTGCAAATTTTGCAAGATCCTCCAGTCTGAAATGACCCTGTGGTATGTGCACTGGAATGCCAAAAGGTGTGAAGACTGCAGCCCTACTGAAGTGCCTCTCAAAAGCAGATGAACGTGCACACATCTCATTGGAGGAGATGATATAGACAGGCTTCCAGTTGATGATGAGGCAATTGCTAAAATGATCGATGAGGAAGATCTCACTGGGGACCCTGAAGATGCTGCTGACAAAGACCAGCCAAGTCCTTGTACTTGACACCATTTGGGACTAAGAGGTTAGTTTGTCTAGACCAGGAGGACCTCTTCCAGCAACTGGTATCTGACCTCCTGCAAGAGTGCAAGGAGAGGAACCAAGGACCCTCCAAGGTGGAACTGGAGCAGCTGTAAGCCAGGGGAAGGGTGGAGTACCAGGCAGACTACGATCAGAAGGCTGCATGCAAATGGAGCTTCCTCTTCACCCTGAGTGAGAACCAGTTCTATGACAAGGCATGTGCAGCCTGGAAGAGGATCCAGCGCCAACAGACTGCACTTAGACAGAGCACCAAGGGGAAAGGGAAAGGTGTTGGCAAATCTTCTTCAAAAGGGCAGACCCTGAAGAAGCCACCGCCACCACCCACACGGAAATGGAGGATGAAGGTGGAGAGAGAGAGTCAACTCCTGAGAACTCCACGAGTGACTCTGACATCTCGATTCCAGCTAGAGACACTCCACCCAGGACTCATTTCTGGACAAGCCAGGACAGTGTCTGAGGAGGAGAACATTCCTGGTCCCTCTGAACACTACCTACATCACCACCCACAGGAGGACAGTGCTTTGGTTTGTAGTTTTGATGCTGGGATTGGGTGGGTAAATATGTGGTAAGGATGACACCCATTGATCAGATGGGGGATTGGGAAGTAACTGTGTAAAGGGCTGAAAGTAGGTGGGGGGCATTAATGTATGCTGTGTGAGTAGGGAAGGGCTCTACTTCTAAGAGAAAGAAATACTAGGAAAATATCAAAAATGTTTGGTACATTTAAGACAGGTGTATGCAGCAGTACATACTTGTTGTACATAGCTGTACAGATCAGTGTGGGTGATTATGAGTGGAATGAGCAGCAAGGTAATGTGGGGTATGAGAGTTGGGGAGACAATGGGTGCAGGTGGCGATGGCACAGCACCTTCTCGTGGCAGAGTACCAGGCAGACTACAACAGGAGGAGGGAGCATCTGTCAGCCTTCAAGACAAAATGTCAGGGTGATTGTCCTCTGGGACCCGATGATGATGCCACTCATCTACCTTGCCAGATTGTCTCAATTATCTCAAATGTGTCAATTATCAGGTGTGTGAATTCAGCTTTATTTTATGTGTGTTCAGTTATTCACCTTTGTTCCATGTGCAATCAGTTGTTCAGCTTGAAGGCAGGGCAAAAGAACTGCTGCCATCGTGGTGGCGACCAATTGGTGAAAACAAAAGACAAAATTAAAGGAAATGATTGCCAAAGAACTTGTGTTGACACAGATGGATCTGCATTACAGCCTCGAAGAGTTATGCAAACCATGTCAATTTAACCGTCGTGTTCGGGGATATGGTCAACCTGTTCAGGGCCTGGTCAACCATGAGGTCTTGTGTGTCAATTTATCATTTGTCTCAAATCTTTGTCTCAACTCTTTCATTTATCTTGTGTCATTCATCATGTGAGTGTCATTTTTCTCAAATGTGATTAATTTATCATGTGTGTCTCAATTGTCTCAATTATGTTTTTTGTGTGTCTCAATTGTCTCAATTATGTTTTTTTTGTTATCATGGGTGTCATTCATGTGTGTGCAAGCTTGTGATGTCTCATATCTGATTTATTAATTTTTCCTGTGTATCATTGATCATGTGTATCATTGATCATGTCTCATATGTGCTGTATTTATTTCTGTCGTGTGTCTCATTTATCTCAAATGTGTCTCCTCATGCATCATTCAGTGTGTGTGTCAGTCTTAACAAACCCAAAACTCTCAACCCCCCTTTGGGGGCTAACCACCCCCTGGGGGGCCAATTCTGGTTCGGTGTGTGTGTGTCAGTCTTAACAAACCCAAAACTCTCAACCCCCCTTGGGGGCTAACCACCCCCTGGGGGGCCAATTCTGGTTACTAGTGCAAACAGATCAGAGTTGAGGGCCACACTCAGTGGAGAGGGCCCAACTGGAATTGATATCAAACTGTATATCCAGGTCATGGTTGTGACTTGGAATGCCCACTGTGCCATCACCCAGGTCATGGTTGTGACTTGGAATGCCCACTGTGCCATCACCCAACCCTAATTCATCATGTATTTATTCTGTGTGCACATCTCAGTCCATCTCAGTTATTCAGCCTGGTTGCCCACATGGCTGGACGAGCCAGAGGTTGCGGCCCATTGAGGCTGACAGGCTTACATTGTCGACGCCGGGGGTCTTTGTGTCTAACGTTTGTTTTCTAGTCAGATGGAGTCAGTTGCTGGCTTGCTTCATGGTGTGTTCATCGTGATGACGAAATGTGCCTTCCACAAGACTGGATTTGTCTCTGCACATGAGCAAAGTTGATCAAAAATTACCGGAAAGCCGATTCCAAATCTGGGGAAGACAAGGTTGATAAAAAATTACCGGAAAGCCGATTCCAAATCTGGGGAAGACAAGGTTGTAGACTTCGTCAGAAGCCACTTGCAAAATGAGTGGAACAAATTCAAGGTGCGTGAAAGACGAATGTTGGGAATGCCTGGGCCTGCCCCAAAGAAACCGAAGAAAATGTGTGTCATTCATCATCTGTCACAAATCATTGTGCTGTGTTGTCATAATTATTCACCCTGTGTGTCATTCATAATTATTCATCATGTGTCATTCATAATTATTCACCCTGTGTGTCATTCATAATTATTCATCATGTGTCATACATAATTATTCACCCTGTGTGTCATTCATAATTATTCACCCTGTGCGTCATTCATAATTATTCATCATGTGTGTCATTCATAATTGTTCATCATGTGTGTCATTCATGATTATTCATCATGTGTCATTCATAATTATTCATCCTGTCTCATTCATCATTATTCATTGTGTATGGAAGAGAAAGGACAAACTGAGGTGAGAAAGGACAAACTGAGGTACACTCAGCTGGAGATTAGGGGCAGGCACTCGAGCTTCAAGCTGTCCTCTCCTTCATTGACCATCACTTGAGGGCTGGTCCACTAACCTATTTTCAATCAACCCTGAAAGACTATATGTTAGCTCATCTTAACTCTGCTGGTAATGCTGATGAGCTTTGGCTCAAGGTTCTGAGCTGCTGGGAAACTATGGCACCTCCAAAAAGATGCTCGGAATCTGGCTCGCAGGCAAGGGTACCATGTAGCACAGAGATGTGTTGCCCATAGACAGGTGCCCACTTGAGGAGGAAGTCAGGGCAGATCTGCCTATGCTGGATATGATCAGAAGGCACTTTCAAGGATCCCAAGTGGCTGGGCCAGAATTGCATCTGGCTGACGCTGAGGGCCCATGCCCCAGGCATGACCTCCAGTGCTATGGCATTATCTCAGACAAAGAAGTGAAGGATAGTTTTTTAAAGGGATGAGAAATGGTAGTGAGGCTGGTCCAACTCATTGGCTGATGGTGCCAGCAGTGAAACAAGTGAAACCAGTTCACCTTGTGATCATGTTCAATGCCTGGTGGGCCACTGGCAAGCCCTCTGAAGTCAACAGTGTCAAACTACAATGATCCATAAGAAAGGGGACAGGGGGATGTGACCAACTACATCCTGATCACTGTAGCTAGTGTGCTGCTTTGATTGTGTGCTTAGATCTGGGACAAACAGTTGAGGTGTAATGTTACTCTGAACCCACATCAGAAGGCATTTGTCCCTCTTGACTGTAACAGGTTGAAATGAACGTTCGAGTGTGCGTATTGGATAGTCATGTAGAAATTGTTTTTTTTGGACCTTTCTCGTTTCATTGTGTATTGTTGTGCAGGCCACTACTCATCCAGGGTCAGAGCACTCAGTCGTTTTGCACGTTGCACCAGGGTCCTGTATTGTGATTGGTTGTTCATGTGTCACGTGTGTACTCATCTATTTAAGGGACCGTTTTGTCTTGTTTGACGGTCTCATCTTGGGAAATGTCAGTCTGAAGTTAGACTTGTTCTTCAGATCTGAATCATGGATCACTCAGTGTGGTCGTGATAAGGATCAATTCTGCTATCGCTACCTTGTTACAACTGTTGCTTTGAGGACACTCATTTGCTGGCCAAAGCAATCAAGAGATCACATCAATGTGGAAAGAATCACTGTCTGCTGTTCCTTAGACTTGGCACAGGCCTTTCCTTCTGTGACCCAAGAGTCCATACGCTGGGCTCTCAAGACAAAGGGTGTGCCCAAACCTATTATTGACATGGTCTTGGATACCTACAGTGAGGCTGCTATGGTGGTCTCCCTTCCCACCTTGCAAGGTGAAACCGAAGCAATCCCAATGCAAAGGGAGGTCAAACAAGGTGACCCTCTCATGCTGCTACTGTTCAACCTCATGTTGAATAGTCTGTTGGAGCAAATTGATTGATCAGGCCTGGGGATCAAGTTGGGGGCAGGCTTTCACTGATGACCTGGTGCATCTTGGCTTTTGCCGACAACCTAATGCTCCTCGCACACTTGACATAAGGTCACTTATGGCAATCTGCCAGAGGTACTTTGATGCCGATGCATTGAAGGTTAAAGTGACCAAGGCAAAGGGACGGAAGAACTCAACCCAGAAGTTCTTCCTTCCCAAACTCTGACTCGGATGTGTCTGATGAAGGGCAGATGTTGGATGCATTCTGCCAGGTGCAGAGTACGTATCAAGAAAACAGGCTGTGGTTCAGATCTGGAAGGGCAGAAATTTTGCAAAGAACTGTCACAGGATGTGAGCAGACATGAAGAGGCATACCTTGTGGTGAAAACCCAAGACTAGACAGCCATGGCATACTGTGTGAGAGTAAACCATATGAGAATGAATCTGATGACCTGGAGACTCTAGTCAACTCCATGGTCACACAAGGTAATTTGAGGGGATTTACTTGCACAATGGTTTTCTACAATTGCTAATGTTAGTTTTCCCAGTGGCTGAGGAACATCAAAGGAAGAGGGTACACGCAGCTGCAGTGAGGATGACATAGCTCTTCAATTGGATACTTCTACATTCAAGAATACACTGAGAGTGAATCTGATGACCTAGAGACTTCATTATTCACACAGGTTTGGTTATCTACTGATGTAGCTGCAAGTATCAGGACTCATATCCAACCAAACTGTTTGATAACCTATCTCGAGATATTTAGAGAATTTTGCAAGTTACAAGTGACAGAAAGGACAATGTGGTGGATGATTCAATTGATCAATGTGGGGCAGGTGTCCACTGCCATTGTGATTTTCTTTGTTCCTTCATTGTCAGTGCCAGGATGGGAGACTACCGAATGCAGGGGAAGGTGACTGCAACAAGGTTCTGGCACAAGCTGGCAACAAGGACATTCCTGAATCTGCCACAAGTAGAATGCCACACAGAAATAGAGGAAATGTGTTTTGTTCATGATGTGTGTGTCAATTATTCTCTCAAATGTGTTTTTTTATCATGTGTGAATCACTCAGGTGTGTTTTATTCTTCAGTGTGAATCAATCTCACATCTGTGTTATTCATCATGTGTGTAAATCAAACTCAGGCATGTTTTATTTATGATGTGTGTGAATTTTTCTCTTGAGATTGAGTGTGTGTGAATCAATCTCAAATGTGTTTTTGTAACAGGTTGAAATTGTATGTGTGACATTGAACAGTGCATGTTTGTGTGACAATGTTTTGTTTTTTTTGGACCCCTTCTTGTTTCATTAATGTTAGCACGGGGTTATTACTCATCCAGGGTCGGAGAACTCAATCGCTCTGCACGGTGCACCAGGGTTCTGCTCTTTGATTGGCTGTTGTATTGTCACGTGAATACTCATCTATTTAAGGGACCGTTTTGTTATGTGCATTGGTCTCATCTTGTGATGTTTGGTGTGTTGCGTGAATAAACTGGGAAATGTTTATCGGAGTCAGTATTGTTCTTCTGCGGCAAGTCGACTGTGTGCAATCCATAAGCGGATCATGATAAGGATCAAGTTCTCAAACGCTACATTGTTACAAACTGGCGACCCAATGTGTGGCATCACACACCCTGAGCAAGCTGGAAAGTGAGGAAAACACTGGAGAACTGGGGTTAAGAGCCAAGGCACGGAAGTGCAGGAAGCAAGGAGATCCCGTCACAGTGAATTCAGAAGTCAGCGTTAGCGGAGGCTGCGATGTCAGGCAGAACCAGTTGAAGTGTAGTGTGAGTAGAGACAAGCATCTAAAATCACGAACCACATGCCACAGTTGAAATGGAAAAGAAAGCTAACCAAGGAGCGGAGAACAAAACCAAGTGCAAATGGGACGATTGGGAGCAAATAAGTGTGCTGAGTCAATGAGAATTGCATCTATGTGGGTCATGTGATCCACGTGAACTCTGAAGTGGGTGCAGTGGCACAGTTGGTGTGACCTGTGAGCCCAGAACTGAGATTTAGGGGGCTCCAAAGTGAACCATAACAGCTAGGTGAAAACGCACTTGTGTAAGTGCGATCCGTGAAGTGCGACTTGAAGCTAGACGGTGAAATACAACCGAGACAGGTTGCTTGGTGGAGAGCTACAATGGCATTGTTCATATTCGTCTTGGATGTGCGCAAGGAAGACGGAGGGGTCTTCGCAGTATGCCATGGACCAGAACCCAAAGAGGTCTATGCGGCATTGTTGGCAGACCCGCCGCCAACCTTCAGAGCAGTGCGAATTTATCGGCGAAGGCTGGGGCTGTTCATCGTGCAGCTGGCAGGATGACCTGACTGGCCCGATTTGCAGGACAAGGTAGCTAGGACACAGAAGCTGCAGGCTGGTCCCACGGCACCGATGGTGTGGTGTGCTGTGAGAACAATGTGCCCCCGACGAAGAAGAAGCATTCTGGAAGGCGCTGATTGGCCAGTTATCACCGGAGGAGCAAATGTGGCTGCAACCTCAACCTGAGGATGTGACAGACATCACTATGTTGGTAAGGATGCTCTTCGCAGCAATCTTATGGGAGGATGCTACTCCCTTGGCGATTCCGACAGTGGTGGATCCGGCTGTTGCAGCAGTGTCAGAAGTGCCCATGAGCAAAGGCAGTCCAGCAAAGTGGATGGTTGGCACTGGTGGGGAGTCGGGCTCAGCATCATCGATGGCATCAACAACTGGAGCAGTGATGACCACAACTACAGCAACCACGGCTGCGACGGGCTTGGCAGTGACAGCAGCTGCAGTGAGGCAACCCTCGCCTGGTCTGCGATCCAGACTGGCTAGCCTGGCATTGTCGATTGTGGGTGTGGTTGGTGCCGGAGGGTGTAAAAGTGGCTCGGGAGCGCATTTGGCAGTGCAACCAGGGGGCTCTGGTCTGGGGGCCCTGGGTGGTGCTGCCATGCTTCCAGCTTTGCGGAGTAAAATGTCTAAAGGAAGGGGGAGCGTTGCCCCCCGACCTTCATCAGCGGTACCCAACACAGGTGCGAGTTCCAGCGATGAGTGGATGGAGCAGGAGCTTCTGGCCATAAATGACGTGTGGATGGCTAAGGTATTTCTGATAATTCATGAATATCAAGCGGGATTGGCGGATCCAGCAAATTTGGGTAAGACAACATGGCAGCAGGATGCATGGCATCCATTGAGTGCGTCCAGAGTGGAGGTGGTGGAGTCCATCGCTCAACCGCTCCATTCTTCACCCAAAGATGCAAAGTTAAAACAGAATTGTCCAAATCCAACTTGACTAAGGCAGTGTCCATGAATATGCGACACCCACCGACTCTCCGGGAGTTTCATGGCAACCAGTTGACCAAGAATTCTGTAGCATTTGAAGGGTGGCATAACTGAGTGTTGCAGGTACAGCAAGCTGGTTATACTGAGGACCAAGTAATGGCTGCTATTTCACGATCCTGCAGAGAAGATGCTTTGGTTGCGTTGACCCAGTTGCAGACTGGCACTGTTCCTATTATGGTGAAACAGGACCAACTCAGACTCCCCCTGCTCAAAATTGAAGAGCTGCTTCACCAACGAGTCATCTTTGGCTGACCTCGAAAACAACGAGCCGAACTCAGACAGAACCTGTTCAGCTTGTTGTTTTCGAGGTCAGCCAAAGATGACTCATTGGTCAATGTGGTGGTCAATTGTCTGGATTACCCATTGGATCAAGATTTCACGCAAAGACAATGTTTCTTTCATGGGTTGCACATCGAGATCCGGGGATCCTTGAGGTATTTATATGAAGACAGTAAGGTGACAGCACCAGAATTGTTGATTTTACTATTAAGTATCATGCTGGGAAGAAGAATATCGATGCCAATGCCCTGAGCTGAATCGGCTGGGCAGGGCCTGGTGTACAGGAAGAGCTTGTTGTGTGTGAATCAATCTCAAGCATGTTTTATTTATGTGTGTTTTATTCATCAGTGTGTGTGAATCAATCTCAAATATATTTTATTCATCAGTGTGCGTGAATCAATTTCAGATGTGTTTTGTTCAGTGTGTGAATCAGTTTCCAGTGTGTTTTATCAGTCTTAAATATGTCAGTCATCATGATCATGTGTGAATCATTGTCTCTGCAGGGATATCATAGGAGGTAAGTTTGCAGGGATATCATGGGAGGTAAGTTTGGGTTGGATGACCACACTTTACCAGTGAAGTCCAGCACATGAGGAACCATATCATCTCCAGCAAGGAGGAGAAGAATTACAGGCTGTACTCCAAAGCCTCTGTTGATGGTGAGCTGAAAGCATGTGGCACCTGTGCTAATGAGGCAAGATCCATCATCAACCTCATGGAGTACATCCAGTACAGGTACTTCGCATCAGCTGCAATAACAACAATGTGCACTGCAGTGAAGACCCACATGACTGACCTGGAGAGACAGATGGGTTACACAGGCAGCTGAACAGGTGTAGGAAGATTATGGAGCTGGACACAGCAGGAAATCCTGAACAAGTGCAGGCTGAAGAGATGAAGAAAGTGGAGCCCCTGCTGACCAAACTGCAGTGCCCTTGGTCAGAGTTCAGGAAGAGCAGGATATTTGCCAGCATAGATGCTGATGGCATCTTAAGGGCCAATATGCATGATGCCTTGGTGCTGATCATGCACCGAGGCAAGTGGCCACGCATGCTTGCTGCCATCACTATTGGCATGATCGAAGATGCTGTGGAGCAAGCTGAGGAAGACTACAATGGTGTATTGATGTACACCATCTTCATTCTACCACCCTGTGATGGCATTGTCTTCAAGACAACATGTGTTGGGGTGATTGTCCTCTGTGCCCCTATGATGATGCCACTCATCAACCTTGCCAGATTGCAACAGCAGAAACTTGCAGCCAGCAAGAAATCTCTGCTGTTTGTTCCTTGGAACAGAGTCCTCAAGTACTTCTGCAGGGAGATCATGGGTGGTAAGTTCGGGTTGGAGGACTGGATTCACCTCAGTGAGCTCCAGCACCTGAGGAACCACATGATCTCCAGCAAGGAGGAGAAGAACTACAGGCTGTACTCCAAAGCCTCTGTTGATGGTGAGCTGAAAGCATATGGCACATGTGCCAATGAGGAAAGATCCATCATCAACCTCATGGAGTACATAAAGTACAAGTACTTTGATTGACACACATGCTGAGTGGCACATATTTGTTGCATCAGATTGAGTCTCCAAAAGGTGTCATTGATCATGTGTGTCAATTATTGCCTCAAATGTGTCACATTCATCATGTGTGTCATTTCTAAAATTTCTGTTATTTGTGTGTGTGAATTAATCTGTTTTATTCACTAGTGTGTCAATTCTAAAATTTCTGTTATTTATGTGTGTGAATTAATCTCTGTTTTATTCACTAGTGTGTGAATTGATCTCAAATGTGTTTTATTCATCGTGTGTAGTAGTCAGTCTCACATGTGTTTGATGCTATTGCACAGCTGCATGCCCTTGAGATTTATTCATCATGTGTGTGAATCACTCAACAGTGAAAGCTAAGTATTTGTGGACTTTTTCAATTCAGAAATTGAATTATTGTTGGTGTAGCTGGACATTTTCAATTCAGAAAAGAAATTGTGGGTGTGGAAGTTTCAGTGACACAAGACTCATAACAATTACAGCAGCACAGCAACAGGCAAAGTATCATTGCTGGAGGGAAAACAAGCGAGAGCATCCAGAGGCAGAAGCTGCTGAACACGAGTACAAAGAACTGGTGAAGGGTAATGAGAAATGCAGGAAAGCTGAGGCACCTGCAGAGCAAGAGCAGCAAGGCTACAAGAAGGAACAGGAAGATGCAGCTGAGCCAAGAAGTGTCAGGACACATTTAAGGCAGGGAAATTGACACACAATTAAGGCAGGGAAATTGACACAGAGTATGCCAGGTACTGAGTATACCAGGACTCTGGTGCCTCTTTTAGTGCAAGTGAATGACTCAAGCATGGCCTCCTAGGTGACACATGTCAAACAAGGCACAGCAAAGCCACAGCAAAGGCAACAGCAGCTGTTGGGAGGCCACCTGCTCCTGTTGACCCAGCTTGTGTGAAAAAGCCAATACATTGGCTGAGGCCAGTGTAAACAAAGCATTTGTATCAAGAGTTTTTTTGTGTGAAGCATTTGTGTCAAGAGTTTATTGTGCTAAAATTAATAAAGATCAGTTTGATCTGTTTCTTTTGTAAACCCCATCCCAATGACAAGGCAGACACAAGTCCAATTGGACTTTGAGTAGAGTCTGCCTTGTCATTGGGATAATACCTTGTCATTGGGATAACCCTTGTCATTGGGATAATATTTTTTTATCAAAAAACGTGACAGCTAAGCAGCATGTTTCTTATGAATAAAGATCAGTTTGATCTGTTTTCTCTGTAAACCCTGTCCCAATGACAAGGCAGACACCAGTCCAATTGGAACACTGCAGTGCTTTTGCTCAGAGTTCAGAAAGATCAGGATGTTTGCCAGCATAGAGCTGATGGCATCTTCGAGGCATCATGCATAATGGTGCTTGTGCTGATGATGCAATGTGTGTCAGGGTGATTGTCCTCTGGGACCCAATGATGATGCCACTCAACCTTGCCAGATTGTCTCTGTCTCAAATGTGTCAATTGTCAGGTGTGTGTGTGCCAATTATCGTCTCCAATGTGTGTCATTCATCAAGTGTGTGAATCAATCTCAGATGTGTTTTATTCTTAAGTGTGAATCAGTCTCAGATATCTGTGTTTTATTCATCATGTGTGTGAATCAATCTCAGGCATGTTTTATTTATGATGTGTGTGAATTTCTCTCTCAAATGTGTTTTATTCATCAGTGTGTGTGCAGGGAGCAGATATGGGTATGCAGATGAAGGAGAGACAGGCCAATCTGAAGATTTGAGGATGAGGATATGAAAAGAAAATTATTGTTGTTTCAGTGTTTCAGGCATCTTGTTGCACCAATATTGCTTCTTGCACAACATCTCGGTTATCTTTGTTTGCAAAGATAGTGGTAATGGTACTTATGTGTGTTCCTCTCATGGCTCAGCACACCTCAAATGAAAGCTCGGAAGGTGTTTGGCTTCAAAAAGTCCAGTCAAAGCAAACCTTGCCCTGACAAAGGAGGACATTGAAAGGGCATTTGAAAATGTGGATGACTTTTTTGAGTTTGAGCACATCAACACAGTGAATGGTCAGGAGGCAAAGGATCCTGGATCTTTTTGTGCCGACCGTGAATGGATCATACAGGAATGCCATCATTGGCTGCTGGACATGCCACTGAACAGTGCCATATTGTCTGTCAACAGCTAGAAATTGATGTGCCAACTCCAGCCAAAAATTAGAAGAAGAAGAAGTAGTCCTGTGCAGCCTTCTATGCACGAGCAGGTAACTTTCTGTCATTCAAGTTGAATCAAGTTGGTGTGGAACATCTGAGATTTCCATTGCATTGGGGCTCAATGAATTTCAGAAAGTACATCACATGTTGAGACAGGCTCAAAGCCAGCACCAGACAAGAAGAAAGAAAGAAGAAGGTGCAGACACTAAGCCAACAGGCACTGTTCCAGCTTGTACATTCTACTCAAAAACAAAAAAAAGGTAATTTTCACTCTCCTTGAAAGTTTCTTCCAATACCTAAACATAACTCCAGATGGTGACACTACCAAAGAGTATGCCTCACTTGTTTTGTCTTCATAGGATTTCTTCCAATACCTAAACATAACTCCAGATGGTGACACTACCAAAGAGTATGCCTCACTTGTTTTGTCTTCATAGGATCAGCTGCTGACAAAGATGGTGATACCCAGAAAGCAAAACATCTTCCTGGGTTTTGACCGATTGAAGATGCCTTCAACTTAGAGTTGAAGAAGGCAATGGTGAAACCTGCAGGGTGTGTTGGTGTGGCAGAGGTGAATTTTGAGGCCACACCAGACCAAAACTACTTCACTGTCCACTCCCGCTGCATCAAGTGTAGAGAAGAGCCCCCCACTATGGGGCAGAGATAATGAGGGCGGGAAGGCCTCTGATTGGTCTAGAATTCAAAATCCAGCCTTCTGATTGGTCTAGAGGCCAAGTGCC
>JAAUXT010019464.1_pt1 | contig 13228 bp, 21 predicted proteins | sample 7278171 | NCBI WGS metagenome assembly JAAUXT01 (sample SAMN14350112, study PRJNA611818) | marine sediment metagenome | isolation source: surface marine sediment (1.8m) | place: French Polynesia: Moorea | collected 2018-08
CTCTCTAGATCCAGGACAGGGTCAGTCTCTTGTTCTGACACCAATGTGAACCAAATTAGAGTGATACTTCCTTTTGGTTTGTGTATACGTTCTGCCGATCAACAACGTCCTAAATATTGTGACGCTGACATCATGCCTTACACAACACAAACGTTGCTGACGATAAGTTGCACATTTGCAGGAAATTTGGGCGATGGGGTCCGCCGAGGTTGGAGACGTGCTGTTCGAGAACGAGGGAGAACTGTACCTGAAACCGACGTGCGTGGGTACGAGCAGCGTGCGCCAGTTTCACGTCACCAACACGTCGCGCGTCCCGCTTCACTTTGATTGGAGAATTCCGAGCGATGACGTCACGAGGCTCAAAGCGACGCCACAGGAAGGCGTCATCGAGCCGGGTGAGAGACAGGTGTGTACCCCGCATGTTCTTTGCCTTTGGACACGGCTGTGTTGTTGATTCACTTTCCCACCACTTCGCTTTTGACTCTTTTTAGCCCCACCAGTTGACATTCACACCCGCCGCGCAACAAAAATTCGTCATGAAGCCGACCCTGGTGACACGCGCGATCACGCAGCCTGACGATCAGAAAACACCGCCCAAGAAACGCGGGTTTACGCTGAGGGTCATTGGAGAAGGTTCCAGTGGTGAAATTCAGGTGCACAAACTGGAAAAAAAATTTCCCCACGCAACGTCGATCAAGAAACAAAAACGTCTGCACGGACGCTAAAAGTAACATTGAAAAGGACCAATTCATATTTTTCCCTGCGGCAAATTGACCCTGTTGTTCACTTCGCTGAACACGCGTCGCGCAGGCGGAGCAGGCGTATGTGGACGTGGGGACGGTGCGGGTCGGCGGCGTCTTGTCGCGGCAGCTGACGCTGCTCAACCCGGGAGACTGCGCGCTGCGCTTCCGCCTCTTCACGGAGCAGAGCGTCAGCGGACCCCACCCGGACCATCTCACCAGATACGACCCGTGCGGTGCGCACCGTTGCTTGGCTTCAGGACCAAAGCACAGTGGAAAGAATCAGTTTTGGATCCAGACACCTCTGGAATCCAGTCCTCAGTTGAGACTCTGCCTGTTTGCCTCTGAGTGTACAAAGTCTGTTTACAATTTACAGGGACAAACAACATTCATTGCTCAGTCATCGTTTCGGGACTTTTTGAGTGGAGATGAAACTCGCCAGCGTGAAACAGTGTCTTCTTCCATCTGCTTGCAGCGATTGAGTTGAGCAATACAGAGGGAACGATCCCCGCCCGGTCCCGTTACACACTCACCTGCCTGGTGCGTCCCAACCGCAGAGTCTGCTACCAGTTCGCCCTCTCCTATCAACTCGTCACAGACCCAGGTAAAACTTACGCGTTGACGGCCTTGTCGAGTCAACTCTTCGAGTGACAAATGAAGATTCCTGTGAATCATCACCGTTGCACCGCCGCAGACCCTGACTCGAGCGCAGACGAGAGTTCGGGACCGGAGCGGCGTCACTTGTGTCACGTGCTGGCGTCCGGCGTCTTCCCGACCGTCACCGTCATTGACGCGCACGCGTACGGCAGCGCCGCGGCGCTCAGCAAAAAGCAGTTGTGGGAGCTCTTCTCTCTGGACAGGTGAGGGCGGTGTGGACTTCTTCCTCTTGATATTTGGGTGGAGGCTTGAAATAAGTTTGGATTTCTATATCCTTCTCAGATTATTTTCACTGAACTTTCAGTGGTTGATGGGAGCCTGTTTTTGTCCGTTTCAGTTTGAACAGAAGTTTGGACTCAGATCCTGCAGCAGCAGAACTCACCTACAACATCTCAACCAGACAAAGGTGTCATGCGAACTTTTGCATTCCGACTCAGTCAGTGCAGCTGTATTGCACTCGAAAGACGAGAGGACAAGAAGATGACGATCTCCCGCAACATTGTCACACCAATTATGGACATTCATTGCAAGCGTTAGAGATTTATCAGTTTGCAACTGAACTGATCTGAGCTTCTCGCACATTTCACAAGACTGACAAAACAAATGTTTCCTTGCAGCTACGACGCGCACTCGTCGGTTCGCACGCGTGCCGTGCTGCAGTTCAACTTCAGCGCGGCGCCGCTTGACGCTGGGCCGTGCCACGTGCAGCTGACGCTCGAGAACACCGGCGCCGTGCCGTGCGACTGGTAAGCAACCGCACCAGATTGTCCCACCCACAAAGGGCACTGTTCGGGGGCCTCAGTGAACAACAGAACATAGCAGTCTTCTCTGAAGACGTGCTAACCTTTTGTTGTTTGTGTATTTGTCAGGGCATTTATGTTTCCGAAGGACCTGCAGTTGGAGCTCGAGTACTGGGCCGAAACTGGGGACTACGACCTGGACGAACTGCACGAGGTCGGTTATTTTGCTTTCCGCCCTCGCGAGAAAAACTCAACTGAACCTTGTAGCATTCTCATGACCCAGTGCAACAGGGTAACCGGTCGCCATACGGGCCCTGAAAACCTTGAACCACGTCATCCTTTGAGTTGTTCAGTTTGGAGGAGCTTTGCTCATGGCCGTGTGGTTGTCGAGCGCAGCTGAAGGTGACGGAGAACCGGCTGTTCGAGGTGGCGCCGCGGCGCGGGCGGCTCGACGCCGGGGAGCGCGTCACCTTGACGCTCACCTACCGACACGACATGATCGGCACCGACCGCCTCCCCGTCCTGCTCAAACTGGCCGGAGGCAGAGAGATCATGGTCTGTGTGACGTTCCACTGCATCATGTGTGTTCCGTCTGGCTCGAGTTTTTGAAATTCGTGTCTGAGTGGTATTTTTCTGAAAAACAAAGGGTGGTAATGGTTCCTTTTCCATACGCAGGTCAACAAGGTATAGAATGTTCGATTTTGTCCATTCAGATCCGATAAAAACTCGACTTGTCTTTCCCGGACGTTGTACGTTTCTGCGCTTGCAAAAAATTGCGGTTTTTGGTGTTGAGCAGCTCAACTTCGTGGGCGTGACGGTGGACCCAGATCGACGCTACATCCACTTCCCGAGCAGCGGCTTCATGTTCTCCCCCGTTGCTGTGGGCGAGAAGACCACACCCACACAGGTCAGTGGCGAGCAACAACACAGTGCAACCACGCGTTCGTCCACGAAAAGAAAGGAAGTTTCCCCTGCCACATCCCGTTATACTTGCTGTTTGAAGAAACTGCAGCAAAGAGGCCCAGCTCCGAGGTGTGAATACCCGAGTTTCTTGACAGATTTACGAGCTGTACAACGGAGGAGCCACGCCGGTCAAATATCGAGTGGACACGACGCCCCTGGAGATTCTGCAAAGAGAAAGCTACAACCATCCTGTCTTCCAGGTTGTTGCTTCCTCGAAAATTTGTTCCGCAGACCTTACATGCAACAGTGGTTTGAATTTGATTGCGCGAACTGGTAATATTGCTGTTTGGACTTTGAACTGGGAACTGTGCGTTGTGCGGTTGCAGGTGCTGAACCCTGAGGGAGAGATCGACCCTGGCTTCAGCGCTGCTGTGCAGTGGAAGTTCTCCCCAATCGAAGCGAAAACGTACATGGTACGCGCAAAACACCAACTAATTATCACGTCTCCAGTTCTCGCCTTTCAAAAGGAGCAGACGTCAGTTGAGGATCGTTTTCAGGTGGACGTCCCGATCGCGGTGGAGGGGGGCGACACGGCGCTCGTCACCTTCACCGGGGTCGGGTACGACGAGCGCGCGCTGGGCGACACGATGCAGCCCAAGTCTCAGATGAACCCAGGAGACGTGCCAAGTGAGCAGCGCACAGCCACATTTGATTTCACCTCATCCGAGGCTGTTGATTCTTCTGGTTGGGTCTGAGACCCAAGCCCGAGTTGTCCGTTCAAGACGCAGTCACGAAGATCCAAGGTTTTCCGTCAAGTTGTCAAAAGAAAAACCTTCGTCTTGACTCAGATCGTTGTGCAGACCTTGACACATCGCTGTGATTGTTATTTGAACACAGTAAACCCAGAATGGGAATGACCAAAAATTGGTGGTGGACAACAGTTCGCTGCAACTCTCGATGCACCGCAGGTGAGCAGGCGGCGCCGGTGCCGGGGCAGCTCCTCCATCTCTCCACGGAGCGCATCGCCTTCGGAAACCTGCCGCTGCACTCACGCATGCGTCGCCTCGTCGTGCTGAGCAACCGGTCGACGCAGCACGAGGCGCACTTCAGCTGGCACGTGACGGCTCACGCCGACGCACAGGTAGCGGGTCAGCGCGTCCGTAGGGTGCGCTGCTTCGGAATTGAGAGGGGGGAAATATCAAATATCAAGCGAGACGTTGCGAATTAGGAAATTATCGAAGGGATGAGAAAAGCACCGGATCCCATGCATGTGAAGTCCTCAGTTCGTCTGCTGTGAAGTTTTTGCGTTCGGTTTGATGTCTGCTGTCTCGAGCGTTGTTTCAGGTAGTTTCGATCTCCTGCAGTTCGTGAGTGTGCACCCGGCGCATGGAACCGTTCAGCCGACAGAAGCGTGTCTCTGCAAAGTGACCTTCACGGCGCTCGGAGTGCCGTCCTTCTTCGACATCGATCTCGTCTGCGAGGTGCGCGCCGCTCGTGTTCTGTACAAAGATGCAGAGTCGAGTCCGTACCTGTGGAATACCAACTGTACGGACAGATGTTGAACCTCACACAACAAAACTGTTCGCTTGTCGGTGTTGAAAATTCTCGTTTCGCCTGGAATTCAACCAACAACGCCATTTCAAAAAGAAACGAAGACTCAGTGTGCACGATGTGTGTGCTGTGCAGGTGACAGAGGCGGCCGAGTTCGCGGAGTACAGCACGGAGCTGGCGGCGTGGGAGGCGGAGCGGGAGCGGCAGGCCGTCGAGTTCACCATCACCGAGCACGACCTGCAGCAGCCGGAGGTGCGATCCGCGCGCGACCAGGGACCTAACGCCATGCATGCTGAATAATGCGACGTTATGCATGCGTGAAAGATTCTTGAATGTCTTTGTTGATTTGTGCATATCTTAGAGGCTTGTTTTGAGATGCCCACTGGTCGCGCTGCAAGAACCAAGAAGCCGTTTCAATCCCTCCTGTTGCGTCAAGTGGTCTGCAGACTCTGTGCTGATCTGCCCCACAGGGACGCACGCCGAGCGGACGGCTGTGCGCGCTGCCCGGGGCCACGTCGCCCGATCAGCACATCGCCAAGTACAAGGTGCATCGTTTCCTTTCCTGCAACATTCCCTTGGCAACATTCCCAGAGCTATCGGCTTCGCATCAGAAGAGATCCCGAAGAAGTGACAAGCTCTGTTTGGCTGCTGTCACACTTTGAGTTTCTCAAGACTCTTGTTCGTTGCGAAAACAAGTATTCGAAGACACGTAGTTGTTCAACACAAAGAATAATTTCCGCTTTGTTTTTCCCAACAGACGCTACCGCCCATCCGTGCTGTCCCGGACTCCGCCCCAGGGCGGGAGCGGGCCCGCGTCCGGGCGGAGCGCCTCTCCTACTGGGAGCGGCCGGAGCCGCCCGCGCCCTTCCTGCTGCACCTCGGCGTCACAGCGCGCACCCACCACATTACCGACTTCCAGAACAGCTTCCCCGACCTCTACCCAGCCTTCTACATTGACAGGTGAGGGAATTCCTGTGATTCCAGTACGCGATATCTTAAAAGAGGGCTTGACTCTGCTTTGGACAATTTTCACAGAGATTTGAGTTCAGTTTGCTGTGGCGAGAGAAGAAAAACGGAAAATTTTCGGAGGTCCGAGGGAACCAGGCCTTGTGGTCTGCCTTTCGAGTGACTTCGTTGAGTATCTTGCGACAATGAAACTTCACGCAAGAAAAAAAAAGCTGCCAGCAACTTGTGAAAGTCTTGTTGTTACGTTTGAGTTTTCGCCTTTGTGGTGTCGCAGGTCGTTGAGCGCCATGGCCCCGACTCCGACGTACCCCACGGACGCCTCTCCGGCGCAGGAAGAGCGGGAGGCAGCGGCGGGCGAGGCTCCCCTTCCCGAGGGACCAGCCTCAACCCCCTGCGTTGAGGTGGAAGCGGACGTCGTGGCCGGCGCGCTGTCTTCTGTCATCAGGCAAGGAGTCGGAGCCAGAATTCCAAAAACACGTCCGCGAGTCAGTTTGACTCTAAGGGGCACCTTTTGTGAATTCATCTTGTGCGGGTGTCAGGAAGTTTCTGAAATTTCCCAAGCTCTGCCGAGTATTCCTTTCGTTGCCTGAGAGCGAAAATAACGCACGCTGTTGGGTGTTTCAGAGGACTGCTGGACGACAGCACGTTCCAGGACCAGATTGAAGCGATCAAGGACGAACCGATTCCCTACTTCAGTCAGTATTCACAGGCACCACAGCGGAGCATCCCACCGACGCCTCACCCCTCCCTTGGTGAGTTGCTTGCGAGTGCCCACACCGGAGACAGGCGACATTCGCCGTATTTGTGCTGCGCGTGATTGCGGTGCACGCTGTCTGAAGCTCAAGACACCACGCATCGAAACACGTGGTCTTGTTCAGTCACGGCAGAATTTTTCCTGCGAGATAATAGAGGGACCTCATTTGGTCTCCTTGAAATGTTCACCGCAGATGCACTGCCAGAGCCAGAAGAAGAGGATGGAACAACAACTGCTGAGGATCGAGAACCTGAAGGATCGAGTGTACGGTCAGCACCAGGATCTGCTGCAAGCTCCAGGAAACCTGCGGCATCAGAGGTGAGCCACGACCTCAAGGAAGCCCCGTGCGCTGAACGCGTATTTTGAGCTTCGCTTGACGACTTTTGTCATTTGTGTCTCGCAGCTGGAGGAGGCGCTGAGGGAGACTGAAGCGCCGCGCGGTGTCAAGGAGGAGCACGAGCACGTCCAGAGGCAACACATCAAGAAGTGAGCCCCGCTTGTCCGCAATAGTCTTTCCGCAATTGTCTGCGTCAGTGACAGCGCAATGTTTTCACCCTCGCGTACATGTTGCAGGAAGCCTGAGTTCGGCGCGCTCATGGAGTCGATCCTGGAGAACGCGCTCGGCAACGTGATGGCGGAGGCGATGGCGCGTGAGTTCGGCATCACAGCGCCGCTGCGCCTCCAGGCGCTGCCGCCCAGGCCCAACAGCAGCAAGTAGCAGTCCTCCACCAGCACCATCCGTCCGACTGGTGTAACAGGTTCTCACGGCAGCTCAGCCTGAGCGTCAACCACCGCCCGGACAAACAACAGCAACTGGAGAGATCTGAAGAGACCTGCTCACTTCAGCACCAGCGGGGTTTCAGAATGACTCGTGCATTGACTGGGTTGAAACAGCGACTTGGAAGCTCAATTGTTTCTTGATAAAAACGGAAGGTCCGTCCAAAAGGAAGGAGAGTGCACCAATTGAAATGTCAGGTGTCACCGGTTATGATGCCATCAGTGGTTTACTGTTGATTTCAGAAAAGCATTTACATTCATGCTGCAGCATGGGATTGAACAGATCGGTGTGTTTGATACGTTTCCCCGTGAGTTGATTTTCTTGTTGTTTGTTGGACATCAACTCTGTAAGCGTCACACGGAATTTGTTGACAAATTATTGAAACAAAAAATGTTGTATCCTTGTGAAGAGGTGTTCTGATTCTGTTTGCGAAAAACGGTGTCAAAAGAACCCAAAATCGTCGCCCCTGCAGTGAATGGAACTGGAATCACGAACGCGTGATGCCCTGCATGTATGGCAAACGACTTGCGCCACCAACTAGAATTCACCAAGGACCCCCAGTCACTCTCGACTGACAACATTTGTTGCGGCCTCCTGATGGGGGGAGTGTGTTGCGTCAGCGAACGACTGCCGTCGCCTTCTTCAAATGGTGAAATGGAAGTTTGCACAAGTCAAGGATTCGAAAATGTTCAGGCTGGTCGCGCACAGGGTACACGCTGAATGGCTCCAAAAGCCATTTGTGTGTTTTTGCCTATCAGATGCTGTTGTTGTACAGGAGTCAAATGGAGGTGCATCGTACGATGCATGCATGGTCCAGTGTGGCATGCAAGCAGAAAACAGCATCGTACGACGCGCAGTGCGCGATGCCCCTCAGGCTCCTAAACTTCAGCAACGGGGGGTGGGCTGAGTTTTCTTTGTGATGGATGAGATTTGTTTCCAGAAAACGTGGAAACGCTCATTGGTCTCTTTTTTTTTCTTTACAGGCTCCGGAGAAACACACTGAACATAATTTATCATCAAAAAAGTGTTAATTTAGAGATTTACGACACGTATTTCGATTGATTGCAGATAAATCTGGCAATATATTTCTTTGGATCAACCTCTTGAAGATACTTGAATCTTGAAAGGAGGACGCACCAGTGACGCTTTGACGTTTGGCTCACTGTCGAGGCAAGGTCGTGGAATGGTGTGGTCAGGATAATTGCAGTGGCAGACGGAAATACCGCAATCAGGGGGCCGTTTTTCAAGATCGATTCAGAATATCATTTTCTGTCAGAAGTGTCTTTGACAGTTGAGATGTGTTTTGTACCTTGCATCAGAGAAGAAAGACGAGAGACTTCCACTGTTGTGTCCTGTTGGAAGCCTTTTTCCCAAGGTGACACTGAGCTGAAAATTTGTTCTTTTGTTGTGGATACAAAAGGCAGTTGCTTTGTGTTTTTTCTCCGATGTCGCTTCATGTGGTACTGAAAGAATCCACGTGGCAAGATGGATAAAGACGATGAAAGCGAACCCAGCCAGAACTCACGGTGTTCCCGGCGCAACTGCAGGTACATAGAACCTGCCTACATCGTCATTTCCATCGCAGCGGGAGCCATGGTACTTACTCATAGGCAGTACCTCTACGATCGGGTGAGTCTGTGTGTGTGTGTGTGTGTGTGTGTGTGTGTGTCTCTCTCCCTCTCTCTCTCTCTGCACATTTGTTTGCGCTGGGTGGGAAGAAAATTTTGAGAATTCTGCAGCTCCGTTCAAAATCAACAGGTCAAGTTTTCTTTGATGGTGTTCCAGGTGGCCACAGATCTTGGCTTCATTGATGAAGGCGGCTCCAACAGTACGTCAGAGTGTGAGGACACACCGGCGGAGGAATCAGTGCTGGGTTTCAGTTCAGCTGTTGCAGGCCGGAACCATGAACCATGGGGTCTGGTCGCGTCTCGGTCACTCTTGCAGAGACGATGGTTTCCTGCGCTTCCGGTTAATGGTGCAGACCAGCACAAAATATGGATTGATTTGGGAAATCCGACACACATTGAAGGCTTTAGAGCTGCGACAGCAGACAATCTCACGAACAATTATTCAACACAATATGATGGATTCAAGCGCTTGAACGCGACAAAAATGTCCAACAACAATTTGACTATCTTGAAACATGGTGAACGCTTGGGAAGATTTCTTCCACCTGCGGCTGCTTTTCATGCTTTCGGCAAACGCGAAGAGAGAGGACAAGGATCGTGGAACAATGAAGTTGATGAGCAAGATGTTCAGCGAGAAGTGAGTTCAGAAGGCACTTGACGTCCAAACAAGCCCTCACGAAAAGAATCAAATCCAGACCGTGCATGCCATCGCAGTGGGACTTCACTCAAACTGCAGTTACCTTCCGAGCATTCGTCGCGGTGTCACCCTCTCTTTCGTTCAACAAGTCAAATTCATGTCGGTACCTGGCAACAAACTTGAAATTCAAACCTTACTTTCAGATCACGTTTTGGAACAACGTGTACACGGTTGCGAACATCGTGCCGTCGCTGGTGACGCTCATTCTCCTCGGTTCGTACAGCGACCGCGGCGGCCGCAAGCGCGCCATCCTGCCCGGCCTGATGGGGTCCATCCTCCGTGTCTCCTCCAGTGAGCACAAATGGCGCAAAGAACAACACTTTGCTTTCTTGTGACAAGGCTCTGTAGCCCTGACACACACGCAGATGACTCAACAGTGAGTCTGTGTGTGAGAACGGGAGAGTAAGTGGACTTGTACGTATCGTTGTTGCAGTTGTGTTGACGGTGGAGCTGCGGCTGCCCCTCTGGGTGATGGCGATCGGCGAGTTCTGCGAGGGCGCCTCGGGGGGTCAGCTGCTCGTCCTCACCGGCGCCGCCGCCTACATCGCAGGTCAGCTTTGTCGGAAGCGTCGAGGCCAGAGTTGCAGATTTCAGTCGTTTGACAACATGAACAAAGTGTTCAATTTGCGTCTTTCTTTTGCAGACGTGACGACGGAGAAACAGCGGCCTTTACGAATGTTGATCATCGACGTTTGCGGAGGGTTCGGCGGAGTCATCTCGGAAATTATTCTCGGTCCGTTCGGCAACTCAAAAACGTCCACAGTTCCGAACACCACAAGAACAGGATCGGTCCACTCAATTCGTTGACACTGGAAACTTTTCCGCAATGGCTGCCACTGAAGGCGCCCTCCCTTCCCGTTACCCCCCTCCCCACTTGACCTTGTCACCCTGACTTCTCCTTTGGAATCCCAATCCAATGGAGCCGCTGTTGTGCTGCAGGGTTTCTCATCGCGTCGCACGGGTTCTTGCCGCCGGCTCTCTTCTCTCTGAGTCTCTACATCTGCGCGTTCCTCTACATCCTGCTCGTCGTCCCGGAGACAGTGACGCGCGCAGACCACGTCAGCCTCTTCTCCACAGAACACTTCAAAAAGAGCCTCCAGGGAAGTTTCGTTTATCAAACTGCAATTTCCAGAACGAAGCAAAAACCCAGAAAATTCTCTTGAGTCTTCAGATCTCAACGTTGGTCCTCTGCATACTTCGCGTTGTTTTGAACAGATTGTGGTAAAGAAGGCTGAGAACGGCCGCGGACTGGTGCGAGGGTTCACCTTGAGAACCAGCGTTCTGGGCGTCATCAGCATTCTTCTGGTTGGCATGTCACGAGTGACTGTGAAATATTAGTGTGTGTGTGTGTGTGTGTGTGTGTGTGTGTGTGTGTTGTTTGCTCATGTGTGACTAAAGTCTGGATTTCATATTTTGGAAGAGAGTGAAAAGTTAGGTAGCCATTTTCGTTTTGAAGTGCATTGATGTGAAGTGACGACTCAGGTCGGGAAGAACTTAGTAAAATAACGTGCAAAGCTGCAGGCACCATTGCGAAAGCGTGCTTCAGATTTTACGGACTTTTCTTTGGTCCTCTGGACAGTGCACGTTTTTCGCGGTGTACGGAGGCGAGGAGATCACAACCTACTACATCCTGAACCCACCGCTCTGCTTCACGTCGGTCCACATCGGTTTCTATCGAGCCTGGGACTACGTGTTCAGATTCACGGGCAGCTTCGTCCTGCAGCGGTGCGCTCTGAGCTTTGAATTCGGGCAGGCTAGAAGAAACTTGATGATTCAACACCATAATGGCTCAGTCATTTGAAATATTCTTGTGTGTTGTTTTTCCTTTTGGGAAATCATTGAACGAAACTCAAAACGGTTGCAGGCTACTGCAGAGACGGGTGGGGAGTCTGTGGATGTCGCTTCTGGGTCACACGTCCGTCGCGATGACCTACGTGCTCCAGGCCTTCAGCACCACCCTCCTTATGATCTTCATCTGTGAGTTCCATCGCCCATGACAGGAATTCTGGCCGTGATTCCCGCTGGACCTTGGGTTTAGTCTTGGTGGAACAAACCTCATATTAAATCAACTTTTTCTGAAATTTTACGACTGCAATACGGAACTTCGTTCTGCTACTATGACTTTCCCTGCACCTTGGACGAGTCTGGAGGAGGACCACTGTGAAAACTGTTCGTTGGCACGATCGTGCCGCAATCACTCCATTTTGGACGCGCCACACGAAAATTGAACCTTGACTTCAAGAAGGTCACCATCTGCACAAACTGCGGGCGTCGTGTGTAGGTGATGAAGGCATTGATCTCCTTCTGCCTGCAGCGTCGGTCCTGGGCTTCGCGTCGATGTTGACGATGCCGATGTTGCTCGCGCACCTGTCGCTTCTTGTCGCCCCCGACGAGCAAGGTACTGTACAGATTTTGTTTTGTTTTTGTTTCTGAAAAGGGCATTTGTTTGAGACGTCAAAAAAAGTTTGAATTCAATTGTTGGGAGACCTTCTTGGTTGACTGACTCGTGCGGCTCGGTAGGATCGCTCTTCTCGCTCGTGTACCTGGCGCGTCTCGGCTCCGTGCTGCTCGCGTCGGTGCTCTACAACCTGCTGTACGCGGCGACCATCAGCTCGGTGCGCGGCGCCGCCTTCCTCGTGTCCGCCGCGCTCTGCCTCGTCTCCGCCTCAGGACTGCTGTGAGTGTCCAGCTCATGTCATGTGCGACCCAAACCTCGGAACAAACTAACTTTTCAGTTGAGCAAGTCTGAAGCAGAGTGTGTGTGTGTGTGTGTGTGTGTGTGTGTGTGTGTGTGTGTATGTATGTGTGTGTGCGTTGTGCAGTGTTGATTTGTTGTTGAGTAATACACTGGTCACTGCCAAGCACCGGGTCTCATCGGTTACAGTTGCACACTGAACAACAAGTTCATTGATCAGACAAGATGCAAGATGCGTGCCTCCGAGCAATGGTGTGTCGTAATTTGTGCTTGTTTCTTTTGATCTGTTTCAGGATATGCATTTACTTGGAGCGAAAGAAGAACCAGGCCACCGAAAACAAAGAAGACTTCAACACAAAATTGTGAAAGAGAACATTACCTTCCAAATCTGTGTTCTTACTGGCTGCCTCTGTTCCCTTGATCGAGGTTCAGGCTGGGAGGACCCCGATCCTGTCCAGACTTGGCCACAATCTTGGGAAGTGACCCAACTCCAACTTCAAATGAATCGAGAGGTTAAGATGAAATCAACAGAGACCCTTTCTGGTTCTATTTGACGTCCTGTGCCAAACAAAGCAGAAAAAAACATGGGATATGTTTTGTAAGGAAACGTGCTTCGCTTTTCTGCAATTTACGAATGCAGTCGGTGGAACATTGGGGTGAAACTCTGCAGGAGAGCCAATAGCATTCCCCAGTAAATTCACTGAAATGTCTGATACAAAAATGCTCAAATGTGAGGAAGAGATTGCCAGGGAAACTGCATCATGGCAACTTGGATGGCAAAGAATGGAGATTTGGGACTGGGCTTGGGACCGGGCTGAGGCCCCGAGCGAGTTGCACCCGTTCTACTGCGTTGTTATTTTTTGGGGGCAAAGGGGCCCCCAGCCCCCGCCCCCGCCCCACCCCCCCCCCCCCCCCCCGCCCCCCCCCCCCCCCCCCGCCCCCCCCCCCCCCCCCCCCCCCCCCCCCCCCCCCCCCCCCCCCAAAGCGGACTGAAAATTCACAACCTGATTTTTTGTAGGAGCCAATGAGACACGCGAGTCAACTCACTGAGGTGAAATGGTGCAGCCTCAGAGACAAATGCACACAGAGCGAAGGGGCAAGACCAGCTCTTCGGATTCC
>JAAUXT010058694.1_pt1 | contig 13228 bp, 13 predicted proteins | sample 7278171 | NCBI WGS metagenome assembly JAAUXT01 (sample SAMN14350112, study PRJNA611818) | marine sediment metagenome | isolation source: surface marine sediment (1.8m) | place: French Polynesia: Moorea | collected 2018-08
ATTGAGTTGTCCTGCTGACCCGCTGTCAATTCTCTCTGCTCTATTTTCAGCATTCTCTTGTCGGTGTGGCTGAATTATGGAGTTCGCTGATCACCGGTCTGTTGGACAACTTCGCTTTCAGTGAGGAACACACGGAGACTGAATGCCCTCGTTAGCCAAACAGTTTGCCCAGCTGAAGACGTCTTCATTTTCTGCGCTGAGGAAGGCAATTGCCGACTGGTTCGGCATCCTGCTCTTTTCTCCGACCCCCACGGGTTGTGAAACAGCCCCGCCCATCGTGGTCAGTGGAATGCTCCCCTGCTGGTAAAATTGACGCGATCCCCGTCAGCTGGCCTCCACAGCCAGGTAAACATCCCTCTTGGTCAGCCAACCACACGTCCTGAGTCCACACGCCTGGTTGGCTGACTTCCCCTCCCCACCAAGGTCAGCTGAACTCTGTGGTTGGCCTGCTCCGGGGCCACGGTTGACTGAACGCCTCAAGATTTAGTGGTTTCCCCCACCCCGGCCAACAATTGCAACAAGCTGAACATGTTGTGGTAAACACACAGAGATGAGTGTGTGTGAGGTCCGGGTGTTATATCACCGCGATGAAGCAGTGAGTTTTTCGGGTGCAGAATTTCAATCCCATGGCATCTCTTTTAGCCCCACATGCTGGAGTTTTGATAAGCCCGCAGAAAGAACCGAAAGAACGCAATTTCTGGTACAGCTTCTTCCAAAATTATCTCTTCTGTGATGAGTTTGATCAAACGAACCGCAAGTTGCTAATTCCTGAGAAATTTACCTGAGGAAATGAAATCAACAGGAAGTAGAGAGCTACAAAATGCTGGACACAATCAGCAGTTGTTGTGGCACCTTTCCTGCAGATTTGAGCGCTTCAAAAACCCTTTCCAAAAGATGCAAACGTCCTCAACAAAAAGGTATTTTCCTTCCAGACACCTTTTCAACATGTGCAAAAAGTATTGAAGGATTTCATAATGGTTTGTTTTCCCAGATCATGCCCTATTCAGAGAGCGGACTCCAGGTGTATTGAGCTGTTCAGGCTGGTGTCAATATCACCTTCACACTGCGCTTTGGCGACGCTCACTCCCATCACGTCCCGGTATTGATATGCGCAAGAAAGTAATGAGAAAAACCGGCAGGCAAGGATCCAGAGTTCGCTCGAAGGGCAATTGCACAGTATTAAAAACAAAAATTGTTTTTGTGACACAAAAGCGGGCAGCCCCGACTTCAACTTGTCTTCATCCTCGCCACTGGGGGCTCTTTTGACGCTGTGGTGTCTGCGGCCGTCCTCAAGGCCCAAGTTCCTTTGTTTGGATCTGATTCTCACCCACACCATCCGCACCCTACCACCATTTCTCAGTGGTGTCTAAACTCCAACCCGCGAGACATCGATTTGCAATACAATCTTGGAGCAGGTTCAGCGGTGAGATGAAATGTCTGCATTGTGTTGTAAATTAAGATTTTGTGCTGACGAAAGTGTATTTTTTTCTTTGCCTTGAGTCTGGAAAACAGGCTAGTCTGCAGAGATTTTGTCAGAGACTGTTGGGGGGGGGGACGAACACTGGTCATCGGAGACAACAAAACTGAGACCACGCACTGCTTGAGTCGTGATTCATCACGTCTTTGCAGAAGCCACGAGTCTTGAGCTTGATACTTCTCACCAAGAAGTAAGATGGCGCTGGATCAGGAGGAGAAGGTCCATTTTGCGAAGGGCTCACACTGACAGGTTCTTGGTACATTCACAGCTCATTTTGCGCTCAGACGTCGCTGTTTCAGAGGCACTGCCGCAGCCCAACCTTCAGAGATGGTGTCGAGTTGCACGGCGGTAATCTGGCGTTTGACGGCGCTGATGTCAACCAAGAGGAAAATCTGATGTGGAGGCGTTCATGGCGGTCGTCACAACAAAAACGATTTTCGCTGATTTTTTTCCTCTTCTGCTTGTCCAGCCCCCAATTTTTCTTTTGTCCAGGGGATTGAGAGGAGCTAAGACACATGATCTTGAGGCAAAAATATCTCAACGTTCCACGCTTGGTGTTTGGATGCTACCTTGAATCCACAGCAGCGTCCCTCCCAGGTCCACTTGAAGCATTGGGAAAAGAATCTGAGAAAGGCAAAATCAAAACTTTTTGTCGCCAACTCAATCCCTGCCGAGGTCCGAAACATCAGCGGCCCCATCTCGATACATCCCAATTCGTGCTCAACATATCGCGTCCTCAGACATCACTGCATGAATATTTGAAGAGTCACGTCTTTGATGTGCTGCTGTCGTCGCGGCCGCCGGTCGTCCCAGGAGCGGAAAATACATTCGGAGCACCTGCAGCTCCCAGGCCTGCAGCGCTTTCAGAGAACGTTCGTATGGTGTTTGAGACACGACCGAACGTGTGCCATACGAATGGAGAAAGGACCGCACACTACATCTCCAGCTCCTATCACCTTTGTGCATCATCCTTTGGTGACATGTCAGAAACTCGTGAAAAGTCTTGCGTCTTTCGTCGTGTGTTGGGCCGCTTTTCTGTGTGTGTGTGTGTAATTCAGAAATCTTGGCAGGCTTGCTGAGATTCACAGACGCACGTTGGGGTACAGTCCAAGGGGCCTGACACTTCCAGGGGGCTGGGGAACAGGAGGTCAGGGCAGCTGGCTCCACATGATGGCAGAAGCAGATCATGCGAATACCATGAACGTCCAGACACTGGAACACACAAATGACCTTGATCCCAAAAGAGTTGGCCTGGTCTGAACTTTGTGTAACCATTGATTTGATTTGAAATATTTATTTACTGACGATTAAATTATACAAATTCTCTCAAGAACCAAAAGAAGCATGAGTGACAACGGTAGGCTGTGACAGAAATTGGAGAGGTGAAATATGCCTGAACGGTGAGCAATATCCTTCGTTCGGTCAGAGGTCTGAGACCCCAAAGAATCAAGCGTACAGGGAGGTGTTTCATCACCTATTCCAAGACACAGCGTCAGACTCTAAAGAATGACACGAAACTCACACTCATACTTTGCTCGGAATAACACTGAGCATTTTTGACTCGAAATAACACTGAGGACAGTGAGTTTCGTACCTTTTTGTTGAGTTTCGTCCTCACGTTCCTCAGTGATAAGGCCCCGTCTGTGCCATTTTCTTTGTTCTTTACGTTAGATTCCTTTTCAGTAATTCTACTGTTAGCCCAGTACACCCATGTCAAAGCATTTAACACAAAAGACTCAAATACTTTGACATCAATGTACTTGACATGAAGTAGTCAAGCTTAACACAGTGAATGCAAAACAGTAGATTACTTGATAATTACTTGATAATCTACTATTTGATCAAGAACTCAGACAATGGCACAGCTGAGGCCTTGTGTATAGTAAACAATGGGTGCTTGGAGGACTTCACCTCCGAGCTTTAGCGAGGAGATGATATCCTCCGTGCACCCACTGTTTACCTCTAACTTATTCCAAGCCGTGATTCCATAAAATATCTTTGTCTCTCTCACAGACTCACATAACGCACACAATCTCTGTCTGTCTGTCTGTCTGTCTGTCTGTCTGTCTGTCTGTCTGTCTGTCTGTCTCATTTCTCGCTCCTCCAGCCCGCATTCCCCTCGTCACTCTCCCCAGCTGCTTATTTGCGTCTGTTTGTCTTCTTGTATATCTCTCCGCCTCTCTCAGACAATGATGTCTCACTCGTTTTTGCTGCCCTCGGTGACGGAAAAGAGAAAAATATCCAGATGGACAACATTTTGAGAACAAAAGCGAAGAAAAGTTGGGCTCACCTTTGCTCCACACGCCGCGAATGCAGGACAGCAGGACGACGGATTGTAGCAGACAGCAGAACACCCTCATCGTGCAGGGGCTTCAGCTGCTAAGTACTTCGTTGAGATAATCCAAGTGTGATGCAGCAAGCCGTACAACACCTCAGTCCGTGAGTAAATAATCCACAATAGTGTTCTTCAGACTGTTGTTGAGAAGCTGCCTCTGGTCTTTAGAGCTGAAAGTAAACGCAGACTTGGTCCTTGATTAAAGTTGGTTTGACAGGTATCAGGTGACACACGCAAACGTCAACAGGAAACTGCAACTAATTTCATCAGGTGTGGAATCTCACGTTTCCACAAGCGAATTGTTGAGAGGCTTTTGATTTGCACACATTTTCTGTTGTCTATGGACGCGTGATGAAAGGTGTGCAGAATTGCTTTCTCTTTCATGGTGTTTGCAATGGTCCGTTGACACGTGATCAATGGGCCGTATTGATTCAATGTTTTCTACAGTTAAAATTGAAGCTGTACACGCCTTTGATGAGAAGCCACCAACCAAACGATCAGATTTAATTTATTGCGCATCCGTTTGTTCGCGGTGATCCATCAAGGGTCCCCCTCTGTTCAGCACGTTCAAACTCATGTTGAGTGGAGCCATGGCCATGAGGCCTCAGGCCTCTTCATCGCACATGCATGTGCCAAGACTTCATGCATTCAGGTTTGGCATGTGCCAAGATTTGATCTATTGGAAAACACTGTCAGCCAGAAAAAAACCTGATTGCTCAGAGATACCATATGGGTTGTGTTCCATGCTGAAAACAAAGGTGAAACACGAGGTAACCACAACCCATTGATCAAACCGTGTCAAAAGTTGTCATAACTGCGGAGTCCCCATTCCACAAGACAGGACTTTTGTGTTGAGATAGCGGCCACTGCTTTACTTTTCAGTTGTTTTCTGTTTCCACAGGTGTGAAAATTATGCCTCAAGGGTTTGGCCGCGAGCAAACTCGGGTCAAGCTTCCGACCTCAGCCCTGGATCCGTTGGAGCTCCTCACGAAGACCAATCAGCGCTGTGCTCCCCAACCACATCTGCTCCAAGCAAACCACTGATTTGACGTCCTTGTCGCCCCTCACACCCATCCACTCACCGCTGTGGAGGATTTGGCCAAAGATAGTTGCCAACAGTCATCTTGGCAACTTCGAGTCCTGACAATGACGCCAGCTGTTCGCATTGCTGAGCAAACATTTTCAACTTGAACAAATGGGTGGACTTCGGGCGACTATGAAGGACCGCAGGGCTCTCTCCAGCTGATGCAGACCTTCTAGTCCCAACAGAAGTTGCGCCATGCTCCAAAATTTTCTGTGAATTAAAATATGTGTGGTTGACGCGAAAAAACGCCCTGCCGTGAGTTGTGGGAGGCACCTGTTTAATTGCCCCAAAGTAAGCAGTTCAACAGCAAGCCTCTGCATTCCGAAACACACACGACCAACACCGCTTTTGAATACTAAATGCCCACTTACCAACAAAATGAAATATAAAGTGGAGGTTTTGAAACTTGTGTGCAGTGTAATCCATCAGAAATCAGTGTTCATTTCTGTTTGGTTTATTCCACGAAAGTCCCCACACAAAAAAGCACTTGGAATTGACGCAGGTGTTAGCATCACAATCAACTCCTCTCGTCTGATAAACACTTATTGCGAATTCCATAATGTTGAGGCTGATCCATCAAGGCTCCTCCGCCTGCAGAGGGAGAACAGCCACTCTCATCATACCTCTCGAAACCAACACCTTCAGATGTTGTTCTTTGCCCAGTGATTTCGTCTTATTCAAAGGAACTTTCGCGAACCACAGATAAAAAGCGTGAGCGATGTTGTGCGAGGTTCGGCTGGGACATTGGTCAGTAAATCCACAAAGAGCGACGTCCACACGCAGCGTTTATCAACCCTTTCTCTTTCCTTTCTGAGTTCCATTTTTATTCCGTCTCAATTCCAAAAGCAAACGACTGACGCAGACGCAACAGCCGATTGCAAGTTCACTGAAATTAGCTGTCATGAAAGTTCGAATTCATTGTTGAATTGACCTCTGACATGATATGAGAAGTAAATTTTCGAATCTCCATCTGTACTCGAGTGCACAGCGCGCAGGTCACCACTGCTTTCTGCCCTTGGTTCGTCGAGTGTTGCTCAACACTGCAGTTGAACTGAAGCTGCTTCTTCTCACTGGAGCTGCAGCGCCGTCCTGAGGAGGGTTTCTACATTGACATCGCCGAACAGTTTTGGCGCATTCAAGCTCGAAGTCATTCAGCCAGCCCGACCGGGGACAGAGTATTCGGGTTCTGTTTAGGTTCTGTCAAACCTCGAGATAGGCGGGTCTCACTACATGAGAAAGAGATGGGCAGCGGGGTCTTTTCCTTTTCTTCGCCTGTCTGCCTCTCTTGTTTTTCTTTCTTCCCGAACCCGCCCAAGAAGGTTGTACAGGTACGCAACTCAAAATGAACTCAGACAGCAGGAACTAAAGTTGTCAAAACGTATTTCAGAAAATCACACAGAAAAAAGCACACAGAAAAACCTCTGTTTCAGGAAAACAGCAAGATGCACAAAAAGTCATCACCTTTTCCAACAAATAGGAAAACTGGTTCACAAACTGGAAATTTCTCGGGGATTTCTGCCCAGAGTGATTGATGCAAAAGTGTCTTCAAAGATCTGTAGAGACAACTTACTGCCCGGCAACACCCATGAGTGGATCAATCTTTGACTTTTGAGATCCTTTTCCTACCAAAACGAGGTCATGCTGACGAAACGTGAATCAAAAACTGTCATGTAGCATCCAGGGAATCGTCCTTCAAAGAAATTCATTTTTTCTGCTGCCTGCTTCTTTCCTTCGTGTTTCTCATGATAAATTTATCTTTTTTTGCAGTTGAATAACCTTTTTGAAGGCAAAAGCACCAGAATCTTACTTCCCAATAGCGACCAAATATTCATTGTTTTGAAGCTGATAAGACAGAGAAAGTAAAGCGTGTCTAAAGTCTGAGGACAATGCATCATTCGCGGATAGATTCTCTGTCAAGATTGAGGGGCATGACCGCTTCTCGCGGCTTACGGTGCCTTTCACTCGGCGCTACAGCGCCGCGCCCGACGGGCTGTCTCAAAGTAGTGCCGGCGACGACTAATGCGCTGCAAGTCTGCTGCTCATCTTTGAAACATTGAAACAGCTCGCCTTTTGTACACAAGTTTTTTGCTCTCTCTCTCTCTCTCTCTCTCTCTCTCTCTCTCTCTCTTTCTCTCTCTCTCTCTCTCTCTCTCTCTCTCTCTCGCTGTTGACGACGCTACTAGAACTGTGGTCGCAGGACGTTTCTCCTTTTTGCCTCACTGAAAGTTCCTTGGAGCCTGCTGCTTCATAGCATCACTCTTGAAAAGTCAGCAAAATTATGATGAAACTCCTTGCTCAGACGGCGAGACGACATGATGGGGAGAGCTCTTATATCTGTCAGCGGCGAACCTACTCGTGCGATCAGGTCGAGAAGACCCTTTGCTCTGAGAAACTCGCTCCAAAACCTCGGAGGTCTGGTGGCTCAGCCAAAGCACCCTTCTGTCCGAACACACATTTTGAGCGCTGTAGCTGAAGTCGGACCGAGTGCCACCTTGTCGGGCGGTTTTTGCGTGGACGAGTTCCGACTCGTCGTCGTCGAAGTGAAGTCTTCCACGGACTTCGAATCCAGGGTCGTTTGGAAGCCTTTGGTCCTGATGTGATTCGTGAGCGGCAGTTGAACTGAGGCAAATCACACAGAAAACGAACTGGCTGTTGTTGTTCTTTTGTAAAAATGAGACCATCTTCCTTGTGAGAAATTAGCTTCCGTTGGTTGCAAGGTGTCTCTTCTTTCTTGGCAAGGAAATTGGCTTCGAGAAACGATTGTGTGCTCACAGAAATTGGGCACTTTGCTCATGGTTGTTGACTGCACGAATCTTTGCCTCACATTTGTACACCTGCGCTCAGGCAAACACGGCTCCGGTTTCAGCTTGAAATGGATAAGGTCACGAGTCGTGTCCAATCAGCAAGACGAGCAATTTTGCTCGCCGGGAGCCGCGATTGCACAGCAGCTCGAAACCACGTAATCTGCCCACGAGTTATCCGACACGCTCAGTCCGACTCAATTTCACTTTACTTCCGGTGACTTTTCATACCAAGGTCGCTTGTAATTTCATGAAGAGAAACTGCAGACTGGACGAAGACGAGTGCTGCCGACAAGTGTTGGTGCGACAGATTCACTGGGGCTTGGCGCTTGGCTGGACCACGTGCAGCCGAATTCCCGCAGTTCATCGCACCGGGTACCTCCTCTCTACACTCCTGGGTGGATCTAATGTTGCCTGTAGAGCTCTGCTTTCCTGGTCCCGCGCAACAAAAACTTTTTGTGTCTGATGGCGCAAATCTTTTCTGGGTTTGACCCGCTGACCCCAATCCTGGCACCCCAATCAGAGGTACCGCAGTCCTCTTCATGGTGAAGGGACGCAATTCTGCAACTTTACATTGCGTGTCCCACCAGAGAAAGGAATGTCCAACAACTAGCGTTTGCAAGTTTGGGTGCGGAAGGTTGACGGGAATTCCAGCCTTGTGCATTCTGAAAGTTGGAGATGTTCTTATCAGATAACAGTTGATTTGTTCTGCAGATCAAGAGCAGGACGCCAGTTGTGTCTGAACAGGCAGGGCGGTTATTGAATTCGCGGTGTCTTGCCGACGGTGTTTTCGCCAAAGCAACTCTTTCCCTCATTGATTTTGGTCTCCCTGGGGACGAGAAGTCCGCGGACACAAAGTGACAACAACAAATGACTCACGAAAAGTGGAAAATCATTCGTAAGTCACGCCACCCCGAACAAGGATCCGCATCCCAAAGCAGAAAGACAGATTTGATCTGAAATTCATAATTATCCGCCGCCGTCCATGCATCTTGCTTTCTGACTCGTCTCCTCGGCAGCTCCATCCATCTCTTCCACTTCGCCTGTTCCCAGCAGTAAGAGACGCAAAAAGACTCCCGCGGCATTGCATGAACATCGTGAACAGATCGGGGTTGCAGCGCCGTCCTTGCAGCCTGGCTTTTCATCATCACCCCTTGGGCTGAGTGCGGCGCGTGACTTGGGCCGTGGTGAGGTGTGGCATCCTGTGGTTGAACTTCAAACCTCGTTGGAGCGGCGGACGAGTTCGTGCTGTTCGTTTCAGTTTGTCTCAGTCCCTGAACCCGTGTTTTGAGCGGCATCGAAGCAAGCACGATTCTTGGTTCAGCATTTGCAACACCCAGAGGTCATCCTGCTTTGATGCACTTTATCACTGAATCTGTGGCCGAGATTGTGAAACTTGCCCCTCTCCCCAACACCGTGTCTCTGGTTGCACGGACGGTGCCACAGAGTTGCCGACTGATGCGAAAACCACTCCGCTCAGGCGCAGCGTTTGAAACGGCTTTGCGCTGCATGTAGCAAAGAAACATTATGACGGCTGCAGAGTACGTGATACGAGTGTCGTTTCTGCGTGTAAAAGGCCTAAAACGAGCCAACTGCGGTCCTGATGAGTTGTAGGCACGCAACGGTGGCGCTTTGCTGTAACTTGGTGTCTGTGAAGACTGTTTGATTCAGGTGAAAACCAGCGCCGCAACTCCACACTCTGTGGAGAGTCTGAACCAACCAGCTTCGACAAATCCGGACCTACAATCAGCAAACGAGGCTCTTTCCTCTCTCGCCACGAGAACAACATTCAAATCATCGTTGGAGACAAGTCCATCTTGGATGTCCGCACCTGTTTCGTTCGGCAGAACAAAGGTGGAACCAGACCTCTGTGTGGTCCACACTGGTCCGCCTGGCCGTGTCCGAGCCTCATGACGTGCGGGACTAGGCAACACTCAGCTCTGAAACAGTGCGCGCTCTCTTTACGCAGTTCCGGAGCGACCGCAGCCACCTCAACAGGGCTTTCTCACTCTTTATGGAGAAATCAATGCATCATTTCGGGGCTTTCACGCCGACAACGCTCCTTCTTGTCGTGACGCATGTCGCAGACACGCTGCGTCATTGTTCCGATGTCAGCGCTTTCCAATCGCGCAGACACGGCAAAATGGGCCCGTCAAAGAAACCACGCATTTGCACAAACACCAATCATCAAACTTTGATGGGGGAGTTGTCCACCGCCACAAATCCTCGAGCCTTGGCCTTTCTGATGCGAATGTACGTCGAAGAAGAGGGAAACACAATGACCTTGGTCCGTGTGGGACGAAAACATTTTCGAGGTTGGTGACCAGGCGGCCTCGGAATGTTCCAGAAGCGATATGACACAAGGATAGATTGTGGACGATGTCGACAATAGTCTACAACGTCACGACACAATTACGCGCATCATTAACGTCGGGAAATTAGATTCTTTTGTGTAATATCAAAAGATCGTATTGTCCGAACATCACTTCAGGTGACCTTTCCTGCTTTTTACTTCAGGTGCGGAAAGGGATTTTCGTCGCCTTTGGACAAGCGTTATATGTGGGCTGTCAATGGAACTCCGCTGTGCGGCGTCCAACTGAAGAGCCTCTGGTGGAGAAGGTTCTGAGAAAAGAAAAAGTTCCACATGTTCACTGCAGAAAACACTCTGTTGAGACTCGTGTTCTTTCGCTTGAATGAGCCTGTGCACTGTGTCTCACCCCCCCCCCCCCGCCTCTCACCCACGACGCGCAGCCCCTCGTCAGGAGGCGGAAGCGCCGAGCCGCGCTCCGGAAGGCGCAGTCCATCCGTCTGCCGGGATCCGTGACGGCCGCGCAATCTCACTTCTCACCTGTCAACAACTCGGAGGCCACCGAGCACGGAAACTCGCAATGGGTTCGTCAGCGAAGCAGCAGCGAAGCGTACAATGGGCGGGTCACTCTCTGTTGTCGTGAATTCTCGGAACAGACGAAGCTCTTCTTTTTTCATCTCCATGGGTCGGCAGAACTTTTCAGCCAAACCAAGATTGGCACTCGATGTGAACCCAAAGAAAATACTCGTTGATGGGGCAACTGTGCGAGTTGAGGAAGCCCGTCACCACGATTCCAGTGAAGTTGTGCAGAAGCCTTCGAAATGTCCGCCTCGGAGGGACAAGGACATACGAGCAGATCTGCATTCCCATCCGGACTCAGCACTGGGGGCACACGTCACCACGGCCTATGTGGGGCGGATCTGTGTCTTCATCTTCGCAACTTGTTTGAGGCAGGTGGGTGGGTGAGGCGGTGTGGTGATGGGTCAGATGGTGAGTGACACAGCGAGCGGGAGAAGGGCGCGTAAGTGAGGTGGGAAAGTGAGGTGGGAAAGTGAGGTGAGTGAGTGAGACAATTGGGCGAGGGTGGTGGGAGAGACAGATGGGTTAGGCGGGTCGGAGAGCTCTGGGTCCCGCGCTGGATCCATCGCTGCGTCTCCTGCGGAAGCCGTAGGTTGGAAGAGCCATTGTCAGCGGTGTCACCATGCGCCGGAGGGGCGGCTCTGCTGCTCGGCTTGATTGGCAATTACACTTCAACGGCGGTGCGGAGAACAGAGGTGCGGAGGGACGAGGTGCTTCCAGGGGCTTCGTCCCAGCGCCGTCCCGACTCAAAATACGGAGCCGCGCATTGTGGGGTCACAGAGGAGCTCGGCACTGTGAATTTGGGGCGCCACACTGCAACCTCTATGCATGGGACAAAGCGTCAGGCAGCTTTTCATCAAACAGGAATTGCGCGATGTACTTATCCATGCAGTGGCTTCGAAACTCCACTGTTTATGAATGATTGCTGAGACCCAAGCTGAGTGGACGGAGCTGCAGATACCAGAGTCTCTGAGAAAAAGTAATGCTTCAGTCCTCAGGCGTACTGTTGAAATAGAACTCAAAAGTGAGCCTCGCGCAGGAGATATTTCCACAACGTGTGTGGGCTTCAGTTGCCTGAAACGAGGATTTCACAGAGAAATTCAACGCTTATGCCGGGGATTTGTGCTCATCGGTTTTCACGTCGGATTTGGACGTGCATGTTGTTGATGGCTGCACAGTAAGACGAGAACAGAAAACAAACAAAGTTAGTTTCAAACTTGCGTCTTGTGAGCTGTAGAAATCCAGCTGGAGCCACAAATGTTCACTCTGGCGCACGCACGCACCCCTCCCCAATCCCCAAACTTCAATCGGAACAAAATTGAGCTGTTTGGTTTGTGCAGGTGTGTGACAACCCGCTGTGTGGAACAAGTCCAGCAAAACATGTCTCGGGCGTTCCTTTTGCCCTTCGCTTGTTCTTCTTGATTCTTTTGCGCAGGAAAAAACAAGATGTTTTGTTCATTTCAAAACTGAAGCACACCCAAGACAGGCATTACGTTTGTGTGCACCATGTGGAGTGCCCCGCCTCTCGGATTATCAGACCCTGTCGGAAGTGTTCGTCATCCACATAACTCCATCGTTTACCCATGAGCAAAGTAGCGCACACAAAAATGCAATATCCCTTCCTATCGTCCTCTCGTTTTGTTGATGGAGTGCAGAAAGGGCGTTATAAATTTGATCGTGTTTGCAAGTCATGAGGGAAAAAGTAGAGTGAATGTGTTGCAACAGCACATCTATTAAAATGGGCAACAACCTCTCAGTTTTTTTGTCTTTTTCACTCACTTGTTTTCAACAAACAGCCCGTCCATTCAGCAAATGCAACACTTGGACCCCTCGTTTACAAACATTTGCGGGTGGGTGTGCGGGGTGTGTGTGTATCAGTAATGTGTACACGTCTCGCCACACAACGAATAGAAACGTCTGGCAGAAGTGCAACTGGGATATCTGAAAGTCACTTTTCAGTTGTTTTTCAAGGCATCGGCAGCATTCGATCCACAGTGTGAACAACCTGTGAGACAGTCTCGATCTCTTGACAATCATTTCTGATGATGTTGCACGACGTCAAAAATTGAAAGCTGTTTCTCCATCCTGAAACCTTGAAACTACCTTCTGCTTCTAGGAATTGTTGTGTAAAATTCAGTCAAAAACCAAGTATCACTCATAGCTCACACAATATGATTTCGCTGGCAAAATCACGGACAAATGATTGTAAATTTCAGAAAACATTCTGGCTGTGCATTTTGTGAATGATGCCGTTGGCACAAGAAATAAGTATTGTGTCTGACGGGCACACCGGACACTTTGAGGACAACACAACACAGCCCTCAGATTGAGGTGGAACCAAGATTGAGCATGTTTCGAGCCTCGATGACGCTCACTGGATTCCTCTCTGAATTTCACACAGATCTGGCCTCCGCAGACATTCCTTCCCCTGTTACGAGGCAGTATTTTTAAGTTTTGATTCCTCTGCGATTTTTCTGAGTCAGAACCTCATTTTGTTTTCCTTTGTTAACATTGTTTCAAGATCATCCTGAGAAACCTGTTCAGTCACTTGGGCCCTTGTGTGTTGATCTTGTGATAACAAAATTGAGGTCAGAAATCCAGACTTATTATTACCTTGACTAAAGATGGTACTGGTGCAAATTCC
>JAAUXT010128013.1_pt1 | contig 13227 bp, 14 predicted proteins | sample 7278171 | NCBI WGS metagenome assembly JAAUXT01 (sample SAMN14350112, study PRJNA611818) | marine sediment metagenome | isolation source: surface marine sediment (1.8m) | place: French Polynesia: Moorea | collected 2018-08
CACTTCTGGAGGTCGTAGGGCACTCAAAACACACCTAACTGTCAATCCAGAGGTCGTCAGTCCTTCCAGGAAGGTCACTGCAAAGTTTCAGACTCCTCACTTGAGTGGTTAGGCTCCTATGGCAGGATCCAGAATGGAGGTTTACAGGGGAGAATTCAGCATTCACAGCAGAGCATACATTCCCCTTGGTCCAGAAGAATCCTCTGTATATCCTGCACAAATAATGTCCACTTGATGCACCAGAGTCTCCTCTTCAGATTGGGCTCAAAAAATCCCAACTGTCACCATGTCTCACGAAGATGAGCTTGGATTAAGATTCGGATTAACAAGACGTCATACGGTTGAACGTTTATTGTCCGAAGAGTGCATTATGGAACAAAAGGAAGGGGGAAACTGACAAGTTCTTTTTCCTTGTGGAATATACACTTGGATCTACAGCACGTTTACAGTTTAACTTCTCTGTGTCATTGTTCAGGTTACATCCAGCAGCAACTGAACCATGGAAGGAAAGTTTGTACAAAACTCGAAGACAAACTTAACGCAAAGTATTCCGCACAACACACCTCAAATGTGTTTGTTGTATTTTCACTGGTGTGGTGTAGATATGGTCTTGCACCATTGCAATGCAAGTTCACAAGCCGGAAATCTGCATTGACGGGACCCCAACTTGAATTACATTGTTGGTACCTTTGACGTCCATGCGGTGTCGCAACATCAAGTCTGGAATTGTTCGTACGAAATTGTGCATTGGTCCATGATGTCAAACACATCAAAAAGCTTTCCTTTGCATTGCCTTTGCATGTTCCGACCTTCAGCCCCTCGAACACGGTTCTTGTCAAGGCATTCTCCCACAAAAAGAAGGTGAAAAAACCAAATGTACGTCTCTGTCGTGTCTGCCATGAGGGCTGTTGGATGTCACCACGTGGCGAGTCGGGTTTGGTTGAGAAGAGTTTCTTGTCTTTGGGCAGAGGTGTTGATTGAGCTCGTTTTCCACTTGCGTCTGGAGTGATGAATGAAGCTGGAAGTGTCTCATTCTGACAGCACTTTTTACACCATCTTGGCATTCACCTGTTTGAACCCATTACATTTCAGTCTCATTTTGTATTGATCAAAAGAGCTTCTTCGGGAATGAAAATTTTCAGCTTCTCTTCGCTCATTATGGGTGACTTGTTTGACACGCTTGGCTCTTTGGAGGAACCACTTACGCAGATAGAAAAGTTTCTCGAAGTAGATTCCAATTCAATGCCACTTTCGGTGAAACTTCCGCGCAAGAAAAACAATCAAAAGCAATGAAGAGCTGGCTAAAAAGAGCGTCAATTCGCCTGGAGTGGAGTGACCAAAACGCTGTGCAGGTGAAACGAACATCTCTCGGCATGGCCCACCACATACGCAGTTGGTGCACATGTGCGGTACGCTCGTAGGTTTCGTCCAACAGGCAAAATTGTTTGTTCGCACGAAATACCAATTCTGTGGTTGATTGACCCAGCTCAAGCGAAAATGTATTTTGCGTGAAAAGAACATCTGTCTGGACATTTCTTTTTCGTGTGAAAATTACGTTTTGCCACCACACCAAGTGGTGTGGTCAGCGTCATTCGAAAAGCACCATTGGCAATACACAAAGCTCGAGTGCGGACGCTGCATGGACTGGGCAGCTGCAAACGAAGCTGTTCGACTGAGGTCCTCCCCTCGGCCCAGTGCAGGACATATCAATATTAAATGTCGACATCATCTACGAGTACTTCATGGACTGTGACACTCTCACTTTGCGTCCAAAGCTGAACCCAGTTTTGCAGATGTGGGCGATTCGGGCGTGGAAATGTTGTTTGTAACGATTGGACGAATCAACAAACAGCTCGTCATTGCTCTGGATCCTTGGCTTCGAACATTAGTACGTACGTGCAGATCTACCTTGATTTGGTCTTCAACCAGCTCAGCCAAATTTGAAGCCAGGCTGTTTTTGCGTCGAGAATGACAGTGTGCACATGTTGGTGTCCAAGACACACGTATTTGTCCAGATTTGATCGGGGTTTGAACTGTTTCAAGGAAAATCTACGTTGAGTATAACCTACAACAAACAAAGGAGAACTTTATTTGCCAAACGCGTAGCTTCTGGTTCCTCAGTTCTGTTCTCTGAGACATCGAAGTTTTGAAGGAACTTGGCAATGCTTCAGCTTTTTCGATCTTGACTTCAACAATTCCCCAGAAGCCTGGTCTCAGACCTTTTGATCTTTTGACAGTGGCTTCGGTTCCAATGGATGCTCGACGAAGCCAGCAATATCACAGTGTCGGAATCAACCCGAACCTCATTTGCTCTGGCCGAACGCGACTGCAAAGCTTTGACGTGAGCCTCAACGCACACACAGCCTTTGCAGCAAATGACACGGATTTTCACGTTCCGACTGAAGCGCAGATCTGCCGCTGTTGTGAAGCTGAAGCGGCTGCTCCTTTGGCGCCAGGCCACCACATCCTTTCTCAGTCGTCGTTGGCTGTGGACAACATCAGCTGTAATGCGCTGAAGCAACAGTGCTGATGCTCATTTAGAGCAACAAGGCCACTGCCTGCCTGCAGCCACAAGATTATATATTTGGAATGGAAGTGTACGAGTTTGCGTGCACGAAGTACGTCTCGTGTTGAACGGTAAGACACCGGAGTATCATTCGTTGAGGTGTGCGTGCAATGTGGTTGGATCTCTGCTTTTCACTCTGTTTTACTGAAATGGAATTTGGTCATTTGCTAAAATTCTGGTCGGATATTGCTGTGCACGGTGTGCTCCGATCGTTCTGTGGACAGAGCTCGCAGTTTGTCGAGCCTGAAATGGACAGAGCCTGTATCTGCCTGTGACATGCATGTTGGATTATTTCACATGCACACACTCCTTGCGGTGCTACGTTGCTTGCTGCATGTGTGCAAAAGGAGCTGAAAAGGTTTCTTCAGTCTTAATTGCACTTAATTTGCAGCATTGAGGCAAGTGCTGAGATCCTAAATGTTTCCGATTCCCAGAGCAGTGATTCATTTGGAAACCCTCTGGCGTTCTTCTCTTCATTCTGGCTTGATTCTGAAATCGTTTGCTCTATTTGGGTGAGAAGCTGAGGCTTTGGTGTTCTCTTCTCGCAAGATGGATGGACCCTTCGTGCATGACAGTGTGGCGTTTATGAGCTTCTTCCGCCTCTCCCCGGGCGCTGCGGTGCTTCGTTTTCAATTTGCTCTTCCTTGGAATATCGAAGAGTCATTCTGTTGTTGTTCATCCAAAAAATTTGATGCCATCAACGAGGTTCACGATTTCGCCAAAAAACACAGATGCAGGGCAAAAACAAACGACATTCTGACATTCTACACATTGGGAACAAAGTATCTGAATTTGAGATCAGCAATGTGGAAAGGCTAAATTTTATCCTTCAGCACTCAATTAAGTTGGCATCAATGTCTCTTCATTGAATTGCAGTTCACTGAGGACGGGGTATCCCGGGACTTGTTAATGCACCGGAGCCTCGAGCCGAACAGCAGCTTCCGCTCCCAGCCCAGTTTCGTTTCCGGAGCTTTTTTGGCGATAAAAACTGAACAGTTCTCCTTTTTGTGGCAAGAGATGCTGATTTGTGTTTCTTTTCACATTGAAATCCATTGGCTCAAATTGGGCGTCGCCTCTTGCGGTGGAGCTGAAAGAACTCAGTGACCGTGGTGCACACAGCTTGAGACTCACTTGAAGCTTAGAAGTCGGACCTGCATGGTTCCAAGAAATGTGCTGAAGATGAGAATTGTTCATTTCCCCATTTGAGCTGCCTTTGTTCTGCTCTGGTTCTTGTCTGCACCAGATTATGACCAGAGTGGCCCAGAGCTCGCGAAATTGGTCAATCAGAAGACGGAAACAAACTCTTGAAGCTCGAGGCTGAAGAGAACCAAAACCGAACCGACTCCCCTCCATTCCTTCCGGCAATCTCATCACATTTTCAGTCTGAATCAGCCTCCGAGAACCCAGTCTCCCTATTGAATTAGACTCATTGTTTTCTACTTCCAACTCAGGGATCTGTTTGATTACATTGCTGTTAGAATGATGTTTTCGCTCTCCATCAATTTAATCTTGATTCCAAGCCTCTTGACAATGCCTGTGTACATCAGGGATCACACTTGGTGAAACGATGGACTGTGCAAATTGGATTTATCCAGCGTTGCCCTGTGGGAGGAAAGTGTTCAGTGCTTGTCAAGAAAAAACTTTCCTTGCCGAGAAGGCCGAAAGACTTTAGCAAATTCAGTTCACAGTGTGCTGCATGTTCACCCCATTGGTCGGGGATTGGCCGCCGCATTGCCGAACGTTTATGACGTTTGTGGACAGATTTCTCTTCACTTCAATCAAGTACCAATAAATGTGCAGAAAGTCCTCTCAGCAAGTCGAAGTGTGACGTCGATCAAAAACATTGTTTTGATGACCAAACTTACGAACCTGCTGAGGTCACCACAGCTGCAAGTCCAAGAACAAGTTGTTTTTGTGCGGAGTTGCTCGAATCTTCCTCGGAAATCGATCAAACAGTGATCAATTTGAAAACACGCTCAGTTCTACGTGAGACAGATGTTGTGTGTGTGTGTTTTTGTTGCAAAGTGCCATCAGGCAAAATTGCTTCTCAACTCAATCATGTTGTTCGCAGATATTGCGACAGCTGCATTGTTACTGTGGAATCCAATCAGTGTTTCTTTCCATTATGTGTCATTTTGTGTGATATTCTGTCTTCTCGCAATCACTGGGTCTTCCGGCTCGGATTTGTGCGTTTGGTGAAGATAATGCCGGTGTGGGATCATTCACAAGAAACGGACCAGCTACGAGTGAGTGTGCGCGTTTTGGAAAAGTCTTGGTCTGCTGAACTGGTACTAAATTGAGAGAAACTGATCAGTCCACTTTGGTACAGAAGTTGCCTTTGTGTGTCGCGTGGATGATTCTACCCTTCTTGAGAAAAGCTGTCTGGTTCCTGGCTTTGTACCGAGCCACACTGCACAATGACACGTCCGGCGAAGTGACATTGAAACCTGTCAATCTTGTGAGCAAGATCAGAGTCCTGTGGAACGTGTGTTTCTGCCAGCTGTTTCGGGAAGCATTGGATGGTTGAAACCATTTCGATCAGGCTGTTCGGTTTCTTTGGGTTGAACGAATGAACATCCGTCAGATTAGATCTGCACACATACACACACGCACACACACGGTGTGTGTGCGTGTGCGGATTTGAGCAGCTGTAAACTTCCACAGCACAAAGCAACTGAGCATCCCGGTGGAGGTGAATCAACTTTTCTTCCCCAAAGAGCACACGAAAAGCAGATGGTCTTTTGTGGTCCTGCAATCCAAACAGATATCCGCTCAGCTTGACTGACCATCTTGTTCGAGTCTGTTTTGCCAGGATAATTCCAGACCAACAGTTCAAAAGAGTGTGGAGATTGAATTGGCTGTTCCGTCCTTCCCGTTTCCCTGCCAAGCAGCTTTAACATGCGTTTATGGAAGGTTAACTCAGGTAGCAAAAGTGAATAATGCGCCATCAAATATTCATTGCGAATGCTATGCTCCCAGCTGCACTGTAAAAGTGCATGCACGTTCCAGAAATGAAATGAAAACTTGGAGTCAATCACATTCAGGTCACTGAAGGTCACTGAACGTCCCTCGCGTCTTACGTGGTCAACTGATCCAGAAGTGACGCACGCGAGTTGAAATTTTGGCGATCATTCTCATTCGAACAGAAGCGCCGCATACTGTTTGTTTTTGACAACTGAGGACGACAGGACTGGTTCACTGCACCTCTAGTGTGCTTTTTCTGGTCAATATCTGCAAAACGAAAAAGACAGAACAGAGCCACGACTGCGAGCAGCTTTGAGCTTCAGCGTGTACAAATGCTTTCACAACTACGGTACCGCAACAGCTTTTTCTGCATTTGTGAACAAATGGCATCGATAATTGTGTATCGACCATTGTTTTTACAAGTTGAAGCTGTTGCTAGAGGCCAGAAAATGTGTGCACAAGAGATGCAAGTGATCCTTCAGGCTTGTCTGACGTTTTCGACCATTCAAGAAAAGTTGTGAAAAGTGCATGCTCGTGGCATGGGATCCGCACAAGATCTGAGACACGACGGATAAGGCTGTGCACTGGAAATCTTGTTGAAGTTGCGGGAGAAGACTGATTAGCGCTTGTGCAGCTTTTTCAGCAGTGTCGCAGGAGCGAACAATTTTCCTCCTGAGATGAGAGATTCTGTGTGAAAAATTGTGTGAGCACCGAAGGAGATAGAGATTCCCAAGGAAGTAAAGGGTTGCCTTAACACTGCTGGAATGGGAACAGAGGATGTGGGCCAGAAAGGACAAAGCAGGTGAGACTGTCTTTGTTTGGTTTCACCTCGATTCAGTTCTGCTCTGTCCGGCAAGAGGCCATGCAGAACAAACGGGGAAAAACCATCCGAGCTGATTCTCTCGGTCCCCGAACAAAAATAGTCCTTTCAGTGTCTGTTGTCAGGCGCAAGGAAGTTGGCATTGGATAACCCTGAGGGACAAAGTTTTCTTGGATCCATTTTTCCCAACACTTGGCTCTCCTGTGTCAAAATGTGTTTCAGCTTCAAGGGTTCTGTGGATCTGGTCTGATACATCTTTGGGGGAAAACCTGTCAGATTGGCACAAAATCTACAATTTTATGAAGAAAGAGACGAAAACTTCGTTTTGTGGTGACGCCTTCCTGATCTCTTGGTTGCACAACGTACACCTCGATTCGGGGGGCACCCCCCGAGCCAAGGCCCCGCTCACAGCAGTGTTCCTGCAGAACACCTGGCGTTGTCACGCAGTTTGTGTGATGAAAAGGGACTGCGGTGCGCTTTCTGGTTTTTTATTGCACATCCACATCCTTTTCAAAGGCAGCATCAGATGTGTCAAAGCCAAAAACCTGCAAATGGCAAAATGGAAAGGATACCACAATGGCGCACTCAGCTTGAGTGAAACAGAGGATCAGGGAAGCGGAGGCTTCTCCTGTCAACTCCACACAGTGAGGACAAAATGTTCTTCACGCTCCTCTTGTTCCAACATGTGGCAATTGTTCGTTGTTGTTTTCCTCAACGGGGCTGAACAACAAGCGGACTCCTGTGTTGATTCGAATGAGACCGAAGGGTCTTTGTCCAAAGGCATGAGGACATGAGCACTGAAGGGAGCGGGTGTGGACAGCATCAGACAGGAAGCACGGGGACGAAGTGGCGTCCTGAGAGCGTACACGTCTGTTGATGGAGGCTTCGCTTCGTGTCAGCACGCACAATGGAGATGGATGGGGTTCACAAACATCACCCACTTCATTCAGGCCACGTTCATCCCGTGTGGATCCAAATGGAGGAAAATGGATCATCTTGTTCCAACAAACCACACGCACACTGCTAATTAATGTCCCTTTGGCCTGGGATCCACCTGGGTACAGATCCACAGAGAATACGTTCCACGTTAAGTGTCAGGGAAAATGACTTGTTCGTTCGCTCGGCGTGCAAGAGGAAAGAGTGCACTTTCTTCACAAGGACAAGCGTCCGTCAGGCAGAAAGTGTGTGATCTGTGCAGATTTCCGGAGATGTGCAACCTGTGTTTGGCACCATGGGTGCCACTGTAAGGCCACCAAAGGGGATCTTGGTTGGAGACAGCGACACTGCCGTGAACAGAATCTAATTTGCAATTGAATGCAACTTCCACGGAAAGTCGTGCACAAGCATCAGCACCTGCGTTGATGCTCACTTCACACAGAAAACTTGAGGAGAAACTTTTCAGACTTTATTTTCTGATGGCGTTGACTTCAGCAAAATTTTTGTGCAGAGACTTTTTGAAAATTATGTCTTTCCCAAGGTAATGAAAGCAAAAACAATTGTTCCACCGATTACCGGCAGTTTCCACCAGTTTTTGTTGTCAATTTGGTGGGATTTCAGACACTTGCATGGCTGTCAACTTTTTACTGTTTGTCCTCGCAAACAGTCAAATGTGTGCCAGTGATGTGTGTTTGATTGATAAATTTGCGCAACCTGTGTGTCAATAGCAGGTAGTGCTGGTTCCTCGCACGGAAAGCCAATTCAATGTGCAGAGTCTTGAAGGTGGTTTGGTGCCAGAATCTGAGCGAAGGTCCAACGCGCTTAAGTCCAGGTTTGTGTTGTGTCGAGTCAGGAAATATGATTTCAGGGAGAAAGTGGTTGATGGGTGTGCAGTGAAGTTTCGTCGCTGTGGTTCACGGAAAAACTTCGAACCATTTGGCTGCAAAAGCCCTCCTGGTTTGGACACCCAGGCAGCAGTGACTCTTTCACTTGTTGTATTCAGTGCTGGACTTGGGGGAAGGAACGGTTTTTTCCACAGTTCAATCAGCTGATGTGGTGATAAATGAGTCCACACTTCAAATCTTGAGACGATGTAGAACACAACCTCGAGTGTCACTTGACATCTGACGCAGCGAAACTTTCTTGACTGGTACGTGCACGCGTGGGCTCATCTTTTGTTGCAAGTACCTGCATGAAGGGGACAACCTCTGCACGCTGAACCAAATTGTTTCGCTCAAAATCCCCAATCTCTTTCCTTCACCACGTTTGTCAGCAGCATCCCACTGAAGTCGAACCTGCAAGCTAACTTTGTTAAAATGTAACCTTGTTCAAAGTTTGAAGGTATTTTCAGGAGTTTTTCGAAGCAAAATATCGGCACCCCAATGCAAATTTTGAATTCAGCGCGAAGTTCCCAGTGTAGACCAAGACAACCAGGTGTGGCATCACTCTTTTGGAACTTGCCATGTCCTTGTCTCATAAATCTGTTGACATTGACAAAACTTTCTGTCCTTGACGGTACAGATCGTTCCGCTTTCTAATCTCATTGAGAAAGAAGTTTTACACATCAGTTTGTACTCTTGGACTTCTGTTCGTGTTCAGTGTCCCGAAATAGAGTCGATTTGAGGAATAAGAAATTCAGTTGACGCACATGCATCTTGCAACACCAGGTGTGCCAGGTTTGTACTTGGAGAAAGAAAAAGAACTGCAGATCTTGTCTTGAAGCTGTCCATTGTGTGCAAATTCAGCATTGTAAGTAAGAATCAAACGTGAATCCAGGTGTATCGAAACAGCAAAAATACTTTCCTGGTCCTTTGTTTGTGTAAACGTTTGCTTGTTTCAAATGCGACACGAGGGATGTCGAGGCTGATTTGTGCACGGCGGTAGTTCTTTGATCTCTGGTTCGCAATGCTCAAGGTCAAAATGACAGTGGAAGAGCGTTGTCATCTTGGTATCATTCGATGTGACAGACAACTTTGTGAACCAACGAAGTGGTGCGTTGAAGCCTGAATTCTGGTCGGAGCACAAGCGCAGCACTGGCATTGTACGACAAACTCAGCAATGCTTGAATCATTCTCCGGTGAAATGAATGTCTTCTGCTTGCATCTCATTTCAGATCCAATCCGATTTTCTGAATGACATCTTCAGCTTCATCTGAAGTAACGAGAGGATCATGTCTCAAATAACGACAGAAACAGTAACTTCGATATCTGCGGGCGCGACCAAGGTGAAGGGGGTGGTGGATAACCATGCAGCTGAAGGAGAGAACCACAGTGGTGTGCGGAATGGTGACCCCATCGCGGCGACCTTCACAGACGTCCTCAGGGATGACCTCAAGGTGAGTCTATCAGCTGCTGTTTTGCAGTGTTCTCACTGGGAAAGGTTCACAATTTGGGTCTGACATGTCACTGATACTCGCGTTTTTCTCGAATATAATGTTGACCAAACGCGTGCTCAAAAGTTCGGACCAACAAGAACAAGGCAAGGTCAGAGACACGGTCCGTGGACTCTGCCTCGACTGACCTTTGTCCCAAATCGTGTGTCAACGCAAACGTAGTGAAACCTCGTTGATTTCTCCTTTACACAGGACTACTCTCCAGCCTCCAACCTGGCTTTTAACGAAGAAATAAAACGGCAAATCGCATCTGGCAAACAAGTGTATCACTTCGGGTTCGGGCAGGTTTGTGCTTCACAGAACCTCTGGGTACCAAAGGCTGGACAAATTTGCGCACATAAATGTACACATTTCTTCACGCCTTGAACCCACTGTTTGGAAGCATCGGATCTTTGCACATTTTGAGTCTCGGTTTTCCTCGCTCCGCTGTAGACGCCATTTCCGGTTCCTGAGCACTTCCAGGAGGCTCTGAGGGAGCACGCCGGCGAGGCTGCATACCTCTCCGTCGCCGGTGAGTGCCTCATTCCCTGAGGAACCCTGCAGATCTGCTCAAAATTACATTCAGCTCTCTTTGTTTTCGTGTCTCTTTCCTTCACCAAGAGTTTTTGGCTGGTGAGTTCAAACAATATTTTGAAGCCCCTTTCATTGACGTCGTCATTTTAAGACAACGGTTTTCAATCGAACAAGCGTTGTCAGATTCAAGGAAGTCTCATTTGTCGCGTGGTTCCCTTGCTGAATCAGACACTGGTGGGTGTCTTCTCCGAAATAAAGTGAAGTCGCGTCTCTCCATCAGGAATCCCCGAGCTGCGGGAGGCGATCTGCGCGCTGCACGAGCGCTACGACGGCGTCTCCTTCTCCCCGGACCAGGTGATCGTCTCGCCCGGCACCAAGCAGCTCATCCTCCTCCTTTTCACCGTCTTCAAGGGAGGTGCGTAGCGAAAGCGCGGGTGGGTGAGTGTGGTCCGAGAGACATGACAGTGAAAATGTGTCACTCCTTCTGCACGGGAACTTTGCTGTGGTGCTGTGGTAAGAATCTCGGGAAAGATATGACGCATCTAGATCCGGAGGGACCCTATTTTCGCCACCTCGATCCGACAGTGATTGTTATGCAGTCCCTCCATTTCTTTTCCCGAGCACTGTGTTTGTAAGAGCAAAACAATCAGTCTGTCACTGTCTCCTTTGCTGCGCAAACTGAAGGATGTGTCTGTTGCTGCTCAGATGTGATGCTGATGGCTCCGGCGTGGACAACATACAAACCGCAGTGCCTGCTGGCGGGCCACAAGCCGCACCTCATATCCACCGACCTGGAGGACGGATGGAGACTCACGCCTCAGCTGCTCGAGGAGGTGATGAGCGGCAGTTGTGAACAACATGCTGATATTGTGTGCTAAGCACTGGAGACACAAACTCTCAGTTCAACTCTTCTTTGGTTCTTGCAGGCCATAGAGAAACACCAGTTGAAGGGAAACAAGGTCCTGATTTTCTGCAATCCCGACAATCCAAGTAAGTGCACAAGTCACACGGAATATTCAAACCATTATGCGCTTTGGGCGTCCAGCAGTTTTCAGCAAAGACGCGACTGTCAGCCATGTTGCTTCTCGATCTCTTTTGGAGAATCCACAGAGTGTGAATTTTTGACGGTTTTGCTTTGCAGCGGGCACAACGTACACTGCGAGTCAGCTGCAGGCTCTCAGGTGAGGTTGTTCACTTTCAGTTTTCACGCCTTGTCGTGCGTGTGAGCTGCGTCTATGTGTGCGTGTTTCCTCGACACAGGAAGTGGGAGCAGTCAACTCTGAGACCATAAACATGTCGCTCTTTCATTTGGTGTTCCCGAAGCGTTTGGCAGTCGCCTTGTTCTCATTTCCTGTTGACCTTTCGACTTCTCATCCGAAAAACTGTTTCGCTCAGGTATCCTGGTTTCGGAGGGAATTTTAGACTTCTTGTCAAAATTTTCACGGATTTGTGGAAAACATTTCCAGAGAGAGAGAGAGAGAGAGAGAGAGAGAGAGAGAGAGAAAGAGAGAGAGAAAGAAAGAAAGAAAGAAAGAAAGAAAGAAAGAAAAGAGAGAGAAAAAAGATAGAAAAGACAGAGATTGAGAGAGAGAGAGAGAATGTGTGCGAGAGAGCAGAGAGTGAGAGAGAGGGGAGAGAGAAAGACAAGCGGAGAGAGAGTAATGTTGGAACATGGTGAACCACATACACCTGGCGTCTAAATTTCTCCGTTTGTCCCTTCCAGTCGCGTGTTCCGGAAGCACAGCGTCATCGTTCTGAGCGACGAGATCTACAGTCGTCTCAACTACACACAATCGCACATCACCCTCGCAAAGGTCAGCACACCCGTGAACTGGTGGAGCATGGCCAACCCGTATACGAATGAGTTCTTTGTTCTGGAGCTTGCTGATTCAATTGTCCTTTTTTCAGTATTACCCAGAAGGAACGATATTGAGTTCCGGAATGTCGAAGTGGGCGAGTGCCGGGGGCTGGCGGGTGAGTTCAAGCCAACGGCGCTTTGAGTGAACCAACACAAAATTGCCCTGAGCTACAGGGTTGCAGTTGTCCACCAGTCTCGTAAATGTCATCATTGAATCTTGCAGTTGGGATACAACATCTACCCTCGCCCCCTGGCGGCGCTTCAGAGTGCCATCCTCAGCGCCGCCAGCCAGAGCTACTCGTGCGCGCCCGCGCCGCAGCAGTACGCCGTCGCCAAGGTGGGTGCGCCGCGCCTCAATCACCGCAAAGGACACTTCTCCGACACGCCCCGTTTCAAACATCAGAGAGAAAGAGTGGTAAAGTAAGTTATTTCTTGGAAGAAAACAGACCGAAAACAGTGACTCACACAATATTCTCGCATTCCAGGGTCTGCAAAACGTCGAGGCGTGTCAAGAGTACATCCTGCACACGTCTCGCATCCTGTTGGCTGTGGCACAGTTCTGCGCCAGGTGGGTACATCGACACTGACTGCACACTCCAAAAAGACTCTTCAACTTGGCTCGCTCCTCTGATCAATTGACGACCCTTCTGGTTCTTCCAAACGAAGTTCCTGAATCTAACAACACCAAGCTTTGGAAGACAACAGCAGGTTTTGTCAACTCGATTGAGATTTGGTCCGTTCCAACCCGTGACACGCATATTGTCTTCACAGCGAGCTGCGGGAGGAGGGTGTGCTCGTCGTGTCCCCAGGCTCCGGGTATTACCTCTTCCCCAACTTTGAGGTTCTGCGAGGCGCGCTCAGTAAACGCGGCATCAGCACCGGAACGCAGATGTGTGCGGCGATGCTGCGAGAAGCAAATGTGGCGGTGAGGGAAAATTCTTTGAGATCGGATTGAGGTCGGTGGGGCCGGAACCTCAGGGGGCTCAAGGCTCCTTCAAAATTTGACACATGAAAAGTGAAAAATGCCCCTGCAACAAAAATTCGCAGGGCAAATTCTTTTTCGTGGATGTTCGTACGAGGCAGGAAATTTATGTCAGCGATTCTTGGGCGTTTCACAAAGATGGTTTTGTTTCTCACTACCAAAACTATGTACAGTGAAAATATACCATCAGAGGAAG